>Ga0194038_1000298_pt1 | contig 21609 bp, 7 predicted proteins | sample JunL226m_MetaG_FD_148630 | JGI IMG/M metagenome (GOLD analysis project Ga0194038, IMG submission 148630) | Anoxic zone freshwater microbial communities from boreal shield lake in IISD Experimental Lakes Area, Ontario, Canada - Jun2016-L227-6m | ecosystem: Environmental > Aquatic > Freshwater >... | reverse complement strand
CTCATTATTTAAACTCAAACTACAGCATTACCCTAGACACTTTAGTACCTCTCTTACTAGATAGAAGTGAGAAGATGATAATCTCTATCCTCGCAGTACTTAAAGCAGGAGGTGCTTATGTACCTATGGATCCAAGTTATCCGGATGAAAGGATAAGGTACATAGTTGAAGATGTCAGTATAGCTAACAGACAATTCACTAGAGATAAAACAAAAGATACAAAGGTAGTAGTAAGTACAGTAGTACTTATTACTGAGACCAATAGCGAAAGATTACACAAGTTAGCAGTAGCAGAAGGGAATAATAAACAAAACCCAGAATCACCTACCGATGAATTCACAATATCTTCGAGTATCTCTATACTCTCTATAGACAACCTCCCTCCACACAAAACACAAGAAGATCTGCAGCGCGTAAGTTCAAATAGAGAAGACCACCACAACAGCACCAGCACAAACCTCGCCTACGTCATCTACACCTCAGGTACTACCGGTAATCCTAAGGGGGTTATGGTGGAACATAGAGGGGTGGTTAACTATATAGAAAATTATGAGGCTTATTCTCATTTAAGTGCAGATGATAAAGTAGACGTCTCCAGCAGTATTGGCTTTGACTTTACATTGACTACTACGGTTGCCAGTTTATGCAAAGGCGCAACATTGATCATGTATAACAATGAGTTACAAGACATAGAAAAATATAAGGCGCATTTGATAGAGCGGGGGGTTACGTTAGTAAAATTGGTGCCTAGTTATTTTGCATTATTGATAGATAGCCTCTCAGAGACCAAAGTCAATAAAATCATACTTGGGGGAGAAAAATTCGATGCAACGCTCCTGAACAAATTGCAACGCTTACATCGAGACCTAGAAGACAAGATGCATAATATCACCATCTATGATGAATACGGTCCAACAGAAGCAACCGTGGGGTCTTGTATCAGTATCATCAATCCAAAACATCACTCTAGCTCCTGCAGTCTAAATATAGGAAAACCACTCAATAATTACAAAGCCTACGTTCTGTTGGACGCAGAAACTGTTAATAATAAAAATCCCTCCCCAATCCTCACTCCTCTCCCAATAGGGGCGATAGGTGAGTTATATATAGGAGGCGCAGGAGTAGCTAGAGGGTATCTAAATAGACCAGATCTAACAAAAGAAAGATTTATCCCCAATCCATTCCAAACCGAAGAAGAGAAGTTAGATAAAGAATATGATCCAAATGGACGTAATGCCCGTATATACAAAACAGGAGATCTTGTTCGCCTTCTCCCATGTGGTAACTTGGAATATATAGGAAGAAACGACTCTCAGGTGAAGATCAGAGGATATAGGATAGAGCTTGGTGAGATCGAAGCGGCTCTTGCATCATTCTCTGGAGTGAAACAATGCGTGGTGTTAGCTAGAGATCATAAGATAGGTAGTGATAATAATAAGAATGAAGACAGAGCAAATAGCGCTAAGTATCTAGTTGCTTACTATGTATCAGATTCTTCATATATCTTAGATACAGAATCTATCATCTCTTACTTAAGCGCAATGCTTCCAGATTATATGATCCCAAGTGCTTTTGTTCATTTAGAGAAGTTACCACTCACGGTTAACAGCAAGATAGATAGAAATGCACTACCCGAGCTAGAGTTTGGTGGAAATCAGGCAAGCTACATTGCCCCTCGTAATGATATAGAGAAGACGTTGTGTAAAATTTGGGCGGAAGTGCTCGATATTGATCTTTCTATTGTAGGTATAAGAGATGACTTTTTCAGGCTTGGTGGCGATAGTATAGGTAGTATACAGATCGTCAGTAGGATAAGACGGCAGCTTGGATTTGGGGTTGTAAGCATTAAGGATATCTTTAGCTATAGAACTATAGAGAGAGTTTTTGACAACGTTATTGCACAGAACGTTGGGAGCAGTAGTAGCGCCTCTCCGCTAAAAATTGCAACTGAACAAGGAGTCCTTGCGGGAGAGGCTTTAATACTACCTATTCAAAAATGGTTCTTTGATAATAACTTTAAAGCACCTCATCATTGGAATCAGTCCTTTGTTATAAAAACTCCAGAGCTGGAATTAGACTTATTAATGGTGAGTATAGCAAAATTATTAGAACATCATGATGGTTTTAGATTGCGATATAAGAGATCCAGCAAAAAATCTACTGATGCCCATGGAGTTTATAATCAGTATTATGATAATACAGTTAAAGCAGAAGAACTTAAGGTTCTAGATGTGAGAAACTTAGGCTTTATAGAAGGTAGTCAAGAGTTCGTGGATGCATTATCTTCGCTTCTAACGGATTGGCAAAGTCACTTCGATTTAGAGCGTGGTCCTCTTCACTCCATAGGTTACATACATGGATTTCAAGATGGAAGCGCTAGAATACACTTTGCTCTACATCACTTAATAGTAGATGGGGTCAGTTGGAGAATTCTCGCAGAAGATTTAAAAACTTTATATCTTCAGGCAAAAAGTAGAACGGCCCTTGATCTGGGTATTAAGGGTAGTAGTTACAGACAATGGGCGGATACTATCGCAAGTTACGGCAGCAGGCTTGACAAAGAAAATAGAGAAAAGAGTTATTGGGATAATGTTTTAGCTGAAATACATGAGAATACGATGAACTTAGAAGAGCGCGTTCATAGTTCTGAGCAAGGTACTTCCACTATTTCATTTGCACTCAGCAAGGATGCGACCACGCAGTTACTCAAGGAAAGTGGCAAGACATATAGTACTGAGGTCAATGATTTGCTCATTACCGCTCTAAGTAATAGTTTATTTGATGTCACTGGGAATAGCGTAAATTATATTATTCTAGAGGGTCACGGTAGACAAGAAGAGATATCAGATGGTAAGCTAGATATCTCAAGAACTCTTGGATGGTTTACCACCATGTATCCAGTAAGACTTGAGGCATTCAATGAACTAGGAAATACCATCAAATACACCAAAGAGCTTCTAAGGCGTGTCCCAAACAAAGGCGTAGGATTTGGGGCAATTATGGGATATGACCCAAAAACACTGCCAAAGATAAGTTTTAACTATCTAGGGCAACTTGACCAAGGAGCGCATGAAGATGGCGAAGACGATAAGCCTTGGAGTATTTTGAACGAGATCATTGGCACCGCTGTCAACCCCCTAAACAATGATCAGAACATTATAAATATCAATGGTTTTGTTTTGGGGCATAGGCTGCAGTTTAATGTAGCAAGTAAATTGGATAGTGATACTACAGATAAACTAGCAAGTAGTTTCAAAGAGAGGCTTGGAGAGTTGATCAATCACATTGCTTCTCAAGCCAGGACGTATCTCACAGTAAGTGATATAGAAAATATTATCAGTCAGGAATATTTAGATATACTGCAGAAACCTAGAGAAGTGGATGCAGTATATCTTGCAAACAGTTTGCAGCAAGGTTTTATCTATAATCATTTGACCCAAGGAAATCTAGATGACTCATATTTAGTGCAACTAATATGGGAATATAACAATCTACTAGATGTAGATAAATTAAAAGAAGCTTGGGTATTTGCTACAAGAAAGTACTCCTCCTTAAGACTAAGGTTAGACTGGAGAGAGGAGTTAGTACAAGTCATCGATAAACATACAAAAGAAACGCTGGATTGGAGATACATTGATCTTAGCGATGACGCAAATGATCAGAGTCAACGAATTGCCATTAAAAAGATACAAGAGGAAGACAGACGAGAAAAATACAAATTAGATGAGGGTAATCTCTTTAGGGTATATATCATCAAACAAAGAGATAATCTCTATACATGTATTTTAAGTAATCATCACGCCATACTAGATGGATGGAGTAACCCGATACTATTGAAATATATACACGATGTTTATCTCAGTCTATCCAAGGGCAAGATAATTAGTGATGATGAAGACTGCGCATATTATGAAACTCAGAAATACCTACAAACTCAAGAGCACAATAATAAATTATACTGGGAACAATATGTATCTACGATAGAGACAAAGTCTAACCTCAGTGGGTTGTTGAGGTATTACCCACAACATACGCAACTGAATCATTATAAGCATATCCACCAACCCCTTAGTGAAACGTTACATATAAACGGTAAATTATATATGGCACTCAAGAGGTTGTCGCAAGTTCATGGCATCACATTACACTCGATATTACAATACATATGGCATAAAGTGCTAAGTATTTATGGGAACAGCGCTCAAACTGTAATAGGGGTAACGGTTTCAGGTAGAAATTTGCCAGTAAGAGATATAGAAAATTCTGTAGGTTTGTATATCAATACCATACCAGTCATAGTAACGCATGATGATTCGGGCGACTTGTTAGATAAAATCAAAAGATTTCAGCTAGATTTTAATGAGTTGAATAGTAAGAGTAATATCAATCTTGGCAGTTTGCATACAAGAGGAGAGAGGTTATTTGAGAGTTTACTGGTATACGAAAACTATCCAAACCCAATTGATAACAAGTCGGATAATACAATCAAAGTTACTTTTAAGGCAGCGATCGAGAGGATAGATTACCCACTTGTGGTCATTCTGTATGATAAGGGAGATGAGTTATCATTTACCGTAAATTATGCGGGTGAACTATTTAGTCAAGAAGGTGTAATGAGTGCGTTGCTCACAGCGCAGAACCTTTTGGAACAATTATCCCTTATTTCACAAAATACTCTAGTAAATCTGACTGATAAGAATAATCAAACCCTCTCTTACCTCACCCCCGAAGACTACACCAAAATCACCCAAACCTGGAACCAAACGGATAAACCCTATCCAAGCAACAAAACAATCCACCAACTCTTCGAAGAGCAAGTAGAGAGAACACCAGATAATATAGCAGTAATCTATGAAGATACTAAACTTACATATAGAGAACTAAACGAAAGAGCAAATAGGCTAGCTAATTATTTGAACTCAAACTATAGCATTACGCAAGATACTCTAGTACCACTACTGCTAGATAGAAGCGAACATATGATTATCACAATACTTGCAGTACTTAAAGCAGGAGGTGCTTATGTACCTATGGATCCAAGTTATCCGGATGAAAGGATAAGGTACATAGTTGAAGATGTCAGTATAGCTAATGAGCAGCTAAGTGCAAATAAAACAAGAAAGAAAAAGACAATAGTAAATACAGTAGTGCTTACTACTGAAAACCATAGCGAAAGATTGAATGATCTAGTCCTCTTGAAGATGGTAGAGGACGCAACATCAACTATACCTCCTTCAATGTCCTCTGATGTCTCTATACTCTCTATAGATAATCCCTCTCTACAAACAGCCCAAGAGTACATACAGAACCTAAGATCAGACAAAGAATGTACTCCGCTAAATCAAAAAAGCACCAGCACTAACCTTGCCTATGTCATCTACACCTCAGGTACCACAGGTGATCCTAAGGGAGTAATGGTGGAGCATAGAGGAGTGGTGAATTTATTAGTCTCTATGCAAAATGTATATAGCAAAAAGCAACAGAAAAGATTGGCTGCTTTTACTTCATATGTATTCGATGTCTCCGTCTCAGAATTCTTTGGTTTGTTAATAGCTGGTGGTAGTGTCTATATATTATCAGATCCAATAAGAAGCGATGCAGATGCTATAGGCGACTACATTAACAGCAATCTTATTAACTATATTTATCTACCTCCTGCCTTATTGTCCCATTTGCCAAGGATTGAATATAAAGCTCTTGAGAAAATAGTTTATGCTGGTGAGCCATGCGATGCGCAAACAGGAAAATATTGGTCAAATTATTGTCATTTATATAACTATTATGGTCCGACAGAAAGCACTATATATGCTCTTGGTAAACAAGTAAAGGACGGGGATGTACATCTAATAGGATCATCAATCTCTAATATCAAGGTATATATCCTATCTCAAGCCCTCACACCTCTTCCAATAGGAGCTATAGGTGAGTTATATATAGGAGGCGTAGGACTCGCTAGAGGATATTTAAATAGATCAGATCTAACAGAAGAGAGATTCATCCCCAATCCATTCCAAACCGAAGAAGAGAAGTTAGATACAGAATATGGTCCAAATGGACGTAATGCCCGTATATACAAAACAGGAGATCTTGTTCGCCTTCTCCCATGTGGTAACTTGGAATATATAGGACGAAATGACTCTCAGGTGAAGATCAGAGGATATAGGATAGAGCTTGGTGAGATCGAAGCCGCTCTTTCATCATTCTCTGGAGTAAAGCAGTGCGTGGTGGTGGTAAGGGAAATTAATAGCCAGCAGCATTTAGTGGGATATTACGTAAGCGAGTTTTTCGTAGATGAGGCGCAGCTCAAGAAGTATTTAGAAGACAAGCTCCCGAAGTATATGATACCAGGGGCGCTAGTTAAAATAGAGAGTATACCAGTTAACGTTAATGGTAAAATAGATCGCAACGCTTTGTTAAGTATCGACTTTACCAAGAATACCCAAAATGTAAGTATTCCTACCAATGAATGTGAAATAAAGGTAAGAGAAATTTGGGGGCAAGTATTAGATATAGCACCTCATTTGATAAGTACCGAAGGTAACTTTTTTGATCTAGGCGGCAATTCGCTATTGCTCATAAAATTAAAATCCAGAATAGAGAAGCACTTTGGCGACAAAGATCTCAAAATTGTAGATTTATTTAAATATACGACCGTAAAGTCTTTAAGTCATTTTTTAAGTCAAAATCCGCAAGTAAGCGCTCCAAAACACGCCACAAAAGCTATTGACCAATATGTAAACGATGATATTGCGGTCATAGGAATGTCAGGCGCTTTTTCCGGCGCAAGTACTATTGAAGAGTACTGGGATAATATACTACAAGGCAAAGAAACGTTAGAAAGACTATCAAAAGAACAATGCAAGCAATCTCAAATAAGGTCAAATTTGCTGGAGAGAAGGGATTACATTCCAGTAAATGGCAGAATTGATAATATTTACGCATTTGATCCAGAATTTTGGGGGTTATCGCTCAACGATGCTAAACTACTAGATCCACAAATAAGAAAATTCCTTGAGCATTGCTGGAGCGCCCTAGAAAATTCTGGTTATATTTCTGATAGAGTGTCAAAAAATATCGGGGTTTTTGCCGGCATGAGTCCTAGCGGTGCCAGGCGTAACGATACAATGGGATATGGTATTAATACCTGGGAAACTCAGATGATGACTGGTCAAGATTATTTGGCAACCAGAGTGAGCTATTTACTTGGTCTTACTGGCCCTTCGTTAAACATCAATACCGCATGCTCTACATCTTTGGTTGCAATAGTTGAGGCATGCAAGAATTTAGTGCTTGGCACTTGTGATATAGCGTTATCAGGAGGTGTGTGTCTAGGTGACGTGTCTGAGCACGGCTATATCTATCAGGAAGGAATGATTTTTTCAAAAAGTGGGCATTGCAGAGTATTCGATGAAGGCGCGGATGGGGTAGTACCAGGAATGGGTGCGGGTGTGGTGGTACTCAAAAGATTAAGTGATGCACAGAAGGATGGTGATAACGTTATAGCCGCGATTAAGGGGTATTGTAGTAATAATGATGGAAATAATAAGATAGGCTTTACAGCCCCAAGTGTATTTGGTCAAAAGGAATGTATACTTTCTGCTCAAAATAGAGCCAACATCACATCTGATACTATTGGTTACATTGAAGCTCATGGTACAGGCACCGCATTGGGGGATCCAATTGAAATTGCGGCATTACACGAAGCATTTATGAGTAATTCCAGCAATGGTACTTATGATTGTTTTGTTGGATCGGTTAAAGCAAATATAGGGCACGCAGATTCGGCAGCAGGAGTAGCGGGATTTATCAAAGTATGTAACATGCTAAATCATGGAATTATTACTCCGCAAATAAACTTTAACAAGGCAAATCCCAATCTACATTTGTCTGATACTCACTTTAAGGTTACCAAAGAAAAGTTGTTGTGGGGGAGAAAAAATTATCCACGAAGAGCTGCTGTTAGCTCTTTCGGAATAGGAGGAACAAATGCGCATATCATATTAGAAGAATACGAAGCACAATCTAGCGCAAGAGAGGATGAGCACAGCAAGCACGTCATAATCCCAATCTCAGCCAAATCTCACAAATCCTACACAAAATACTGCGGGGCTTTGGAGAATTATCTTCAAAAAAATACGGATACCAATCTAGAGGATCTAGGATACAGTCTACAAATTAGACGCGAGCATTTCAAATACAGGAATTATATAGCGTCTCAAACTATAAGCGAAGCTCTGACGAGTCTCAGGTTAATATCGCAAACTAGTAATGTTAAACCAGATAACATGCGCTTGACCTTGATGTTTCCGGGGCAGGGTTCTCAATATTTCAGTATGTCACGCGAATTATATGAACAAAATCCAATTTTTAGACATTACTTCGATTTATCTTGCGGCATCATAGATTCGCTCAAAGGAGTCTCTTTGAAATGCGTTGTCTTTAGTGAAGACGATGAATCTAAAGAATTGCTACACAGGACCCAGTGGTCTCAATTAGCCTTATTTGTTATATCTTTTTCTTTAGCGAAGCTACTTGAGTACTTAGATATTAATGCTGATTACTATATAGGGCATAGTCTTGGTGAGTATGTTGCAGCTACATTAAGCGAGGTATTTGAATTAGAAGATGCGTTGAGGATTATAGCTAAGCGTGGCGAGATAATGGAAGCTATGCCAGATGGTAAAATGCTTGCCATAAATATGGAGGTGCAATCTCTATTACAAATTTTACCAGCAACCTTAGAAATTGCGGCATATAATTCGCAAACGTATCAAGTCGTTTCAGGCCTTGAATCCGAGATTGATAATTTTATGAGTGTACTAGAGTACCAGAATATATCATGTAAAAAATTATACACTTCTCATGCCTTCCATTCCAAGATGATGCGTCCAGCATCTAATATATTTAAAAACTATCTTCAAAACTTCCATTTTAAAAAACCGAAAAAACCTTTTATTTCAAACGTGACTGGCGACTTTATTTTGGATCATCAGGCGACTTCATTTGAATATTGGGCCGAGCATATGCTGCTTCCGGTAAAGTTTGCGGATGGCATCAATACCCTGCGCAAGAAAGAAGGTGATATGATATATATTGAAGTTGGGGTGGGAAATACTTTGGCTACATTTGTGAAACAACATGGTAATTGCAATGCTATTAGCACATTACCGTCCGCCAAAGAATCACAAACTTACTCAGACCTCAACACGTTTCATAATGCGATAGGTAAATTATGGAATTATGGCGTGAATATTTCTTGGGAGAAGTTGAGTAGTGTATTCAACCATAAACCCTCTTTGATAAGTGATCTACCTAATTACCAATTTGATACTACTCATTATCAGATAGAACATTTGAATAACTATCAGGCAGCGAGCAACATTCAAACGAATTGGATGTATAGTATTGGTTGGCAAAGAATTAGGGGCTTTGGTAACAAAGAGATTATTACTCCGGAAGGGAAACAAGATAAATTTCTCAAGAAGAAACCCAAGAAAACTCTCGCTTTGCCTACTATGGAACGTAAACTATTTCCATTCCAGAGTAATAACGCAACACCGATCAAAACAGCAATTATTTTGCAAGATGACTACGGTATCGCTGATGATTTGATACGCAGTATAAAAAAACAAGCGGGAGAAGTCATAACGCTAGTACAAGATAATGACCTCAAAGATTTAGTCGTTCAAGGATCGCGGATCTATATCAATCCTTATGATGAGGGGCACTACATCAATCTCGGAAACTATTTATCTGAAAATAATATAGAAATATCTCACATTTTTCATTGTTGGACTATCGCTGATAGGCGTAGTGCTATTGATAATAAACTGACTCAGTTTGTGGGCATGTACAGCATATACTTTTTGCAAAATCATATATTAGGTAAATATAACCATAATATTTATCTCGCTGTCCTGACAAATGGTATTAGTCAAGTGACAGGAAGTGATGTGGTAGATTGTAATAAAGGTTTGTTAGTTGGGGCTCTTAGGGCTCTATCATACGAGGCATCTAATATTAAGCACCTAATACTGGATATTGGTTTTGATGACTATACCGAGAACGATTTATTGAGCTTCGTATCGAATCCGGATAATTATATCAACGAGCCATATTATGCAAAATGTTTATCACAATTGTGGAAAGAAGTGTATACACCTCTATATCTCGAGTCATCCAAGGGCAATATCCAAGACGATGATATAATTTTGATTACTGGAGGTCTTGGAGGTCTGGGGCTTGCGATTGCAAAAGAAATATCAACGAAGTGGCGAGTAAATTTTTTGTTACTTACAAAAAATCCCATTGGAAGCAATCCTAATTCTGAGTACGTAAGGTTTCAAGAAGAGGGTATACAGTTTATACAAAATAATGACTGTATGGTTGATATAGTAGAATGTGATATCACCAATGCTATTAAGGTGTCAAAATATATAGCTACAGTTAAGAAAAAATTTGGTAAGATTGACGGAGTAATTCACGCCGCTAGCTCCATGGCTCTGACAGTAAAAGAAAGAAATATCGCTAGTATGCAAGAGCATATTAAGGCTAAAGTGGAAGGGGCAATCAATCTTGTTGATTCGCTCAAAGAAGAAGGGCTCAAATTTTTTGCCCTCACGTCCTCTATGGACGCATTGGTTGGTGGTATAGGGGTGCTTGAATACTGCGCCGCTAACAGTTTTCTAGATACACTAAGTGCAGTAGACTATCCTTATCTAAATCTTATTTCTATCAATTGGCCTAACTGGTGCAATATTGGGATGAATATTAAATTTCATGGTCACAACACTCAAGTAAAACCTTTTGCTTTAAACGAAGAGGAAGGGGCTAAGATATTTTACAGCCTAATCACTCAAAATCATGGATTAAGCCGAGTTGCGGTCTCAAAAATTGATATCAACAAATTAAAGGCATCCGAATTTCACAAGCTCAATCAACGAGAAATGCGATCAAAGGTGGTGAATGCTTCTACATACGGATATGGATATTTAGTGGACGAAGAGACGAATGAGTTAGAAAATAAAGTCGCCGAGGTATTTTGTATGATACTGGGTCATAAGAGCATCAGTAAGTATCAAAGCTTTTTTGCTCTTGGGGGTGATAGCTTAAAGGTTATTAAATTGTTAGCAACTCTGAATACAAAAATAAATTCTAGTATTACTATGGTTGAATTTTACGCTAATGACAAAGTAGAGGACTTAGCGAAAATTATCGAACATAAGAAAACTAGTAGTACAAGTCCTCATTATCTCTACGAAAGCGAAATATGAATGCATTAAATTTTCTTTATAAATTATACCGCGATGGTTTTATACTCTGGACCGAGAATGGCACAATAAAGTACAGGCAGTATAAAGAACTTGCCAACTTAGATGAGATTGTTGCACAAATTAAAAATTACAAGACTCAGTTAGTCGAAATCCTGGTATTAAATCATATCAATAAAGCATTTGATCCTGATAGTACATTCATACTCAAGATGAATGGGATCAAGAGTGGCTTGTCATATTCACAAGAACGACTGAGGTTTATAGACAAATACACCGGTGGAAGTAATGTTTATAACATACCGCTGACTTATGAGCTTAACATCACAACTTCTTGGCAGCAAGAGGCTTTGATAAATAGCTTACGACAGATAGTAGCAAGGCATGAGATTTTAAGAAGCTTGATCAAAGAAGATGATGATGGTAATGGCTACCAAGAAGCACAAGATTTAGAGAGCAAACCATTAGTAATAATTGAAAAGGACCTAGAGTCCACAGAGGCGCTAAAGCAAGAGATCACTACAAACGTAAATCATACGTACAAATTAGACTTAGAGTATCCAATAAGGATTGGGATCTATAACGTCAAGGGCGTAGACAGGGTATACCTAAACATTGTCGTACATCATATCGCATTTGATGGATGGTCAATTGGAATTTTTTTAAGGGAACTTGGGGTGTTCTATAGGCGCTATGCCAGAAATGCGCTTGGCATAGAAGAAATAGAAGAGTTACCAGAACTAAAGATACAATACAAAGATTTTGCTCTTTGGCAGAAGAGTTTATTTGATCAGCAAAGGATAGTGCAAGAATTAAGTTATTGGAAGGGTAAGTTAAATGGGTATAGTCATTTAAATTTTCCCACCGATAGACCGAGGCCAAAAGAAATAGATCATAGAGGTAGCAAAGAATTTTTTGAAGTTACAGCAAGTGTAAGTAATAACCTTAAACAACTAACTAAAGGTCTAGAGGTAAGTTTATACAGTTTATTACTGGCTGTGCATTGCTTGACTCTTAAGGCTTACACAGGGCAAGATGATATAGTGGTTGGTACGCCAGCTCTCAATAGACATCATAATAAAAGCCTAATGGATTTGATTGGTTTCTTTGTCAATACTTTGGTGCTAAGGATCAATGTAAGATCTCAACAATCAATAACTCAATATATCAAGGCAGTAGGAAAATGCGTTGTTGAAGCACAATTACATCAAGACCTACCTTTTGAAAAGCTAGTAGAGGAATTGGTTGTCGAAAAAGACACAAGTAGAAATCCTATTTTTCAAACAGTGTTTGCTATGGAAAACTTTGCGTCATCCATAGCCCCAAACCATGATAAACCGAATGAATATAGGGATTTAGAGAGCGTAGATAGTATAATTCTTAATTATTATACGGAGGATGTTTATCATGTATCTAGGTTTGATCTAAGTATGTTCATAGATGATAGTGGTAATACACTAAGAGGTCACGTTGAGTATGCCACTAGTTTGTTTGACAAATCAACTATACAAAGGTTTATTGAAGTCTATACGCATATTTTACAACAACTATCAGAATTGGCTAAGGATCAACTACATTTAGAACGAACAAAAGTTGTTGATGTGCAGTGCATTGCGCCAAAAGAAAAACAAAAGATAATATACAATTGGAATGAGACGAGCATAAAGTATACAGATGATAGAATGGCACCAAAATTATTTGAAGAGTTGGTGTTATTAAGGCCAGACGGTATAGCTATAGCTCAAGAAAATAAGTGCCTAACCTATTCTGAATTGAACGCAAAAGTCAATCAACTTTCCCATTATCTCTACCTTAACAAGGGCGCAAGTCCAGGTGATATAGTTGCTGTTTTAATCGAAAAAAGCATCGATACAATTATTGCTATATTAGCAATACTCAAGACCGGAGCGGCTTATGTACCAATTGATCCAGAATATCCGCAAGATAGAATAAGTTATATACTGAATGATTCAAATGCCACAACGGCTTTAACTACAGAGAACTATGCTAATTGTTTTGAGTCTTTTGGAGGTAAGGTAGTATTGGTAGACAATTTGAATTATGAGATATATGACGATTCGAATCCTACGCATAAAATCCACCCTCAATCATTGGCTTATATCATTTATACTTCGGGAAGCACGGGTAAGCCCAAAGGTGTATTGATTGAGCATCACAGTCTACTAAACACCCTGATATCAGTAAATGCAGAATACAATGTTGGTAGTGATGATGCAGTGATATTATTGTCAAATTTGACCTTTGATCTGTCTGTATATGATATATTAGGCCTACTCATTGCCGGGGGTAAGGTTGTTATCCCCGAAGACTCAAAAGATCCACATTCATGGTCTACGAGCATTAAACAGGAGCAAGTGACTATATGGAATACCGCCCCTCAATTAGCTGCACTTTGGGGTCATCATGAGCAGTTGTTTCCACATCAAAATCAATTCAATAAAATAAGGCTCTTTTTGCTCAGTGGAGATGTTATACCGCCAAACTTACCGCACTCCTTAAAGAAATTAACTGTTACAGATAGCGTAGTAATGTGCCTAGGTGGAGCGACTGAAGCGAGTATATGGTCTATTTGGCATAAGTCAGAAGATGTTGGGGTTATCCCTTATGGCAGGCCGATGCCAAATCAACAAATTTATATTTTAGATAAGAATTTAAATCCTACGCCCATAGGGGTGGTAGGGAATATATATATTGGTGGTATTGGATTGGCTACAGGATACATAGGACGAGCTGATTTTACTGCGGAAAAATTTGTGGCGAATCCCTTTTTAGGTGGTAGAATTTATTACACCGGGGATGTAGGAAAATTTTTGGATGATGGAAATGTAATTTTTTTAGGACGCCAAGATACCCAAGTGAAGATCAGAGGATATCGCGTAGAACTCGGGGAAATAGAAGCGCTACTGATATCAACGACTATAGTCAAAGACGCTATAGCTCTTATTCACGGAGATTCTGAAGAACAAAAAACCCTTATAGCTTACCTGGTCTTAAATCATCCTAGTATCAATGACGATGCGATAAATATTTTAAGAGAAAAATGTCACGCTACTTTACCAGAGTATATGCAACCAGATGATATCATTGTAGTCGGCGGATTTCCTATTACAGCTAACGGCAAAATTGATAGAAACAAGCTGCTTGAGGAATATAAAAAAGTAGGCGTAGAACCTATTATGGACGAAACACCTCATGGTGACATAGAGGAGACGTTGGCTAAGATTTGGTGCGCGCTATTAAATCTTGGATCAGTTGGTAGAAATACTAATTTCTTTAGGCTTGGTGGTGATTCGATTACGTCAATTCAGATGGTATCTCGTGCTCGAAAAGAAGGGATTTTCATAGAAATAAAGCAAATATTTACCACCCCAACGATCGTAGATCTAGCAAAATATTCGCGTAAATTATCGCACGATGTAAAGCCAATAGAGTATGATAAGTTTGAGTTATTACCAATACAAAAATGGTTTTTTGATCATAATGCAGATCTCAATCATTTTAATCAAGCCTTCTGGTTCGTAACAGCACAAGATGTCGATATACAAAAACTAGAGAATGGGATTAATGATGTACGATCTCACCACGAATCATTTAGATTAAAGTTTAATACTGAAAATTCTCAGTGGACCCAACGCTATGGAGAGAAAGTATACAATGCCAAGCTTCAAGTCGTTAATCAAATTCTTGACCTTGATCAGTTAAGCTCAGAAATTGATAAAATACATAAAAGTATAGATATCATTCATGGTCCTATTGATCGTGTAGTCTGGTTCAATGGTTATGGTGTACTATGGATAATACACCATTTGATAGTGGATATGGTATCGTGGCACATATTGCTTGATGATCTCAACACCGCTTATTCTGGAGGACGTTTACCATCAAGAGGTAATACTTATAAAGATTGGAGTCATTATGTATATAATTATCAAAATCTTGACTCAATATATGCATTTTACTCTAAAAATACTACAAAACTTCTTCCAAATATCGCGCTCAATCCGAAAGGATGCACATGCGAAATATATACACAACTCCCTCACGACGTAACCAAGCATTTCATCAAAGTTGCGCATAAATGCTACAACACTCTACCAAACGATTTGCTGTTAGCCGCTCTTAAGCTTGGGGTAGGGGATATATCGGGAGATTACGGCGTATCGATAGATATCGAAGGGCATGGTAGAGAAAGGCTAGAGGGAGATATAGACGTATCAACTACTGTGGGGTGGTTCACATCAATTTATCCAGTATCTCTGAATGTTAGCGCTCCAGAGAACTTAGCTAGTACGATATTGGAGGTAAAAAAATATTTACGCCAAATCCCACATAATGGGATGAGTTATGGGATTATGGTGCAACGTGGCAAGACACAACACCAAAATTCAAGTATACTCTTCAATTATCTAGGAAATCTAGATGGCGATGCATCAGATCAGGTTTTTACTTTTGGAAATTACCCTATAGGTAATAGCGTTAGTGAAAAAAATAAAATGGGTTACATGATCGAAATTAACGGAGCGATACGAGATAAAAGACTAGTCTTCTCTTTAAAACATACAACAGATCTTTCGCATCAGACGGCTCACGCGCTACTTACAAGGTTCGAGGAAAGATTTGTAGAACTAATAAAACATTGCATCAAATTGAAAAATCACACTTATACCACCAATAATTTTGATGTAGCACTTGAAGAAGATGAATTATCGTACATTATAGATTTAATGAATCAATCCTAAACTTCCGTTGAGTAATATTATGCAATACATTGCAGTCCGATCTTTAGTAAATAGAGAATACCTATTGAAAGTAGTGCGAAGTAAGTATGCCTTAGAAGGCGTTACTTCCTGCAACCCATTAAAAGTAGGCGGCAGTAACGATATATTTTTACTGACTTCATCCAAGAGAAAATTGATATTGAAAATTTTCTTTCAAAGGCAATGCTGGGGATATAGCGAAGAACACTATCTCTTTGAACTAGAATTGCAACAATATTTAAACGCATGTGGTATCCCAAGTTCTAAGACTATAGTGAATAAATTCGGCGCTCTCATTGATAGAATTCTTCTTGCTGAAGGAGAAAGATTTTTCGCGGTTTATGAATTTACTAAAGGTGCAAAGTGGGATCACGTCACGCTTAAAAAGCAAAGATTTTATAAGCTTGGTCAAACCATCGCGCGGCTACATGATGTATCGCAGCAATTTGTGAGTACCAGTAGCGCTCAAAGAAAACTCGATATCAACTTAATGTTGGACAAATCTTGGTATAACATAGAGCATTTAGTTCAGTTGCCATCAAACAAGATCAAGCAAGAATTGAGTAGTATATACCGCGAAATGAAGGCAGAGGCACAAAATCTCCTTGCAACACAAGAGCTTTTATTAATTCATGGGGATGTGCACTGCGGTAACCATTTGTATTATTCCGCAACAGATACAATAACTTTGATTGATTTTGAGTTATGTGGGTATGGATTTGTAAACTATGAATTATCTGTGTTAAAACATGATTTGATCAATAATGGACATAAACATCATTTTATCAACAAGGTAATGCATGAGTTTTTGAATGGTTACGCTGCATTCAGTAAAAACCCTATCGATCAAAATTTAATCAATTTCTTTGTGAGATTAAGATATTTTTTTATGCTAGGATCTAGTTTCTTATTTTATCCAGATAAAGTCGAATTTAATAATGCTCATATACTCAATAACTTCATAAAAGCTATTAAAAAAGCAGAAAAGTTGCATTAGTAACTACAAAAGAAACTATGCAAATCTTCCAGGTATATTTTGGGATATTGAGACTCTTGATGAGTACTTGATTTGTTGAGGTACACGTTAAAACATAATTTAGAATTGTAATCCAAGTTTTTTACTCCTTGAAAAAAGTGATCTTGTATATCATCTTTCGTCAAGGTTTTTGCAGTCGCAAAACTGAGAGAATCGATAAAGTCCCTTATTGTTATAATATTTCTGTGGTTGTACTCTGAGCCAGCAAAAAATCTTAATACCAAACTCTCTCTTGGGTGGTCAGTGCTATTGATGAAGGGGGATGTATGACAAAGATGTGGGCTAAATATCTGCACCTGACCGGCTTTAAGTTCATTAAAAAATATACTTAGTTTATGATTAAAGTACTTAGAACGGTGCATTCTATAAGACATGGATGGTACCAGACCTATAAAATTAGCCTTTACCTCTTCGCCTGGACTATATAGATTTTCAGTAAGAAACGTGGCTTTAAGTAATAACTCTTCATCAAATTTGATGTTATTATCTTTAAAGTATTTTAGGGCAGATCTTGCATATACGATATTTTCTGTTCCTCTCAAAAAACATACAGGAGACGATGCTTTGAATACGTCGGTGAGAGCGATATGAAAGTTTAGTAACAACCTTTTATATAAACTTGATCCTGCAATTGTATTACAAAATAAGGTGTAATCATCGTGCCAATGGACGCTATGCATGCCATGTTGTATGCTAAAAAATCCAATCTCAAACGATACTTCCTCTGATTTACCAAGTAATCTTCCTACAGTATCAACTATAAGATGACGTTGATCATGAATTAATCGTACTATACTTGGACTCAACAAATGTAGTAATTTTGGCGCTAGTCTGCTACCACTATTTCTAAGAAGAGCATCATGAATATTATCCCTCAGTTCTTCTATGACATACTTCGTACACAGAGTTTTTACAACGATATCACCAGACAAAAAATCATCAATTTCATTCGATGTTATACCTGTGCTACATTCTTGATTCTTAGATACATTTTCAGAAAAAATAGGTAGAACTTCGCATTCTATGTTATCAATATCAACAAAGAACTCTTCGTAGTTTTGGTAAGACAGCCGAAATTTTTTAAATGCATAAGTATGCGAACTTGGTATTTTATAATCCCGCACTAATACAGAAAACTTTTGTATCAAATGCTCAAACTGATTCTGTGCTATGTCCATAATGCAATATATCTAGCCCCGTCTTTATGAGTTTTCGCTTGGAGTTCTTTTCAAAATCAAGCGTGTCTATAAAAAAATGTTTGTTTATGATTTTATGTAGATTAATGTATAAATTATTTATAAAAATTAAATGTATTTCGTTCTTAGCGGCTTTCGTGTTGTAGTATAACTTTACTCTCCCGCTTTTTTGTACCAATAAAACGTACGGTATCCATCCAATGTCAGTTTGCAGAAAAAAGAAGTATTCTAACCCTGCTGTTAAGGTCGCATTTTTATCGAGACCAAAGTGGTCTATGTCATTATTTTGTACATCATTTAGACAAAAAACTTTGTCTGAGTTCATTAAGTATCTAATGTTTTGGACAATTTGAGGTGATACTTTTGGATATATTTCTACAACATCAGAATTCATATTCGGGGTAGGAGATGTCGATAGCTTAATAGTGTCGCGATAATACAACTCCTCATTACGAAGACACGCGTTAATTACCATATCTACTGCATAAAAAATCTCGGAGTGTTGTGTAAGATTGACACTGTAATCAAAAATAAAACGTTGGTTCAAAATATACAATTCATCTTCATCATCAAAGTCTTTAATGTATAAAAACCTACTCCCTATTTCATTTAGAATAGAGGTTTTTTGGTAGAATGTCGGATAACTCCTTAGTACTATAAACCCAAAAGTCTTCTTCATTTCTATTATCGCCATTCTGTAAAGCGACTTTAGATCTTTGGCCTTGAGAACCTCGAGCGCCTGAGATCGTAATGATTGATCTTTTGAAATCTCAAACGCCATTGGGTATAACTCAAAATTGAACAAAGGATTCTGGAGCGTATATGATGACGCGCAATTTATTGAAGCGTTGACTAGTTCGTCATAAGCCTTTTGAGCATCACCTTGAAAAGGAAAGTGTTCTATAAATTCTTTATTTGTCGCGCGTGTTTGTGCGATGATAAATCGAATGCTACTATATATGTTGATGACCTTAAATTTCTCGCCCAAGCGACTAAAATAATCATAAAATATGTCCATACGCTGCGGAAATGGATCATTAAAAACATTTTCTATGAATATACAATTTTTACCAGCGTTAACTATATTTTTTGCCGCAATAAAATATTCTTTGTATAAACGACATATAATCACTTCATTGGCAAGTTGAGATTTAGCGCTTACTATAGAAAAAACTTGCATCAGCTTCTTGTGATTAGTTTTTTGCAAAAAATATAACAAATCTAGGTAACTATCGTAACGCCTACCAGTAACCTTTTCAACGAAACAAATATCCTTCAAAAAGTATTCACGAGAAATATCGCGTACAATTTTATGGAATATGCCTTCCTGATTAAGTCTAACGAAGTTGGCGTTATTATTCAGGATGTGACTTAGTGCCGTCTCTTGATCAAAGCACGACGTTCCAGTTATAAGTATTACTTTATTATCCATAAATACCATAGATTTTACTGCAGAATCATTATGGCAATTACCAATGAGGATTAGGAGTCAGTCTGCGATGTGGAACTTATTTTTTCCATTTGCTCTCTCAAACTCTTCGGCCTCATGTCTGTCCATGTTTCCCTGACGTATTGTAACACTACTTCCTTAGAGCCTTGTGGTCCAACGCGTTTCCATCCTAGGGGAATCTCTTTCCACGCAAACCAAACGGAGTACTGCTCTTCCTCGTTAACTAAACATATATATTCTTCTTCGTTATCTGATGGCATACATCGCTCTCCTTATTCTTCCGATATAATCTGTAAAAACCCCACCCCTTTCCTTGAGGCAAGATCTATATCTGCTATACACCTTACAAAGTTGTAATTTAGATTCGTGGTGCCCTCTATGTGTAATACACCGTGACCTTTAACAAAATCCACATTTTCTATATTGGTATTACCTAGATCTACGTTTATTCCCAGCTCAGTACCACCCTTGGTTTGTGTAAATTTGGTATGTATATAACCATCCGCAATGCGTTGCTTGATCTCATCGTAAGGTTCATTTCGATACCCTAGCATCACTTCATGTTTACCATCACTTAGTCTTTGCACCAGTTCATTTATCATGGTCATCACCTCTGATTTGATAAAAATATTAATTATACGCATATACTGGATTAAAGTGACCCCATTGTCCAGACCAATTTTGCCTTAAATTAAGAGAAAAAATTCGGCTTAATATTAAGGGGGTAGTTCTATGCGACTGTGTGAGTAGACCCAACTGATCACTCAGTCAGGCCCCTCCTCAGAACCGGACATGCAGATCTCCCGTATCCGGCTCCCGAACAGTAAGATAGGTTCTTTATTCCTTATTTTGTCTTGAACATTCGGATGGTCTTCCATCGGTCTGGAAATTTTATCCTCTCCAGTATTCCTGTAAATCTTTTCCAGTTCATTTGCTTCTTGCCACCCATTCTTCTGAACCACCCAAGAATAATCCTCTTGCTTTGGTAAATAAATGAGCTTACTCGTCTTTGGTTATCCGATATACCATGGTAGTTTATCCATCCTCTGATTCCTTTGATGACTCTTTCCAATATCTCAGCTTTCTGTCGCTTGTTAAGATTTCTCCTCAGATATCTTCTTAGTCCCTTCAGTTTCTCAGTAAATCTATCCTTCCTTGTGGTATATTTTAGTCGCCAGGTAGTCCCAAACCTTGACTTGCCCCAATAGCACGTGAATCCAAGAAAGTTATAGCTTGGGATCTTTTTGCCTTGTTTTGCAAGTTCTTCAGCGTGGTATCTACCAGACTTGATTATTTGCGATTTAGCTTCGTTGATCTCCAACCCGAATTTATTTAGCCTTTTGGGCAGGACATCGTAAAACTTCTTCTCTTCCTCTTCTTTCTCAAAGACAAATACCATATCGTCACAGTATCTTACCGCACCAGCTTTTCCCTTTAGGTTTTCTTTGCTAATTTTCTCAAACCAGCTGTCGATTACGTAATGCAGGAAAATGTTTGCCAATATCGGCGACACTATAGAACCTTGCTGACATCCTTCTTTATTCCTTACTATAGTAGTGCCTTCCATAATTGGAGTTTCTATCATTCTTTCAATGAGTTTTAGGAATTTCCGATCTGAAATTCTCTTCTTTAGGAATTCTTTTAACTCTTTATGGCCTGGTGTGTACGTAGACCCCTTTTTTTACCAAGTTTGTTCCTAGTTCACTTTTGTAGTTGTCATTGATGGGGTTTTTGGGTACTTTTAGGACAGTTTCAACTAAAAAACCGCTTAATTGTGGGCAAACAGTTCTCACTCTGGTCAAAATGAGAACTTGAAAGTTATAAAATGAGTAACAATAAGAAAATTTGTAAAACAGCTGTAAAACCCGATATCCATAAT
>Ga0194038_1000297_pt1 | contig 21636 bp, 24 predicted proteins | sample JunL226m_MetaG_FD_148630 | JGI IMG/M metagenome (GOLD analysis project Ga0194038, IMG submission 148630) | Anoxic zone freshwater microbial communities from boreal shield lake in IISD Experimental Lakes Area, Ontario, Canada - Jun2016-L227-6m | ecosystem: Environmental > Aquatic > Freshwater >... | reverse complement strand
TATTTTTGGTAGCGCAATGCTTTTAAAGGTGATGGATCGTTTTCCCATCATCATTACTTTGGGTGCAGGCTTATTAGGCTTACTGGCAGGCGGGATGTTGGTAGATGACCCAGCTATTAAGGGCAGCATCCAAGAGGCATTGGGTGATGCGCAGCTAGCCTTTGAGGTAATAGGTGTCGCTATTGTTATTTTAGTTGGCACCTACTTGAAGAAAAAGAATGCTCATAAAGAGGCATAAGTTTCTTTCTTAAGAATCAGAAAAGCCGGCCCACAAAGCTGGCTTTTTTTACGACTAGATTTCTTGAAAGAATGCGTTTTAGATTGGATGATGAGGCATTTCACCTCAGGAGCTAGAAGATATGCAGAACTTATGTAAAGACATTGGGAATCAAAATGAAAATCAAGAAGCTGGATTTACACTCATTGAAGTAATGGTGGTTGTTGCCATCATTGGCATTTTGGTTGCAGTAGCCGTTCCACAATACCAAGATTACATTGCTCGTAGTCGTGTCGTTGAAGGTATGAATTTATCTTCTAGTGCCAAACTAGCAGTGACTGAAGCATTTGCAAGTCGCGGTACCGTAGCTATGGATGAGGCCACCAATGGGGCATTTACATTTACACCAACTCGTAGCGTCAAGTTAATTGAGATTACGCCATCGGGCGCTATCGCCATTGACTATCAAGTCAGCGTAGCGCCAGAAGGTAAAAATACACTTCATTTGGTACCAACAAATGAACCTGATGCCAATTCTCCTAAGCCAATTGATTTATCTAAGCCAGAGGGATCAACTTGGGCAGGTGGTTGGTCTTGCCGATCCACAGAAACCAATTTGATTTCTCAGTTACTACCTTCAGAATGCAGAATTAGTAAATAAAGATTTTTCTGGGTCAGAAATTAAATAAGCCGCTTTAGAGCGGCTTATTTTTTAACAAAGAGCAGGCATTTACTTTTCTTGAACCTCTTTTGATTTTTCGAGACTGGCTGGAAGGCATGTACCAGTGTACATATAAAGATCCGAATTTTGCCAAATATTTGGTGGTATCCAGCGATGATGGAATATTCTAATTGCCCCACTGGTCAAATTAAATACTACGGATGTCACTATCCGCTCTTTTGAGTTGGTATTCGTCTCATCAAACAGAAAGGTGGATTCAACGGCTGAGCTTCTGCTTGGGTCGTAGGGAATTTTGCTATCCCTATGGGCATAAAAAGCATTGTTTTTGCCTAGTTCAAATGAATGCCCATAAGCAGGGATACTCAATGGAAATTGAATCTCGCCTGGAATCTCCTCCTCCAGTCGAACACCGTCTTTATAGCGAAAACTTTCACCTTTTGCAACGCAGAAATATTCCCTTTGTTGAAAATGAAGATAGGTGAGCCCAGCAATCACTACTAGGATAATGATTGCTAGAGCCCCTAGATACAGTGCAACAGTCTTTTTTTTCATTCTCTTCCTCAGGAACCATTTGATAAAGTGAAATGAATGCTACTACATTTCTAGGGCTTAAACTTTTTGACTTCTAGTTCCCAGCAGCTTGATAAAGCCTACCGAGCTCCCCAAAATTGGCTAAAAAACACCAAAATCTTAAAAATCTTGACTAAAGTCAATTTCCTTGCAAATAGGAATGTGCAAAAGGGTTTCCCCTAGTTATGCCATTACAAAAAATGGAATTTACTGTCTAAGTGATGAATTAATTCAATTCACAGAGAATTATTAAAAATATTAGGGGGCGGCAATGGAAGGCAAAATTAGTTTACGCAGCGTTGGGACCACATTTTTACTAGGTTCTGCTGCTTTAGTAATGTTTGGTTGCTCAGGAGGCGGTGATTCAACCACAACTACTGCTCCTGCAACAACTACCCAAGGTATTGTTTCTATTACCAATGTTAAAACGACGCCAGAATGGTTTGGTGGTTATTCCTTTGGTTCAGTGGGGCAATACACAAAAATTACTGGTACTGCCAATGGACAAATCGACCCTAATGACCCAAAGAATCAGGTTATTGTTGATATTGCTCTGGCCCCAGTAAATTCTAAGGGCATGGTTGAGTACACTGCACCTTTTTATATCTTGACTCCAACAGTTCAAAGCAAGGGTAACGGCAATGTACTTTATGAGGCAGTAAACCGTGGCGGTAAAAATGCTTTTGGTAATAACACCTGGAATCAGTCTTTATCTGCCGTGACCAATGATCCAGGTACCGTAAGTACAGATGCAACTGGTGGAGTTCCATCCACTTTCCCTGCAACCACTACAGCAACTTATCCTGCTTTCTATTTTAACAAGGGCTATAGCGTTGTTTGGTCAGCATGGGATGCTGAGCCCGTTGCCAATAGTACGATAAATACGCTGTTGGCTACCTTACCGGTTGCTCAAAATCCAGATGGTTCTGCAATTACTGGGCCAGCCTATCAATACATGGTTGCGGATAATGCAACTACTAACTGTCAGATAACCTACTACGGTCCAGCGCCGTCTACTTCTACAGGGTATGTTGCGCCAGTACTTACCAAACGAAACCGTTTAACTGATACCCCTATTCCGATGGCTTCAACGGACTGGGCTTGGGGTGGTAATGGCGGAGCGGGTGCTTGTGCAAGTCAAAATCCAAACTCCAATTCTATTTCTTTGACTGGTGGAAATTTTGCTCAAGGCTGGATTTATGAGCTTACTTATACTGCTCAGAAACCTTATGTAGCAACAGTTGGTTTGGCAGCCATGCGTGACTTTGTATCTTTTATAAAAAATGCTAAAACAGATACATTGGGCACTGCAAATCCATTGGCCGGCTATGCAAAAAATATTTTTGGTATTTCAGTATCTCAGCCAGCTCGCTTGTTTAATGACTATGTTTGGCTAGGCTTTAATCAAGATACCTCTGGTAAGAAGGTATTTGATGCGCTCTTTAACTGGATTGGCGGTGGCGATGGTCTTGGTATGAACTATCGATTTGCCTATGTTGGTCAGACCGAGCGTAATCGTCAAATGCATATTGCACAAACAGAGGGTGTATTTCCGTTCTCTTATACAACCACTACGGATCCTAATTCAGGTGTGACTGATGGGCGTAATATACGCTGCACAGCAACTAACACTTGCCCTAATATCATGAATATTTTCACTGGTAATGAAATGTGGGTGAAGTCTAGCTCTGCCTTGTTCACCGACTTAGCGACTGGTTCAAAACTGACTGATCCTGCAAATGTAAGAAATTATTACGTAGCCAGTTCAAAACACGGAACCGGATCTCCTCCAACCTCTGCGCCTACTACTGCACTTCACTTTGATACTACGGTAGACGTAAACCCACTATTACGTGGTTTGTATGTAGCCTTAGAAAATTGGACCAACTCTGGAGTACAACCTCCTGCAAGCGTAGTTCCAAGTGTTGCGGAAGGAACGCTCACTGCGATTCCTACTGATGGCCAATATACTGCCTTAGGTATTGGCACTGTTACCACAGCAGCATTAAATTGGCCTAATATCCCTAATACTGTTGGCCCTACTGCCGGTCTAGTAAGTGTGCGTAATTACTGGAACTATGGACCTGATTTTGCTAGCAAAGGTATTTTGAGTATTGTTCCTGGGAAGACTACAGGAAAATTCTATAAGTCCTATGTACCTACAGTTGATGCCAATGGTAATGACCGCGGTGGCATTATCCTTCCTGAGGTATTTGCTCCACTTGGCACCAATCAAGGTTGGGGTATTCGTAACTCAAATTATGGTGGTGCCGCGGGAACTGCTGCAGTCAATAACGATGGTAATGAGGGTAATGGTTCATTTACTCCTTTGGCACCAACAATTGCTGCAAAAGTGGCTGGAGATGCTCGGCCTTCTCTTGAGGAGCTATATGGGGCAGGTTCTACTGGAAGAGCAGCTTGGTTAGCAAAACGTAATGCTCAAGCCGCAACCTTAGGGTCACTAGGCTTCCTCTTATCTGGCGATGTGACCAACTACAACACTAGTGGATTAAAAACCGCTTGCGTTGGCCAGGCAACATCTGGAACAGCCTGTGCTGGTACTGCCTTGAACACTTGGTATCCACAACAATATAACTATGCCTATTAAATAAGTTAAGCATTGTTTAAAGGCCACCTTAGGGTGGCCTTTTTTTGGTGATATTGAAGATCTTGATTGGCAAAAGGGCAGCAATCAATCTGCCTTCCATTACCCCATTTTTCCCACCACTCTTTTCAAGTAGCTCAATATCAACCATCAACATGCCACGGTCTACTGCTTTGCATATATCGTAGATTGTGAGGAGCGTAACTTGGACTGCAGTGAGGGCTTCATTTCAACGCCTGTAACTTCAATCTTGGCCAAATATTGGGGTTTACCGGTCAGTTTTTCATGAAGCTAAGTGAATTAGAATGAAGTTCAAAATAGTTGGGGATAAATTGAATTGAAAAAATATAACGCCATTGTTGCAACAGATATTGGCACTTTCATCATTAATAAAAATGATCTTGGAGTTGGCTGGCAATTATCTGAGTATGGAACCTATGATCCACAAGAATTGCATGCAGTGCGTGAGGTTTTGAGGATACTAAAAACGTCAGCTCCAAATTTAGTGGTATTAGATATTGGAGCAAATATTGGCGTGCATTCTGTAGTCATGTCACAGGAGGTAGGCGGAGGTGCAGTCTTTGCGTTTGAGGCGCAACGTATCATTTTTAACATGCTCGCTGGGAACGTCGCCTTAAATTCTTTAAGTAATGTCTTATGTTTCCATAATGCCGTGACTGATATTCCAGGACCTATTGATATACCGATATTTGATTACGGCAGACCAATGAGTTTTGGAAGCGTGGAATTTGGCGGTACACAAAAAGAGGATATTGGACAAAAGCCTATCGAAGGGCAGTCTGAAAAAGTCACAGGTCTTGTGATTGATCAAATGGATTTTCAGCAAATTCACTTTATGAAGATCGATGTTGAGGGTATGGAAATACAGGTATTAAGGGGTGCAGAAAAGAGCATCCTGAAATTTAGACCCCTGATGTTGATAGAGTATTTAAAAAGTGATAAGGATGAAATCATTGCCTGGTTGAAAAAGGCCGAATACAAAATTTATTCTGGTATCGGCGCTAATTATTTATGCGTGCCGCTAGAGTCTAAGATTGTGTTTAGCGACCTATCAGTGGTTGAGTAGACTATCTTTTGAGGCAGATCTTCAGATGACGATTTTTATTGCCCCAAATTAGTTAATTTCCTCATTTAAAACCAGAAATACTTATGCTAGTATTTTTCTGTGGATTTTCCACTTACTTTCTTTTTGGGAGACGTTAAATGTCAGTGCAAATGATTGAATTAGAAGAAGTTGCTATGGTTGAAGTATCTGATGAGCTTTTAGAAGGCTCTGGTCTTGCAGTCAGCACTACATATACTGGTATTTATTACTGTGTAAATTGTTAATTAAGCACATTAGTAATTGTTAATAAAGACCACCTTCGGGTGGTTTTTTAATGCCCAATATAGTGCAATACCTAATCCAAACATTCAAACACCTATGCTAGGATTTGTCCGTGGATAGTCCACTACAGGAGATTAAAAATGTCAGTAATCGAATTAGAGGAAGTAACTATGGTTGATGTAAGTGATGATGCTTTGGAGCAAAGTAGAGCTGCTTTGGTCGGAAACTGTTATACCGGCCCTCCTTACCCTGCACCATACCCTCGTGGGTGCTAGTATTTCTAACTTACTCCCCATGATTATCTGACTATGGATCGCAAGCCACTCTACGGAGTGGTTTTTTATTACCCACGCATTAATAAAACCGAACAGAGAGTATCAATAGCCTTCTAGACCCCAATCTAATTGAGTCCAAGAAGGCGCAAAACAAAACACACTAGGCTTTATTGGTATGGTAAAAAAGCCGTGAATTACATTTTTCGTAATTCTTTAAAACTTCATTGGAAAAAACATGCCAGCACAACAGATTGAATTAGAAGAAGTAACATTGGTCGAAACAATGGATGAGGCTTTGGAAGTTGTAGTTGGAAGGGCTTCTTTTTGGACAATGGAATCCTGTTAGTTATCGCTTGCCCAAATTTGAATTACTAGATGTTGGGTTTTACTAGCCACTCTACGGAGTGGTTTTTTATTACCCAAATTAGCCCTTATGCTTACAAGTAGCCTCACAGTCTCATTAGGGGCAGCTAAAAAATGTGTACAGTAAATAAATTTTTATAAACAGCTAGTTAACTATGGCTGTATATAGCTCTTAGGGCGATTCCAAATAGAAAAATGTGAACAAGATTTTATTGTTTTAACGCATTAGTAAGACTAATGTATTGCTGTGAATAGTTCACATAACCTATGGGAGATTAAGAATGTCAGTAGAAATGATTGAATTAGAAGAAGTAAGAATGGTTGATTTGAGTGATGAGTCTTTGGAAGCTCTAGTTGGTTGCGGGGGGATGTGGACGGGCAATGCTTTTAGAAATGAGAATTGTTAAGCTATCAGTTTGCCTAAATTTGAATTACTAGATGCTGGGTTTTACCACCCAGCTTTTTAACTTAATGGAGATACAAACATGCCAGTACAAATGATTGAATTAGAAGAAGTAACAATGGTCGAAACAAGCGATGAGTCTTTGGAAGCTGTAGATGGGCGTGGGAGGGGAGCGAGCACCGGTTCCGTTTGGTTTGGGGGCTCCTGTTAGTTATCAGCTTGCCCAAATTTGAATTACTAACTGCTACTTAGTCATTCCTTAGGGTTTGCTAAGCATCACTAGCCACTCATTGGGGTAGTTTTTTGTTGAACCCTTTTTTACACTTTCCACTCCCCACTCTTGCCACCACTCTTCTCCAGTAGTTTCACATCTGTGATGACCATGCCACGGTCTACTGCTTTGCACATGTCGTAGATTGTGAGAAGTGCTACTTGGACTGCGGTGAGGGCTTCCATTTCTACGCCGGTTGGGCCAGTTGTTTCTGCTCTAACTTGGCAATGGATGCTGTTGCTTGCTTTATTCAGTTCAAAATCTAGGTTCACATGGCTTAATGCTAGCGGGTGGCAAAGCGGAATGAGGTCTGCTGTTTTCTTTGAGGCCTGGATGCCTGCGAATCTGGCAATTCCGAGCACATCCCCCTTTTTATGGCTTCCAGCCTCAACCATATTGAAGGTTTCAGGAAGCATTGTGATCTTGCCGCTAGCAATAGCAATCCTACGGGTATTTGGCTTATCACCCACATTTACCATATGGGCTTGGCCGCTATCATCAAAATGAGTTAGTTTGTTCATGGGATAAGTTTTACCATATAGGGATGCAAGAGATAAAGTCATCGACTAAAACCTCATTATTTAGACGTATTCTGGCAATCTGGCTAATGCTTGGTATCTCCTTGTCTGGCATTCCTTTGTCATATGCTGCCACTCCTACTGGGGATGTTTCAGTTGAGGGTAATTCTGCGGCAATGCAGAATATTGGTCGTGCTATGCAGTCACCAGATGCTCGCCCAGCAAATACGCCAACTCGTAATACTTTACAACGTCAGCCCAATATTGTCCTTCCGGATATGGGTGATCCAGGCGGCGATGCATTAAATAGGGTTGATGAGCGCAAGTATGGCGAAATGATCATGCGCCAGATTCGTCCTGACGCTGATTACTCAAATGACTTAGTAATCTATGATTTTCTAAATCAAATGGAGCGTCGCTTATTGCAGGCTGCAAAGAAAATTCAGCTAGGCGGTGCAAATGAGCAAGGAAGTGGGGCCTATAACTTTGAGGTCTTTGCAGTTAAAGACAGCACTATTAATGCATTTGCATTACCCGGTGGATTTATTGGTTTTCATACTGGCCTAATTGTTTCTGCTGAATCTGATTCTGAAGTAGCCTCAGTCATGGGCCATGAGACAGGACACGTTTTACAACGACACTTGGCCCGTCAAATGGATAAGCAAGCTACTAATACGATGATTGCAATTGCTGGTATGGTACTTGGCGCTTTAGCGATGTCACGCAGCCCATCCGCAGGCACTGGCTTAATGCAGGGTGGGCAGGCCATGGCTATTGATAATCAACTTAGCTACTCTAGGGATGCTGAGCGTGAGGCAGATCGGGTTGGTTTCCAGATTTTGGATGCTAGTGGCTACGATGTGAACGGTGCACCTGGATTTTTTCAGCGCTTACAAAAAATTACTGGGATTATGGATAAAGGGGTGCCATCTTATGTGCGTACGCACCCACTGACAACAGATCGTATTGCAGATATGCAAGATCGGGTACGAACCATTCCACCGCGTGGTATTTCTACGGCACCCGAATTTTATTTCGTTAAAGCTCGGGCACGTATAGAGCAGTCTGGAACAACTAGCGGACTCTATGATCTTAAGAATACCTTTGAGAGCCTTAGTAAACAGTCCCAAGCAGGCAAGCAGATGGAGGGTTTTTATGGTCTTGCATTAATTGCACAGCGCCAAGGAAAAATAGATCAGGCTGAGGCAGATTTGCAGCAGGCACGGAGCTTGGCATCAAAGTCAAGCCCACCAGGATCAGCTAGACAAAGCCTTGCCTTGGATATCACCTCATCTGAACTGGCTTTAGCAAAAGGAAGGAATGAAGAAGCCTTGCAAATTGCCCAAACAACTTTAAAGGCCTACCCACAATCTTATGCTGCTGGCGCGGCCATGGTAAATGCCTATCTAAAGTTAGGAAAAACAAATGAGGCCATTGCTTGGCTCAAGGCGCGGACAAGGGCGCAACCAAATGAGCTTGTGTGGTGGACCATGCTATCGAATGCCTATGATCAGGCAAATAACGTACCAATGCGTCATTACGCCCTAGGTGAAAAATATGCACTTGAGGGCGCTTGGCCTTCAGCAATTGAGCAGCTTAAGATTGCCAGGGCCGCAGGAAGCTCTGATTTTTATCAGTCCTCCACTATTGATGCTCGCCTAAGAGAAATGCAAAGACAGTATCGTGATGAGCTCAAAGAACAAGGAAAAGTTCCTGGCTAGTTACTGTGCTTGAGGACTTGGTTGTTTGACGTACGCAAAACGGCTAGCAAGTTCTTCGGAATGAATTGGCTCTAATGGTAATGGTTTTCCGTGCCAGTTCCATGACCCACCAAAGCTACAGGCTTCTTCCGTAATTTTGGCTAATTCAGAAAACTGATCTAAATCGTGATCATGCAAGAGCGCTACACTTTGGCAGAATTGTTTTTCAAACTGAGCATGATCTTGATGCTGATAGATCGTTTGATGCATGAGGCCAACAATATAAATGTTGCCACTCTCATCGCTTAAAGCAATGCTTGGTTCTATAGGACTATTGCATTGCGTCATGATCTGCAACCCTCTCTCACTTGGGGAGATGCGGGCCACCCAAGGAGTGGAGGCAAGACTGATATAAACGCGCTGTGGACCATTTTGGAAAAAGTATCTTCCTAGCGCATCGCAAACATAGTTTCTGGAAATAAATTCATTTAAGGCTGTATGAGCAATCACTTGTCCTGGCAGATGATTTTGTTGCGCAAACTCATCACGCATTCGCCATTGACCGCGACGGTCTAGAGCAAGCCAGCCAAAGCAGTCTGGCACATTAGGCCATTTGATAAGCGATCGAAGAACTTGCTCATCCATCTTGATATTTAATGTAAGCCGTGTGGCGTAGAAGGAGCGTCAAAAGTTTCTTCTGTAGAGCGGCTTGCATGGAGATGGGCAATCCGCCATCCCTGACTATCTTGCAGTAGAACGAGAGTGATATTGAGAAAGAATTCAGATTCGATTTGATCTGCTCTTAAATGGACTGCTTCCGTAGTGTCATAGATTGCTGCACCCAATATAGAGTGACTAATACACGCGATGGGTTCCAAAAATAAAGCTTGCTTGGATAGTAATCGCTCGAGACCTTCTCGAATTTCTATATGACCACTAAGGCGATGTCCTTCTGGGAGTACGCAGGTAATCGAATCATCATCCAACCAAATATCTAGGGCACCCTGCACATCCCGCTGGCGTAGCGCATCGCGCCATGCTTCCACCACTTCATCAGCATTGTGAAAGAGTCGGGCAAGTTTAGTCATGGCTTACTTTCTCAAGGTCATTCATTGAATGTATTGAGTGTAGCGAATACTTGTTCAGGAAGGATGTCATTTAAGCACCGGAGGTGACCTAATGGACACTCCCTTTTGTGGCATGGGCTACAGGGTAGATCGAGCCAGATGACTTTAGCCTTATCGGATAAGGGTGGTGTATGGGCTGGGTCACTTGAGCCAAAGATCGCCACTTGAGGGACTGTTAAGGCCGCTGCAATATGCATAAGTCCAGAATCATTGCTGATCACTGCTTTACTCATTCCAATTAAAGCAATGGCTTCATCTAAGGTAGTGCTGCCGCACCAGTTATGAATATGAGACTTTTGCTCTACTTGCGTAAGAATTTTCTCACCAAAAATATCATCACCCTTACTTCCTAGCAAAATGACTTGATTGTTTACGTTTTCTGAAATAAGGCGATTAGCTAGCGTTGCAAAGTGCTCGGTGGGCCACCGTTTGCTAGGCCCATACTCTGCCCCTGGGCAGAGTATATAAATAGAGTCAGTATTGATATTGCTGGCTTGAACTTTATTGGCTACTGCTTGCATTGCAGAGGGCGAAACATTTAACTTAGGCATTACAGTAATGAAGGGGGATGTCTCTTCTTGAAGAAGCTGACTAAGTGCTAAGTAGTGCTCCACCATTGGGGGGCGCTTCATTTTGCTTGGATTATCTAGCGCTAGATTAATTAAACCAAAGCGCATCTCACCGCGATAGCCAATTCGAAAAGGAATGTTAGCTAACCATGGAATGATTGCAGATTTGAAGCTATTGGGTAAAACAAAGCAGGCTTGATATTTTTTTGCTTTCAATTCTGCTGCTATTTGTTTGCGCAAACCCCATTGAAGTTGTTGATGTTCAAACTTTGCCTCAATGACTTGGTTTACTTCAGAGCAAGCGCGATAGATAGGCGCAACCCAAGTGCTGGCGAGTACATCAATATGAGAGTCTGAGTATTGTTTTTTGAGACTCGCCAATAAAGGCTGAGTCATTACGGCGTCGCCAATCCAGTTTGGAGCAACGATCAGAATACTTTGCATATGAGGTATCCCGAGTCAGCGCCTTATAGTGAGACGCTGATAAGGCTTAGTGTCCGTGAGGCTCAGTACCAGGGATAAGCTTGTAGTCAGCGCCACAATATGGGCACTTTGCCTCCCCAGTTTCTGTGATATCTAAAAATACCCGCGGATGCAAATTCCAAGCGGGAGTTTTATTGGTTGGGCAATGTAATGGCAAATCTTTGCCATTGACCATCACAACTTGAGCTTCTGTCATATTTCTTTTTCCTGGTTACTAAAGAAATTACTTAACGTAAGTAAGCCAAGATTTGTATTTATCGTTTCTGCCGTAAACAGCATCAAAATACGTCTTCTGAATTTTTTCAGTGATTGGACCACGCTTACCTTCACCAATAGTGCGATCATCAAGCTCGCGGATTGGTGTGACTTCAGCAGCAGTACCGGTGAAGAAGGCTTCATCAGCTGAGTAGATCTCATCGCGCGTGATGCGTTTTTCACGAAGCTCAAGACCGAGATCTTTAACGATGTCAATAATGGAGTCACGAGTAATGCCGTCTAAGCAAGATGCTAGATCAGGGGTATAAACAATGCCATCACTGATCATAAAAACGTTTTCGCCAGAGCCTTCAGATACATAGCCTTCAGTGTCTAGTAATAAGGCTTCGTCATATCCATTAGCAGTCACTTCTTGGTTGGCCAAAATCGAGTTGATATAGTAGCCAGATGCCTTAGCACGCACGAGTGAGGAGTTCACAAAGTGGCGTGTAAAGGAGGAAGTTTTGACTCGAATACCTTTATTGAGGCCATCTTCGCCCAAGTAGGCACCCCATTCCCAAGCAGCAATCGCTGTATGGATAGTGTTTCCCTTAGGAGAGATTCCTAGTTTTTGGGAGCCAATAAAGATAATTGGGCGGATATAGCAAGCCTCTAACTTATTGCTATTAACCACATCAATGATGCCCTTGGTAATTTCTTCTGGGCTGTAAGGCATGTTCATCTGGAAGATCTTGGTGCCATTAAAGAGGCGCTTAACGTGCTCAGGAAGACGAAAAATCGCTGTACCTTGAGGGGTTTTATAGGCACGAATGCCTTCAAAAACACCCATACCGTAGTGAAGACTATGGGTTAGCACATGAATATTGGCCTCACGCCAAGGAATGAGCTTCCCATCGGACCAAATAAAGCCATCGCGGTCGGACATCGACATTTTTTCTACCTTTGTGTGTCTATTAAATCTGGTTAATCGGGGCATTTAGCCAAGGGGCCCAATAGCCCCAAACTCAAAATACGTCCAAGCTCCTATTGTAGAACAGGGTAGCCTAGCTTGTTAGCTCAGATCCTTTGGGTGGAGGGTAAGAGGATTTAGAATGGAGTATTCACCATAAACCGCCCCTATTAATCGAATCCCATGCCAGAATCCTTATTTAAAGTTAAGCGTTTGAGCGAATTGGCCCAATCAGGTCAATTGAAGGGAAAGCGGGTTTTAATCCGTGCTGACCTGAATGTGCCCCAAGATGAAGCGGGAAATATTACTGAAGACACCCGTATTCGGGCCTCGATGCCTGCGGTGCAAATGTGTTTAGATGCTGGCGCAGCTGTGATGGTGACATCTCATCTTGGCCGCCCAACCGAGGGTCAGTTTAAATCTGAAGATAGTTTGGCCCCAGTAGCTGATCGCATTGCAACTTTGCTCAATCGCAAGGTGCCGCTGATTAGCAATTGGGTAAATGGTGGTTTTGAAGTTAGTCCAGGTGAAGTGGTGCTACTAGAAAACTGCCGCTTAAATGTGGGCGAGAAAAAGAATAGCGACGAGTTATCAAAAAAGATTGCTGCATTATGTGATATTTATGTAAATGATGCATTTGGTACTGCACATCGTGCTGAAGCCACTACTTATGGAGTTGCTAAATTTGCACCAGTTGCTTGCGCTGGACCTTTAATGGCAGCCGAGCTAGATGCTTTAAGTCGCGCCTTAGCAAGCCCGAAGCGCCCGCTAGTGGCTATTGTTGCTGGCTCTAAGGTTTCTTCCAAATTAACTATTCTTAAAGCACTTGCTGAAAAAGTAGATGAGTTAATTGTTGGTGGCGGCATTGCAAATACCTTTATGCTTGCTAAAGGTTTACCGATTGGTAAATCACTGGCTGAACCGGATTTGGTACAAGAAGCTAGAGAAATTATGGAGCTGATGGAAAAACGTGGTGCCCATGTACCCATTCCTGAAGATGTAGTTGTTGCTAATGAACTCTCCCCATTAGCCCGTGCAAACCGTGTGCCAGCTGATCAAGTCGCAGAAGATGACATGATTTTAGATATTGGACCTAAGACTGCAGCTCGGCTTTCTTCAATGCTCGCACACGCTGGCACAATTGTTTGGAATGGTCCATTGGGCGTTTTTGAAATTGATCAATTTGGGGGTGGAACCAAAATGCTTGCTGCTGCGATTGCTCACTCACCTGCATTCTCGATTGCTGGTGGTGGCGATACTTTAGCAGCGATTGCGAAATACGGTATTGAAAATCAAGTGGATTACATCTCAACTGGTGGTGGCGCTTTCTTGGAATTCCTCGAAGGCAAAACCTTGCCAGCCTTTGCAGTACTAGCCGAAAGAGCGAAAGACTAAATATGCTTAGAGCAACCAAAATCATTGCAACCCTAGGGCCTGCTTCAGAAAAGCCTGAAGTATTGCGGGACATGATTCGCGCAGGTGTTGATGTAGTGCGAATGAATTTCTCCCATGGCACAGTAGCCGATCACAAAGCAAGACATGATTTAGTCAGAAGTATTTCTGCTGAAGTGGGCAAAGAAGTTGGCATCATGGCCGATCTTCAGGGTCCAAAAATTCGGGTTGGTAAATTTGCTGAGAGCAAAATTCTCCTCAAAGAAGGTGAGAAATTTATTTTAGATGTCACATGTCAGTTAGGTGATCAGGGTCGCGTAGGACTTGATTACAAAGAGTTACCAAGTGATGTAAAGCCAGGTGACCGCCTTTTGTTAAATGATGGTCTAGTAGTACTCCGTGTAGAGAGCGTGAAGGGTGGAGAAATTTTTACGCTGGTAGAGCAAGGTGGCCCACTTTCAAATAACAAGGGTATTAATCGTGCTGGCGGCGGTTTAACTGCTCCAGCGCTGACTGAAAAAGATATTGCAGACTTAGATGCAGCCATTGCCATGGGCGTTGATTTCTTGGCGATTAGTTTTCCTAAGGATGGCGCTGATATGGCCTACGCCCGTAAGTTGGCAGATGCTGCTAGTGCTAAATATGGTGTTGGTAAAGTGAAAACTATTGCGAAGGTAGAGCGCGCGGAAGCAATTGAGCCTAAAGCTCTGCGAAGTATTATTGCGGAAAGTGACGGGATTATGGTTGCACGCGGCGACCTTGCAATTGAAGTTGGTAATGCTGCGGTACCTGCCTTACAAAAACGTATGATTGCTTGGGCGCTTGAGGCAGATAAATTTACAATTACTGCAACCCAAATGATGGAGTCGATGATCAATGCTCCAGTTCCTACACGTGCTGAAGTAAGTGATGTGGCTAATGCAGTATTGGATGGAACGGATGCTGTCATGCTCTCAGCTGAATCGGCTGCTGGCATGTACCCAGTTCAAACTATTAAAGCGATGGCAGAGATCTGTGTAGAGGCGGAGAAATCAGATGCTGTGAAGTTAGATGCCGACTTTTTAGATCAAACCTTTACTAGAATTGATCAAACGATTGCATTGGGTGCGCTGTTTACTGCACATCATTTGAATGTCAATGCTATTGCCGCATTAACAGATTCTGGTTCAACTCCGATTTGGATGAGTCGTCACAATATTCATGTGCCAATTTTTGCTTTAACCTCAAAGATTGCCACTCAGCGTGCTTTAAGTACTTATCGCAATGTCACGTCTATTGGCTTGGATTACACCAAAGATCGCGACACAGCCTTGCAAGAGGTAGAGGCTTGCCTTAAGAAATCTGGTGTAGTTAAAAAGGGCGATACCGTGGTATTGACTTCTGGCGAGCCGATGGGTGAACCTGGTGGTACCAACACCCTCAAGATTATTCACGTAAAGTAATTTCACTATTCATTAATTCAATATTTATTAAGAGAACATCATGGCTTTAGTATCCTTACGACAACTTTTGGATCATGCCGCTGAAAATGGTTATGGCCTACCTGCATTTAACGTTAATAACTTAGAACAGGTTACGGCGATTATGGAAGCGGCTCATGAGGCTGATTCCCCGGTCATCATGCAAGCATCTGCCGGAGCTCGCAAATATGCTGGTGAAGCCTTCTTACGTCATTTGATCTCTGCGGCAGTAGAAGCTTATCCCCATATTCCTGTTGTCATGCACCAAGACCATGGTCAAAGCCCATCGGTCTGTATGGCTGCGATCAAGAGTGGCTTTACTAGCGTGATGATGGATGGCTCTTTAGAGGCAGATGGAAAGTCAGTTGCTAGCTATGAGTACAACCTTGATGTTTCAAAAGAAGTAGTGAAGTTTTCTCATTCGATTGGGGTCACCGTTGAAGCGGAGTTGGGCGTACTAGGTTCATTGGAAACAATGAAGGGCGATAAAGAAGATGGCCATGGTGCTGACGGCATGATGACTCGCGAACAGTTGCTTACCGACGTAGAGCAGGCTGCTGATTTTGTAAGGGAAACGCAGTGTGATGCTTTAGCAATCGCAATTGGCACTAGTCATGGCGCTTATAAATTTAGTAAGAAGCCAACAGGCGATATCTTGGCAATTGATCGCATTAGAGAAATTCATGCACGTATTCCGAATACTCATCTAGTCATGCACGGCTCGTCCAGCGTTCCACAAGAATTACTTGCAGAAATTCGTGAGTTTGGTGGCGATATGAAAGAAACCTATGGTGTACCGGTTGAAGAGATTCAAGAGGGCATTAAGAATGGTGTGCGCAAGATCAATATTGATACTGATATTCGCTTAGCCATGACCGGTGCAATTCGTCGTTATTTGATTGAGAACCCAAGCAAATTTGATCCACGTGATTATCTGAAGCCAGCGCGTGAAGCAGCGAAGAAGGTATGTATTGCACGTTTTCAGGCTTTTGGTTGCGCTGGACAAGCCTCTAAAATCAAACCTATTTCTTTGGAGAAAATGGCTGAACTCTACAAGAGCGGAAAACTCACTCAGATTGTGAAGTAAAAATGCCAGCTTTGTATTCCTCCTCTATTAAGTCACTTCCTTTGCTGTCTAAAGGGAAAGTGCGCGACGTCTACGCCTTAGGTGAGGACAAGTTATTGATGATCACGACTGATCGTCTATCAGCTTTTGATGTGGTGATGGGTGAGCCTATTCCTGAGAAAGGCATCGTCCTCAATCAGATGGCCAATTTTTGGTTTGATAAGTTAGCCTCCGTTATTCCAAATCACCTGACTGGTATTGATCCCACCACAGTTGTCCCTGCTAACGAAGTCGATCAAGTAAAAGGCCGTGCTGTTGTTGCTAAGCGCTTGAAGCCTATCTTGGTAGAGGCGGTAGTACGCGGTTACTTAGCTGGAAGCGGTTGGAAAGACTATAAAGACACTGGTAAGGTCTGCGGTATTGAGCTACCAGCTGGTTTAGAAAACGCACAAAAATTACCCGAACCCATTTTTACACCTGCGGCTAAAGCCGAAGCAGGTGAGCATGATGAGAATATTTCCTTTGATAAGGTCATCGAGCTCATTGGCGAGAAATTAGCCAAGCAAATTCGTGAAGTTAGCATTCGCTTATATAAAGAAGCTTCAGAGTATGCTGCTACACGCGGAATTATTATTGCTGATACTAAATTCGAGTTTGGCTTAGATGATGCTGGCCAATTAGTATTGATGGATGAGATTCTGACGGCGGATTCCTCACGTTTCTGGCCTGCTGAAACTTATTATGTGGGTTCAAACCCACCTTCATATGACAAGCAGTTTGTGCGTGACTGGTTGGAAACCGCCCAGGTAAATGGAAAACTTTGGCCAAAAACTGCACCAGCACCCCAATTACCTTCTGAGATTATTGAAAAGACGGCCCAAAAGTATCGTGAAGCGCTGAGTCGTTTAACTAAACAAGGCTAACTCAGGGATAATAGAGTCCTTGGTAGATATTTAGGGCATTTGGAGAGGTTCATGAGCAAGAAGCCAATAGTCGGAATAGTGATGGGTTCCAATTCAGATTGGGAAACCATGCAGCACGCCGCTCAAATGTTAGAGCAGTTTGGCGTGGCTCATGAGGCTCAGGTTCTTTCAGCTCATCGCATGCCTGACGATATGTTTCAGTATGCAGAAAATGCTCAGGCAAATGGCTTACAAGCCATCATTGCTGGCGCAGGTGGCGCAGCCCATTTACCTGGCATGCTTGCCTCAAAAACCATTATTCCTGTTTATGGTGTTCCGGTTGCTAGTAAATATTTGCGCGGTGAAGACTCTTTGTATTCGATTGTGCAAATGCCTAAAGGGATTCCAGTAGCTACATTTGCAATTGGTGAAGCTGGTGCTGCCAATGCTGCCTTACATGTCATTGCCAGTTTGGCTTTGCATGATGCTGATTTAGCCAAGCGCCTTGCTGAGTTCCGCTCTAAGCAGTCGGATACTGCGCGAGCGATGAATTTGCCGGGATATTAATTACATGGCATATCGTCTGGAACCCATTTTGCCGGGTTCGTATTTAGGAATTTTAGGTGGCGGTCAATTGGGTCGAATGTTTACCCAAGCTGCACAAGCGATGGGATACAAGGTTTGCGTATTGGATCCTGGTTCTGATAGTCCTGCCGGATCTATCGCAGAAAAATTTATTCAAGCTGACTACACTGATTCTGCCGCTTTAAAAGAAATGGCAGCCTTGTGCTCATCTGTAAGTACTGAATTTGAAAATGTTCCTGCGCAAGCACTAGATGAACTCGAGTCTTTGGGCGTCTTTGTCGCGCCTCGCAGTAGTTGTGTGTCTTTAGCGCAAAATCGCATTGCTGAGAAGAAGTTTTTAGCGACATGGAAGTCAGAAACCAATATCGGCCCAGCTCCCAACTTCGTGATTGAGCATGATTCAGACATTGCCCATGTCTCTGCAGACCTCTTTCCTGGAATCTTAAAGACTGCACGTATGGGCTATGACGGCAAAGGTCAGTTAACAGTTTATGACGTAGCAGGTTTAACTGCCGCGTGGAATGAATTAAGTCGTGTGCCTTGTGTATTAGAAAAGCGTATGGATTTAGACTTCGAGGTCTCAGCATTGGTAGTGCGAGGATATGATGATGCAGTTGTAGCATATCCCGTTTCACAAAACATCCATCGTGATGGGATCTTGCATACCTCAACAGTACCTGCTCCATCCTTGAAGCCTGCACAAGAAAAGAAAATTATTGATGCTGCGAAATCACTGATTCGGAAGATTGATTATGTGGGTGTACTCTGTATCGAGTTCTTCGTTTTGAAAAGCGGTGACATTATTGCCAATGAAATCGCACCGCGTCCACATAATTCTGGTCACTACACCATGGATGCTTGTGTAAGTAGTCAGTTTGAGCAACAGGTGCGTAGCATGGCACGCTTACCTTTAGGGGATTCTCGCCAATTAGCACCAGTGTCCATGTTGAACTTATTGGGCGATCTTTGGTTTGAGGGTAGTGAAGATCAGGCGAAAGAGCCTGCTTGGAATAATGTGCTTGCGCACCCTGATGCGAAGTTACATCTCTACGGCAAGTCTGAGCCCCGGATGGGTAGAAAGATGGGCCATATTAATTGCCTAGGTGAGGCTTTAAACGAAGCACGTCAAACTTGTGCTGCTGTTGCTACTGAATTAGGCATTGAGCCTTAGAAATGTCCACCGACAGTAAGCTGCTGCAATCTTCTGCAGTGATTAATGAGGCAGTTCAGACCCTGCGTGATGGAGGTCTAGTTGCCTTTCCAACCGAGACTGTTTATGGCTTAGGTGCTGATGCTAAAAATCCTGAGGCTATTCAAAAGATTTTCACGGCCAAGGGTAGACCTTCGAATCACCCTTTAATTGTTCATTTAGCGGCGCCAGATAAGTTTGACGCTCCTCAAGTCGATTGGGTTCCCATCATCGCGCCTTGGGCAAGAGATATATCTGAAGATGCAATTAAGTTAATGAATGCTTTTTGGCCTGGCCCATTAACACTGGTATTTAAAAAAGATAAAACCGTTTTAAATGAACTCACTGGTGGGCAAGATACGGTAGCGATTCGGGCGCCTGCTCATCCTATTGCACAGGAAATATTGCGTAAATTTAAAGGTGGCGTAGTTGCTCCATCAGCCAATCGCTTTGGGAAAGTTTCGCCTACTAGTGCGGCCGATGTCCGCAGTGAATTTGAGGGCATGCTAGATTTGATGATTCTAGATGGCGGTGATTGTGAAGTAGGTATTGAATCTACCATCATCGACATGTCTTCCGGAGAGAGCCCACGGCTTCTACGTCCTGGAATCATTACTCCCAAAGAGATTCTCTCTAAGACCGGTATAAGAGTGCTTAAGGCCGGTGAAGTGATTGGCGATGAGCTTGCAGAAAGCATCCCACGAGTTTCTGGAAGTCTGCGTGCTCACTATGCTCCGGCAACTCCCCTGCGTTTATACGCACCTGGTCGAGTGTTAGATGCCTTAAGCGAATATCCTGATACTAAGTCTCGGGTGGCAGTAGCTGTTTGGGATTCTGAGTCTTCACTAGGAGAAGATGGGCATCCTTCAGTGCATTTTGAGGAAATAGAAATTCCAAGTGACGACGCTGCATTTGCTAGTTGCCTATATCGCTCTTTAAGAGATTTGGATCGGCAGGGGTGGGACCTCATTTTATTTCCTGAACCCCCTGCTGGCGAGGAATGGGATGGTGTGAGAGACCGACTTCAACGTGCATGTTTTGGTTCTGGACCATCTTCTAGTAGCCACGATAGCAATTGATCGTGGGCTTCTAGACCCCTCCAGGCATTGGGGTGGTTAATGAAAGAACTCACCGCATACATCTTTCCAGATTTACTAATCACATAACCTGAGATGGCGCGCACATCAGCCAAGGAACCTGTTTTAATCCTGGCCTCAGGTTTTTTCTTAAGATGCAAAAATTTACGTAGCTGCATCATTAAACGATTGCGCATGGTGCCATCAGTGCCGGCTATCGGAAGACTGTTATAAAAAATATCCCCTACTGGTAAATTACGTGCAGTCAGGAGTAGTTGATTCATTTGCCCAGCAGAGATCGCTTCATTGCGTGATAAGCCTGAACCATTCTCAATGACTAAGCCTGAGAATTCCATACCATTTTGTTTGAGCCAACTCTGAATCACTAAATCTCCATTGGCAGTAGTAGCAGGTTTGCCCATCTTCTCTAGCGCTAATGTCAATAGTAGTTGGCGTGCCATGACATTGTTGGAGTACTTATTAATATCTTGCACATCATTCGCTAGATTGATCCCTTCAAATTGCAATAATAGCTTTGCTACTAAAGGAACTACGCCATCTTTTCCAGTTGGAGCTTGAACCCAAGTGCCGCCTGCTAACTCCCAGGCTGCAGCAAAGCCTTGTGTAAGGAAGGTATTTGCATCTAGCGCAACGACGTTGTAGTTCACATCTCTACAGCTACTCGGAAAGGTGCCAGAAAACTGAGCTAACAGTAGCTTATCCGTTTTAGATGCAAGCTCTGGGTCTAGATTAAAGCGGATATTACTTTTCCAGTTATCACATGGCCTATCAACCAATTGCATTTGGTTATCAATCTTCAATTGTGATAATGCAGGACTATAGTTAATATCGATAAATTCAGCTGTACGAGACTTACCTAACTGAAATGATAAAGTTCTAAAGGAGTAAAGGAGAGGATCTGGCGGGACGTTATAAGATCGCAGGGACTCACCATCAATCGTGTTATGTTCCATCACGCTAGGCGCATAAGCACTGCGGTCAAAGAAGAGATTGCCATCAATTTTTTGAACCCCTAGTGCCTGGAGCGATTTCATGAGCTTAGATAACTCTTCAGGAATGAGCTTAGGGTCCCCGGTACCTTGCAAATACAAATTTCCTTTGAGGGTGCCTTGACGAATAACACCATCCGTATAGAGATTGGTACGCCAGCGATATTGTGGTCCCAAAATATCTAATCCAGCAAGTGTAGTCAGGATCTTCATTGTTGAGGCTGGGTTCATGGACTCCCCAGCACGCCAATCCAAAATATTCTTAGTGGTACTTTTTCCTTGGCGAACAGGCTCAATTTCAATCACTGAAATACTCACAGCATCTTTTGGAATTTGATTGCGTTCCAAGCTTTTAGCAACTAGCAATGGAATAGTATCGGCTGCGTAGGTATAAGGGGTAATGAATAAGGCAATCACCAATAGGATTGCATGAATACGATTAGGATGTATTTCGCGCATGATTGATAGCATAAACTTAAAAAATACCTAAATCACGTAAATGTAGCGATCAAATTACTTATAAATGGAGTAGGATTTACTTATAGATATTTTAAATAAGCTGAGATATTATGGCTTAAATGATAGGTAAAGATAGGCATTAATAATGACCGAAGTAAGCTTACATGTTCAAGAATCTCTACAAGATAATGATGCAATAAG
>Ga0194038_1000294_pt1 | contig 21778 bp, 21 predicted proteins | sample JunL226m_MetaG_FD_148630 | JGI IMG/M metagenome (GOLD analysis project Ga0194038, IMG submission 148630) | Anoxic zone freshwater microbial communities from boreal shield lake in IISD Experimental Lakes Area, Ontario, Canada - Jun2016-L227-6m | ecosystem: Environmental > Aquatic > Freshwater >... | reverse complement strand
AGGTATGACAGGTAAAAGAGCAATTCCAGCTAAAACTGCATAAGGGTAATCAATATTAAAGCAATAGGTTCATCATAGAGATCTCGACTCCTGGGGGTAAAAAGTCAGGAAGGTATGGCAATTGTTAGCAGTACGGTCATCAGTAGAAGCAGTAATGTCAGGAAGGTTGGCCTATTTTCCTCTTGGAAAAGGCCAAAACCCCGTCTATTATTTCTTTAAACAAGCTCAGATTGTCACTGTCCTATAACTCTTAATTATCGTGCACACAGCCACATTTGTCAGTGAGTCCACCTAGAGTCATGTTATGAACAAAACACGTATTTCGATATTGGTCGTTACATTCTTATCATGCATGTTCCTACCTGGAATGCCCTCATGGATTTATGACAACTTCTGGGGCAAGGCAGATTTTTGGGATCAATGGGGTTTTCGAATCCCTTACATCTCATTCCTATTTATTTATGCGGCTATCACAACAGGGTTCGTTGAATTAGGGATTAGATTTATAAAAAGATTTGCCTAACTTACTTCACCACAACCCTCACAACATCCTGCGCCGTTGCACTCTCCCCTAGCTCGGCATTCACATTCGTAGGTATCCCATTGATCTGAGCAGCAGCTAGTAAAGCTAATTGGGCTGCGATATCACTCATCCAATAAAAAGCACCAGGGCCAGCCTTATCTATAATCTCTTGTGCTTTAGCTAAGTGTTCATCACTAAACTTTGCTTCGTCATTGTTATTACTTTCAATGATTGCTAACAAGTAGTTCTTAATCTCTAAGGCAATGCCTTTATTTTCTTGATCACTTTGGATCAGTTCCTTGAGTTCGCCATCGATTGTGTGGGGTCGGCGCTTTTTCTTGGTGCGGTTAAAGAACAGGAAGATCAAGGTGGTGAAGAACAGGGTTTCTAACATGAGCCCAGATTAGAAGTCCAGACTGACAAGCGGTGTGCACGCTCAATACTGGCGCCCCTCATCTATTGAACTCACCCCCCTTTGCATGTATTTTTCAAAAGCCGAACTTTCGGCACGGAGGAGAGAATCACATGGCACAAACAACTGAAGTATGGATAGTTGAAGGTATGGATGGCATTACTCGTCGTCAGCAAATGGGACGACTAGCAGAATGGAAGAAGTTATTTCTTGCGGAAGCTGGAGCAAGTGCAGTAAATATTTGGGAAGGCGGATATGGAGAGTATGCCGGCGCATGGATTTATGCCGTTGAGTTTGAAAGCGCAGAGGCCTACGGAAAGTCTCAAGATAAGTTCATGGCTAATTCAAAGAGCTTTGATGATGCAATGGATGTTTGGCAGAAAACACCAATGCTCAAGTTCCGTGGTGGCGGCTTAATCCATCACGCAAGTATCTAAACGTTTTGCGTTTGAAATCATGAAAGTAGTTAATTTATCTACTACACCCGTTAAGGGCTTTGCGTTACATCACCCTGCCTCGGTAGAAATTACTGCTCGTGGCGCCGTTGGTGACCGTGAGTTCTTTTTCGTAGATAAAGAAAACACAATGCTTTCATTTACCAAGGAAGGGCACATTGCCCCTTTGCAAGCTAATTACGATGCAAAGAATGCAACCTTGGCCATTCTAGAAAATGGTGAAGTGCTTGTAGAAGCAAGCGTTGAGGAGGGGCCTGCGCAAGCAGGCAACTTCTTCAATGTGTGGGATGTAGACGGCGCGCTCGTTGATGGACCTTGGAATCAATTAATGTCAGATCGCCTTGGTAAAGAAGTGCGGTTGATTAAGACGGCACCTGGTCGCAACGGAAGTGATGTTGAACCATTATCGCTATTGAGCAGTGCATCGATGAAAGCGTTGGAAGAGTCGGCCCAGGTAGGTTCTATTGATCCGGATCGCTTTCGCATGCTGATTCAGATTGATGGCGTTGGTGCACATGAAGAAGATACGTGGATGGATCAGGAATTTTTTATCGGTAGCGCGATCATTAGAGCAGGTGAAGCCGTTAAGCGGTGTGCGGCAACGACACGAAATCCAAACAGTGGAATCGTTGATTTAAAAACGCTCAAGCACATCGGTGATTATCGCGGGCGGCAAGAATCCAGATTCGGTACCGGTTTTTACTTTGGTATCTATGCCAGTTGCGTGCAACCAGGAACTATCAGCATCGGTGATGAGCTAGTTAAGAAGTAGGGATCACGATTTCGTTGTATTGCAGGAAGCCCGGTTTAAAAGGCGGATCAAAGCGGCAGATGCGCGTTTCTTCGGAGAGCGAAATGTTTTCCTTGGCTGCAGCCGCGCGCAGTTCAATGACTTTCTTAGCCGATAGTTCTTCAGTTGCTCGGCCTCGAAATGAAGTTGCGATGCAGGTCTCGGTATCTAATTCGCGCAAAGTAACCCGTGAATCATTGGGATCTGGCATATCGGCAAAGGTGCTGCCGGCCGGCATAACAAATGAGACAAACCATTCATCGGCATCGGCTTTATCTGCGCGTTGGGCAGCGATAACAGGAGCGGTCATTGCAATTTTTTGTGAAGTCTTATTGCCCTGCGAGATGTATTTAAAGAGTGAACCAAAAGCTGCCGAGGATGCGGTGGAGTAGTGCGCAGATACTTTTACTTCGGCAATTACACATGGCAGATATTCGCGAACCTCAAAATCGTTATATGTTCTGAGAACTTGAAACTCTTGCCGCTTAGTCATATTTTGTAGTCATCCCCCGCGCGATCTTTAAAAGATTGGCGTACGTGAAGCCCGAAACTATGACTTCAACTTCGGTGCCATGGAGTTTGCCGGCCGCTGGAACTTTCCACAATGCATATCCACCCCCGTTAGAAATATCGGCTGTAGAACATTTCTTCCACTGCACTTTATTTGCTGGGTCGCAAAAAGCAACGATTGTTGCTTTGTTGCCATTGATTGTGGCAGTTGCAACTTTGACACCTATACCTGGGTTTTGGCATTTAACGGCAGAATCAGTTTCTAAGATTTGAATGGAGCGATCTTCCCCATAGATTGCTTGTAAAGATTTTGGATTTGTGGCGCCACACGTTTGCATGGCAAAAGTGCGAATTAATAAGTCGCCAACAAAGCTGGGTTGAAGAATTTGATAAGGCGCAGTTTTTTGCGCTGCTGCATATTTATTAGGAGTTGCGGCATAGGCGCAGGATTGAAAGAGCAAAAGAGTAACAAGAGTGATCGTAATTTTCTTGCGCATGGCTACTACTTTAAAGGGTTTGTACGGAAATGGTGTGCCAACCCTCGGCGCCATTGGGAGCAATAGGCACATTCTTTTGTGATTGCACGTTGCCTTCGCCATCGGTTGCACGAACAGTGATGTGGTGGATTCCTTTAGTGGCATTCCAATCGATCCACCATTGACGCCACGTTGTCTTAGCAATTTCAGGGCCAAGAGTTGCGCTACGCCATTGCTGATTATCTACGCGAACTTCAATTTTAGAGATTCCAACAAGTGGCGCCCAAGCAACACCAGCAATGGCAACTGGGCCAACTGATACTTCACCATTATTGAGCGGTGTATCGATGCGCGATTGCAGTTTTATTGGGCCGCGCTCTGACCAGCCTTGTTCAATCCAATATCCATGTTTTTGATCAAAGCGCGTTAACTCAATTCGCGTGAGCCATTTAGTTGCAGATACATATCCATATAGTCCGGGCACAATAATGCGTGCGGGCCAACCATGTTTATCGGGCAGGGCTTCACCATTCATTGCAATTGCAATCATTGCATCGCGGCCATCGAGTGCTACCAGTGGAAAACCTGCGCTAAAACCATCAACTGAGTAACCCATAACTTGATCGGCATTGGCATGTGGCTGGGCTTCATTAATTAAATCATCCAAGCGAATACCTTGCCAGCGCGCGTTGCCAACTAATGTGCCGCCGACTTCGTTAGAAACGCATGAAATTGTGTCGTCGAGTTCAAATGTGGGGCGAGCGATTAATTGATCATATGTAAGTGTTATTGGCTTAGAAACTAAACCAACGATTTCTAGCTTCCAGGTATCAAGTGAAATTTGTGGAACTGTGAAGGCGGTATCGATACGAAAGAAATCTTGATTAGATGTGAATAGCGGTGAAAGCCCAGGAGTTTGCAGCGCAGGATCTGCAGGTGGGGCGGCCAAAGTTTTCGTGGGTCGTGGAATTGCCGCTTTAATTCTATTAATTTGTACTGCAGCTTTATGAGTCAGAAGTTTCGCACCCGTTGTTGCGGCAACGCCGACTGCGCCGATTATTCCTAGACCTTTAAAAAGGTTGCGGCGCGAGATTTCCATGGCGCAACGCTAACCCTGAATCTATGAAATTTCCTTATGTAATCACAAAAAAGTAGCCCCAGGCGACTAACCGAGGGGCTACTTGATGCGCGTACCGCTGGCAGGATTCGAACCCACGACCTAACTCTTAGTCAAAGAGTTGCTCTATCCGCTGAGCTACAGCGGTACACAAAAGGAAAAGTAGTCAGAGAAGTTTGTTGGTTGGTTCTGAGAATTTTTGCTGTGGATAAAAGTATTGGTGCTAGAGTTCAATTACTTAGTCAAAGAGTGCTCCATACTGGAGCTACAGAGCAAAAGCCCTGCAGGTTAAATTCTGTGGGGCTTTTGTATGTAATTTTCTTACTTGATGCGCTTTCGATAGAATTTGCATATGGCTAAGGATCCATCACGTGAGGCGCATTTTCCGCTGATTGAAAAGAAATACGGGCAGAAGATGTCCTATTGGTTTTCGGTGATGAAGGATTTAGCCGATGAAAAATATCCGGCGCAGATTGCATACTTGCGAGAGAACCATGGATTTTCACAGGCGCATGCAAATGCTTTGGTGATGTATTCGCGTGGGTCAGTTTCGGCCAAGCGCTTTGATACTCCAGCGCAGTATTACAAAACAATTACTGCCGAACAGGCTAAAACCATGCGAACAATCTTTAAGGCGATTGCAGCCAAGTATCCAAAGTCCGAGCTTGTAATTGCGTGGAATCAGCCGATGGTAAAGATTGATGGTAACTATGTATTTGGAGCAACGGCTGCTACCAAACATATTTTGATGTCTCCGTGGAGCGCCGATGTGATTGCAGATTTTGCGCCAAAGATGGCGGATTTAGTTGTGAAGAAAAAGACGATTGGCATTCCTAATGATTGGGATGTTGATACTAAGTTGATTTTGGCGCTGGTGAAGGCGCGTTTGGCTGAGTGTAAGTAGGCCCGAGGGGGTTTGTCAGTGGGCTTCTCTAGATTGAAGCCATGAGGTTGAGATTAATGAAGAGCATCACGGCCATGGTTGTTGGCACGGTGGTTTCTACCTGGCTCGTGGGATTCATTCCCCTTGGTTGGCTGCCGGTAAAAGGAATGTGGCTTGTGATTGCAAGCCGCTTACTCAATGTTGCGATATCGCTCATTCTGATTCGGATCTTTTGTCCCAGCATCCTCAGTAAATTTCGTCTGCGAATGAGTTGGAAGAAAGCGCTGATTGCGGTTGGCGTAGTTGTGTTGTGTGTTGGACCCAGCGTTTTTGTTATCCCATTTCACGAGGGGCTCACGTATCAACTCTTTGCTGGGTTTTTCTTTGCGCTATGGATTGGCATTGATGAAGAAATATTCAGCCGCGGCTTAATGTATGGGGCTTTTGAAGAATATGGCGTGTGGATTGCCGCCACTGTCTCGTCGGTACATTTTGGACTACTGCATTTAGGGAATATTTTTTGGGGTGGGCAATCAATTGCGTACACATCGGGACAGATTGTTGATGCAGCTAGCTTTGGTTTTCTGTGCTGTGGATTAATGATTCTGACGGGCAGTATCTGGCCCTCGATAATTATGCACGGACTCAGCGATACGCCTATGCAGTTTGTTAGCCAAAGTGTGTATACAAGCCAAGTTACGGGCGGAACTGATTGGTTACCGATAATTATTGTCGCGATTGCAAATGTAGTAATTGGCGCGGTGCTCATTCTACTTTCGCGCGTTGAAACCGGTGCTGAGTTTAAGAAGTTAATGCTTCGCTTTGGACTCATCGAAGCCGAAGTTGTGCAACCTTCTACTTATTAATTTCAGCTATCTTGGCTTCAACCTCGGGATAACCAGGTTCATCGACCATAATCTTTTCTAAATCCTTAATGGCTAGAGCTTTCTTACCCATTCGTGCATATGAATCGGCACGTTCAAATAATGCCCGATGCATGACACCCTCGGAACGATCTTTATGCGACATGGCCCGTTTAAAACATTCAACGGCAGCATCGTTTAAATTCTTTTCGCGAAAAGCCACTCCCCGCAAAATCAGCAGCATGGCCGTTGCATCGTCGACATTTTCAATATCTTCGGTGGTCTCGATGGCCTCATCAAATTTGCCTTGGGAAAGTTCGATATCTGCAATAGATATAGCAACTAACTGATCGGGAATCATTTCGTGCAAAACTTCAATGGCTTCATCGAACATATCTTGGGATTGCAAAACCTCTGCCCAGATAAAGCCCAGTACCTGCTTATTAAAAGTTTCATGCGTTGCAATACCTCGAGTAATGTGTGTAACCGGTGCCATGCCGGTGAAGTATTTTTCGGCTAATGGATCCATAAAGGCAGCATCGCGGTAGCCCCAAACTTCTTTACCCCAAGCAACAATTTTGTCGGAAAAATCTGGGCTAGTTGCGGCATGCACAAAAGATAAAAGATTGAGTGGGTACTTCAGCGCTGGGTGCGCAATTTCAAGAGCTTTAGCTTTCTCTATATATTCTTTAGGTGTGGCTTTTGATTCTGGATCATAAACATCTTGCAAGAATGCATAAAAATCGCGCTCTAACTTTGAAGCTAGTAAACCTGGTGAAGGCGGAATAATTTCTGGAGGTTGCGTTAATTCCTGATGTCTAGTTGTAGTCGCGCGTTTTCCTCCACTTAAAGTTTGGAAAGCATAAATACCGGTACCGGGAATTCCAGCCGAAACTGTACGACGTCCACTGGTATTCATTGTGTAATGCGCACCGCGTGGGCCAAGTGAGAGGCCAATGGAATTCTTATTAAAATTCAAATGCACGCCGGGGGCGATTTTCATCGTGCGTCGAAAGCGAATACTCATACTTTATTAATTTCCGCCGGTCACATAATCACGAAGTGCAGTGCGCTCGGAATCAATTTCACTGACATAGCTTTTAACTACATCTCCAATAGAAACGATGGAAAGTAGTGCGCCTTGGGCATCTACAACAGGCACGTGGCGAATTCGGTGCTCGGTCATCATGATCATGAGCTCAGCAACTGTGGAGTCTGCGGTGCAGGTAAAAACTTCAGCCGTCATGATGTCGCGAACGTGCATACCTACTAATTGATCGAGCTTGCCTGGCATTGCGCGCACAACATCGCGTTCAGAGACGATCCCATCGATTTTCTTTCCATCACTAGAGACAACAAGTGCGCCAACATGGTGGGAGTTAAGGGAGTTAACTAAATCGTGGATACTTGCATTGGCCGAAATAGTTTCTACCCGTTTGCCAGTAATCATGCTGTTGATTTTCATTCTTTGCCTCTCCCTTGCCTGTGAGCGCAATAGTGAACCCCGGGGTGATATTGCGCAATAGGTCAGGAGTCACGTTTGCCAATTCAGGTAAGCCCAGTAAGTTGGGTGCATGAAGAAATTCATTACTCTGGTGCTTGCACTCACCGTCCTGGCGCCGACGGCTGCGTTGGCAATGGGTTCGGGCGATAAATTCTCCGATGCACAGACTGGGCTGACTTATTCGGTGTACAAGCCATCTACAACTTTGGGTTTAGCTGCAGTCACATTTTCATTGTTGCCATGTCAGCCAGGACAAGAGCAATGGATGTATGCAAAATATGGTGGAACTAAACGCTATCTAGAGATTATGGAAACGATGGCCGGAGTTAAATGTTCGAATCCGGGTTTATCTAAATATTTACGAGTCGCAGCTATCAATGGCGTCAACGCCAAGGTGTACGTGTATTGCGATCCGATGAATGCTGCAGCCTTTAAAAAATGCGGCGTTAATGACATTGCCCGCGTTGGTGGTTATTTAATGTTTACAACTAAAGCGGTGAAGCCATATAAAGGCGCCGAGATTCAAGTTCAAGGTATCGGTGGAATTACTTATGCACAGTTGTTAACCGTTGCTAAAGGGCTTAAGACCGTAAAGGCCAGCGGTAAAGCTTTGCCACAAGTAATTGCACCGGTAATGATTGATCCGACAACTTCTACTCAAGTTTCAGTAAAACTTGGAAATTCAGTAGTGCTCACGGTTACTGATCCAGCAGTGTGGAGTTCACATATTTTGACTGATGGAATCTTAGAATTTGTGCCCGGTGGTAATCAGGGAACGTATACAACTAATCCGGCTTTCAAAGCGGTAGGTGTAGGAACGACTGTGGTTCACCTGCTCAATTCGACTGATGTCACTAAGGTCTATGAGCTACAAATTACTGTTACCGAGTAACTAAATAGGTATTTTCGATTGGGTTCTAATATCCTTTCGGAATGAAACCGGTCCGTTATTTCCTATCAATGCTTCTTACTGGGGTATTGGTTCTCGTTGGTGTCCAAGCCCTTGCAGCGACCCCAACGATTAAAGCTGGATCAACTTGTACCAAGCTTGGAACTAAAACAACATCTAATGCGCTTACATTTACCTGCATTAAATCTGGAAAGAAATTAGTGTGGTCGGCTGGAGTTCCTGTTGCTACAGCGGCTCCACAATCTGGTGACGATTTAGTTTTAACTACTCCTTCTTACGTTCCAACTCCACCTGCAGGCGGAACTGATGAGTATCGATGTTTCTTGCTTAATCCAAAATTTAAGAGCACTACATTTTTGAAATCAGTTTCTATTACGCCAGATAATTTGATGGTTTCACACCACGGAATTTTGTATCGGCTCACCTCTACAAACGTTGCAGCGGCACAATCTTTAGATGCCCAAACATCTGAAGCTGGTTGGCCATGCTTTGGAGATACTGGAATTTCAGGCGCAACTGCATTCTCTCCAGCGGCACCTTCGAGTTGGATATCTTTCTGGGCACCTGGCGGTAATTTTAAGTCATACCCAGCAGGCACCGGAATGCAGTTAGCAGCCGGAGATCAATTTATTTTGCAGTCACATTTTATGGTTATGCCTGGGCATAGCAGCAGTGAACTTAAAGCATCAATGAAAGTTGGTTTGAATTTTGCAACAAATACCGTTGCCGAATTAAAGACCATGCTGATTGCTGCGCCAATTGAAGTTCCTTGTGGAGCAAATGAGTCAGGTCCATTGTGTAATCGTGATGCGGCGATAGCTGATTTAGTGAAACGAACTTCAGATAAAGCAGCGGTACAAGAGGCTGGGCTGTTGCTTTTCTGCGGTAAGAATCCAGCTAAACCAGTTCCAAGTGCAACATCTGACTGTTCCCAGCGAGTGAATTCGCCAATAAAGATTTATGGTGCAACCCCGCATATGCATCAGCTGGGCAAAACAATCACAGTTACTTACACAAATGGGGCAACTGGAAACACAACGGTGATGTCTTCCAGACCTCAGTGGAACTTTGATAATCAGCGAACTGATTGGCTAACAACACCTATTTCCGCCGTCGCTGGTGACAGCGTCACCGTGACATGTACCTATGATGTGGGTTTGCGCCAATTACTTCCACTGTATAAGAATTTATCGCCGAACTATGTTGTCTGGGGTGAAGGTACCCGTGATGAAATGTGTTTAGCGATTGTTAACTATACAAATTAGAATCGCAGTAGAAAGCAAGATGATTGCAATAACTGCCGATGGTGCTTTGCCAACTCTTTGAGGTAATCCCCCGATATTACTTTCGCGATCTTGCTTGAGATCTTTCAGCACATTGAGAAAATGAAATGCCACTCCGATTAAAGATCCACCTAATAAAACCCACATTGGTGGAGTGCGATTAACAGCTAAGTACACTGACGCGGGCAGCGCTGCGCAAGCAATTGCATAGGGCAGAAATGAAAAGATGGAGAACTTAAAGTAAAAGTTATAGGCGATGCCACAACCAACACCTAATAAGTAAACCAATCCCCCTTTAAAACCCAAAGGACCAACTAAGTTTGCTGCAGCGGCAATTGGTAAAAGCAAAAAAGTAGTGTGATGAAGTTGAGTGGGCGTTAACGTGCCGGCAACAAGTGGTTTGTTAATGCGCTTATGTGCCACATCATCTGCGTAATCATAAAGATCATTACTCCAACCAATAAGTAATTGACCTAGAAAAACGGTGAAGGCAATACCGTAGGCCGGACCTTCCCACCACAGTTGAACGCCAAGAATGAAGGCGATTGCAGTAACAATCATGGTCGGCCCGAAGTGCGCCGCTTTTAAATAAGCCTTAAGGGTTAGCAATCGCACGCTTCATCCACTGCATCAGAAGGTGCTACATCCATTGCTGGGCTACGTCTAAAGAAACCACTTGGCTTTAAATGAAAACCGGTTCGCTCTACCGGCATAACTGGCCAATCTTCGGTGCGTGGAATGTGATTAGTTCCAAATACATGCCAGAGAACTACATCGGTATTTTCGGTAGAACGATTATTTTTTGTCCATTCTGGCAAACCCGCGCCGCCTTCATGTTGGAATGGATAATCACCGGCGGGATAACGCTCGGCTTCGACATTGGGAGTAACCCAAAGATGGCTATACATAAAGCCTGCGCGCTTACCCAAAATGGATTCGCGGTGAGCTAATGGATACGTTGTGTGGCCTGGAATTAATTTATATCCAATGCTATGGCCAACATGGTTTTTCTTATTGGGATTAACAATTTTCCAGAAACGACTCTTTATAGGATCAACTAAACGTTGGGCATTACTTTCATTAGTTAAAACTGTTTCGCGGGTCTCATAAGCCCCACCGTAAGGATTCTTTTCACCGATTGGGTGGGCAAAAGATTCGATTTCAACAACACTGTTATTTGTGCCATCGATATCTAAATCCATTCGCGCACACAAAATATGTTGGTGATACGGTGCCCACAATCCTGGTTCAAGTTCAGTTGCCGATGGATGATCCGCACCTGGTTTATCGGCTAGCGTTAAAACAATTCCAGTGAGTTTTGCTTCAAATTCAATAGATCCATCTTGATAGAAATACCAGAAGTACCCGTATTCATAGTTGTTCACGGTAACTATGGATGAAGCCACAAAGCGTCGGCCACGGCGGACTTCGGTATGGCCATCTACATCTACGTGCTTCCAGAGAATTCCAAAATCTTCTTCATGCATGCAGATTGCATTTTTAATGGTGCGCACGGTGCCATCACCTTCAGTAACTGCAGCATCTAGGTAAACAATTTCACCTAAACAGTCGCAGCCAAGCGTGAGTGAATTAGTGAAGTTACCTAAACCAAATTCACCCGTATCAAATGCATTTTTACGGTAGGCACCTTGAGCTGGATCGCCGTAAGGAATAACTAATTCAGCGATAGATAAACGGTGGGCAATTTTGCGGGCTTTGCCTTCATCGGTGAAATGGACATCGTGAATAACTAAACCTTCGCGTTGATCAAAGCCGATACGAAAAGACCAACGTTCCCATGTGATATTCCAACCGTGAACATCAAAGGAGGCACCGTCAGGTTGATGAATCATTAACTCTTTAAGTTTTACGCTCCCGCCAGTTTGGCTTTCGCGATAAGGCCCAGGTGTTTGTGGAATAGGCACATCGGCATTGTCTTCAAGGCCCACAACTTCTTCGGCATCGATATCAACGATTGCATGCAGACCGTGAATCGGGTGAGCATAAAAATTTGCATCAGGTGTTGGCTGGTGCCACATCGGCGTCCAAATTAAACGGCGGCCGTCATCAAGATGTGCAGGGATCTGCGCGCCAATTGGCCAAGTTTCCATGTGCACCGTTGTGATGTCGTTAATTCCACGGCGGGCAAGTGCATCTTTAACGGATTGATCGCGGCGCACTACATCAAGTGCAACAGCGGATTCAACAACAGTAACCGGTGACTTAGCTCCAGGGATTTCTTTGAACTCTTTAGCCGCACCTTCAGTAGTAATCAGACCTTCGCTAACCGTTGCCTTCTTGCGATCCCAAATAGTTACACGTGCGGTGCGATCTAGTTTTTTACCTGATGCAAGTTCGGCTTTAGTTGGTTCATGCAGTTGCAGCATTGCAAAAAGATGATGCGCCTCGAGCTTCCACGCTCTCCGAGCGTGCTCAACAATGAGCTCTTGCTCGGCATGGCTGAGTGGATCTAGCGGGTGCGCGTATAAAGACATTACGAAAGTATACGGACTGAGCCTCGTAATTCTAAAAAAGGTGAGCGTTTCCATAGATAAATTAGGTATAAACCCATACTGTTGCGTGCGAAGTTACATATGTCTAAAGGAGAGAAGACATGAGTATTAAACCTGTTGCGTCCGCGGATTTAACTACCCGAGCAGCGATAACCGAAAAACTCAAACTCAAGCGCCACTTTGGTCGCTTCGATATGTTGGCCTTTCTTATCTGTGCCATTGTCGGTGTTGACACATTAGGACAAGTTGCAGCAGCAGGTGCGCAAGGATTTTTGTGGTTAGTTTTTCTAGCAATCTTTTTCTTCCTTCCTTACGGCTTACTTGTTGCCGAACTTGGATCTGCATTTAACGATGAAGGTGGCCCCTATGTGTGGAACCGTATGGCTTGGGGCCGTCGGGTAGCTGGTATGAACTCAATCTTCTATTGGTTTGCAAATCCTGTATGGGTAGGTGCCACTTTGGCGTTGCTCTGTATCGCCGCCATACAGAACTACATCTTCCACTTCTCCGACGGAAGTTTTTGGTTTTATGCAGTTGCCCTGATTTTTATTTGGTTTACTGCTATTACTTCCATGATCTCATTTGGAATAGGAAAGTGGATTCCAACGATTGGTGCAATCTGCCGAATCATTCTCATTGGAATCTTTGCTATTACCACCTTGATTTATGCCGCAAAAGAGGGAATACATCTACCCAAAGCCCATGAATTCACCCCTACCTGGGCCAGCTTTATCGCACTTACTCCCGTTCTTTTTTACAACTTAGTTGGTTTTGAGCTTCCTAACTCTGCCGGTGAAGAGATGAAGAACCCCAAGAAAGACGTGCCTTTTACGGTTTTGCGCGCGATTCTTACTTCAGCTCTGCTCTACGGCCTACCAATCTTGGCAATCATCTGTGTTGTCCCTGCAGATAATATAAAGGGCAAGGGAGTTTCATCTTTCCTAGATGCTATTGGAACAGTATTTACTGTTTACGGATCAAGCGGAACATTCATGCTCAAAATCGCTGCGATTATCTTTATTCTGGCAATGCTCACTGGTGGAACGGCTTGGCTCATGGGCGCCGATCGAATTCAAGCCATGGCTGCAATTGATGGAACTGGACCAGCTTGGTTAGGTAAGTTTTCAAGTAAGTACGGAACACCTATTAACGCCAATATTATTTCAGGTGTTGTAGCCACAATGTCTTTCTTGGTAGCTGCAAAAGCTGGCGATGGAAGTGCCGCTAAAGCGTTCAACATCATGATTGGAATAGTGCTGCTTTTTACAACAGTTAATTATTTAGTAACTTTCCCTGCACTAATAAAACTACGTAAATCCCATCCAGATACGCCTCGGCCCTATCGCGTGCCTTTTGGTATGGCTGGGGTCTGGACTTGCGCATTAGTGACAACTTTTTGGTCAGCACTTGCAACGACTGCGGGAATTTTTCCAGGGTTATTGACTAACGGAAAACTTCTAGATGACACGGCCCTGCCTGATGGTGTAAATCGTGCGACATTTACGACGTACGCCTTTGTTGCCATTGGCATTACGTTGTTGGTAGGGGCACTCTTCTATCGTGCCGGAAGCAAGACGCGCGAAGATTTAGTTACAACTAACTAGGTAAATACTGCTTAGCAACACCATTTCGTGCAAACGCTAAAAGAGTGAGACCAAATTCGTGGGCTAAATCAATGGCCAATGAAGTTGGTGCACTAACGCCAACCAGGGCGCTTACTCCTGCGCATACGGCCTTTTGTACGAGTTCATAACCAACGCGCCCCGAGACAACTAAAGTCCAATCGGCAAGCGGAAGTTTGCGATCCATAATTGCGGCGCCAATTACTTTATCTACGGCGTTATGCCGGCCAACATCTTCGCGCACCCAGACAGCGTCACCTTCTGGGTTAACTAAAGCTGCAGCATGTAGACCACCTGTTTTTTCAAAGATTCGTTGGCGACCTTCTAATAGCGAAGTCATAGCCGCTAACTCTTGAATTGAGTGTGTAGGTGGCGAAACTTTTTCTACACCGCGCTTGTGCAAGTCACTTATGTTTGTGGAGCCACACACACCACATGCCGAAGTAATCGTGAACCGGCGCTCCAATATGCGCACGGCTTCTGGTGAATTTTGCGCCACAGTAGCGACAACAACATTGGCACGTTGGCGCAAAGTTAAAGATTTATCAGCACAGACTTTGACGGTAATGAGTTCGTCTTGGCTTTTAAGAAAGCCTTCACCCCATAAAAATCCGGCGGCCAGTTCTAAATCAGCCCCAGGAGTGCGCATTGTGATTCCCAGCTGATCTTCTTTATTGCCACGCTTTAAGCGAATCTCAAGGGGCTCCTCGACAACGACCGTATCTGAAGATGTTACATCCGAATCAGTTTTTTGAACTTTTACTCGCGCGACTGACGATGGTGCCAACTCATCATTTGACATGGCGATAGAACTCGATGTTTTCTGCTGGCAATGGAGTTTTCCCTAAAATTAAATCAGCAGCTTTTTCTGCCACCATCATTACTGGTGCATAAATATTTCCATTAGTCACATACGGGAAAACTGAAGCATCGCATACTCGTAAACCTTCAACTCCGTGAACTTTCATGGTCTTGGGATCTACAACTGACATTTCATCAGTACCCATTTTGGCCGTACATGAAGGGTGCAACGCGGTTTCGGCATCTTTGCGCACCCAATCCAAAATCTCTTCATCAGTAGTTACTGCGCTACCAGGTGAGGACTCCCCTGCATTGAAATCATTCATTGCGGGCTGAGTCAAAATTGTGCGGGCAGTTTTAACGGCTTCAATCCATTCGCGGCGGTCTTGATCAGTTGAAAGATAGTTAAATTGAATTGCGGGCTTTTCAAACGGATTAGTGCTCTTAATTTTCAACCACCCACGCGCATCTGAATACATAGGGCCAACGTGGACTTGATAGCCGTGACCACGAGTATCACCAGTACCGTCATAGCGAATTGCAAGTGGTAAGAAGTGGAACATTAAATTTGGGTAAGCAACTTCATCATTGCTGCGCGTAAAACCGCCAGCTTCAAATTGATTGGTGGCTCCCGGGCCTTTTCTAAAAAATAACCAAGCCGCACCAATAAAAGGTCGGCGCCAGAATTGTGTAATGGGTTGTTGAGTTACAGGCAATTTGCACTTGTATTGAACATACACCTCTAAGTGATCCTGCAAATTTGCACCTACGCCAGGCAAATCTTTAACGACAGTAATGCCAAGTTTTTGTAGATCCTCTTTTTTACCTATGCCTGAAAGCTGCAAAATCTGTGGTGTATTAATTGATCCACCTGATAGAACTACTTCGCGTGAAGTAAAGACCTGCTTCTTGCCACGAATCATTACTTCAACACCAGTAGCAGTGGTGCCTTCAAAAATTACTTTAGTGACATGTGCACGAGTTTTAACACTCAAGTTCTTGCGCTTCATGACCGGATATAAATATGCCCGCGCAGCACTTAAGCGACGGCCGCGGTAAACATTGCGATCAAAAGCGGCAAAACCTTCTTGGCGATAACCATTCACATCATCGGTACGTGGGTAACCAGCTTGTTCCGTTGCTTTAAAGAAAGCGGCGAAAAGTGGGCCTTTGCTTGGTCCGCGCTCTAACTTGAGCGGTCCGCTGTCGCCACGGAAAGGATTTTTTGGATCGGCTAAACAATTTTCCATCTTCTTAAAATATGGCAAGCAATGTGCGTAATCCCAATCTTGCATACCTTGATCTTTAGACCAACGCTCATAATCCATGGCATTTCCACGCTGCCAAATCTGTCCGTTAATTGATGAAGAGCCACCTAAAACTTTTCCACGCGCATGATAGATACGGCGATTATTCATAAAGGGTTCCGGTTCGGATTCATACATCCAGTCGTAATACTTACTTCCGATTGGAAAAGCTAGCGCGGCCGGCATATGAATAAATACATCCCAAATCCAATCACGACGCCCAGCTTCAAGCACCAAAACTTTGTGATTGGGATTTTCGCTCAAGCGATTAGCTAGCGCACAACCAGCTGAACCACCGCCGACGATGATGTAGTCATATTGCGAACTCATGCGGGTGAGTCTACTAATAAAACAAGGCCCTTACTCAGTGATTTTCACTAAGTAAGGGCCTTGCTTATTAACTAGTTTTTACTACTTACCAAGCCATGCCTTTACAACATCGGCGTGAGCATCAATCCACTTCTGGGCTGCTGCTTCTGGTTTCATTCCGCCTTCAATATCAGCGGCCACAGAGTTCTGATCGGCGTTCGTCCATTTGAAGTTATCAACCAAAGTCTTAAATGCTGATGTTGAGTCATTTAACTTCTTTGAAACTAACTTCATCAATGGTGTTGATGGGTAGTCAGTTAGACCACTTGCAGTCTTTGCATCAGTCCAGTCATTAGCTGGGAAGTGCACGTGACCCTTTTCAAGATTTGGCATCTTGGCAAAGAGCGTCCATGGCTGCCATGCATAGCCGATAAATGGTGTCTTATTAGCTTCAGCTTTAGTAAAGCCAGAAACTAATGCAGCTTCTGAACCAGAGAAGATAACTTTGAAGTTCAACTTGTTCGCTGCAACCATCTTTTCACCAATGGTTGTGTATCCCGGAGGACCTTCATACCAAGCACCCTTACCGCCAGAATCTGCGGTCTTAAATAATGATGCGTACTTGTTGAGGTTCTTAGAATCTGTAATGTCTGGATACTTGTCGACCATCCAAGGTGCGACATACATACCGATAAGACCAACGTTTCCGTTAAGTCCAGCTTCAACAACTGAACCACGCTTAGTCCAATCAGACCAACGTCCGCCGCCCCAATCTTCGATTACAACATCGATTGTGCCAGCTTCCATTGCGTCATAAGTTGTTGGACCTTCATCCAGAGTTGTCTGAGTGATTGTGCAACCTAATTCTTTCTTAGCAATTTCAGCAACTACTTGTGCTGATGCGGTGTAACCAGTCCATGCATGCATTGCGATTGCCCATGAACCGCAATCCTTTGATGTTGTGCCGGATGAACTGTTAACGCTCTTGGCGCAACCTGAAAGAATCAGTGCTGCGGCAATTACAACAGTTACAAAAACTGAGCGGCGACCAAATAGTGCCTTCATTAACCCTCCTATAGAGTTTAGGTTTTGCCATAGCCTATGACTGCGCGAGGGCTATCTCTAGTACTTGACGGGGCTATTTTTAAGGTTTTTACGCTGAACGACGAGCGCCGGCCTGCATGATCCGGTCGAAAATAACGCCTAGCAACAAAATAGCGGCTCCAGCAATTAAACCCTTGCCCTGCAGTTCTGGCTTTGAATTTCCAACAATTACTAAGTAGCCAAGACCACCCGCACCGACAAAGCCGCCAATTACAACTACGGCTAAAACATAAATAAGTCCTTGGTTAGTTGCGAGCAAAATAGTTTTCTTTGCAGCGGGCAATTGCACCTTTGTAATGATTTGACGAGTGGTAGAACCTGCCGCAGTTGCGGCTTCAACCAATGAATGTGGAACTGCGCGAATTCCTTCGGCCACAATTTTTACAACGATGGGAATTGAATACACGATACCTGTAGCGATAGCCGTGAATCGCGTTGGGCCAAAAAGACCTAACATTGGAACTAAATACACGAACGCAGGAAGTGTCTGGCCAGCATCTAAAAATGGTCGCAAAATCCTTTCGACTCGATCATTACGGCCAGTCCAAATTCCTAGACTAATTCCAATTATCATCGTCAGCGCAGTACCCAGAATTGTTTGGGTGAGCGTCAACATGGATTCATACCAAAGCCCCGAAACTACAATGCACATTGCTAAAACAAAAGCGAGAATTGCGGTGCGGACTCCCCCGATTATGAGCGCTAGCGCAACAATCATGGCAACGGTTACATACCAAGGCGAAGCTGAAAGAATTGATTCAAGTGGGTTCAAAAATGCATACGAAATAAAATCTTTGAAATCAACGGTGAAGATTGAAAGATTATCCAGAATCCATTGTGTTGCGTTGTTAGTAATCTTTTCTACCTGCGGTGCAATATTAATTGAGGTTGGCCACACCGCGGCCCACAAAATTGTTCGCGACAAAAATACTGATACGACTGTAGCAATTCCAGTTCCAATTAAAGTGAATCGCTTCATCTTGATTTTCTTCGGTGTTGGAGGAATAAATGACTCTTGGCGCTTAGCTGCAGCACTAGTGCTGCGATCCATCAAAATAGCTAAGAAAACCACGGCAAAACCGGCCACAAAGCCCTGCCCTACATTTCGAATAATCAAGGCAGAAATAACTGGCTTACCTAAACCTGGTGCACCAATAAGTGCGGCGATAACAACGAATGAAACTGCAGCCATGACCGTCTGGTTAATTCCAAGCACAATCATTTGCTTGGCCATTGGAATCTGAACTTTCTTTAAAGTCTGCTTCTGTGTTGATCCCATAGAAGTCGAAGCTTCCACGGGCGATTGATTTAAATTGCGAATGGCATGAGAGGTAATGCGAATAGAAATAGGAATGGCGTAAATCATCGTTGCAATCGTTGCCGAAGCTGCACCAATCATAAATACCAAGGCAATAGGTGCCATATAAACAAGCGTTGGCAGGATTTGAGCTAAATCTAAAAAGGGCGTCAAGATCTTTAAAACGCGATCCGAAAGACCGGCCCAAATACCGAGCGGAATTCCGATTGCTAACGAAAGAATAACTGACGCTAAGGTCATGGCGATCGAGTCCATAGTGAACTGCCACATTCCTAAAGCGCCACAAGCCATCAAAAGTGCAACGGATAAAAGCGCAGTTCGCCATTGTGACGTCGCAAAAACAACAAATGCAACCAGAGCCACTACTCCGAACCAACCAATGATTGGGATTAATCCACCTGGAGCCGGAACAGCAATCAAGTTTCGAATGAATTGAACGAAACCATCAATAACTGCACGGATTGGATTAAAGAAATAGATAAAGGCACCACTGTGTGTACGATTGCCGCGAAGGGCTAAAGCTTTCTCGCCTATAAATGAAGTAAACGAAGTGTTTTCATAAGTAGCAATCTGCAAAGTGTTTTTGCCATGCAAGAGTCGAGCAAGAGCGATCCAAATAGTTACCGAGCCAAGCAATAAATAGGATTTACGGATGTGCATTAGGCAACACCAGAAATTAACCGCAATACATCCTCGCTAGAGACCACGCCCAAAAACTTGCCGTTATCAGTTACCCGTACTGGTTTATGTGTCTGCAAAATAACTTGGGCCGCATCACGGATGATGGTGTTAGAAGCTAACTCTGGACCATCGTTATCTTCATCTGCGGCTGCAGGGCGTGCAAGGTGGCGCAAAGTAAGTACATGTGACTTGGCAATATCACGAACGAAGTTGGCAACATATTCATCGGCAGGGTTAGCCACTAAATCTTCAGGCGTTCCAATTTGAACTATGGCACCATCGCGCATAATGGCGATGCGATCGCCAACTTTTACTGCTTCAGATAAATCGTGGGTAATAAAGACCATGGTCTTGCCTAGTTCGCGGTGCAAACGAATAACTTCTTGCTGCATATCGCGACGAATGAGTGGGTCGAGCGCGGAAAATGGTTCATCTAAAAATAGAACTTGAGGATCTACCGCCAAAGCGCGCGCTAAACCAACGCGCTGCTGCATTCCACCTGAGAGTTGTTCAGGGTAAGCGCGTGAATAACCATCAAGACCTACGAGTTCAATCACTTCATTGGCGCGGGCATGACGATCGGCTTTATTAATTCCATTAATTTCAAGACTATAAGCAATATTGTCGATGACATTTCGGTGTGGCAATAAACCAAAATGTTGGAAAACCATTGAAAAACGGGTTTTACGCAGTTCGCGTAAGCGCGCGTTGTTAACTTGCAATATATCTTCGCCTTCAAAAGTTAATGAACCTTGCGTTGGTTCGATTAAGCGCGTCATGCAGCGCACCAGAGTGGATTTTCCAGAGCCCGATAGACCCATAACAACGAAAACTTCGCCAGGTGCTACATCAAAAGAGACATCGCGAACGGCAATTGTGTTTCCGGTTTGTGCGCGAAGATCTGCGCGAGATAAATCAGCAAGTGGTGAGCCAACAACTTTGTCGGCATTGGCGCCAAAAACTTTCCAGAGATTTCGTACGGAAATCATGGGCGCGCCAGAAACCATTTACTCATCTCCCCGTTTCTCATCTGAAAACCAACCAGATTTACTAGGAGCATTGTTAGTCCAAATGTGTTTGATTTCAAGGTATTCGCTCAAGCCGTGTTCGCCTAATTCGCGGCCAATTCCAGATTGTTTGTATCCGCCCCACTCAGCTTGTGGCCGATAAGGACCAAAATCATTGACCCAGATTGTTCCGTGGCGAAGTGCGCTGGCAACGCGCGCAGCTTTAGCACCATCGGTGGACCAGAGACCACCCGATAAACCAAAAACCGTGTCATTTCCAATGGCAATTGCTTCGGCTTCAGTGTCAAAAACTTCTACCGTCATCACAGGGCCAAAGGATTCTTCTTGCACGCAATTCATTGTTGTTGTGCAGTTATCTAAAACTGTTGGCAAGTAATACCAACCATTGGCATGCTCGGGCTTATCGCTGCGCTTTCCACCCACTAATAAAGTGGCGCCTTCGGCAACGCCTTTTTCTACATATGTGATAACACCTTGAAGATGGGATTTACTAATTAATGGCCCGGTTTCGGCAGTTAAATCTTCAGGGCCACCTAAGCGAATATTTCCAGCACGGCGCACGATTTCTTTAACTACCCGATCATGTATCGAGCGTTCAACAATTAATCGTGTACCCGCTGAACAGACTTGACCGGAATGTAGGAACGCCGCAGTTACTGCGTTATCTATTGCGGCATCAATATCGGCATCGGCGAAAATAATGTGTGGGTTTTTCCCGCCGAGCTCAAGAGCTAAACGTTTTACGTGCGCGACCGCGGCTTTCATAATTGTTTGGCCAGTGTTTAAACCGCCAGTGAAAGAAACCATATCTACGCGTGGATCAGAGATCAGCGAAGTTCCAACAACTGAACCCGGACCTAGAATTAAATTAGCTACACCTTGTGGGGTTCCGGCTTCTTCTATGGCGTGCATCAAAGCAATGGCGCTTTGTGGTGTTAATTCTGAAGGTTTAACAATGAAAGAACAACCAGCAACTAGCGCCGGTGCAACTTTCCAAGCAATTTGTAATAGTGGATAGTTCCAAGGACCAATCAGTGATGCAACACCAAGAGGTTCATGAACGATGCGGCTAGAGACATGAGCTAAGCCAACATCAACTACACGATCATGTTCTTTCAAACCAAGTGCAGCAAAGTGTCTGAAAGTTGCGATGACGTCGGCAATGTCGTATTCCGCTTCAACAATGCGCTTTCCCGTGTCATCGCTTTCTTTCTTAGCAATGGCTTTTAAATCACGCTCTAGAAGATCAGCGATTTTTGAAACAAGTGCACTGCGTTTGGCAAAACCCCATGAAGTAAAAACCCCGGAATCAAATGAAGTTCGTGCTGCCGCAATCGCCGCTAGAACATCGATTTCGGTAGCTTGTGAA
>Ga0194038_1000292_pt1 | contig 21872 bp, 21 predicted proteins | sample JunL226m_MetaG_FD_148630 | JGI IMG/M metagenome (GOLD analysis project Ga0194038, IMG submission 148630) | Anoxic zone freshwater microbial communities from boreal shield lake in IISD Experimental Lakes Area, Ontario, Canada - Jun2016-L227-6m | ecosystem: Environmental > Aquatic > Freshwater >... | reverse complement strand
TGGTGATGGAGACCTTGGGTCTTACGCTATGCATTGGATTTGAAAGATTTGTCAATTCGTTGTCTTGCTCAGGCGAGGAAATCCCACTGCAAACCGGTTCCACGCCCAACATCCCGGGACACCCGCTTGCCCAACACCCTCTCTAAATACTTCGGTGGCAGCCCCAGGCCGGGCCTAATTGCCCGCACATTTTCTTTAGTCAGCAAATCGCCCGCCTTCAAGTCCTGCACTACATACAGCGAGCGTCGAAACACTATTGATTTCTTCTCAGCTTCAGTTGCACCGTAACTCACCTGCCCTAGCGACTGCCAGGCCCTTTCTGTTTCAGCCACCAGTTGTGCCATCTCGACCGGATCCATGGAGAATGCGCTGTCCACCCCACCCTCTGCACGGTTCAGGGTGAAATGCTTTTCGATAACGGTTGCGCCTAGTGCCACGCCAGCCACTGATACGCCCACACCCAGGGTGTGGTCTGACAAACCAACTTCGCATCCGAACAATTCGCGCATATGCGGGATGGTCAAAATATTCGTGTTGCCGGCGGTAGCTGGATAGGTGCTGGTGCACTTGAGCAAAATTAGGTCTCTACAGCCGGCGTCACGCGCAGCCCGCACCGTCTCATCCAACTCGGCAACGCTGGCCATGCCGGTGGAGATGATGAGCGGTTTGCCGGTAGCGGCTACGCGGCGAATCAACGGCAAGTCAGTGTTTTCAAAAGAGGCGATTTTGTAGCAAGGCGCGTCCAAACTCTCCAACAGGTCTACCGCCGTTTCGTCAAACGGGGTACTGAAGGCGATGAGGCCCAACGCACGCGCCCGCTCAAGAATGGGTTGATGCCATTCCCACGGCGTATACGCTTGCCCATAAAGTTTGTAGAGCGAGTTGCCCGTCCATAGGCTGTTCGGATCGCTGATATGAAACTCGCGCTCGTCCAGATCCAGCGTCATGGTGTCGGGCTTGTAGGTTTGAAGTTTCAACGCATGCACGCCAGTCCTGGCAGCGGCTTCAACAATCTCAAGAGCCCTTGTCAATGACTGGTTGTGGTTACCAGACATTTCGGCGATGATGAAAGGCGGGTGGTTACGCCCGATAAATCGGTCGGCAATTCTTAGTTCTTTGGCCATCTTTCAACTCAAAGGTATTTTTGATAAAAGGTCGAATGAACACGGTAATTCGAGCCAAGGAATAACTTTCTTGATGCGACGTGAACCTGCCCCTGTTTGATGTACCGCTTAGCCGTTCCATTATGCAGCCTTATATGGATGCCTCCCGGATAGCAAGCAGAATTTGCGTTGTGTTGTGAAGAAGTCGGCTGCTTCCTTATATTCGGCCTTGTTTGCGGATCTTTCCAGTCTCCCGGATTGGTCCACTGGCCCCGATGCATATTCGCTGACACGCACCTCATCTTCACAGCGGACTTTTATGTCCGTGTACGCCTTCAGGTTCAGCTTGCCACCGGTCTGACCAGTTTCACATCACGCCCCTCTTTGCCACCTGCTAGCCTTCCAAGCTACGTCAGCCCGATGCAGTTTGAGAAAAGCTGGAACACGGCACAGCTCTTGAAGGCCGCATAATTGGGCAGCTAAGAGGTACGTCCAACAGGAGCAGGTTCAGACGACCCAATCCCACGAGCGATCCGAAAGCGCCCGCGTGCTTACTCGCGCATCCTGGGCCTGGCTGCAACCAAGCCAGGCAGAGTGCGCCAGTTCATCACTTGGTTCTTGCGCCACTTTGAAAGCCACCTGGAATAAGTGAAGAACTCTTGACTGCAACTCTTACAAACCAACATGATGTCAAACTGATAAACCCTTACCAATTAGTATGTAATGTTCTTCTGAGTCGATGCTCGGTCTTGTCCGCAAATAGCTGTCGACAAAGGACGCCTGAACATTAGTTGCGTCGCCGACAGCATCGGCCCCCGTGCTACCCGCCAATCCAAAGTGATAGTCCATCAGCCATTCAAATGCTTGAGCATTCATGCCCAGCCAATCAAAGAACATCTGCTTCAATGCGGCAGAATTACCCGCCTTGGCAATCTTCTGCGAGTACGATACTTCTATTGCTAGCGCATCAGACCGGCTAATGCGGCCAAAGCGGATCTCTTGGCAAAGATGGTCTCTCACGCGGCCGTATCCCAGCTTGCGTCGTTTAATGGCGTCGTGCACACTCATGTAGACGAGGTTATCGACGTGATCGTATGTGTCAAAGGTACCCGGGCAGTCGGCCGCCTGCGCGCCAAAGCGCGTTACTGCGACTTCGCTGTAGCGTCGTCTGTCCCAAGGCAAATAGTTTGAAAGGTAGATGCCGCGGACGCCGGTGGCGGCAAGCTCTCGGTCGCTCGGGTACATAGACGTCAGTACGTCTTCCTCGCGCAGCAGCGCTTCACCCGACGCCAGATCCTGGGCCTCTAAGCCCATAAGGTCGTGCTCGTGACGGCTGCGTCGTGTCATCTCGTTTTGGTCGCGATACGAAAACATGCCCACCTGCTCAGTTGGCTGGTGGACCGGCCAGACTATCAATGGAATCTTGTGCTGCACAGCTACGCGCACCGGCCAGACGGTATGGCCCGCGAGGAATGGCCAATGCACGCTACCAAAGCGAGACAGCGTTTCACGCATCAGCTTCCGGTAAATTAGGGGTGACTGCGTCTTCAGTAAGATGTCGCAGTCGAATGTGTCGCGGATCAAGTCTAGGTTCTGGATGCCCGCCGTGCTGTTGAATTGCGAATTGAATGCAACCAGCAAAGGATTGAGGCCCAGTTGGTTCTTGACCACGTCCACGACATGAAAGTACTCCCCTGTGCCGCGAATGGGGATCACACAGTCGTAGTTTCCCCTGCGTGCACGGCACCGCTGCGTAAGGTGCTCAAGCAAGGTGAATCGCGATTGCCAATCGAGCGAGGTCTTCTCCATATGCGTTATGCAGCCGCTGCACAGTCCGGTATCGTCAAATGTAAGGCCGAAGGGATGGCGGTCGTCGTAGAGGCAGGCTCGGCATTGCCTGTAAGGCCGTTCTGATACCAACGTGCCGGCCCGGAGACGCTGGCCCGCCGCCTCGGGCGCGATCGTCGACACAAAATCAACCTTCGACATGGGGGTGCACCTTTCTCAAAAGTTGTGGGCGCATAAGAGTATTGATATCGCGACGGTGCGTGTATGCCGCCAATTCGCTGGTGAGAAACGGATTCCCGAAAGCCACGCCCACGGTATCCGGCCGTTGTAGCAATGCGGCTCCGTGGTTTGCGTTCAGCCCACCAAACCAAATCAGTTTGTGCTGCATTTCTGCTACAGGCACCTTCTCGCCCAGTTTGCTACTTCCGGCTGCGCCTTCATGCTCGCGGTCGATAATCATAAGTTCGCTGATAGCCAGCCCCTCGACTCGCCTCAGCCATTCGGTCCAGGTCTCGAGCTGCGCTGAGTGCACCGGTGCAACCATGAGCCCTTGGGTGCCATAGACCAGCGGCGCCGCTCCGATCACGGCTTGCTGGCCGATCGCCTCGGCGATGCAAGCGATCTCCTGCGGCGCCTGCCAGATTAGGGTCTCCACGATAACTCGGTCACAGCCCTGAGCTACAGCGGCAACCGCGTGCCTGGCTGAGCGGATGCCACCGCCAAAGGCCACCGGCGTGCGGATGGCCGCAAGACGGACCTGTTCAAGAATCGAAAAATCGGGTTCGTCGCGGCCTCGGGAAATGTCAATAACGGCGATCTCATCAATGCCCCATCGATCCAGGTTTCGGAGCACCGTGCCCAAGCTGCCGGCAGGCTTGTGGCGCATGTAGCCATAAGACATGACGACCTGTCCGCCCTGCACCGGCACTAAGGCAATGAGTCGTTTAAAAGCCATAGTGCTTCATGGTGTTGGCAATGAAGGACAGACCCGCAGCCTGGCTCTTCTCGGGATGGAACTGGATGCCACACAGGTTGTCATGAACAAAGTAGGCCAGCAGCTTCTCGCCGCCGCAGGTGAAACCGGATTCCTGCATCGGGGCGACCGTATTGATTTGGTACCCGTGATTAAAGTAGAAAGTCTTGGCCGCCGTCTTCAGCAGCAGCGGCCTGGTTTTGCCAGCGCCGCTTTCCTGGGTTTTTGCATCTAGGCGGATGTCGGACCAGCCGTTGTTAAACTCGCCGCCCGCTATCCGCGCCACTTCGCCGGGCAGCAGCTTTAGGCCGGTGCATTCGTTTTCGTGCAGCCTGTCGAACATGACTTGCGCGCCGACACAAACACCGATGATGGGTCGTTGGCGCTCGTTCATGCGCACGAGCGCATCGGCAAAACCAGTTTCACGCAACCGCGCCATGGCGCTTCCGGATGCGCCTACCCCGGGAATTACAGCGATGTCGATGCTGTCGATCTGTGAGGCTGATTCGGCCACGCGTGGGAAGTAACCCGCTTGGTGGAAGAGTTCCATCAGCGAACCGATATTGCCCGCCCCGTGCGGGATGAGCATGACTGATTTAGGCACGGTCCACCCCCGGTGTGAAAAGTGGCAGTGGACGCTGTTTACCGGCCACGCTTTCGAACAGCATGGGGTTCGCCGCTCTGGCGACCTGCGCCCAGAACTCGTCGACGGCGATGCCGACGTAGCGGCAGAAAGACTCCACGTATTTGTCGTCGCAGATGCCGTCATAGCGCTGGACAAGTAAAACGCCCTCTTCACGGGTCAGCCGCTGGGCACGGATTTCTTCGTTCACATAGTCGCTCGCGCGGCCGAAACCAAGCTTGTAATATTTGAGCATCATGTTGATAGTGGCCCACTCCTCGTCGAGCATTGACGTACCCATCAGATCACCGGTGGACAAAACGCCCTCCTTACGGATATGTAGGCCCTCGGGCATGGCAAAAGCTGAGTTCTCCGAGATCGACCAATTGCTCCAGGCTGGCCCAAGAAATAGCGTGTTGACCCGCTTCTCCCGCATCAGCGCCACATCCGGAAACTGATAGGGCAGTATTTTCTCAGCGCTGCCGATCTTGTCTATCATCCAACCTAGTTCCCCACCAGCCAACGTGTTGATATTGCGGAGATTATTGCCGTCCCAAATACTGGCGCCCATGCTGCCAGATTCGCCCACCTGCAAGGCTGGGTTCTCACCCCACAGGATGAGCTTAATGTCATGCGCCACTGCCATCTTGGGCACGCCAGCGAACAGAACCATCTCTGTTGCGCGGAATATGTTGGCAAAGCGGAAAAAGGCTTCGCGCATAAGGTTGCGAGAGGTTTGCGGCGCAGGGCCTAGCATCACGCAGTCAAAGCCGCGCGAGATCAGGTTGGACAGGTTGTCCACTCCAACCTGAGACACCTGCCTGGGCGGATAAGCCACACAGACAAGGAGCGGCGTTAGGCCCAGTTTTTCGCGCACCCAAAGGGCCTGGCGCGTACTGTCCTTTCCACCGCTGACACCCACGATGCAGTCATATTCCTGGTACTTTCGCCGTTTGGTCAAACGCCGGACGATCTCGCGCAGCTCGCGAAGGCGGGCTTCGTAGGCAATATCGCGCGAGGCCGTAGAAAAAGTGCAGGGAATACAGATTCCCTCAGCGTTGAAGCGCGCGTTGGGCCGAGTGTCAGGTGATAGACAATTCTTGCAATATCGCATGTCAGATTCAGCCGATGAGGTTCCAGCCCGCGGGCGTGCCACGCTTGACGTCCTGATTGATACGCTTACCCAACAGAGTTTGGTAGTGTTTGGTGGGCAGGCCGCTGCCCGGGCGGATGGCGCGCAGGTTCTCTGGTGTCAAGGTCTCACCGGCCCCCATGTCACGCACGATATACAGCGAGCGCCGGTAGCCGCGCGAAGTGGCTTCGTTCGCCGAGGCCGGGCCGTATTGCACATGTCCCAGGCCCTGCCAAGCCCGCTCGGTCTCGGCCACAAGCATGGCCATCTCGGCCGGCTCCATAGAGAAGGTGGAGTCCACGCCACCATCGGTGCGGTCCAGTGTGAAATGCTTTTCAATCACACAGGCCCCCAGAGCCACGCTCGCGACCGCCACGCCGATGCCCATGGTGTGGTCCGACAGGCCGATTTCGCAGCCGAAGGCCTGGCGCATGTGAGGAATGGTCAGCAGGTTACTGTCCAGAGGTGTGGCTGGGTAGGTGCTGGTGCACTGGAGCAGCACCAGGTCTTTGCAGCCCGCTTCACGGGCTGCTCGTACCGTCTCGTCTAGTTCGGCCAAGTCTGCCATGCCTGTGGAAATGATCATCGGTTTGCCGGTGGCTGCGACCTTACGGATCAGGGGCAGGTCGGTGTTTTCGAAAGACGCGATCTTGTAGTATGCCACGTCGAGCGCCTCAAGGTAGTCCACGGCGGTGGCGTCAAAAGCCGTGCTGAACGGGATCATGCCCAGCGCACGGGCGCGCTCGAAGATCGGCGCGTGCCATTCCCAAGGCGTGTGGGCCTGGGCATACAGCTCGAACAGGGTGCGGCCCTGCCAGAGATTCTTCTTGTCGGCCACGAAGAACTCGCCTTCGCGTAGGTCCAGCGTCATGGTTTCGGCGGTATAGGTCTGGATCTTGAGCGCATGCGCGCCGGTACGCGCAGCAACCTCCACTATTTTCAGTGCTCTCTCAAGAGACTGATTATGATTGCCCGACATCTCGGCGATTATGAAAGGCGCCGTATCTATACCTACGACCCGGTTGGAGATACTAAAACTCACAATTTAATGACTCACTGAGTAGCTTTAAAGGCGGTATTGCAAAAATTCTATTTTTTTATGACGATAGATTTGCGTAAATTCGGTATATTTTTAACCCTTGTTCTTCTAGGGGTTTGAGTTGCTCATATATTTGATCTTCACTCGCCTCAGAGGAAATTAGAATGGCCTCTATATCCTTTATTGCATCATCGTACCATAATTTCACAGGGATTGAATTTATATTATTTCCCGCCCTTTTAGGGTCGTTGTCAAATATGCAATTTATTTGTGTGGATTTTAAGCAGGTCTGACTAAGGAGTTGACAGGTGTGAATACAGCACCCCATAAAGCGAGCTTTCCGCTGCTTGTTACGTTAACTATCCTTTTTAAATAAAAATCCATGCGAGTCATAAGTTCTTTTGATAAAGATTTGTATTCTTGTATGACTTTAGTAGTTTCTTCAAAATCATTTATCATTTGAAATACATTTTCTGTTTTCTGTTTTCTGACTGTGCAAGATATTACCGGATAGTTCGGATGAATTTCTTTGCTATTTTGGTAAGTTCTTAGACTATCTACTTCAAATCCATTTTGCTGAATCAAATTTGTCAAACTCACTGATGTAAAATAATTTATATGCTCAAAATCAAAGTAGGACTTTACTCCACTTATATTCATGTGATCCGGAACCTCTACATAAAGCAATCCATTCTCGGATAGCAAGTTTGATATTTCATTTAATATCTGGCTTGGATTTACCAAATGCTCCAATACGTGAGACAGTATTATCAAATCGTATGGTGAATTCTTCATTAATAAATCAATTGAAAAGAATCCTTTCAATACTTCGACATTTAACTGCTGCTTTGCAACCGCAATGCATTTGTCACTAGGGTCTAGTCCAAGCACCTTCCAACCTTCTTTTTGTAATATCGAAAGACCCAATGGGATTGAACAACCAATATCTAGTGCTTTACCAACAAATAAGTTATCAAATCTTGATTTGATAATTTCTATTTGTCTTTGAATTTGGGCTTGGTGTGATACAGGGCGAATGCCATTAGACACAGGATGTTCATAATTAGACATATTTTCGTAATAACGAAGAATTAATTCTTCTTTCAAAATAGGGGATGCATATGTAAATCCACAGCTTGTACATCCATTGATGAGGTGATGATACCCAATATTTCCAATGCCAATTATCGATTCAATAGGTTGATCAAACAGAAGAGCGCTATCCCTTTGTCCGCAAACGCCGCAAACTCTGTCCAAATAGTCTTGCTTATCAAAGAATGCATTCATTTTTAGATCGTCCAGGTTACGTATTTCACTATCGCCCATTGCCGCTTCATACGGACGAGCGTATTTTTTTCTGCCGCGCTGAGTACAGCGGTTCCTGCGACACAATCACCTTACCCGGTATCTTGAAGGCCGTCAGATTGCCGGCGCAGGCCTTGCGGATGCGGCGCTTGAGCTGGTCGGCCGACTCTGGCCTTTCAAGCCGCACCTTCGCAACCACCAACTGACCGAGGAGCGGGCTGGGCTCGCCATACACGGCAACATCAACAATGTTATCCAACCGCAGCAGGAAGTCTTCCACCTCGGCGGGATAGACCTTCTGGCCGCCCACATTGATGATATCCGTCGTGCGCCCGAGGATGCGGAAGAACTCGCCGTCAACCTCGACCCGGTCGCGGGTGTTGAACCAGCCTTCGCTGTCAAACTCTGACGGCGCGTTGAGGTACCCCTCCATCGCAAACTCGGACTTGATCCACAAAATATTGTCCACTACCTTCGTCTGGAAACCCGGGCCGCCCAGCCGCACCCACAACGATCCGTCGGGCCGCGATTGCGAGCGCAGCACACCAACCTCTGACAGCCCATAAGTCTGCAGCATTTCGACGCCGGGAAACGCTGCGCGCACCCGGTCCAGCGTGGACTGGGGCATGACCTCCGTGCCATAGCTGATTCGCTTGAGTGAACTGAGGTCAAACTGCTGGTTTAGCCGCGAGGCCATCAGCATGGTGAGGAAGGAAGGCGTGGTGGGGAGCAGCTCAACCTTGTACTTCTCGATCGCGCGGCAGATGCTGGCCACCGACCGGTCGGCCACGGTAACCACGGTGCCCAGGCTGGCGGTGATGGCCATGATGGTGTTGATGCCGCCAAAGTGGTCGATCATCAGGAAGGGGATGGCAACCACGGGTTCGCGCGGCTTGCGGAATTTCTCGACAATCCGAGTGAAGTCATAGAGGATACCCTTGGGCTTGCCCGTGGAGCCGGAAGAAAACAGCACCAGGCCCGGATGGTCTTTTTGCCTGAATTCGGCCAGCAGAGGGTTGTTTAGTGCAAGGCTGCGGCGCGCGATGGTAGCCTGGTTGTCTGCGTCAGAGAACTCGATGAACCAGTCGCAGCCGCATACGGCGAGGGCCACCTCTTCTTCCACCACTGATTCACGTGTAAGCGGCACAAGGATGGCGCCGCCCAGGGCCAAAGCAAAGAACAGGCAGAACACCTCAGGTGAATAGTCGCCCAGCACCACAACGCGGTCACCGCGCGCGATGCCGGCCTGCCTCATTTGCGCGGTAAAACCTTCGATCATGCGCAACACATCGGCATAGGACACCTGGCGATCCTGGTGAATGAAGGCCAGGCGCAGCGGGGTCAGTGCGAAACGCTCGATTAACCAGTCCATCAGCCCGCCTGCAGCAACTCTTGGAGCACGACCACCAGCAGCGGGTACGACGTAGCGTTGGCTGCATCTTGGTCTGGCAGGGTCACGCCGAATTCCTCTTCAAGCGCCAGCACCAGGTTCATATGCCGCAGCGAATCCCAGGATTCGATGGTGTCACTGCTGGCGTCGGGCCCGATGAGCTTGGGGTCGACGTTGAGTACGGTGGCGATGACATTCCTGAGTTTGTCTTGGTCAAGCATAGATAAATTCGATCCAATCTCTGTTCGTGAGCCCCGTGGCGGGAAGGGGCAGCCTGTATGTCACCACACCCACACCGCCGTCCAGCCGCCGCATGCCCAGGTCGTCAAAAAATCGTTTCACCAGGGTATTTTTGGTTGTGGGAATGTATTGCGCCAGCAACTCGTCGCAGCCGCGTGCGGCGGCTTGATCGCAGATACGATTCCAGATGGAGAACTCCACGCCCCGGCCAATCACCCGGCAGCTCATAAAAAAAGCCTCCACATGAGCCGAGCCGCCTTCATACCGCATGACCACGACGCCGGTTAAGCCTGCGTCGCCAAAGCGGTCACGCACCACGAGCGAGTAGACCGCCGTGCTGTGGCCATCCATTAGTCCAGCGATCTCGGCTTCGCTGTAGCGGTGGGTTGTTAGGTTGAACTGGTTGGATTTTTTGCTCAACTCGCTGATGCGGCCAATGGACGCTCTGGCATTCAGGCTGAGCACGGTCTGCAGCTTCAGCGAGTGCAAGTATTCCTCCTGAGAGGCGAACTCGGCCTGGGCCGCGGCGCCAGCGGCGCGCTGCTGGTACTGCTGTGTCTTAGAGCGGCTCTCGGCCGACACACCGCCGCCCAGAAACAGGCTGCTAATCTCTTCAAGCACACGGGGGTAGTCAGGCAGGTTTTTGGGGACCTGGAAGGTCCGCACTTGCGGCAACTGGCTGCGCACGGCGGCGCATTCAAAGTCTGAGTCGTCTAGGAAGATAAAGCTATCCAGGCCCAGATTGAGTTCGGCGGCTAGTTGGCGCAGACACTGTGCTTTGTCGATCCAGTTGACGCGGCGCGCGGCGATCTGCGTTGTCTTGATCACCATAGCAGGGTGGCTTGCAAAGGCTTCTTCAACATCGGCCGCATTGTTTTTGGTGCACAGGCACAGGAGCACACCGTTGCGCTCCAGTTTGGCGATGAAATGCTGCGCGCGCCAGAAAATATTGCCGGGGTAGTCGTGCGGTCCCAGCTTCAGCCCGGCCACGCCGTCTTCGCCCACAATGCCGCCCCACAGCGTGTTGTCGCAGTCCAGCGCCAGCACCTTGAAAAAATAACTGCCAAAGCCGCGCGAAGCCGAGGCCACGGCGGCCGCAAATGCGTCGAAGTAGCGCGCGGAATAGGGCGCCTTGGCGCGAAAGTAAAAGCGCGAGTCGAAGGCGGCCTGCGTGCCAATTGCAGTCAGGAGTTTCTGCGCGTCAATGAGCCGCACGTTGGCATGGGCCGCCGCCTCTTCCCGAATCGCGGCATTGAGGCTGTCCACCAGCAGGTCCACGGCGTCGGGCGCCGATGGGTCCGGCGATGTCGTCATGCGGTGAAAGGTGCTGAGGTAGATGGCCGCAAAGCCCGCGCCGGTCTTGAGCGCCAGTTGCAGTTGCGAACGCCATTGCGTTTGCCTGTCCCACACCAGACCCGGGTCCAGGCCTGGCAGGCTGGCCTCCAGCGAAGGCAAGAGGTTGTCCAAGAAGGAAATCACCACGACCTGCTCAACGCCCTCGGCGACAAAGCGTTGCATGTCGCCCAGCAGTTCGTCGTAGTTGCCCTGGACCGGATCGAGCCTCACGCCATTGAGCGCCGCATGCTTGCGCAGGTAGGTGGCCAGCAGATCAGCGGTGACGGACGAGGACACGCCCAGCTTGAGCGCGCGCGAGTGCCCGCCGCCCGCCTCCAGCGCTTTCAGCGCCTGGAGCAGCTGCGTCATCGACAGGGCCGGATCGCGCAGGGCCACTCGCGGGTCTGCGATGGCCGGTTTGTTCACCAAGTCCACTACATCACCATCCCGCCATTGACATGCAGTTCCTGCCCCGTGACGAAGGCGCCGGCATCCGAAACAAGATAGGCCACCGCCGCGGCCACATCGCGGGGCACCGCTAAGCGACGCAGCGGCGTCTGGCGCGCCGTCATCATCTGCACCTTCTCGGGAATGCCGCCGATCAGCCGCGTGTCCGTCATGCCGGGCGCCACCGCGTTCACAGTGATGCCCGACGCGCCCAGTTCGACGGCCATGGAGCGCGTGAGCGACGCCAGCGCGGACTTGCCGAGCGTGTAGCCCAGCCAGCCGAAAGTCGGCAGGGCCTGCGTGACCTGCGAGGTTATGTTCACAACCCGACCCCACTTGCGCGCAGCCATGTCGGGCGCAAAGCGCTGGGTCAGCAGGAATGCGGCCTTGGCCTGCGCGTCCAAGTGCTGCTGCACATCGGGCCAGGATGCCGACAAAAAAGGTTTGGCGTTGACATGCAACGAAGCGTTGTTGACGAGCACCCCCGCGCCGCCGAATTCATTGACCGTGGCCTCATACAGCCGGGCCACGCCGCTGTCGCTGGCAACATCAGCCTGCACCGCTAGGGCTCTGCCGCCTGATTGCGTGATGCGCGCGGCCAGCCCGGACGCGGCATCTGCGCGGCTAGCGTAGTTGACAACCACCGCGTAACCGGCAGCGGCCAATTGCTCGCAAATGGCCTGGCCAATACCCCCTGCGCCGCCGGTGACCACGGCCACCATGCGCCGCTCGGGCGATGCCGCATCGCTCGCGTCGACGGGGGCAGCCAGCACCTTGACCTTGCCACGACCCGACAGCACTCGCTGGCCGTGCTGGTTGGTGATCAGCGTTTCAAGGTCGAGTAGGCGTTCGCCCTCATGCTTCTTAATGACTTCGCAGGTCACCGTGAGTTCGTCGCCTAGGCGCACCGGCAGCAGGAAATCCATTTGCTGCGACACCCATAACGCGCCGGGACCGGGAAGCCGGGTGCCGATCACTGTGGAGATGAAGGACGCGCCCAGCATGCCGTGGACCACGATGTCCTTGAAGGGCGTGCCTTGGGCGTAGGCCTTGTCCACGTGCAGGGGGTTGTCGTCGCCCGTCATCTCAACGAAGCGGCGCACGTCAGCTTCGGCGATGGTCTTGACCAGGGAGCGCTTGTCGCCCTGCTGGATAGATTCGAAGTTCGAGAACATCATTCAGGCACCACGGGTGGATCAATAGCCCAGCGCCAGACGCTCGCGCCGAAGTTGAAGCCGGCGCCGACCGCGGCCAGCGCCAAGAGGTTGTCTTTTTTCAGCAAGCCCTTCTCCCAGGATTCGCTCAGCGCGATGGCGACTGATGCCGCGCCCGAGTTACCGATTTCCTGGACGTTCATGTAGGTCTTGGCAAAGTCGAACTTCATCTTGCGCATCAGGTATTCGATGAGCCGGAGGTTGGCCTGGTGGAAGATGATGAAGTCGGCTTCTTCTGGCGTGTAGCCCGCCTTGGTAAAGGCGCCGCGGATGACAGTGGGTAAGTGCGTGATGGCCTGCTTCCAGGTGGCGATGCCGTTCAGTTCCATCAGGTCCACGGCCGCGTCGAACACGCGGCCCCTGAGCGGGAAGGATGAGCCGCCGCCGCGCACCCGCACTGACTCGTAGTTGGAGCTGTCGGTATGGAACGACGAAGCGATGATGCCCGCGCCCGGCGTTCGGCCCAGCACCGCCGCTCCGGCGCCGTCGCTGTGGTAGATGGCGCTGTTGACGTCCACGCGGTCAATGACGCGGCTATTGAACTCCACGCCAATGACCAGGGCATTGCGGATGGATGCGTCGTTTCGCATCCGGTCCGATGCGGCGGTGAGTCCGCTCACGAAGCCGGCGCAATTGGCCTGCAGGTCATAAATCTGGCCGCCGCGCAGCCCCAGGTCCTTGTGAATCTTTGCCGACAGCGGTGGGAAGAGGTAGTCGGCGGAAAAGGTACAGGCAATGACTAGGTCAATCTCATGCGGCGCGATGCCGGCCCGCTGCACGGCCTTGACCGCCGCGTCCAGCGAGTACTGGGAGGCGGTTTCATCAGGCCCCGCGATGTAGCGGCGCTTGATGCCGGTCTTCTCGATGATCCATTCGGGCGTGACGCCCAAGTTGCGGCACAGCGTTTCGTTGTCTTCGATGATCTCCGGCAGGCGGTGGCCCACGCCAGTAATGCCGATGCCAGAAGGAAGGAGTGTGGACATCTAACTGTAGCCTTGGGTTTTAGTCGGTGGCCTGGAGGAATTCCAGCAAGGCCTGATTATCGCGGCAAATGTCGCCAAACGCCGCGGTGGGGCCATGGCCGGGGCACATCACGACCGTTGCTGGCAGCGTGTTCCACAGGGCGCGGATGTTGGTCCGCAGCAACGCTCGGTTTTCGCCGGGCAAGTGCGACAGGCCGACACCGCACGCATAGAGCGAGTCGCCCGAGAACACATGACCGCCGGTGCGGATCAGGCAGCTACCGGGTGTGTGGCCGGCACAGGGCAGATAGCTGTATGTGGTGCCGCCTGCGCTCACGTCAACCGGTGTGCCGGGCGCCTCCGTTATCGGCGTGACCGTGGGCAGCGTGATGCGCATCGGGATCTTGAGTGCCATCAGCAGAAAGTTGGACGCCTTCATGGTCTTGGCGTCGCTCTGCGGCAGGTAAATCGGAACGTCGTATTTGTCCTGGAAGTATGAAGCGCCGCCAATGTGGTCAAAGTGACCATGGGTGCACAGGACCGCGCAAGGCGTCTTGCCCAGCACAGCCAATTGCGCATCAATGCCCGTAGGGTCCAGGCCCGGGTCGATCAGCACACAGGCGGATGGGCCTACTGTGCCGTGGATATAGCAATTAGAAGTGAATACACCCGATGCGACCTGCCACAGTCCTTCATCGACTTGCCGTAGGACGGCATCAGGCTGCGTCAATTCACCCCTCCGAGAAAGACCGTCTGGGCCGTGATGTAGCCGCTGCGCTCAGAGGCAAAGAAGTCGATAACGTTCAGGATGTCGTCGACCAGCGCAAAGCGCGGGATGGGCAGCGCGGCAATGATGGTTTCGATCTTGTCGCGCGGCAGCTGGCTCAGCATGTCGCTGTCGATGGCGGTGATGGCCAGCGTGTTGCACGTCACGTTGAACGAGCCGAACTCCTTGGCCATGACATTGGCCAGCGTTGACAGCCCGGCCTTGCAAGCGGCATAGACCGAGTCGCCGACGGGCTCCAGGCTCACGGCCATGGAGCCTATGTTAATGAGGCGTCCCCACTTGGTCTTGCGCATGAGCTTGGCGGCTTCGCGCGACACCAGGAATGGCGCGAGCAGGTTGATATTGACCATGGCCTGGGCGGCTGCAGGCGGCATGATCATCGCGTACTGCGAGGTCAGCACGGCCGCGTTGTTGATGACGATGTCCACCCGCGGCACCAGCTTGCGCACGGTCATGAAGGCGGTGATGATGGCTTGGGCGTCGGCCAGGTCGACCTGGATGTGGTGGTATTGGCCGTGGGTGATGCCGGCTTCGCCGCGCGCCATGCCGAGCACGGTGGCGCCGCCCGCCAGGAAGTGCTCGGCAATCTGTCGGCCCACACCGCGGCGGCTGCCGGTGACTAGGACGATCTTGGACGCGTAGTTGGTCATGCTTTTTCCGAGAGCAACTCTGTAATATAGTCCACCAGCGCCGCCACATGCGTGAACGGCGACACGGCGCGGTTCATGGCGCGGTCGTCGGTCAGACTGATGGGCTCGCCGAACTGGTCAGTCACGGCAGTTTCGATGTCCACAATCACCGACACCAGCGACAAGGAGTCGAGCTCAGCACCTTCGCCGAACAAAAACGTGTCATCAGAGAGCGCCAGTTGTTCATCGGCAGGGCGCTCCTCATTGAGCGCCTGCACGGCGGTCAACACCAGCGCCAGAATCTGTGGTCGTTCTACCATCCCGTCCCTTTCAAAAAAATTCCGGATTCCCCTGCCTTGACCTGCCAAAAGCTCGCTCAGACAGCCGTGCGGGTTTCGAATTCAGCGGTGTGCCTGGCAAACCGATTTCCCTGTGCCAGCCATATGTCGCGCAACAACTCAACCACGTGCACGTCCATGAATTTGCCGTCACGCAGCACATGGTCCTTATGGATGCCGACCTGGTGGTAACCGCAGGTCTCGTGCATCTTGAGCATGCTAGTGTTGTTCTCAAGGACCTTGCCGTGCAGCTTGTGCAAGTTCAGGTCCGCCCTGGCGAACACGTAATTGTAGAAATAGACCGGGATCATGCCGCCTACCGGCGAGTTCATTTTTTCGCCCAGGTACAGGCCCCAAGTTGCGTGGCGATTAGCGCGGTCGATCTCGGACAGGCTAAGCACGCCCACCGGCGTGCGGTCGCTCTCGATGATCCAGTATTCGTCGTTGGGCGAGGCATCGATGCGCTGGAACCAGCGACGTTGGCGCTCCATGTCGTAGGCCACTTCCGTCAACATGAACTGGGCGACGTCAGGCTTGACGCGCCAATCCAGTACTTTCTGAAGGTCCTCTTCGCGCATTCTTCTAAAGTTGAGCATGCTAATTCTCCTCATCCATCCGTCGTCAAGGGGGCACCCATCAAGTGCCCGGATCCATCAACAAGTCGATCATGTCGGGACCAGTGCCGGCGCCTAGCGCCAGTGAGCGCTCCGACAGGGCTATCCGGGCTGTCCTGTCGGCGATCAGCTTCGCGATGGCCAGTGCCAGCGCCCCAGGAGTCATCTCGCGCGCCTCGCCCAAGTTCACGATAGCACCGGCGGCATCGAGCGCGGCGGCACCCTGGCGTTGGTTGTCTGCCAATACCAGCACCAGTGTCGGTAGGCCAAGGCAGCATCTTTCCCATGTGCTGGATCCGCACGCACCTATGGCCAAATCAGCGTCCTCAATTAGCTTAGCCATTCGTGAAGTCTGCACGTGCAGAAGCGACTGCGGCAAAGCCGAAAGACGGGCTTCGATGGCGGCACGGTGTGGCGCACTGGCGCCTATCACCACATCGATGATAATGTCGGGCCGCCCGAGTAAGGTGATTGCGTCCAGTGCCATGCATGTGACATTCGACGCATCGGTGCCGCCGAAACTAACAAGGATGCGTTTCACGTCCCCGGTTTGCCGCTCCAAGCTCATTCTGGTCTTTTTAAATTCGGATCTCAAAAGCAGAAAGCGTGGACCCAGGAGTTTGCGGCAGTCAGACGGCACCAGCGTGTCATATCGGCGCTCAAGATCTGGGTAATAGTTCTGATCCAGTAGGACATCGCAGTCATGCATTCGGTCGGCCAGGTCGTCTATGACAAGGATTTGGCGCGCTGCAGGACGCATTGCAGCCTCCCAGCGCGAGTCGATGCCATAATGGTCGACAACTAGCCAGTCCCATGGGTCACTCCCAGCTACAGCATTGGTGCGTGAGGCATCGCCTTCCCAATCAAAGTGGGCCGACCCTTTGTCACCCAGGTCGGCACCAAGCATGCGCAGGCCGAACCCCTGCTGAATGGCCATTGCACCCAGGTGGCCGGGTAGGTATGCGCATATCAACTCTACAGAAACACCGCGAAGTCTGGCCTGCTGTGCCAGCGCCAAGCAGCGCATTAAGTGGCCTGCACCCAGATGCAACGATGAATCAACGCGCACAGCCCAACGGCGCCCTACGTTCACGTGAGTTCCCCCCGTTGCCGCAGCACCTCATACATCAACTCAGCACGTCGCCAGTCTTCCAGGGTATCTAGGTCCTGCACCAAGTGGCGCGGCAATACCACACCCGCTGTGTGCTCGGAGAAGACCGGTAGTCGATCCAGAAAGGCCAGGCGTGTGCCCCAGCAAAATTGGCCCGCATCATGCCAAGCTGGCTCCAAATCCTGCGAGCGGGTTTCTCGGAATTCAGGGTACATTGCGTTGATGCCGCCGTCTGCAGCCATTCGAACAGCTCGCTGCACTGGAAAGGGGAAAGATGTGATCGACAAAGCGAAGTTTCGCCCAGACGTTTGAAGTGTCTCGAGTCCCAAACGCAAGGCTTTCGAAGTAACAAAGGGAGCGGTAGCAAAGATGCAGCACACCTCGGACACGACATGACCACGTTCGTGAAACCATTGGATCGCATGAGTAATCACGTCAACAAGCACTGTATGGTCATCAGCAAGCTCCGAGGGGCGCATAAACGGGGTGCTGGCTCCAACTGTCCGCGCTACTAGAGCGATCTCATCGTCATCGGTCGATACTATGACGTCGTCGAAGCATTTGCTCGCAAGCGCGGCCCGGACAGGGTAGGCCAGCACGGGCTGTCCGGCGAATAACCTTATATTCTTGCGCGGGATCCTCTTGCTTCCACCTCGGGCGGGAACGATCGCGATTCTCATGCTACCGTCTAACTTTTGAGTCTCAGCAACAAGAGCTCAGAATGGAAACCATCCACCGTCTCGTAGCCAAACGGGATGACATTTCGCTCCACCAGTTCATACCCGGGAAGCATTGTCAAATAGTCATCACCAAGTATCGGAGTCTCCACGCCGACCCAATCATTCTTCCGCAACTGTTTGCCTTCGCGCATATTGCGAAGCAAGATCCAGCGCGCTCCAAGGCGAGTGACGTGATCAAGGTAGTTCTTGACGATGTCTGGTTCCATTTCTTGAAACGAAATGAAATTTACAAACAAGTCCACTCGGCCCTGCAACTTTTCGATCTGCCAAGAGCAGAGCACTGCGGCCTGCGGCAGGGTGTCAATCTCAAGAGATGAACGGTCGGCCGTTTGTGCATAGGTGGCAACGTGATCTATCCCCAAGACTTCGCCGAGGTAATGCTGCGCTACAAAACTTGTCGGTGGTATATCAATGTCGATGTACCGCATGTTGTCAACACCGGCACTGCCCAGTACTTCGCCCAATGTGCCAAAGCCTCCGCCAATTTCAAGCACGGTGCGGGGTACATCACCATTCAGATGCTTCTTAAGCAATGCGAGTCCGAGCAAATAGTTTAATGAAGAACGACTGAAACGACGGCCGTCGAACTCGAAATGCTCCACGGGTTCACCGACTTTGCTTTCAGAAAATGTGTGCAAATGAGGCAAACGGCTCGGGTCATCTGCTGCCTTCAAAACACGGTAGTCTGCCAGTGCTGACATGTGCCCACTCTGGAATTGATTGAGGGCAGACTGGGGCTTCGAATCCTTGGGATATTCGCCGCGCAGCCAATCGCGAAGTCCCTGGACCTGTGCACCACTAAAGCCACCACCGGGGACGCCATAGGTCGGAACGAAGAAACCGAGTGCAGTATCTAAGGATCGAAAGCGCTCAACCCCGCCAGATTCGATTTCAGACACGATTCGCGACGAGGCTTCGGCCCAGAAGACGGTTGGCTGGTAAAGTGTGCGCTGGGTCGCCATATCCGCGCGTGCAAGAACTAATTCAGGGTATTTGTGCTTACCAGTGCTCATAAGTATTTGAGATTCATTCGGACAAAAGTATTGTTTTGAGTGACGTGATGACGTGCTCTTGCTGCGCATCAGTCATCCCCGGGTACATCGGCAGACTGATGGTTTCGGTGTAGTAGTTCTCCGATTCCGGGCAATATCCCACCTTGAATCCCTTCGCTGCGTAATATGGTTGGCGATAGACCGGGATGTAGTGCAGATTGGCATTGATACCTGCTGCGTGCATTGCAGCATAAACTTGCCCTTGTGCTACGCCTCCTTCATTCTGCTTGATGCGTATCGGGTAAAGGTGGTAAGCGCAATCGCTGTCAGGGTGTTGCCAGGGAGTTTCTAGGGGCAACGCAGCTAATTCATGGTCGTAGTGATGCGCAATGCAACGACGTTTTTCAACAAAGTCGTCCAGTCGCTGCATCTGACTCAATCCCAAAGCCGCCTGAATGTCGGTCATGCGGTAGTTGAAACCCAGGTCAATCTGCTGGTAGTTCCAGATCTCCTGCGCGGGGCGAGGCTGCATGTCGGCGGCTGTGCTGCTGATGCCGTGGCTACGCAACAGTCGCATGGTTCTTGCCAGCGCAGCGTCGTTGGTCAATGCCATGCCACCCTCGCCGGTAGTGATGATCTTTACCGGGTGAAAGCTGAACACGGTGATGGCACTGTAATGGCAGTTGCCGATGTGTTCATCTTTGTATTTGCCACCGATGGCGTGCGAAGCATCTTCTATGATCTTGAAGCCGTATTGAAGGCTGAGCTCATGAATGCCGGCCATATCGCAGGATTGGCCGCACATGTGGACGGGTATCACAACTTTGGGCAGTTTGCCAGCCTTTTCTGCCTCGATCAATTTTTCTGCTAATCGCCTCAAGCTCATGTTGTAGGTTCGCGGGTCGATGTCCACAAAATCTACTGTGGCACCGCAATACAGCGCGCAGTTGGCGCTGGCGACAAAGGTGATCGGCGAGGTCCAAACGCTGTCGCCCTTGCCTACGCCCAGGGCCAGGCAAGCAATGTGCAGCGCACTAGTGGCGCTGTTCACTGCCACGGCATGTTGCGCGCGGCAATATTGGGCTACCGCGGCTTCAAAAGCGGGCACCGCCGGGCCCTGCGTCAAGAAGTCTGACCGCAGCACCTCCACCACCGCGTCGATGTCAGCCTGATTGATGTCTTGTCGCCCGTAGGGAATGGTGCTCATCAAATCCTGCCGATGTGATCGTGGTTTTGTTCTATCCACGACTGCAAACCGGCGATGCTCATCCACTCCGGGTTGTTGTCGGAGCAATAAGTAAAGTCGGGCGCCACCAGGGCACCCCCCTTGATGCGGGCTGGGTCATGGTTCCAGTTATGAATCGCGGGCAAAACCTTGTAGTGCCCGGCGTATGCGTAAGTATGCGGGGCATCCTCGGGCCCAATCATTTGCTCGTGCAGTTTTTCGCCGGGTCGGATACCGACGATGCTATGGGTGGCCGCAGGTGCAGTGGCCAGGGCAACATCCGTCATCTTCATTGAAGGGATTTTTTTGACATAGATCTCGCCACCGACCATGTCCCCAAAGGCGTGCCAGACCAATTCAACACCCTGCTCCAGGGTGATCATGAAGCGGGTCATGCGCGCATCGGTAATGGGCAGCACGCCAGTGTCAGCAAGGCTCAGAAAAAGCGGAATCACCGAGCCGCGTGAGCCCATGACGTTGCCATAGCGCACCACGGCAAAGCGGGTGTCATTGCCACCTGCATAGGAGTTACCGGCAATAAACAGTTTGTCTGAAGTGAGTTTGGTGGCCCCATACAGATTGCACGGACTGCTGGCCTTGTCGGTAGAGAGTGCAACCACGCGCTTGACACCATGGTCAATGCAAGCGTCTATCAGATTCATCGCGCCCAGCACGTTGGTCTTGACACATTCAAACGGGTTGTATTCAGCAATGGGAACGATCTTGGTGGCTGCGGCGTGAACGACATAGTCAATCCCGGAGAGCGCCCGCCCTAAACGCTCTTTGTCACGCACATCACCAATGAAGAAGCGCACCCGCTCATCACTGCAATAGAGCTTGGCCATTTCCCACTGTTTCATTTCGTCGCGCGAGTAGATGACCAGGCGACGCGGGTTGTACTTGGCAAGCGTCAACGGAACAAAGGTGTGACCGAACGAGCCGGTGCCGCCGGTGATGAGGATGGACGCATTAGTAAGCATGGGGGTGACTCAATTTCAAAATTGCTGCATTCACCAACGGCAGGAGATTGGGTACTTCCCGTATGACCAGCGTGTACAGAATTCTGGACGCGTCCAGGCTCTGCGGGATACTTTTGGCACGTACGCCCAATTGAATGGCATTCGATATTTCGGCCTGATTCGCCAAAGCGATAAAGGATGAACCCTGAATGGCCTTGGCCAACTCGTTCTCAAGTTTTGTCAGTGTGGTGGCCTTGACCCTGGCTCTCTGCACTTGCATAGCCATCTTGGCGCATCGCAGCGCCAGTTCATAACTCTTTTCAAGAGCGAGTTTGGCGCGTTGCAATCGTTGGGCGAGTAGCTTCCTGCGCCCAGTTACATCTACTGCAGATTGTACGGTCTTGAAGATGCCGGAAATGTCTAAACAGGCTTCATCCGACCCCTTGATTTCAGATATGAAATCACACAATGGAATATGTGCAAACCCCTTGATAAACACGCCACCTTCGGTGCAATTGATAAGCCGTACGGCGTCTTCTTTTGCATTCTCGGTTTCAGCATGATTTTCAAACTCGGAATGAAACATTTCGTAATCGGCTTTGGTCTGAACCAAACCGCCGTAATAGCCTGGAAGCAATAGCGTTCTATCCTTGAACCCGACGCTGGTGCTACCGGCATCAGCAAACAACTTTTCATAACCTTGCTGAACATTTTCATAAGAAAACGTATCTGTTTTTGCATCAAACCTAATTGACATTTGGCCATCGGCCGCATTAGATGCGTACTGCTTGCCGTTGGTCAAAGCCAAGTCTTGCCCCACCAGCACAATGGGGTTGCATTTCAAATAAAGCCCCATGGTAAATATGGCAGTGGACACGGATCCGCCCGAACCAATGTGCGCCGTGTCATGAAAGATGTCCGATATCC
>Ga0194038_1000291_pt1 | contig 21969 bp, 22 predicted proteins | sample JunL226m_MetaG_FD_148630 | JGI IMG/M metagenome (GOLD analysis project Ga0194038, IMG submission 148630) | Anoxic zone freshwater microbial communities from boreal shield lake in IISD Experimental Lakes Area, Ontario, Canada - Jun2016-L227-6m | ecosystem: Environmental > Aquatic > Freshwater >... | reverse complement strand
TGCGACACCACCTTTTGCGCCACCATAGGGAAGATGCGTCAGTGCGCATTTCCATGTCATCAACATTGCCAGAGCTACCGTTTCATCAAGATCAATATCTTGATGAAAGCGCACTCCGCCCTTGGATGGCCCGCGAGTAGTTGAATACTGGACTCGGTAACCCTTGTACATCTCTACTCTGCCATCGTCACGGCGCAGAGGTACGGCTACTTCTAAAATTCGCCGAGGTGTTGAGAGGGTATTCCAGTCATTTTCTGAAAGTTCTAGCTGCTCTACTGCGCGGCGTAATTGAGCCAGGGCAGTAGCAATTGGTGACTCCGTTGTCATGCTTTTACAGTAGTCCTGGGGCCTGCGAAAGTAAAACGGACTCACTATTTTTGACTTTATTTGAGAGACTTCACTCCTTATGAATACAACGTTAACCGGAAAAGTGATTCGCCTCGAGCCTTTGCACGAAAGTCATGCATCATCGCTCTTTAAATACTTAGGAAATGACGCAGAAGTGTGGCGCTGGTTACTACATCCAATTCCTGGTGATGTCGTAGAAATGCGAGACATTCTTACCTCATATATTGCGCAACGAGAAACAGGATGGCGTGAACCTTTCGCGGTCATTGATTTAGCAACCGGCGATGCAATTGGCACAACGTCATTCATGGATATCGATCTCGCTAACCGAAATCTCGAAATAGGATCTACCTTTTACTCCAGCAAATTCTGGCGAAGCGCTGTTAACACTGAAGCCAAATTGCTTCTGCTGACTGAAGCATTTGAAGTGAGAAAAATGATTCGGGTTTCCTTAAAGACTGACCACCTAAACACGCGATCCCAAGCAGCAATACTGAGGATCGGCGCATCCCTTGAAGGCACCTTGCGTCATCACCGTACTCGCCCAGATGGCACATTGCGAGACTCGGTCTGCTACTCAATCTTGGTCGACGAATGGCCAGCGGCTAAGTCGGCCTTACTCTCTCGTAGCTGAAGCCACTAATGCTCCTGCGGGTCATTTGCACTTACTAGATCCTTGTGAGAACTTTCACCCCAGCATTGCTATGGTCTGGCCTTGCCGTTCTTCGAGAGATTGTGAGTACGAAATGTCTGATGCAGCCGAATGGTCTTTTGAAACTCTACAGATTCATGCAGGTCAAGTTCCTGATCCAACAACAGGTGCTCGCGCCTTGCCGTTGTTTCAGACCACTGCCTACCAATTCCGCGATACACAGCATGCTGCCAATCTCTTTGGCCTGGCAGAGTTAGGAAATATTTACACGCGAATCATGAATCCAACTCAGGATGCCGTTGAACAGCGCGTCGCGGCACTTGAGGGTGGAGTTGCAGCGCTGCTTGTTGCATCAGGTTCGGCTGCAACGTCATTTGCAATCTTGAACCTCGCCGAAGCTGGCGACCATATTGTTTCTAGCCCTAGCCTTTACGGTGGAACGTACAACCTTTTCCATTACACATTGCCTAAGTTCGGCGTAGAGGTTACTTTCGTCGAAGACCCTAATGACCTTGAATCTTGGCGCAAAGCAGTTCGTCCCAACACCAAAGCATTCTTTGGCGAGACAATTGCGAATCCAAAGAATGACATTTTGGATATTGAAGGAGTTGCAAAAGTAGCCCATGAAATCGGCGTCCCGCTGATTGTCGATAACACTGTTGCGACACCATTTGTCATCCGTCCGATCGAACACGGCGCTGATGTCGTTGTTCACTCGGCTACCAAATTCCTCTCAGGGCACGGTAACTCTGTAGTTGGCGCAATTGTTGATTCAGGAAAATTTGATTATGCGCAATATCCGGAGCGCTTCAAGAACTTCAACGAGCCAGACCCTAGCTACCACGGTCTTGTATTTGCCCAGGCACTCGGAGTCGGATCCGCATTTGGTGCCAACCTTTCTTACATCTTCAAGATTCGTTTGCAACTGCTCCGCGATATCGGAGCAGCAGTAAGCCCATTTAATGCCTGGTTACTTGCACAAGGTTTGGAAACTTTGAGTCTTCGTATCGAGCGCCACTTGGAAAATGCGAAAGCCGTTGCTACATGGCTAGAAGCCAATCCAGCAGTTGAGAAAGTGAATTACGCATCATTGCCTTCATCGCCATGGCACGAATTGGCGAAGAAGTACGCACCAAAGGGATCGGGGGCAGTGGTCTCCTTCGAACTCAAAGGCGGAGTAGAAGCAGGCAAGAAGTTTGTGGAATCCCTCAAGCTCTTTAGCCACGTAGCCAACATTGGCGACGTGCGCTCACTTGTTATCCATCCGGCTACAACTACACACTCACAATTGAGCGCGGCCGAACAGCTCGATGCAGGCGTAACCCCAGGTTTAGTTCGATTAAGCCTGGGCCTTGAAAATATCAAGGACATTATCGCCGACCTTGAAGTGGGATTTGCCGCAGCCAAGTAGTAATGCCCAATCAGGGGTAGAGTCATTCCCATGATTGCACTTAAAGATGAGACGCCAGTCGCGCCACCAAAATTGCGCGGCTGGTTTCATCTTGGTGCGACACCGGTAGTTGTTATTGCCTCACTCGTGCTCTTTATTTTGAGTAAAGATTCACTCAAATTTGCCGTAGCTCTATATTCCATTACAGCAATTTTGCTCTTTAGCGTTTCTGCAATTTACCACCGCGTTCCATGGTCCCCTGCTAAAAAGAAAATCTGGCGCAGATGGGATCACGCAAATATCAATCTCCTTATTGCTGGGTCTGTCACTCCATACGCAGTCACTCTTCTCAAAGGAAACGATCGCGTCATCCTTCTCTCCGTGATGTGGACGGGCGCACTCATCGGAGTAGCAGTGCGCGTTTTTTGGGTCGGTGCACCTCGATGGCTCTATGTTGCCAATTACCTGGCACTGGGATGGGTGGCGGTTATTTATTCACCCCAGATTTACAGGGCCGGTGGGCTGTGGGTACTTCTTCCTATTTTGATCGGTGGACTTTTCTACTCCGTCGGTGCCATTTTCTACGCTCTCAAACTCCCTGGTAGATACGCACGCTATTTTGGCTTCCACGAGCTCTTCCATATTTTCGTCATCGCAGCCTGGGTTTCTCAATATATCGGCGTCTCGATCGCCATTTATCGCGCCCACTAATCCGCAGAGTTCACCTACCTGGGCTTTTGGTCAGACGCTTTCTTGCTCTAACCTGTGCCTCTAAAGAGAGTTAGGACAGGGATCAATGGCTGAGAAGAGCTCCTTTCTGAATTGGGTCGGATTTAAGGGCGAGGAAACCAACGCCCCCAATTCAGTAGACCGCATCCGCGAACTCGAAGCTCAATTAGCTGACCTTCGTTCTCGCCGTGACATCACGACACTTTCCAAAGAAGAATTTGAAATTCTCGCAACGGAAACTGCAATGGCAATGATCAAGTCCGCCCAACTTCGCGAGTCAAAGGCACAAGCCTCCTCAGATCGCGTGATTTCTGAATCAACTCGCCAAGCAAAAGATCTCGTCGAGAGTGCTGACAACAAAGCAAAGTCTCTTCTCTCCAGCGCTGAATCACGTGGGCGTAAATACATAGAAGCTGCAGAAGCCGATGCACAAGAACTCCTTGAAAGTGCGGAAACCGAAGCCGAGAAACTCGTCGAAGAAAGAAAGCGCGAAGCAGCCCACCTCACTACATCGGCTCGCCGCGAGAGTGAAAGAATTATTACTGATGCCGCTCATGAAGTTACTGAATATCGGCAATGGCTCTCTGGGGTTATTTCAGAGGCAGAACGTCTCTATAAAGTTCAGACACAATCACTCGATGCCGCAGAACAAGCAATCCACCAATCACGATCACGCCTTGAGTCGGCATTTGGTCGCTTGAGCGATCTGCAAAGAGTTGTTTTAGAAAACCTCAATCCTGATGACACCATCATCAAACAAGAGCCCGTAAAGGTGCCCAGCCAACGGACTAAGCCCGCACTGGAAGCTCCAACTACTGCCAAGAAACCAGCAAAGAAAGTTGCAAAGAAATCTGCCGCTAAACGGAAATAGTTGGCATGGAAACTAATCGCAGCATCCGCCACATCCCTGCAATCGATGGACTGCGTGCAATAGCAGTCGTTGCTGTCATGTTGTATCACTTGGGGTTCTCCTGGATCCCAGGCGGATTCCTTGGCGTTGATCTCTTCTTCGTAATTTCCGGATATGTCATCACTCGACTTCTTCTTGATTCCATTCAACGAAGTGGTGGCTTAGATCTTCGAGGCTTTTATTTAGCACGTATCAGAAGGTTGCTTCCTGCTCTGGTATTTATGATCTTTTCTACCGCCCTCTTTGTCAGCGTGTGGGCGCCCGATACCGTAAAGCGTTTTGTCACCGATATTCCTTATGTGCTTTCAGGCTCCATGAACTGGGCACTTGTATATCGCCACCAAGATTATTTTGAATCCATTGGCCGTCCTCCTCTGCTTCAGCACACATGGTCCTTAGCGGTGGAGAGTCAGTTCTACTTAGTGTGGCCGTTGATCTTGCTACTTGTACTCAAACGATTTGGTAAGCACCGAATTCCGGGTGCGGCCCTTGCCATTGCTGGTATCTCAGGTATTGCTTTGCTCATCCTTTCTATGCGGATGGATTCAACGAGTGCCCAAAGTGTGAGCCACGTATATTTCGGTACCGATACGCACAGTATTGGGCTCTTCCTTGGCGCAGCACTTGCGGTGAGTTGGATTCCACAAAATCTCACAATCAATATTGAACAGCGGGCGCAAGACTTTATTGATGCTATCGGTGTGATCGGATTACTTGGATTGATCTCGTGTTTCCTCTTCATCAAAGAAACAGATCCAACTTTGTATCGATTGGCTTTTCCTTTAGCTGGCATTTTTGGTTGTGCGATCATCATGTCATTGGTTCACCCGGCATCTCGCTTTGCCCCCATGCTCAGCAGCAAGCCAATCCTTTGGGTTGGACAACGCTCCTACGCCATTTACCTATGGCACTGGATCGTCTTTCAATTAACAAGGCCCAGTGTGGATTTAGCGGGATCTGTATGGGCGCTTTACGCCCTGCGCATCTTGGTTGTCTTTGCTCTTGCTGATATTTCACTTCGATGGGTTGAACTACCTATCCGTAGCGACGTAGTAGGTGCATGGTTTAGAGGAATGAAATATCGCACCAAACGCATACGTGTTCGCCAGCAAATTGCTGTCTTCACAGGCGTCCTTGCCCTTGTAGCCGCGACATCTTTGATAAGCGCCAATGCCATCACCCAAAGTTCCAAAGCCAAAGCTGAACTTGCAAAGACTCTTGCCGGACAAAGTGCACCAGTGAAGCCAGTCATGACCAACGTTCCTGGAATTTGGCTAACAGGTGACTCTGTTATTTTAGGAATTCGTTATGCGCTCGAACAGAGTGAACCGATTGGGTTAATTAATGCCCGCGTTGGTCGCCAGGCAGCAGAACTCATCACCGTACTTCGCCATGATCAAGCGGCAATGGCAAATTCACCGATTGTTCTAGATTTAGGAAATAACAATCGCCTTACTGAAGCTGAAGTTGCAACAGTGTTTGACATCATCAAGAATCAACCACAGATCGTTATTGTAAATACTGCCGTACCACGCGGATGGCGAGATGCAAATGACGTTTTAATCGCACAATACGCGGCTAAATATTCACAAGCATCATTGGTGGATTGGAAAAAGATTTCCGAAGGTCATCCAGAATATTTTGGGCCAGATGGAGTGCATCTGGTTCCCGCGGGAATTAACGCCTATGTCAGCGCCATCTTAGAAAAGATCCATGCACCAGAAATAAAATAACCCCCGCATAATTTCTATGCGAGGGTTATTTGGGTAAAGTGTTTTAGGAGAAAAGACCTGGCAAGCCAAATACTTTTCCTGCTGCGGTCTGTGAATCTGAATAGACGCTCGATACTCGAACTGATGTCCATGTACCTGCCGCTGAATCAGCTTTCGTGATTGCGTAATTCAACTGTGTTGCAGGAACAGTAGATGCAACTTTCCAAGGTCCATTGCTGACGGAAAGTTCGATCGTATATCCCGTCAAACCATCAACAGCCGATGGAGCATTCCAGAAAACGGTTGCTCCTGTTGCTGTGTAGTGAGCGACGATTCCACCTGGTGCTTCGTGTGCTGCAACAGGAACGGTGGATGCTGATGGACTTGCTGCCGACTCAGTAGGTGGGGTGGCCACAGTTGTAGGCATCGCGGTATCCGAAGGAGTGGCGCTAGCCGTGGCAATAGCGGTTGGTGATGAGTTAGGTGCGTCATCGCTCTTGTTGGACCTAGCCATAACAATGAGAGCGAGAATGATCACGCCAAGAACAACGGCGAAAACAACTCGACCCGAAGGTCCTTGCTTCTTTGGGGCTTGGGAAACTGGAGCAACGGGTGCAGGTGTAGCGATCGGTTGAACAATCGCAGGTCGGGAAATTGATGTTGTAGGTACTGCAGGAACTGCAAGAGCGTCAACTTTTTTGACGGCCCGCTTGGTTGCGGACTTCTTAGCAACTTTTTTTACTGTCGCTTTCTTCGCAACTTTCTTGGGCGCTGCCTTCTTTGCGACTTTCTTTACTGTCGCTTTCTTCGCAACTTTCTTGGGTGCAGCTTTCTTAGCCACTTTCTTAACAGGCTTCACAGCCTTCTTTGGTGCGGCCTTTTTGGCAGCAGATTTCTTGGCAACTTTCTTTACTGCCTTTTTGGCGGTTGCTTTTTTTACAGCCACAGTTACTCCTTGTGTAGTACTAAAGGACGTGCTCTCTTATGGGAGAAGGTTACCCCAGGCCATCGAGCATTCGGGCAACCCGAGGCGCGATCGCACGTAGAGATTGGCCACGGTGGCTGATCGCATCCTTTGTGTGTGCCTCCAATTGCGCAAGGGATAGGTCGTAACCAACAGGGCGAAAAATTGGGTCATAGCCGAATCCGTTCGAACCGATGGGTGACATCAAAATCTCACCCTGAAGAATTCCTTCCTCCGTGGTTTCTTCGCCACCTGGGATTGCGAAAGCGCTGACACAGGTGAAATGTGCACCTCGTTTCCCAGCAGGAATATCTCGCAATTGCCCCAAAACCTTCTCGATATTCGCGGCATCATCTCCGTGAACCCCCGCCCATCGCGCCGAGTAAATTCCGGGTGAACCATTCATTGCATCTACGCAAAGTCCACTGTCATCGGCGATGGCAGGGAGGTCGGTGGCCTGTGCAATGGTCCGAGCTTTTAACAGCGCATTTCCCCTAAAAGAATCTTCGGTTTCCTCGACATCCCCGAGTTCTGGAAATTGATCGACGCCGATTAAATCAATAGCGCCCGGGGCAATTTCCTCCAGAATTCGGCGGAACTCTTCTATCTTTCCTGCGTTACGGGTTGCCAGAACCAGCCGATGAATAGTCATCTATTGCGCGTTTAAAGGGCGAGTGTTTGTGCTTGGAGTGCCTTTAATTGTGAACACCCAGAGACAGCCAGATCCAACAACGCATCAAGGAGGACGCGATCGAAAGGTTGACCTTCTGCAGTTCCTTGAACCTCGATAAATCGACCGTCCCCGCTGCACACCACATTCATATCTGTATCTGCTCGTACATCTTCTTCATAACAAAGATCAAGCATCGGGACGCCATCAATAATTCCGACACTGACAGCAGAGACCGAATCAGAGAGTGGATTGGCTTTGGCTGAGATATGACCTTTCTCTTTCGCCCAAGCGATGGCATCTGCTAAAGCGACATAAGCGCCAGTAATTGCGGCAGTGCGTGTTCCGCCATCTGCCTGCAGAACATCGCAGTCAATAACAATCGTGTTCTCGCCGAGCTCTTTCATATCCACGATGGAGCGAAGGGAGCGACCTACAAGTCGCGAGATCTCTTGGGTGCGACCTCCAAGTTTTCCTCTAACGCTTTCGCGATCAGAGCGGGTGTGAGTTGCACGCGGCAACATTGCATACTCTGATGTGACCCAGCCCTTTCCCGAATCTTTGAGCCAGCGCGGAACTCCAGGAGTAAACGAAGCGACGCAAAGTACGCGTGTATTACCAAATTCAACAAGTACCGAACCTTCAGCATTATTGAGCCAATTGCGCGTAAATGTGATTTCTCGCAGATCTGAATTTTCTCGTGCATCGTTGCGTGACATGGTGACCTCTCCTAGGACAGTGATTGATGTTCTACTTGTCCCACTTCGGGTCCAAGAAACCTTCGGGCTAGCGTTTCAAATGCAGGTGCATCACCTGTTGCAAGAAACTTATGAGTTGCTGGAGTTGCGCTAACTTTTCTGAGCAAGGAATTTTCAACCAAGACTCTGTAGAGATCCTTGGCTGTCTCCTCTGCGCTAGAAACTAGAGAAACCTCGTTGCCCATAACGTAGGAGATCACACCGGTAAGTAGTGGATAGTGAGTGCAACCCAGAACCAGTGTGTCTACATCGGCATCCATAATGGGTGCTAAATATTGACGAGCAATCGATGTGATGTCATCACCTGAAGTTTCCCCACGTTCTACATATTCAACAAAGAGCGGGCATGCAACGGAAGTCACTTGTAGGTGAGGCGCTGCTGCAAAGGCATCTAAATATGCTTGCGAATCAATTGTTGCGCGCGTACCTATGACGCCAATGCGTCCTGTACGTGTCGCGGCAACTGCACGACGAACTGCTGGTTGGATCACTTCAACTACAGGAACCGAATATCGCTCACGCGCATCGCGCAACATTGCTGCACTTGCTGTGTTGCAGGCAATCACCAAAGCTTTTACGCCTTGATCCACCAAGAAATCTAAAGTTTCTAGTGCGAATGTTCGGACTTCAGCCAATGGACGTGGACCATAGGGGCCACGGGCAGTATCGCCAATATAAAGAGTGGACTCGTTAGGAAGTTGATCCAGAATTGCTCGAGCGACGGTGAGACCACCTACTCCTGAATCAAATATTCCAATCGGCGCATCGCTCACGTGCGAATCTTACCCTTCCACATCGTTCATTAACGCATCCACCAAAGTCCCTTGCAACCACCCGAGCCAAGTAAAAACTGCATAAACACCCCGCATTGGATCATCCGGCGCCAGTAATTCCAATTGCTCGTGGGATGCAGAATCAACTCCGAGACGGACCCCTAATGCAAGGCGAATGTCATTCATAGCGCCTAGCCATGCCTGCGCGCTTTCCTGATCAAGTGCTACTTCATGTTTTTCGCTATTGAGTAAGTGAGATCGAATTGCCAGAGCATGGATGCGTTTCTTCTCACGTAAAACTGATTCGGTGTAACGGCGAAATTCAGAGGAATCCACCGGATCGGCGTATGCGTTCGGCAACAAACGAAGTAGAACTTCATCATCGGGTGGTGAATCCTGACCCGTGAAACCGACCATCGCTTCCAGTGGATCAGTGGCTTGTCCATCAATGCGCTCTGCAAGAATTTCTATCAGTTGTTCAGAAAGATTAATGAGCACGTCCCTTTCGCTCTTGCCAAAGGTTGCGACAAAAGAATTCTTCCCATGGCGAGTAAAGCCAGACTCGCTACTCACTTATTGATCATCTCTTTGGAGGGTCGCCCACAAACCAAATTCATGAAGCCTTTGAACATCGCGCTCCATCTCTTCACGCCGACCACTGGAGACCACAGCCTTGCCTTCGTTATGTACTTTCAACATTAATTCTTCGGCGCGCTCTTTGGTGTATTCGAAGACGCTCATGAACACATAAGTGACATAGGACATTAGGTTCACTGGGTCATCCCAGACAATTGTGATCCAAGGGCGATCTACGAAGAAAAGTGGACTCGAGAGATCATCAATCTTTTCTTTGGTATCGCCTTGGATGCTCATGCGTAGGTCCATGTCTTCTAGTAAATCACTACGGTGAATGCAGAACCAGTGCTACCGGACAACGCTGAATCTGCGCTCACGCTTACACGGTACTTAGCAAAACCACGTGACAGTTTCTTGGTCATTATTTGGAAATGGCCTGCATCATCAGTAATCGCTCCTTGCGTGGATGCTTGCCATTTACCTTGGAGATACTCCTGAAGGGAAACAGGTACGCCCGCTTGGTGGGGTTGTACAACGCCCGCAATAGAAATAGCTCCGCCAACGGGTGAGGATGCCGGCGCACTTATAGAGAGAAGTCGGCGTACTGCAAGGGTTACGGATGCACTAAGTGAAGCCGTTCTTTCCCATGTTCCATCGGATGTAGCACGCAGTGACGTGGTCTTGCCGACAACGAGCGCTGCGGAAATACTTCCATCATCCCCTGTAACCGAATCAACTAATGTGCGCCAATTCGTATCACCTGGATTTTGTCCTTCGATACGTACTGCAAGACCAGCAATGGGTTGCTTATCCGCGAACGTGAATTGTGCCTTGACGCTAAAAGGAGTGCCAAAGGAGAGTTCACTCGCATCCGATGACAGTGAACTCATTACCTGATCTGGTGCAATAGATAGGGCAACTGTGCGAATTGCATCCATCGCGCCTGGATCTTCCATTCCTAAAGTCCATGCGGTTATTCCACCTAAGTGGTACTTACCCACTAACTGCGCCCTAGCTGCATACCCACGCGCATCCATGTACCACGCCGTTCGTGAAGCGGTGCATGATGTTGCTAACCCACTTGAAGATAAACCGTTGTAAACCTTTTGATACGAGAAAGTAACTTCACCATAAGTATCGTTGTAGAGAGGTGTTGCCGAATAACTTGATGCCAACGTTGCTGCATCGCGCATAACAAAGGTTGCCGCTTTTGACGTTGCAGTAATAGATGACGCAACTGATGCGGGACAGACACCAACAACACTTGTCACCCAATCTCTTCCATATCCCGCAAGTCCGACATACACCTTGGATGCAGGTACAACACTCACCGCGTACTGCACTGCTTTCTCTGCCCACGACAGCGGACCTATGGGTCCAGGCGCACTTGTTGAGTAGTCATACGTCATAATGCGTAAACGATCAATATCTTGCGCAATAGAAGCCCAGTCGTAGACGTAATAACCTTTCTTGCCACTTACGGGATCAAAAAGCACCGGGGTCGTAACTGACAGGGTGCGTCCTTGCAGATGAAGTGAGGTGCTCAACGCATGAATGAAGGCCACCCAATTTGGTTGAGTTACGCCCCATGTTGCTGTGCCATCCACAAATGCAAAACCTTCGAAATCCAAATCAATTCCCTGAAAGTTATTTAGTACGACCAGATTGGTTATTGTCGAAACCAATGTGGCACGCAGTTTCGTGTCGCTAAGAATCTTCGCCAAGACAAGTTTATCTGTGCCATCAGTAATCGTGGGAATTACACTAAAACCTGAATCCCTCATTGCAGCTAATGGATTTGCCATAGGGACACTTGGATTTGCAGGAGAATAAAGATCAGTAATTTTGCTTTCACTTTTTAGTGTGTACCAAAAAGGCATTACCTCTTTAATGAGATCTCCGTTAGCAACGGCAGATGGAAGCGCTGACTTCATGGAGTAATAAGGAATCCAACCCGTCAAGATCTTGCGCGGTGTCGGATCAGCAGCGCCACCGGCAGGCATCACAGCTGAGACCGAAGAGAACGCCAATAAAACAGTGAGGAGAAGTCTGCGACGCATCGGATTTATTCTGGAGCGGGACGTAACCCGGCGTAAATTTCTTTGCAAACTGGGCAGATGGGGAACTTCTCTGGGTCGCGAGAGGGAATCCATTTTTTCCCGCATAAAGCTTTGACTGTTTTTCCACTCACTGCCGATTCAAGAATCTTCTCTTTCTTGACGTAGTGCGCAAAACGATCATGGTCACCGTCATCGATTTGTGTTTCGGGACGCGTGAGGAGATCAGTGTCCCCTTCAACTGCAGGTGATTTGCGGAAGATTCCCATGGCCAAAGAATACTTGCCCCAGCCCGACAATGCTCGCGTAAGATACTCAGATGAAAGATCTTCTTCGTACCGCGGACCTCAGCAGGGCAGATGTTGATCTTTTGCTCGCAACCGCAGCCGATTTCGCACTCCATCCTTTAATGGCTAATACCGCACTCTCTAATCAAACCGTGGCTATTTATATGACAAAGCCTTCCACAAGAACACGTCTCGCTTCTGAAACCGCTGTGGCGCACTTAGGTGGAACGCCGATCTTTATTCGTGGTGATGACTTGCAATTAGGACGTGGCGAGACGATTTCCGATACCGCCAAGATCATCAGTGAATTCGCACGTGCACTTATTGTTCGTACTTACGCCCAATCTGATGTCGATGAATTGGGTCGCGAAGCATCCATACCTGTCATCAACGCCTTGACTGATGACGACCACCCAACGCAGTTGCTTGCAGACTGGATTACCATCCAAGAGAATTTCGGAAAAGATATTTCCGGACGTAAATTTGTCTACCTTGGCGATGGAAACAACATGTCTCATGCGTGGCTCATCATGGGTGCCATCATGGGTGCACACGTTGTGACCGCGACACCTGAAGGTAAATGGGCACCTCATGCGGATGTAGTTGCAAAAGCACGCGAGATTGCACAAACCAGCGGCGCAACCATTGAAGTTCTGCATGATCCTGTTACAGCATCGAAAGATGCAAGTGTTTTATATACCGATGTCTGGATGTCAATGGGTGATCCTGAGGCAGAGCGCACAGAAAAAATGAAAGTACTCAAGCCCTTTGCAGTGACGCAAGAGTTAATGGCGTTAACGCAAAAAGATTCGATATTCATGCACTGTTTACCTGCGCACCGGGGCGAGGAAGTTTCCGCCGCTGTGATCGATGGCACTCGCTCAGTTGTGTGGCGTGAAGCACATCACCGACGCACGACGATTCAAGCGCTGCTCTACCACTTAGTACGAGGTGACCTTAAGGGGCGCTAGCCCTCGGATTTTTGGGCCGAATCGTAGAAAACACTTAATACACGCACTACGGTTGGCTCATGCATGTAGTCGTACCAACTGAAATACGAGATGGTGAGAAACGTGTAGCACTCGTTCCTGACATCATCAACAAATTAATCCGACTTGGCCTGGATGTAACAATTCAATCCGGTGCTGGTCTCCATTCCCTCAATTCAGATGCTGCTTATGAGCAAGCTGGAGCAAAGGTTGTCAGCGGAGATGTTCTTAAAGACGCTGATGTAATCCTCTCGGTCTCACCACTTACTGCGGCGCAAATCGCGACGTTGAAAAAGGGTGCGATCACTATCTCTTTCCTTCCTATTACAACTGCACAAGAGTCCATCGATGCGGCTCTAAAGGCAGGTGTTACGGCTTTCTCACTAGAACTCGTTCCACGTATTTCACGTGCACAGTCCATGGACGCCTTAACTTCCCAGGCACTTTGCGCTGGTTATCGCGCAGTTCTAGTTGGCGCCGAACTTTCACCACGATTCTTCCCATTACTTATGACCGCAGCCGGAACAGTTACTCCAGCACAGGTATTAGTACTTGGAGCTGGCGTGGCTGGTTTGCAAGCAATTGCAACTGCTCGCCGACTTGGCGCTGTTGTATCTGCTTACGATGTTCGTTCGTCATCTGCTGATGAAGTGAAATCGATGGGTGCTTCCTTTATCCAACTCGAACTCGAATCACTTGAGGGCACAGGCGGATATGCACGAGAGATGACGGAAGACCGCGCTGCCAAGCAACGCGAACTTTTGACTCCTTACATCGCGAAATCACATGTATTGATCACAACAGCTGCAGTTCCAGGACGCGCAGCTCCACGACTTGTTACCAAGGAGATGTTGGACTCAATGTCACCTGGTTCGGTTGTCGTTGACCTTGCTGCTGAAACTGGCGGAAATGTTGAAGGCTCAAAGCCAGGCGAAATCGTTACGACAGCAAACGGCGTGCTGATTTGGGGCGGAAAAGATGTTCCAAGTCAACTTCCATTCCATGCATCAATGCTTTATTCGCGCAACGTTGTTAACTTGCTCAGCTTGATGACAAAAGAGGGCGTCGTTACTCCAGATTTCGAAGATGAAATCATCGCCGGTTCTGTTGTTACACACAACGGCGAACTCAAGAAAGAGGTCGTCAAAAAATGATGAGTAACGGCATGGCACTTCTTGCCATATTCACGCTTGCAATCTTCGTTGGCTTTGAAGTTGTATCCAAAGTCAGCTCAACACTTCACACACCTTTAATGTCTGGCGCAAACGCCATTCACGGTGTCATCTTGGTTGGTGCAATTGTTGTTGCCGACCACTCATCCAATAACCTCGAACTTTGGTTGGCTCTTACAGCCATCGTTCTGGCGACAGTAAATATGGTCGGCGGTTTCGTGGTTACCGATCGAATGCTCGAGATGTTTAAGGCGAAAAAGAAATGAACCGTAACCTTTACGACCTCATCGGCTTAGCTGCCGCAGTCTGCTTTATCCTCGCGCTCAAAGGGCTCTCACACCCTAAGACCGCTCGCCGAGGCAATCTCATCGGTGCATTCGGTGCCACAGTGGCAACTCTCTTGGTCTTCTTCTTTACCGGCAACAAAGATGACAAGAATTACCACGCACTTCCTTTGCATCATTTGCCACTGATTCTAGGAGCACTTGTTCTGGGTCTCTTGGTCGGTGTCCCTGCAGCCCGTAAGGTGCAGATGACACAGATGCCACAACTTGTTGCACTCTTCAATGGTGTTGGTGGCGGTGCAGCTGCACTCGTCGCAATCGTTGAGTACCTGAAGTTAGGCTCAAACGCCACATCGGCTGAAGTAATTGCAACGGTGTTCACGGTTATCGTCGGAAGCGTTTCTTTCTCCGGCTCGTGCATCACATTCGCAAAGCTTCAAGAGTTGATGACTACTCGCCCTGTTGTATTCCCTGGTGGACGCTTCCTTATTGCTGCAAACCTTGCCGGTGTATTCGCCGCAGGAGCATGGGTTGTTAACTCTGGTGGAAATACTTCACTCGCCGTACTTGGTGGACTTTCACTTCTCTTTGGTGTTCTCTTCGTACTTCCAGTCGGTGGAGCAGATGTTCCAATTGTTATCTCACTCTTAAACGCATTCACTGGTTTGACTGTGGCAGCAAGCGGATATGTTCTGCAGACCACTTTGCTGATCGTTGCAGGAACACTTGTTGGCGCCTCCGGAACAATCCTCACTCGCTTGATGGCTGAGGCAATGGGCCGTTCGCTCTTTAAGACACTCTTCGGTGCATTCACCGCCAAGCCACAAGCGGCTTCAGGTGAAGCAGAAGCGCGTCCTGTTAAATCTGGTTCGCCAGAGGATGTTGCCATCTTGCTGAACTACGCACGTCGCGTGGTTATCGTTCCAGGCTTTGGTCTTGCAGTTGCACAGGCGCAACACACAGTTCGCGAACTAGCAGATGTCCTTGCTAGCAAGGGAATTGATGTTGCCTACGGTATTCACGCCGTTGCCGGTCGTATGCCTGGCCACATGAACGTTCTGCTTGCAGAGGCAAATGTTCCCTACGAGCAATTAGCTGAAATGGATGAAGTTAACCCAACGTTCTCGCAAACTGATGTCGCACTTGTCATCGGAGCAAACGATGTTGTTAACCCAGCAGCAAAGAACTCCCCCGGCTGCCCAATTTATGGAATGCCAATCCTTGAAGTTGCCGACGCGGCAAACGTTGTCTTCCTCAAGCGCTCAATGCGTCCAGGTTTTGCTGGCATCGAGAACGAACTTCTCTATGACCCAAAGACCACGCTTCTCTTCGGAGATGCAAAAGATACATTGACCAAGGTTGTGAGCGCGCTCAAGAACCTGTAATCCATGTAAGTAACACAAAAGCCGTCACGGATAATCGTGGCGGCTTTTGTGTTTACGAGTAAAATTCAGGAGAAACTGAAATTAGGGGCGTTGAAATGAATGTGCAACAAATGGAACAAATGCGGAGCGGCCCTGGATTCATCGCCGCCCTTGACCAGAGCGGCGGAAGTACCGCCAAGGCCCTGGCGTTGTATGGAGTGACACCTGCTTCTTATTCCAATGAAACGGAAATGTTTAACCTGGTACACGAAATGCGTACACGGATTATCAAGAGCCCCGCTTTTACTTCCCAAAGAGTTCTTGGGGCGATTCTCTTTGAAATGACCATGGATCGTGAAATCGATTCGTTGGGAAGTGCCGAATATCTATGGACCCAGAAAAATATAGTTCCATTCCTGAAAGTAGATAGCGGGTTGCTCGAGGAAGCCGAAGGCGTGCAGTTAATGAAGCCAATTCCCCATTTAGGTGACCTCTTAACGCGCGCGAGGTCTCATAAGATTTTTGGAACGAAGATGCGATCGGTGATCAAGTTAGCCAATCCAATTGGGATTGATTCCTTACTCAATCAACAGTTCGTCATCGCGCAAGGGATTCTAGAATCGGGCCTTGTCCCGATCATCGAACCTGAAGTGGATATAAACAGTCCAGAAAAATCTCAAGCAGAAGTGCTTCTCAAATATGCATTACTCACTCACTTAGATAGCCTAAAAGATAATCAGAGCGTCATGCTCAAACTGACACTCCCCACCGTCCCCGGTTTCTATACGGAGCTTGCGGAGCATCCACGCGTGCTCAGAGTCGTGGCTCTCTCTGGTGGGTATAGCCGTGATGAGGCCAATCGACTTCTGGCAGAGAATCCAAAGTTGATTGCTAGTTTTTCCAGAGCGCTGACAGAAGGATTAGATGCGAATCAAAGCGATATGGAATTTAACCAGACGCTAGATGCCTCTATTGAAAGTATTTACAGGGCATCGACTAAGAATTAACCTTCAGAGTAAACGCCCTCGAACATCTTGGCTATCTCTGCAGGCGTGTTATCTGGCGTAATGATCCACTGTTGGAAATCTCCACCCGTGAATGTAAATACATAGGCAGGGCGTTTTCCGTAGACGGCTACGAAGTTTTTTCCTCTGCGAAGACGCCAGGTACCAAGTGCCATGACAAATGGAAGACCCGTTCCTGGGGCTCGAACACCACGAAGTACTTTTGCATTCCAAACTTTCTCAACAGGTTTAACCGAGAGCAAATCCCTATATTTCACTTGAACATTCTTGTGAAAAGCAAATATCTTTTCGGATCTAGATAGCGACAAGATGACATACGTGCCAAAGCGTTCAACGTGAGGCATGGGGATTAATCCGTACCTGATTCCATAGCTGCACGATTGAGCGGAACATTTGCATCCGGGCTCTTCTTATTGTTGGAGGAGGCAATTGCATCCGCCCCGCCGTTTTCAAGTTGGCCAATCAATTGGAAATGCCCATCGCCTAGTTGGCCTTGCGCACGATAGAGCTCGAGCTTGGCACGGGTATCTGCGATATCAAGGTTTCGCATAGTGAGTTGACCAATGCGATCAACTGGACCAAAGGCAGAATTTTCGGTGCGCTCCATCGAAAGTTTTTCAGGGTGATAACTAAATGCTGGACCTGTCGTATTGATGATCGAGAAATCATCACCGCGACGAAGGCGAATCGTGACTTCACCTGTCACGGCGGAGGCGACCCAACGTTGAAGGGATTCGCGAAGCATTAAGGCTTGTGGATCTAACCAGCGACCTTCATAAAGAAGGCGACCAAGACGGCGACCTTCTGCATGGTAATTAGCAATGGTGTCTTCATTATGAATGGCACTAATGAGCCGCTCGTATGCAATAAATAGGAGCGCCATCCCTGGTGCTTCATAAATTCCGCGGCTCTTCGCTTCGATGATGCGGTTCTCGATTTGATCGGCCATGCCTAATCCATGACGACCACCGACTGCGTTGGCTTCCTGCATGAGTTCGACCGAGTTGGCGAATTCTTTGCCGTTAATGGAAACGGGGCGACCTTGAATAAATGCTATGGTCACGTCTTCAGTTGCGATCTTTACTGACTCATCCCAGAAACGTACGCCCATGATGGGTTCGACGATTTCTAGAGATGTATCAAGATTCTCGAGTGTCTTTGCCTCGTGCGTTGCGCCCAAGATGTTGGCATCGGTGGAGTACGCCTTTTCAACACTGTCGCGGTAAGGCAACTTGTTATCGACGAGCCACTCAGACATTTCCTTGCGGCCGCCAAGTTCTCGCACGAAATCTGCATCAAGCCATGGCTTATAGATTCGCAAATTTGGATTGGCAAGAAGTCCGTAGCGATAGAAGCGTTCGATGTCGTTGCCTTTATAAGTGGAACCATCGCCCCAAATTTCAACATTATCTTGCAACATCGCGCGCACTAATAACGTGCCGGTTACTGCGCGGCCAAGAGGTGTGGTGTTGAAGTATTGCTTGCCACCGGATCGAATGTGGAAGGCACCGCATGCAATTGCTGCGAGGCCCTCTTCAACGAGCGCTTCTTTGCAATCAACAAGACGTGAAAGTTCTGCTCCGTATGCCTTTGCACGGCTTGGTACCGAATCGATATCGGGCTCATCATATTGACCAAGGTCTGCTGTGTACGTGCAAGGAACTGCGCCTTTTGCACGCATCCAAGCAACTGCTACCGATGTATCAAGACCGCCGGAAAATGCAATACCGACGCGTTCACCAACGGGCAAAGATGCAAGGACTTTAGACATGGGCGCAGTCTAACCGAAGGTGATTACTAGACGTTGGCTCGTTTAGCGCGCGCCGTAGCACGTGCACGTTCGTCGCCATTGAGGGTCACCTTGCGGATGCGGACAACAGCAGGGGTTACTTCAACGCATTCATCTTCGCGACAGAATTCGAGAGCACCTTCCATGTTGAGTTTCTTAGGCGGAATCAAACGCTCTGATTCATCGGTACCTGAGGCACGCATGTTGGTGAGCTTCTTTTCGCGAACACAGTTAACGTCCATATCTTCGGTGCGTGAATTCTCACCGATAACCATGCCTTCGTAAACCTCATCGCCTGGTTCGACGAAGATGGTTCCGCGATCTTGTGTTCCATAGAGCGCGTAGGAAGTAACAACTCCTAGTCGATCAGAGACAAGGGAACCTGTTCCGCGTGTGCGGATATCGCCGTGCCATGGCTCGTAACCATCAAAGACGTGGTGGAGCAAACCTGTACCGCGAGTTTCTGTAAGGAACTCAGTACGGAAACCAATAAGTCCACGGGATGGAACCTTGTAATCAAGACGAACCCAACCTGTTCCGTGATTGACCATTTGTTCCATGCGGCCCTTACGTAGCGCCATCAACTGAGTCAAGACACCTAAATATTCTTCAGGTGCATCAATGGATAAACGCTCCATTGGCTCATTAGTTTTGCCATCAATAATTTTGATAACAACCTGTGGCTTACCAACGGTGAGTTCGAAACCTTCGCGCTTCATGATTTCAACAAGAACAGCAAGCTGAAGTTCTCCGCGGCCTTGAACTTCCCATGTGTCAGGACGTTCGGTGTTGAGAACACGCAATGAAACGTTACCGACTAATTCGGCATCAAGGCGGCTCTTTACTTGACGAGCAGTGAGCAACTTTCCACTCTTGCCAGCAAGAGGTGATGTGTTGATACCAATAGTCATAGAAATTGATGGTTCATCCACGATGATTAATGGAAGCGCAACAGGGTTTTCATTGTCGGCAAGAGTTTCGCCCAATGTAATTGTTTCGATACCTGCAACAGCGATGATGTCACCGGGATGCGCTTCAAGAGTTGGTACGCGCTCTAGAGCTTCAGTAATCAAGAGCTCTGAAATCTTTACGCGCTCCATCGTGCCATCAGTCTTAATCCACGTAACTTGCTGACCCTTCTTGATGACACCTTCGCGAACTCGGCACAGTGCCAAGCGACCAAGAAATGGTGAGGAGTCAAGGTTGGTGACGTGTGCCTGCAAAGGCGCGCCTTCGTGATACTCAGGGGCAGGAATCGCAGAGAAGATGGTGTCGAACAAAACGTCGAGGTTTTCCTCAACCGGCATGCCGCCATCTGATGGGCGAGTCAGCGAAGCGCGACCAGCCTTTGCAGATGCGTACACGACAGGGAATTCGATCTGTTGCTCATTGGCATCAAGATCCAAGAAGAGTTCGTAGGTCTCGTCAACAACTTCAGCGATACGTGAATCGGGACGGTCTACCTTATTAATCAGCAAAATAACTGGGAGGTTTTTTTCTAGAGCTTTGCGCAAAACGAAACGGGTCTGTGGCAGTGGACCTTCAGAGGCATCCACGAGCAAAATAACGCCATCAACCATTTCAAGTCCGCGCTCAACTTCGCCACCAAAGTCCGCGTGACCTGGGGTATCGATAATGTTGACGATTGTGTCTCCGCGCTTTACTGCGGTGTTCTTGGCGAGAATCGTGATGCCCTTTTCGCGCTCGAGATCCATCGAGTCCATCATGCGCTCTTGGCCTTCGCCCTGCTTCTTGTAGGAGGCAAATGCTCCTGATTGCCACAACATCGCATCAACAAGGGTGGTCTTTCCATGGTCAACGTGAGCGATGATCGCGACGTTACGCAGATTTTCGCGCTTCTTGACGGGCAATCCGGCTAAGTGCGCGGTTGAAGGCTTTGACATTGTTCCTCAGATTCACTCGATTGTGCTCATGATCAACATCAATAGAGCAAGGCGAGAATACCATCCAGCCTCCGTAACCCTTAAATCGTGCTGTTTTTAGGCGTAGTTAATGATTAGATTGCAGAGGTAAAATACGAAAAACTAATAAGGAGCAGGAAATGACTCAGCCAGTGGCTAATCCAGAACTCGGGGCACAAGTATTCGCAGCCGATCGCGCTCATGTATTTCACTCATGGTCTGCACAGGCACAGATTGCTCCGATTCCTGTTGCTGGTGCTGAGGGTTCTTACTTCTGGGATTACGATGGGAAAAAGTATTTAGATTTCTCATGTCAATTGGTTTTCACCAACATTGGTCATCAACATCCCAAGGTTGTTAAGGCAATCCAAGAACAAGCTGCAGTCCTTGCAACGATTGCGCCACAACATGCCAACGTTGCACGCAATGAGGCTGCCGCGCGCATCGTTGAATTGGCCGGCCCAAAGTTCAATAAAGTTTTCTTCACCAACGCTGGCGCTGACGCCATAGAGAACGCAATCCGAATGGCACGTCTTCATACAGGCAAGCAGAAGATTTTCTCAACCTACCGCTCCTATCACGGCAACACTGGCGCAGCAATTAGTTCTACTGGTGATCCACGCCGTTTCCCAAATGAGAACAGCATTGGCCACGTGCATTTCTGGGGTCCATATCTGTATCGCTCATCTTTTTGGGCACAGAATGAAGAGCAAGAATGCGCGCGCGCACTCGAGCATTTAGAACAGACCATTATTTTTGAAGGCCCAAAGACCATTGCAGCAATCCTGATCGAATCAGTTCCAGGAACTGCAGGAATCCTCGTACCACCCAAGGGTTATCTAGAAGGTGTTCGAGCACTGTGCGATAAGTACGAGATCCTTTGGATCGCCGATGAAGTTATGGCGGGCTTTGGCCGCACTGGTAAGTGGTTCGCGTTTAAGCACTCTGCTGCCGAGCCAGACTTGATCGTCTTCGCCAAGGGAATCACATCCGGATATGTCCCACTAGGTGGCGTCATCATTCCTGATTACATTGCCAAGACTTTTGATGATCGGGTATTTCCTGGAGGACTTACGTACTCTGGCCATCCCCTGGCGTGCGCGACTGCGGTTGCCACCATTGATGCCATGAAGGAAGAAGGCATGGTCGAACATGCTGCACACATCGGCGAAACAATTTTAGGACCTGGACTTCGTGAATTAGCAAAGAAACACAAGGTCATCGGAGATGTTCGAGGAGTCGGCGTTTTCTGGGGAATGGATATCGTCACCGATCGCGAATCACGTGCACCGATGGCGCCATACGGAGCTTCAAGTCCTGCCATGAACGAACTCATTGCTGCATGTAAGAAGAATGGGCTGATGCCATTTCCAAACTTCAACCGTTTACACATGACGCCGCCATGCAATATCTCAGAAGCCGATGCGCGACTTGGTTTAGAGATGCTGGATAAGGCTCTTACTGAAATCGGAAAGCACTACACCGGCGCGTAATACCTGTTTCCTGGAGGTTGGAATGACGAAATTATTCGAAAGCTATTCCCAGTCACTCGATGGGTTACTCAGCGATGGCATGACACTTGCTGTCGGTGGATTTGG
>Ga0194038_1000290_pt1 | contig 21971 bp, 20 predicted proteins | sample JunL226m_MetaG_FD_148630 | JGI IMG/M metagenome (GOLD analysis project Ga0194038, IMG submission 148630) | Anoxic zone freshwater microbial communities from boreal shield lake in IISD Experimental Lakes Area, Ontario, Canada - Jun2016-L227-6m | ecosystem: Environmental > Aquatic > Freshwater >... | reverse complement strand
ATTGTGATCTAACTCAATAACAGCGGCTGGATCTTTACTACCGTAAACGATTCCCGGAGTTTTTCCGGAATTGCGCAGACGGCGGCTCGCACCCGTTCCCTGTACGCTTCTTTCAAAGGCTACTACTTTCATATTAAATTCCCTAGTTAAGGTTAATTTCCGTTCGCGACCAAACAGAAAAGCCTTTGATTATATCTTGGGAAGGAAGAATTTTGCCCACAAATGCTTGAAAAACGCCTAAGAACTGCCCAAAAACGGGGTAAAACAGGGATTTTTTGCTTATTCAGCAAACATCGACATTACTGAGTCACCCTTGCTGATGCGAGAAAGGGTTTCAGCCAAGATAGGGGCTACGCTTAATTGGCGTATTTTGGCTACTTTTAAAGCTTCTGGGGTTAATGGGATAGTGTCAGTGACCACTAGCTCATCTAATTCAGAGGCTGCTATACGGGCTACTGCACCACCAGATAGGACAGCGTGAGTACAGTAGGCGGTAACACCCTTGGCACCGCGCTCTTTAAGTGCTTCAGCAGCTTTACAAAGGGTTCCACCGGTATCAATGATGTCATCCATGATGACGCAATGACGGCCTTCTACTTCACCAATCAGATGCATTACTTCAGAAACGTTTGCCTTAGGGCGACGTTTATCAATAATGGCCAAATCAGTACCCAGTTGTTTTGCCATTGCACGGGCGCGAACAACGCCACCAATATCCGGGGAGACGATGATGAGATCCTTTTGGGTCTTTTGGGCCTCTAGGTCAGCTAAAAGTACAGGGGAGGCATAAATATTATCTACAGGGATATCAAAGAAGCCTTGGATTTGGTCGGCATGCAGATCCATGGTGAGAACGCGCTCAATACCAGCAACAGACTGAAGCATATTGGCCACAATGCGTGCAGAGATAGCCACACGCGCAGAGCGTGGACGACGATCTTGGCGCGCGTAGCCAAAGTAAGGAATCACTGCCGTAATACGACCTGCTGATGCACGCTTGAGGGCATCAATCATGATCATGAGTTCCATCAAGGTATCGTTAGTTGGCGCGCAGGTCGATTGAATCACTACGACATTTTTGCCTCGAACGTTCTCCTGTATTTCAACTTGGATCTCGCCATCTGAAAAGCGGCCCACAAAAGCTTTGCCCATTGTGAGCTTGAGTTCTTTGGCAACAGCCTGCGCCAAGACAGGATTTGCGTTGCCTGTAAATAGGGTCAGTAAATCTGAGTGGGTAGCGGCGGTCATAGGATTAAGGACTTTGTCGGGTGAAAAGGTTATCTTTATCGTTTCTACAGTATTTGGCAGGGGAAGAAGGATTCGAACCTTCGCATGCTGGAATCAAAATCCAGTGCCTTAACCAGCTTGGCGATTCCCCTACAGCTCATTCTGAAGAGATCAAATTGTAAGCGGGATTTTTATTTAAGCCCCGAACAATCCGACCCACCCATCCTTTTGGAAGATTTTGTAAAAGATTTTCTAGTTTTGCGGGATTGGTCTTAGGGTCTAAGACAGCAAAAACGCTACTTCCAGAGCCAGACATACGGGGCTCAGAGCCCGGTATTGCCTGACTAATCCAATCCAAAGCTTGCTTCACTTCAGGACAAATCCGCATCGCTATTGGCTGACAATCATTTGATAAATCTGACCATGGCGACGCAAGAAAGCCATCAATTGTAATCTGAGCATGATTTCGGGTCAATTGCGGGTCTAGAAAAATGCCTGCTGTGGATATTCCTTGGTTGGGAAAAATAACCAAAAAATCACGATTTTGGAGCTCAATTCCTTGGATTTTTTCGCCCACTCCTTCTACAAAAGCATTTTGACCATAGATGAAAAAGGGCACATCTGCTCCAAGTTGCAGGCCTAAGCTCGCTAAAGTTTCTTGATCCAATTTGAGATTCCAGAGTGCATTGAGGCCAATCAAGGTACTTGCTGCATCTGAGGATCCACCACCCAATCCTGCTCCCATCGGAATTTCTTTATGGAGATTAATTTCAACCCCGCTATCCACTTTGCAAAATTCTTTTAGTAATTTTGCGGCGCGTACCACTAAATCCTGCTCTGGCAGTACGCCTGATATTGGATTAATACGACGCACTTCATTTTCTGGAATGGCATTAAGGTTGAGGGTGTCACACCAGTCAATGAGTTGAAAAACAGATTGAAGTAAGTGATAACCATCTGGCCGACGCCCAACTATATGTAAAAAAAGATTGAGCTTTGCTGGAGAGCGCAGAACCAAACGATTGTTACTCATTAGGATGATCAAACACTAAGCGGATATCAATAGATCCGATATTAGAGCTACGAGTCATTATCAATTTATCGAGCTGATTTTTATTTCCCCAGGTGTATACCAAATCCCAACCATCCTGACTGATTTTGCTAACTTGCCCCTTGGAATTTCTGTCAATACTAGCTTCACTACCAGGTCTTACTTCACCCCTAAGCCAATTAGATAAGCCACGTGCTGGTAATGGCAGCCCCAAGGTATTCTGCATCAATGCATCTGCATCAATTGCGGTAGCGATCTGTCCATCGCGCTCGAGTGTGGCTTCCCCAGGCGTTATCGTAATTTTGGCAATAGACCCGCCTACTGGATTGCGGATTTCTAAAATATCTTTGAGATCTTCTTGAGTCAAAGTAAATCCACCTGAGCCCCCTTGGTTTTGAGTGTCAGTAAGGCCAGTGACTTTTACTGCAAAGCGACCGTCCCATGAGCCCTTGGGTGCCTGTTCCGGATTTGACCAGTCGGGCTTTAAGCGCTTAAGAGTTTCTTTGAGGGTGGGATTGTTAGCATCTATTTTTTGACCTTGTCGCCATATCTCTTCAGCTTCAGAGCGGCGATTCATGACCCACAATACTTCGCCGGTATGTGCAGCAATATCGGCCTCTGGTTTCATTTCGAATGCTTGTTGAAGTTGCTCTAAAGCAAGAGCATTTTTACCAAGACGAAAGTTCACCCAACCAAGGCTATCTAAGATAAAGCTATCTTTAGGGGAGAGCTGATGTGCTTTACTAATCAGAGTAAACGCCTCAGATAATTTTATGTTGCGATCTGCTAATGAATAGCCCAATGCATTTAAAGAGTTAGCATCATTGGGATGTTTGCGCAAAATCTCACGCAAAGTTTTTTCCATTACATCAACGCGCCCTGCTTTTTCTGCAGACATTGCGTAGGTATAAAGAAGGCCTGGGTCTTTGGGCAAAACTTTAAGAGACGAGACGATTTCATAAAAGACCCGTAATGCTTCGTTTTCATCTTTTGCTTTAGCAAGTAAGGCTTGAAACTGCAAAAGCGTATTTTCTTGTTGGGCTAGTGTTTGTTGTTGCAACAGGGCAATCGAAGGTTTGACTGCATCTTGCCAACGATTACTTAAAATCAGCAGCGTAACGAACACTTCTTTTGGTTTAGTTTGAGAAGGGGGAGATAGCTCATCCCAGCTTTTTGCAGCCTGCAGAGCTAAGTCAGGTGAGCCGCCTGAGATGGCAATTTCCATGGCTCTTTGAGCAAGTCGCGGGTCTTTGTATTGACGTGCCATCTCCATGTAGGTGTTGAAAGCCAAGCCAGCTTCACCCCGTTGGATCGCAATCTCTGAAGCCAATACTTCGAATACTGCTTCACCAGTCTGCAATCCATCTGGTTTAGTCTTCTGGGCTTGGGCCGAGAGGGCTGCCCCAAGAGTAAGAGTGATAAGGAATAAACCCTTCAAAATGGGCTTAAGTAAGAATTTGCTCATAAGCACATTCTAATCTGCGAATCTACAATCCATTTATGCCAGAACTTCCAGAAGTAGAAGTCACTAGATTAGGAATTGCCCCTCACCTCCAGGGGCGAGAGCTCAGCGCCGTCAAAGTGCTTGATGGGCGCCTGCGTTGGCCCGTACCAAAAAGGCTGCCTAAAATTTTGCCTGGACAGACAGTTCGGTCAATTCAACGGCGGGGAAAGTACCTTTTGCTTGAAATGGACACGGGACACCTTTTGATTCATTTGGGCATGACGGGAACCTTACGTATTTTACCAAGTAGCGATCCTTTGAAATTACATGATCGAGTGACATTTGAATTTGGCAAACTCAGTTTGCGTTTGCACGACCCTAGAAAATTTGGAGCAGTACTCTGGCATTCTAAAGTTCAGGGTCCAATCGAAAAGAATGCCTTATTACAAAAGCTGGGAGTTGAGCCTTTTTCCCCTGAGTTCGAAGGTGAGCTAGGTGCCGATATTCTTTTTCAAGCTTCTCGCAAGCGTAGTATTGCCGTTAAACAATTTTTACTAGCTGGTCAAGCCGTAGTTGGCGTCGGCAATATTTATTGCTCAGAAAGTTTATTTGCAGCCGGTATTCATCCTGCAAAAGCTGCGGGTAAATTAAGTAAACCTCAGTGCGCGCGTTTGGCAAATGCAGTCAGACTCATACTGAGGAAAGCAATTGAGGCTGGAGGCAGCAGCTTAAAAGACTTTGTTAATAGCGAAGGCGATCCTGGGCACTTTATGGTGCAAACCAAAGTGTATGACCGTAAGGATCTTCCATGTAAGGTTTGTAAAACACCGATTAAGCAAATAGTTCAGGGGCAGCGCTCCACTTATTTTTGTCCTCAATGTCAGAAACGTTGATAAAGACTTTTTCCAAGAGATTGCTTGCTTGGCATGGTGTTAGTGGCCGTACAGGTTTACCTTGGCAAAATAATCGTGACCCCTACGCAGTTTGGGTTTCTGAGATTATGTTGCAGCAAACTCAAGTCGCGACTGTTTTAGAGCGTTACCCACGCTTTATGAAACGCTTTCCAACAGTTAAAAAATTAGCAGCAGCTGACTTAGATGAGGTGTTGGCCGAGTGGGCAGGATTGGGTTACTACTCACGCGCCCGAAATTTACATGCCTGTGCAAAGCAAGTGATGCAAGATTTTGCAGGAAAGTTTCCCAGTGATCCTATCTTGCTTGAGCAGCTAAAAGGAATTGGTCGATCAACAGCAGGAGCAATTGCAGCGTTTGCTTTTCTGGAGCGAGCACCAATTTTGGACGCAAATGTTAAAAGAATCCTGGCGCGTCTGTTTGCGATTGAGGGCGCCCTCCAAGATAAGGCGCTTAATGATCAGCTCTGGAATTTAGCAAACCACTTGCTGCCAAAAAAATCGCAGGATATGCCCGTATATACCCAAGCCTTAATGGACTTTGGGGCTACGTGGTGTACTGCGCGAAAGCCCGTTTGTATCAGCATGGAGAAAAAGTGCCCATTTGCAAAAGACTGCCAAGCAAATCTGAGTGATCAGGTGCTTGCCTTTCCACAAAAAAAGGTGAAAGCAAGATCGCCTGAGTTTGATTGCGACATGCTATTAATTAGATCTGGTAATTCGGTTCTTCTGCAAAAGCGTCCCAGTAAGGCCATTTGGGGTGGCCTTTGGTCTTTGCCAGAATCTGCTTGGAGGCCCAAAGGGCAAGAGATTCAGAAAGCCAATCCAAGTCTTAAAGAGTTGCTTGAGCTTGCTTTGCCAGCAGAGATAAATCCTGCTTTACCAAAATTCTTTAGAGCGCCAAAGCGTGGCGATCAAATTAAACACATCTTTACCCATCGTCGTTTATGGATACAGATTTGGGAATTAAACTCTTCAAAGACTTTGCAGTTCTTGAGCCCCAATTTGAAATTGGTGCCCCTTCATCAACTGGGACGATATGGTTTACCGCAACCAATTAAGGTTTTATTGCAGAGATTGAGTCAAGCTCGCGGTGACGATCTAAAAAATTGAGTTGTAAGGCGACCAGATCTTTTTGTGCACGGAAGTGTTCGCTGATACGATTTACAAGATATACCGAGCGGTGCTGTCCACCAGTGCAGCCAATGGCGACCGTCAAATAGCTACGACCATCAGCGATATAGTGAGGCAACCACTTATCAATGAATTGAATAATGTCACTTTCCATGCTAACTACTTCAGGAATTTTTTCTAAGAACTCTTTCACAGGCTTGTCATTACCGGTTAAGGGTCTTAAGACTTTATCGTAGTGAGGGTTTGGTAAGCAGCGAACGTCAAATACTAAGTCAGCCTCACTGGGGACACCCTTTTTAAATCCAAAGGATTCAAAAACAATCGAAAGCCCAGCAGGTTTATCTTTGAGAAGATCTTGTATCCATGATCTTAATGCGTGCGCTGGTAGGTTGCTCGTATCAATGCTATGCGCTTGGGCACGAAGTGGCTCCAGCAGCTTGCGTTCATTTTCAATTGCCTCAATGAGCGTTGTTGGTTGGGATTGCTTTGCGTTAGCAGAGAGGGGATGGCGACGGCGAGTTTCTGAGAAACGCTGGATCAAGGTATTGGTATCAGCATTTAAGAAAACAATGCGAACTTGATGATTCTTTCTTAACAGCTCTAGGATTGATGGTAGCTCACTAATAGAGCTACCGCGGCGCGCATCAATAGCTACTGCGACACGCTCACTTTTTTCTTTCTCAAGTGTGCTAATTAAGTTTTCTAGCAAAGAGACGGGGAGATTGTCTACACAGTCGTAACCAGTGTCCTCGAAGGCTCGGAGGGCAACTGATTTACCTGAGCCTGAAATTCCAGTAATCAGATTGATTTGCATGATTTAGAGCAGACGGCCCTGATTTTTTGTAGTGTCTGTTTCAGCATTCATTTGCATACGCTGACGTTCCATAAATTCTTTTAAGGTATCAATACCACGCAATTGCAAAATGGTATTGCGCACCGCTGCCTCAACCAGAACCGCTAAGTTGCGACCAGCCGCCACCTGAATTTTTACAGTTCGAATTGGTATGCCTAGTACGTCGATATGTTGAGCCTCTAGGGGGAGCCTCTCAAATTCACCATCTGTTCTACGCACCAATTGAACGATTAGACGCAGCTTCAGCTTGCGGCGTACAGCAGTCTCGCCAAAGATGGTGCGAATATCAAGTAATCCTAAACCGCGAACCTCTAGAAGATTGCGTAAGATGACAGGACAGCGACCTTCAATGTAATCTGGGCCAAGGCGCGCAAAGTCAACAGCATCATCTGCTACTAAACCATGTCCGCGAGAGATGAGCTCAAGACCTAATTCACTTTTACCTAAACCGGATTCACCAGTGATCAATACGCCCAATCCTAAGATATCCATGAACACCCCGTGCATCGTAATTTGAGGTGCACCAATTTTGGTGAGGTAGGTACGCAGATGATCAATGACTTCTGCAGCGGAGATAGTAGTAGTAAATAAAGGGGTTGAAGAACGTTGACAAAAGAGTTGTAAGTCTGGGTCTGCAGCCTTGCCATCGGCCACTATCACACAAGGAGGGGTCTTAGAAATAAGACTGGCAATCTGCTCTTGCCTTTGTTTTGGTTCAAGAGCGGCGTGATAGTCAATTTCTTGTTCGCCAAAGATTTGAATTCGACTTGGATGAATCAGGTTTAAGTGACCCACTAAATCTGAGCTAGCCGCCGCTGCTTTTACTGCTTCAACTGGAAAAGTTCGGTCTGAGCCTTCAAGCCCACCAATCCAGGAGAGCTTGAGATCTGAAACATTGTCGTCAAAGATCTGTTGGGCAGTGACACCCCCCAGGATTAATGGTTGCGTCATTTTGCTACGCCCCATTGTTGTAATCGTTCACATACTTTCATTGGGTCATTTGATGATGACAAAAAACTCCGAGCATCTGCATCAGAGAGAAGTTGTGCAATGGAGGACAGGATTTCTAAATGCTGTTGAGTCGCTTTTTCTGGAACCAATAAAAAAATCAGAATAGACACCGGCTCACCATCAGGGGCAGCAAATTCAATCGGCTCTTTTAATCTCATAAAAGCAGCACTTGGCTGTTTTAGCCCCTTCACGCGACCATGAGGAATGGCAACTCCAGCACCAAGAGCGGTAGATCCCAAATCTTCGCGTGTGTTGAGAAATTCAATAACGGCACTTGCGTCAATGCCAACTTGTTTTGCAAATAGATCCCCAGCTGCTGCAAATGCATCAGCTCTGCTTTTGGCAGGATTATCTAATGCAATGCAGTTAGAGGTAAAAAGATGGTTCAGGGCATTCATGTGAACTGATTATAGGTGTCCTGAAGTCAGGGATTACTCAAATCGCTTGTCGTGGTGGTGATCCTGGATCTTTTCTTTATGCTTTACAACTTGACGTTCAAGCTTATCAACCACTGCATCCATGGCATGGTACAGGTCAGAATTGTGGGCTTCGGCAAACAATTCCTTACCCTTTAGGTGGATTGTGATCTCAGCGCTCTGACGGAGCTCCTTTTCTTTAGCGTTATCTACTACGAGAAAAGCGGACGCATCAATGACGTGGTCAAAGTGCTTGCGAATTTTGGCCATTCCAGCCTCAAGGTGTGTACGCATGGCTGGTGTTACTTCTACATGGCGGCTATTAATTTTCAAATTCATTAGCATCTCCTCTTACTTATATACGCGTGCGCATGCTCATGCCTGGGGTGCGCAGCAAGCCCCTAAAATCGTTTGAGTAGTATTTTGGGAAAGGAATTTCATCAACCTCCAGCGTATCAGCGAATCTGCCGAAATCCAAGAGGGGAAAGCATCTATATTTGTTAAATGCCTAGAAAGGCCGCCCAGCTTACATCCGGAAGTTTTCGCCTAAGTAGACTCGACGGACAGCATCGTTTTGAATAATCTGATCTGGCTTACCCTCAGCAAGGACGCTTCCTTCGCTGATGATGTAAGCATGGTCACAAATACCTAGGGTTTCACGAACGTTATGGTCGGTAATCAAAACCCCGATCTGACGATCCCGTAGAAAACGCACAATGCGCTGAATTTCCCCAACGGCGATAGGGTCAACACCCGCAAATGGCTCATCTAGCAAGATGAACTTCGGTTGGGAGGCTAGGGCCCTTGCAATCTCTACGCGTCGGCGCTCACCACCAGAAAGTGAAAGGGCCGGATTATTGCGTAAATGACTAATTTGTAGTTCGCCCAAGAGCTCATCTAGGCGATGAGCAATTTCAGCCTTAGTTAAGGGCTTGCCACCTTGAACTTGAAGCTCAAGAACAGCCTGGATATTTTCAGCAACATTGAGTTTTCTAAAAACAGAAGCTTCTTGCGGCAAGTAAGATAAGCCCATCCGTGCACGCTCATGTATGGGCAAATGGGTAATGTCTGTATCGTCTAAAACAATATTTCCGCCATCAAGAGGAACTAAGCCCACAATCATATAAAACGAGGTGGTTTTGCCTGCACCATTTGGGCCCAAAAGTCCTACAACTTCTCCGCACTCCACTTGTATGGAAACATCCCGAACTACTGTTCTAGATCCATACCGTTTCTGCAGATTGCGTGCGCTAAGGGTGGCGGGCCTATTTTTTTGAGCTAAATCCGTTGTCATTTCTCTAGTGTAGCTTTTCGTCTTGGTGAAAGGATTGCGCGAGCCACAGGAAGATCATCTGGCTTTGCATCTTTTGGGGGTATCACTCGATAGTACTGCTTTACATCGTCATACTCAATTTTCCAGCCACGCAGTTGATCAAGCAACTGCATATTCAAAAGACGCTTGAGGCGAGCATCACCAGTCAAAGTTAAGAGTTCAGTCTTGGAGTCATAGATAACTTGAGTAGCTAGCCCTTGCATAAATTCGTCTGGAATTCCTTCGCGGCGTTGTCGAAAGGTAGCTACTGTATTGGGCATACTTTTTACTTCTACAAATTCATATCCCTGTGGATCAACTTGAATATGCCCATCCTCACCGGTGACGATGATGCTGCCTTTGACAAGCAAAATTTGACCGTTCAGATCATATATTTGCTTTACATCATTTACAGAAACCTTTTCAGCCTGAACGATCACTGGTTTATCTTGGTCAGCTTTTTCAGCTCGGGCTTGATTAGTAATGCCAAGCCCAAGAGAGCATACAAAAATCAGGTAATTTGAAAAGTAATGCATTCGGATCATTTTATTGGGCACCTCGTGTAGCACGTTCGATTCGCCCTTTAACTTGGCCTGTGAGCACCATACTTTGTTCAACATTATTAAAGACTCCACCCTCGGCGGAATTCATAATTGACATGCCTTGTTCCAGTATGATGGGTCTATTGGTTTCAATAATGTCATCGTTAATGAGGACCTTGAAATAGCTTGAGCTTGCTAGCATGCGGAGAGTCGCAGGCTGTGACGCACTTGCAGCTTGTGCAGGTCGGAAGATAGAGGCGTTATCAAATAAATCCAAGATAGTCAGGTCACCATCTATATGACCAGTATCTGATTTCACAGTGACTGGTGCTTTTTCAGCTTGAAAGAGGCGCATGCGGGGCCTGAGGATATCAATTGAGGCATCGTCGTCGTAGTGAGTAACTTTATTACCCAAGATCCGGTATTTAGTATTACCAAGCTCATTTAAGGCTGAGAGTGCACCATCCTTAATCGTGTAATCCGGCTCATGCAAGCGAACACGCTCTACTGTGGATTTTTCGGGTGGGGTATTTTTTTGAACTAACCAAAAAGTAAGCAAGGTTAGAGTGCCCATCAGAATGAGCGGCATCAGGCGCAGTAGAGTACGTCCAAGGGTGATTTTGATTTGTTGCGATTTCAATTGCATTACTTAATTACGCGCTTGGTTTAGCAATTCTTCATAGCGGGATTGGGCTTTTAGAATGAGATCGCAGACCTCTCTAACCGCACTACTTCCGCCAGCGCTAGTTGTTACAAGATGTGCAAATTCTTTAACGGCTTCGTGGCCTTGTGCGGGACAGATTCGCATTCCAGCATTTTTCATCATCTGTAAATCGGGCCAATCATCACCCATGACAGCGCAGTCTAAGGTAGATAAACCTAAAGATTGAACAACCTGATCTAAAGCTTTTGCCTTATTTACGACACCCATATGCACATGCTTAATACCTAACTCTTCACAGCGCGCTATTACCATTTTGGAATTGCGCCCTGTAATGATGGCAGTTGGAATACCACATTGCTCTAGTAATTTAATGCCTAGACCATCTTGTATATCGAATGCTTTTAGAGATTCTTTGCCATCGGCACCAATCAAAACTTGCCCATTTGTTAAGACGCCGTCAACATCCAGAACCAGCAACTTTACTTTAGCTGCACGTTCCCAAGCTTGCGGATATTGTGCAAGAGGATTTGTGTTGTGAGTATTGAAAGCGCTTGGCATAAAGATTAAGCTAGGCTAGAGATAATTAAATTACTTTGGCCGCAAACAAATCATGTAGATTGAGTGCGCCTAAAAGTTTTCCATTGTTATCGGTAACCACTAAATGGTTGATGCGATGCTTTTCCATCATTTCAATTGCCTCTTCTGCTAGCAGCTCAGGCGGAATGGTTCGAGGATCAGTTGTTGTAGCGCTTCTGAGAGTAATGCCACCCAGATTAGTGTTCTTTTCTAAGAGGCGACGTAAATCACCATCGGTCAAAATACCAAATACCTTTTTGTCTTGGTCCAAAGCCACTACCATACCCATCTGCTTGGAAGTCATTTCCAATAAAGCATCTTGTAATGAAGCCTCAACTGAAATTTTTGGGGTGTCTTCAAGACTGCGCATCACTTCGCTGACATGCATGAGTTGTTTGCGCCCTAATCTGCCGCCAGGGTGTGAGCGAATGAAGTCTTCAGCTTCAAAACCTCGCGCATCTAAGAGAGCAACTGCTAGTGCATCACCCATTGCTAGTGCCGCAGTGGTACTAGAAGTTGGCGCAAGATTCAGAGGGCACGCTTCTTTCTCAACACTTGTATCGAGATGCGCATCTGCTAATTTTGCAAGCGCGGAATTTGGAGCGCCAGTAAGAGCAATCATTTTTGCACCGGTACGTTTAACGATGGGAACAATCGTTAGTAATTCTTCGGTCTCGCCAGAGTTAGATAAGGCAACAAAAACATCATCCCGAGTTACCATGCCTAAATCACCATGGCTGGCTTCTGCTGGATGGACAAAAAATGCTGGGGAGCCAGTGGAGGCGAAGGTGGCTGCAATTTTGCGAGCAATATGGCCAGATTTACCGATACCGGAAACCACAATTCGACCTTTGCAGTCATGTAATAGTTCAACTGCGAGCACTAGGGCATCAGCATTTGCGCCCTCAAGGCGATCGCGCATGGTTTGCAGTGCAGCAGCCTCAATAGTGAGGGTGTCGCGCGCAAGCTTTAGGGTACGTTCACGAGTCTTAGCTATCATCGAGTAAGTATATGCCGTCAGTCCTTCAGTTAACTCTCATTCTCCTGGCCTCTGGTGTGGCCGGAGTCCTTATTTTCCGCTATTTTGGATTACCCCCTATTTTGGGCTATTTGGCCATTGGCGTCTTGATTGGACCACACGCCTTAGGCATCGCTAGTGATACCGCTACGGTGCAGTATTTAGCAGAATTTGGGGTCGTTTTCTTGATGTTCTCGATTGGCTTGGAATTTAATGTTCATAAATTAAGGGCAATGCGCAAGATCGTATTTGGTCTTGGGGGTAGCCAAGTGATTCTGACCATGCTCTTAACAGTTCTTGGCAGTTTTTTAATGAACTGGTTTTATCCAATCTCTTGGTATGCCGCGATTGCCTTAGGCGGGGCTTTGGCAATGTCATCTACCGCTATTGTGACCAAACTGATTTCTGATCGCGCTGAATTAGAAACCGAACATGGTCGCAATGTCATTGGTATTTTGCTATTCCAGGATTTGGCGGTTGTTTTCCTGCTCATTTTATTGCCATCTCTTGGAAAAAATCCAACGGATTTATTTGTTGCCTTAAGTACTGCCTCTGTGAAGATCACCGTGGTATTGGTGCTCATTTTCTTTATCGGCCAATCGCTCATGAGCCGCTGGTTTAAGTTGGTAGCCATGCTGCGTTCACAAGAATTGTTCATGCTCAATCTTTTATTGATTGTGCTGGGAATGGCAGGTTTAACTGAGTATTTTGGTTTGTCTTTAGCCCTCGGCGCATTCGTGGCTGGCATGTTGATTTCTGAAACACCATACCGTCATCAGGTGGAAGAGGACGTTAAGCCTTTCCGTGATGTTTTGCTCGGACTCTTTTTTATTACGATTGGCATGTTGCTTGATTTCAATGTCATTCGAGAGCAGTGGGTATTGGTTTTGGTCTTGCTTGTTGGCCCACTAGTATTTAAGTTTGGCTTAATTACTTTGCTTTCTAAAGCCTTTGGGTCAAGCACTGGCATCTCCATTAGAACAGGACTGTGCTTGGCTCAAGCAGGTGAATTTGGATTTGTATTACTGACTCAAATTGACGGCTTAGATTTAATTGATCCAATTTTGAGTCAAGCGATATTGGCTGCAATGTTAATCTCCATGTTTTGCGCCCCATTCTTAATTGAATACAGTGATCGTATTGCGATGCGTTTCTCAAGCAATGAATGGCTGCTGCAGTCATTAGCATTAACACGCGTTGCTGCAAAGAGTGTGCGCAATGAAAATCATGTACTGATTTGTGGATTTGGTCGTTCAGGCCAAAGTCTGGCACGTATGCTTGACCAAGAAAAAATTCCTTATATCGCTTTAGATTTAGATCCTGATCGCGTTAAAGAAGCGGCCGCGGCTGGCGATAACGTTGTCTATGGTGATGCTAGTCGTGAAAACTATTTAATGGCTGCTGGTCTATCCAGAGCAAAAGCCGTAGTGATTACCTATGCAGATACCAAAGGAAGCTTGCGCGTACTGCAACAAGTTGAACAGATGCGACCTGGCATGACGGTGCTCGTTCGAACTAGAGATGATGCGGATATTGCGAAGTTGCAAGCAGCTGGCGCCACTGAAGTAGTTCCTGAGTTAATTGAGGGTAGCCTCATGATTGCATCCCATGTGTTGCTGATCATGGGTGTGCCAATGCGTAAGGTAGTAAGACGAATTACGACTGCGCGTGAAGAGCGCTATAGCCTATTGAGAGGCTATTTCAGGGGTTCAGAAGACGATGACTTTGGATCTAATGAATCTTGGCGTTTGCACTCTATCACGTTATTGCCACACTCCCAAGCAGTTGGAAAAACCTTGGGTGAGCTTGATCTTGAAAATGAGGGCGTTAATGTACAAGCCTTACGGCGTAAGGGCGCAAACTCTGAGTATGTGAAGCTCTCTCTTGCTCCAGATCTGATACTTCAGGCAAACGATATTTTGGTGATCTCTGGCAACTCAGAAGCAACCGATTTAGCTGAGGCTAAATTGCTTTGAAATGACTTAGTCGCCTTTAAACCCAGGCTTATTTTTTCTTCTTACTGGTAACAGTCTTGCGTGTCAGCAATGGTGCTAAGTAGTGACCAGTGAAGCTCGCTTCATTTTTGGCCACATCCTCGGGAGTTCCAGTCGCGATGATTAGCCCACCACCAGCTCCACCCTTTGGCCCCAGATCAATAATCCAGTCGGCAGTTTTGATCACATCTAAGTTGTGCTCAATGATGACGATAGTATTACCTTGCTTTTTGAGCGTTTGAATTACCGTCAGTAAAAGTTGAATGTCATGGAAATGCAAACCAGTGGTTGGTTCATCCAAGATATACAGTGTTCTACCAGTATCACGCTTAGATAGCTCTAGTGAGAGCTTGACCCTTTGCGCTTCACCACCAGACAGAGTGGTCGCGCTTTGTCCGAGCTTCACATAACCTAATCCAACATCAAGGAGGGTTTTCAGTTTTCGCTTAACAACAGGAACAGCTTCAAAGAATTCGTGTGCTTGTTCGATCGTCATCGATAGAACTTCATGAATGTTTTTACCCTTATAGCGAATGTCGAGGGTTTCACGGTTATAGCGTTTGCCATGACAGACATCACAAGGTACATACACGTCTGGCAAAAAGTGCATTTCTACTTTGAGTACGCCATCGCCTTCACAAGAATCACAGCGACCACCTTTGACGTTAAACGAGAAGCGACCAGCTTCATAGCCGCGCTCACGTGATGCTGGAACGCCTGCAAAGAGTTCTCTAATTGGCGTAAATAGGCCCGTATAGGTGGCTGGGTTAGAGCGTGGTGTTCTGCCAATCGGCGACTGATCAACGCTAATGACTTTGTCGAAATGCTCTAAGCCTTTCATGGAATCATGGGCAGCTGGTTCTGCATTAGAGCCATATAAATGTTGAGCTACTGCATGATGCAAGGTGTCATTAATCAAAGTAGACTTGCCTGAGCCTGATACCCCGGTAACGCAAGTTAATAATCCTACCGGAACCTTAGCGTGCACAGATTGCAAGTTATTGCCACGGGCGCCAATGATTTCTAGAAAGCGGTCATTTACCGGAATGCGTTTTTCTGGAACTGCAATAGCTTCGCGACCTGCAAGATAGGCACCAGTTAAAGAATTGGGATTTGCCTCTACTTCTGCAGGAGTTCCTTGGGCCACAATCTCACCACCATGGACGCCTGCCCCAGGGCCAATATCGATGACCCAGTCAGATGCACGAATCATATCCTCATCGTGCTCAACAACTAAGACGCTATTACCCAAATCACGTAAGTGCTTAAGGGTGCCTATCAAGCGATCGTTATCGCGTTGATGTAAACCAATCGAAGGCTCATCCAATACATACATCACACCAGTTAAGCCAGAGCCAATCTGGCTAGCAAGGCGGATGCGCTGGGCTTCACCGCCAGAAAGTGTATCGGCACTGCGCTCTAGAGAAAGGTAATCAAGGCCTACATCATTTAAGAAACGAAGGCGTGCACTAATTTCTTTAACAATCTTGTCGGCGATCTCTCTTTTGGCGCCTTTGAGATCAAGAGTTTCGAAATATTCTTTTGCTTCTTTAAGGGGTAATGCACTAATTTCATAGATAGCGCGTGATTGTTTTTTCTCACCAACCTTGACAAAGCGTGCCTCTTTGCGCAAGCGACTGCCTTTACATTCTGGGCAGATTTGTACATTTTGATAGCGTGATAATTCTTCACGCACAGTCATTGAGTCTGTCTCGCGATAGCGCCTCTCAAAATTTGCCACGATACCTTCGAAGGCGTGTTCACGAACAGTATTTTTGCCGCGCTCATTAATATATTCAAAGGGAATGGTGACTTCTCCGGAGCCTAACAATATAAGATCTTGCTGTTTCTTAGAGAGTGTTTCAAATGGCTTTTCCACATCAAAGCCACCATGCTTCGCAAGGGTTTGCAGGAGTTTGAAGTAAAACTGATTGCGTCGATCCCAACCTTTAATTGCGCCAGAGGCGAGTGATAAATCGGGATGTGCCACGATGCGCTTTGGATCAAAGAAAGATTGATGACCAAGACCGTCGCACGATGGGCAAGCACCCATTGGATTATTAAAGGAGAAGAGGCGTGGCTCTAGCTCTTGTAAAGAGTATGAACAAACTGGGCAAGCAAACTTGCTTGAGAAAATCATCTCTTTACCAGTATCCATATTGACAATCATGGCCTTACCATCAGCTAGGCGTAAGGCTGTCTCAAAAGATTCTGCAAGACGTTGCTGAATATCAGGGCGAACCTTAATGCGATCAACCACTACCTCAATAGAATGCTTATCGTTTTTCTTAAGGGTTGGCAGTTGATCTACTTCAAAGATCTCTGCTTTTGCGGCATTGGCAGTGCCACCACCAGAGCGCACGCGAAAGCGCACAAAACCTTGTGCCTGCAGGTCTTGAAAGAGATCTACAAATTCTCCTTTGCGCTCGCTCACTACTGGAGCAAGAATCATGAGCTTCGTATCTTCTGGCATTGCAAGTACCGTATCGACCATTTGTGAAACGCTTTGTGCTTCTAATGGAAGATCATGATCAGGGCAATGCGGTGTACCCGCGCGTGCGAATAGTAGACGCAAGTAATCATGGATTTCAGTAACGGTGCCGACAGTGGAGCGAGGGTTGTGACTTGTTGCTTTTTGCTCAATCGAGATTGCTGGCGAAAGCCCTTCAATCGTATCGACATCAGGTTTTTCCATCAGTTGTAAAAACTGACGTGCATATGCAGAAAGCGATTCGACATAGCGACGTTGTCCCTCTGCATACAGAGTATCAAAGGCTAATGAGCTTTTACCTGAACCAGATAAGCCAGTCAGGACGACTAGTTTTTCTCTAGGAATGTCTAGATTGATGTTTTTGAGGTTGTGGGTGCGGGCACCACGGATTTTAATTTCGTTATTCATGATTTTTTAGCGTAACTTGTTAATATAGCGCTTTCCCATGAATCCTTCTGAACTTCGCTCTACTCTTGCCTTAGCAGGCATCTTTGGCCTCCGTATGCTGGGCCTGTTTTTGCTTTTGCCCGTTTTTAGTATTCATGCTGAAAACTTACCTGGAGGCGACCAAGCCTTCCTGATAGGGCTGGCATTGGGAATTTTCAACATTGTTCAGGCCTGCTTCCATATTCCCTTAGGCAGGCTTTCTGATCGAATCGGGCGCAAAAAGGTCGTTTTATGGGGCTTATCCTTGTTTGTTGCAGGCGCCTTAATTTGTGCCACTAAGGATGATTTGCTTTGGATCTCCATTGGCAGGGGAGTTATGGGCGCTGGAGCAATTTCTGCAGCAGTTTCCGCATGGGTTGCTGATCTGACTCGGGAGCAGGTGCGTAGCCAAGCAATGGCCGTGATCGGTGCCAGTATTTCCCTTTCATTTGCAGTTTCCTTAGTTGTCGCTGCTCCGATTTACCGCATGATTAGTTTAAATGGGATGTTTTTAGTGCTAGCAGGTTTAGGTCTTGTAGCGATGGTAGTGGCTTATTTTATATTGCCAAATAACAAACCTGAAGTTCAAGCGCAACAAGCTTCACTCAAAGTCGTATTTCTGCGCCCAGAGCTGATGCGTTTAAATATTGGAGTATTTGTATTAAATGCTACTCAAGTAGCCATGTTTTTAGTAGTACCTCGCCTATTAGAGCAAGCTGGATTTCCGCTTGCTTCACACTGGCAAATTTATCTTTCAGTTGTTTTGCTCTCTTTTGTATTTATGGTTCCGCTATTAATCTACGGTGAGAAAAAACAGCGCATACGACTTGTGTTATTAATCGCCATCATTCTTCTCATCATTGCTGAGATCATCTTTACTCAAGCTGCCACAGTGACGCTAATCACTGTGGCATTACTGATTTATTTCGTAGGCTTTAACCTACTTGAGGCCCTACAGCCTTCATTAGTTACTCGTTATGCAAAAGAATCTAAGGGAACTGCTTTGGGGGTTTACAACACCACCCAGTCAATTGGTCTATTTTCTGGTGCTCTGTTAGGAGGCTGGCTAATGGATAGCCATGGCAATTTATCGGTCTTTGTGATGGGGGCTGTACTCCTAGTTTGCTGGCTTATAATTGCTTGGTCGATGGGTGAAGCGCCAACGAGAGTTAAAGAATCAAAAGATGTAGCTTCATTGATTTAATTAGGCGAGCAGTTTATTTTTAGTAGTAATAACAGCGGTATTTTTCTTCGGGAGACAACATGGCTTCGGTAAATAAGGTCATCATAGTAGGTAACGTAGGGCGCGATCCAGAAACACGCTACATGCCAAGCGGCGATGCCGTTACAAACATTTCAGTAGCAACATCTGATCGCTATAAAGATAAGCAAACTGGCGAAATGAAAGAAACCACAGAATGGCACCGTGTTGCATTCTTTGGAAAACTTGCAGAGATCGCTGGTCAGTACCTTAAAAAGGGTTCGCAGGTTTATTGTGAAGGCCGTTTGCGTACGCGTAAATGGACTGATGCAAGCGGCCAAGAAAAGTATTCCACTGAGATCGTTGCAGAAACAATGCAAATGCTTGGTGGTAAGCCAGTAGGCGGAAGCGGTGATGGTGGCGAGAGTTATGCGCGCTCAAAGCCGGCTGAGCAGTCAGCTCCAGCAGCGTCTAATGCCGCATCACTCGGTGCAATGGATGACGATATTCCGTTTTAAGCAGTTCTCGTAATAGCAAAAACCCCTTCTAGGATTTCCTACAAGGGGTTTTTATTTGCCTACTAAATGAATGACTTACTGTCTTGCATGCCGAATATTCTCTGGCCAGGGCGAGTTGTGATCAGTTCTAAATGGGTTGATATCTAATCCACCACGTCTTGTATAGCGGGCATATACAGATAGTTTGTCAGGTTTGCATTGGTGCTTGATGTCGGTGAATATCGTTTCCACACAATGCTCATGAAACTCATTCAATTGTCTAAAGCCAATCAAGTAGCGCAATAAACCTTCTTCTAAGATTGGACGTCCTTGATAACGTATTTGCACGCTAGCCCAATCGGGCTGACCAGTCACAGGGCAGTTTGATTTGAGGAGGTGAGATACCAAGCATTGCTCGATGGGGCCAAATGATTCATTTACTCCCAAAAGGCTTGGGTCTGCAGGCAGGCTTGGATCTACTTCAATATCTAAGCGATCCATCAGGATGCCACTCATTTCTTGAATCCCTTTTTTAGAGATCAAATCTATTGGGTTGATACGAGTAGTGACCTGGCTACCAGCAACTGCAGATAAATCAGTGATGAGTCTTTCTTTGAGCCCATTCTCATCATCAAAGCGCGCACTATTTAGGCTGTTGAGATAAAGCTTAAAAGATTTGGACTCAATCATGTTTGGAGAGTCTGCAGGGATCTGGAATTCTGCCAACGCTATTTGCGGCTTACCTTTTTGATTCAGCCAACTAAGCTCAAAAGCATTCCAAATATCAATACCCACAAACGGCAAAGCTTGGCCTTCTTTAAAGCCTAGCTTGCTACGATTTTCAGATCTTGAGATTGGAAATAGCAAACTCGGATCATATTGATCTGGGTATTGCGTAGATATACCTAATGGAAGTGTTCCCATAAATTACTTTGTTTAGCTTTTGGGTTTATTCGAGACGCCAGATACAACATGGCCAGTTGGTGCTACTGAGGCAGCTGATTGGCAATGACCCGTTTGGTCATCAAAGAAAAAATCAGGTTCGAATTCTCGTAAGAATTCACTCTTAGATAAGCCTCCTAAGAACATGGCCTCATCAACATCAATACCCCATGCCATGAGGGTGCGAATAGCGCGCTCATGTGCAGGTGCAGAGCGTGCAGTCACTAAGGCAGTACGAATTCGCATACCGTTTTCACTAGTGGAACGTTGCAGTCTGTGTAGTGCTTCAAGCAAAGGTTTAAATGGACCTGGAGGCAATGGGATATCGACCTTCTTGCTTTCGTGATCTACAAAAGCCTCAAGCCCTTTTTTCTGAAACACTTGCTCAGCTTCATCAGAGAAAAGCACTGCGTCACCGTCAAAGGCAATGCGAATTTCATTAGGGTGAGACTCTGCAGTTTTACTGGACTCAGGATAGACACGTGCTGCTGGAAAGCCTGCATCGATCGTAGCCCTCACATCATCTTCGTTAGCAGATAAGAAAAGGTTGGCGTGTAATGAGCGTAGGTAGTGATAGGGAGGGCGACCTCTTGTAAACACGCCGCGCTCGAGGTGCAGGCCATGGTGTTCTGCAGAACGAAAGACCCGCAAACCGCTGACTGGATCGTTTCGGGAGAGGATGACCACTTCTACGCGTTGCTCATCTCCTTCATTAAAGGCCAAGAGTTTCTTTACTAGCGGAAATGCCACACCTTTTTGCGCTGCTTCGCCAAGTCGCTCAAGCTGTAACTTCATATAGGCGCTGTCATCAGTGGATTCGAAGATGCGATTTTCTTCTTCGAAATCAAACAGGGCACGCGATGAAATCGCAACAACGAGTTTTCCAGTGAGCGTGTATGACATTTACGTATTCAGCCTTATTTGAGGAATAGGCGATAAGCGGGATTATTACTTTCATCCCAATGTGGGTAAGCCAATTTCACTAAAAAGCTTTGGAATTTCTTTTGCTCATTCTTGGGAACTTGAATGCCAACCAATATGCGACCGTAGTCTGCACCATGGTTGCGGTAATGGAACAAACTGATATTCCAGTTCGGCGCCATGCTAGTTAAGAACTTCATCAAAGCACCTGGACGCTCCGGGAACTCAAAGCGGTAGAGTAATTCATCTTTAGCAAGTGCAGAGTGACCGCCCACCATATGACGTAAGTGAGATTTTGCTAGTTCATCATGCGTAAGATCAATGGTTGCAAATTTTGCCTTACGGAAATGTTTTGCAATCGCTTCACTATCACCAGCCTTTTGTGTGCTGATGCCAACAAAGATATGAGCTTCACTTTGATCGCCAATACGATAGTTAAATTCGGTTACATTGCGCTTACCGAGTAACTCGCAGAAGCGCTTGAAGGAGCCGCGCTCTTCAGGAATGGTTACAGCAAAAATAGCTTCACGGAACTCACCAACATCAGCGCGTTCTGCTACAAAGCGTAGTCGGCTAAAGTTCATATTGGCACCACAAGCAACGGCTACCAAGGTCTTTTTCTTGAGGTGTTTCTTTTCAACATACTTCTTCATGCCCGCAATAGCTAAGGCTCCAGCTGGCTCAAGGATGCTGCGGGTATCGGTAAAGACATCATTGATAGCGGCACAGATTTCATCCGTATCGACTATGACGATTTCATCAACAACTTTTTTACAAATCCGAAAGGTTTCCTTGCCAACGAGTTTGACAGCAGTGCCATCAGAAAAAAGGCCCACATCTTTCATCTCAATGCGCTTGCCCGCTTTGAGTGATTGATTCATAGCATCAGAGTCAGAAGCTTGAACGCCAATAACTTTTGTCTTTGGGCTAACTGCTTTTACATATTCGCCAATGCCAGCAATTAAGCCACCACCACCAATGGCAACGAATACAGCTTCGATTGGCTCTTGGTACTGTGCAAAAATTTCCTGGGCGATCGTGCCTTGTCCAGCGATAACGTCCGGATCATCAAATGGATGAACAAAAGTCAGGCCTCGTTTTTTACCTAGGCGCTCTGCGTACTTGAAAGCATCACTATAGGATTCGCCGTGCAAAATGATTTCCGTCCAAGAGCCACCCCTAGCTTTAACAGCATCAATCTTGACGCTAGGGGTAGTAATCGGCATCACAATGACTGCCTTGCATTTCATTTTGGCGGCAGCAAGGGCCACGCCTTGGGCATGATTACCTGCAGAAGCTGCTATCACTCCGCGTTTTATGGCTTCCGGGGATAAATGGGCC
>Ga0194038_1000286_pt1 | contig 22132 bp, 28 predicted proteins | sample JunL226m_MetaG_FD_148630 | JGI IMG/M metagenome (GOLD analysis project Ga0194038, IMG submission 148630) | Anoxic zone freshwater microbial communities from boreal shield lake in IISD Experimental Lakes Area, Ontario, Canada - Jun2016-L227-6m | ecosystem: Environmental > Aquatic > Freshwater >... | reverse complement strand
GAAGTTCCGTCTCGATGATATTGATTTTCTGCATGAAATAATTAAAGGCGATGACAGATGGAATTGCAGCCGCAAGTCCGGCAGCCGTTGCAATCAAGGCTTCCGAAATTCCAGGAGCAACAACTGCCAGCGTTGCCGACCCCCTAAGGCCAATCCCATGAAAAGAATTCATGATACCCCATACCGTCCCAAAAAGTCCGATAAAAGGAGCAGTGTTTCCTGTAGTCGCCAGAAAAGGCACCATCTGGGTGATCCGGGTAATTTCGGTATTGGTTGCACGCCTGAGAGCACGGGTTACATTATCAATTCCGGCAAAATGTGCTCCCATGGTTAATGTCTCCTGTCCAGGCGTCTGATGCTTGGCGGGTGGTCCGGATTGGCTGACTTTTTTAAGCTCAACGTATCCAATGCGAAACACTTGGGCGATGGGGCTGCTATGAAGTTGCTTGGCCTTGACAAAGGCTTCGGAAAGATCCCGGCTTTTCCAGAAATAATCGGTAAACAGCGCAGACTCCTTAAAAGCCCTTCGAATATAGCGATATTTGATAAAAATGATTGCCCAAGACATCACCGAGAAAAAAAGCAGCAGCAGCAGGACAAAGTTCACCATCAAGCCGGAACTGCTGATCATCTGAATCAAATTGATATCTTGTGAAACCATTGTGCGACTGCTCCGATTGTTGAAATATGGATACAGAAAATGATCATGAATTTCTGACATTCGCCCCAAGGATGAAAAAACCAAGTGACAACTCATGATAAATTTTAAGCTGATGAATAAAACTTAAACAATTTGTATAATACTTACCGGATAATTATGTCAAGTTATTTCAAAATTTCCTAACATTCCAAATGAGGAATGTATGATTTTTTTCTGTTTCTTTAATGTGATATAGACTTTCAGGAAATTCATTTCGCAAGGCGGCAGGGAGGAGATAATACTGTAGTATATCTCCGACCGATAACACCGCTAAATTATTTTTCTGAATATCTATAGCAGCTTAGCAGCATTTTCCCCGCAGATCGCACGAATTTGTTCATCCTTCAGTCCGGCTTTTTTCAATTCGTCCAAATAGCGCAGGGGTTTCAGCAATGGAAAATCGCTGCCCAGAAGAATTTTTTCATATCCAAAAGCTGTTGCGGCAACCTGATAAATCGCATGATCGTAGAGAAAAGGAGAGGCAGCGGTATCCACATAGACATTTTTTAGGACCTCCTTTACTTCCTTTTTCAGCAGGTGATAAAAAGGCAGTCCTCCTCCCCAGTGCGCAAGAATAATCAAATTGTGTGGAAAGCGCTGCACCATTCTGTAAATCTCGGAGAGCGTCATCGGTGCTTTGCCAGGATAAGCATGGCCGATCGGTTCATTGGTATGGATCAATATGGGGAGACGATTTTCCGCACAAATGGACATGATCGGAGAAAGCGCATTTAGAACCGGCTCGTCAATTCCCGACTGATAGAATGCCAGCTCTCCAACGCCCTTCAGTCCCCCTTGAATGCATCGGTCAACCTCTTTTGCCGCAGAAGGATGCGATGGATTCAGGCAGCAAAATCCGATCAACCGATCCGGATGGGCTTGAACCATTTCCAATATGTAATCGTTTTGAAACTGCGCGGTTTCAAAACAGTTCCAGGGAAAACCAAACACCACGGATTTGTCGATTCCCTGCTCATCCATGGCAGAGATCAATTCGGTAGCGCCCACCAGTCTGGATTTGGGGGAGTCGTACAGCAGCCTGAACTCTGGTTCGCCCTGAAAATAGTTGTCACGATGTTCGCAAATGTCTTTTGGAAAAATATGGGTGTGAAAATCAATGATCATGGTATCCTCAAATCAGTTGTTTCGTTTTTTAAACAGTACAGGCGACATTTAATCTGTCTCCTGAATGAACAAAAATGTTTTAAAATATCTAATTCGGGATTGATGTTTTGTCAACAGGTATCCCTGGGAGGAACGATTCGTGTTGATACCCTTTTGCAATGGTAGTATCATCGAAAAGGAGTACAGTTAGGGATGAAAATTGATTTTTTATGAAACCGTCTTATCCTAAGCGCTCAGGACTGTTTGACCTGATGGAGAAAAGTCTGACGACAATCTTTTATTTTTTGTCACAGCATACACTGAGAACGAGCATAATTTTGCGTTTTACCCCCACCCCAACCCTCCCCCGCTGGGAGAGGGAGCTAATGAAAAGCGCAGAATATGCCCGTTTGCAGCATGCCGACAACAAAACCATTTTTGATGATCAAGAGGATATGAAATGAAAATTGCTTTCCCAACCCAACAGAATTTTGGTCTGCAAAGCCCTTTATTTAACCATTTTGGGTCTGCTGTATTTTTTATTGTTGCGGATACAGAGTCTGACAATTTTGAAACCGTGATCAATCCGGACAGGGACCATGTTCACGGACAGTGTCAGCCTCTGAAGGCGCTGAACGGAAAACCCGTTGATGCCATTGTTGTCGGTGGCATCGGCAAAGGCGCGCTTCAAAAACTGCTGGCTGCCAATATCAAGGTATATCGAGGTGTCGAGGGCAGCGTTTCGGAAAATCTGGAACGGATCAAAACCGGTAAACTAATTGATTTCAGTATGGATCTGACCTGTTCCGGACACGGCCCGGATGGCGAGTGCAGCCACTAAATGCTGACCAGTCCCTATCAGCAGGAGCAGCATGAAGCCATTTTTATGGTGTCAACACATTTAGATACGCTCTCTCCATACCAGATCGAAGCATTGAGAACATCTTCCCGTGAATATCTGATGTTCCGGGATGATGTTGATGCCTTTCTGAATACATATTTTGCGACCATTTGTACGCAAAAATGCTTTCAAAACAACCTCAGCGCCTGCTGTTCCAGGGAAGGCATCATCACATTTTTTGCGGATATTGTCATAAACGCCTTGTTTTCCACTTTGGATGAACAAAAGTTTCTGTTGACGGTTCTCCAAAAACCAAATAATGGCCCCAAATGTGTTTATTTGGGGCCGCATGGCTGTCTGTGGCGGATCAAGCCGATTGTCTGCCAGATGTTTCTATGCGATGCAGCAATGATTCGGATTTTTACGGACAACCCTACGGCGGAATCCGCATGGAATGTTCAGAAAAACCGTGAAAAACAGTTTACCTGGCCTGATAAAAAAGTCCTTTTTGATGATATGGAAACGTTTTTTATTAATGCCGGGTATGCTTCTTCCCTCATGTACCTGCATAACAGCCCTGGTCTTCTGCTGATCAAGAAACGGGCCGGGCTGTAGCCCACCATAAATCCATGCCAACTGCAAAACCACTTCAGATAACAATCTGCAATGACATCAGGCTTGAAGAAATTCCAGATACTCTTGATCAATTCCTGAGCAATCAACTGACAATCCCAAATCCCAAATGGCTGGAAAATGACCGCATGGGAAGGTGGAACCGGGAAACCCCAAAGACGCTTTGCTTTTATACCCGGACATCCGACGGCGGCCTGATCTTGCCGCGGGGATACATGGGTCAGTTGATCCGCCGCTGTAGAAAAGATGGCATTGAGTATCTAATTCACGATAACCGGAGGAATCTTTCCCTGCTTGATTTTACCTTTACCGGAATGCTGAAACCGTTTCAGAAAGCCGCAGTCGAGGCCCTGGGACCAAAACATTTTGGCACGTTTTCCGCGCCGACCGGAAGCGGTAAAACCATCATGGCCCTGGCATTGATTGCCGACCGGCGACAACCGACCCTGATAATCGTACACACGCAGGATCTGGCCGATCAATGGGTAAATCGCGTTGAAACATTTTTGAATATTCCAGAAGCAGAAATTGGACGGATCGGCGGTGGGAAAAAGAAAATAGGGACGCACATCACCGTTGCCTTGGTTCAATCGCTGTACAAATGCGCCGAGGAAATCGCGCCCCACATCGGGTTTCTGATTGTCGATGAATGCCACCGGTGCCCCAGCCGGACATTTACCGAGGCTGTCTCGCTGTTTGATTCGAAATACATGATGGGGTTATCCGCCACGCCCTGGCGCAGGGATAATCTGTCTCAATTGATCTTCTGGCACCTGGGTGATGTTCAGTATTCGATTGACAAGAATCAACTGATTGGTTCAGGCGATATCCTGAACGCAGAAATTGTGGAGCGCCAGACCGAGTTCAAGGCCCATCATGATCCGACAAAAGCTTACAGCAAAATGCTGGCGGAGCTGACGGCAGACGACCTGCGAAACCGCCTGATCGCCTCGGACGTGGCGATTGAGGCGGAAAAAACAGACGGAATCTGCCTGGTATTATCAGATAGAAAACATCACTGCGAAACCCTGAGAGCCATCCTGACATTCCGGCATAAAATCGCTGCCGAAGTGCTGACCGGAGATGTGGATGCCAGCCGGAGGGTACAAATTCTTAAAGAGCTGGCCGAGGGAAACATCAAAGTTCTGATCGCAACCGGTCAACTCCTTGGCGAAGGATTTGACTGCCCGAATCTGTCGACCCTTTTTCTGACAACCCCCATCCGCTTCAGCGGCAGAGTGCTACAATATATCGGCAGGGTGCTTCGCCCGGCGCCCGGTAAACACCAGGCCCGAATATTTGATTATGTGGATGTTCATGTCGGTGTGCTTAAATCGGCGGCAGATGCCAGACAGAGAGTGTATCAGGGTGAAAGTGACCATTGATAAATACCTGCGCCCAGAAAAATAAAAAAACCAAAACTCTTTTGGCAGAATTAAAAACCACAATTAATACACTTCAACCCGTTAAATGCAATTTATGTTTACCATCCCTGCGATTGATCACGACGTTTCGTTCCTGAAGAGCAATCAGATGGTAATAGATTTTTAAAGAGCAGACTCTTATCCGCGGGTTCCATAATCGTACCTGGTAAATTGTAAACGGTGAATCAGATACATAATTTTGACCATAAGAAAATGGCTGTTTCTGAGGATTGCCTCCAAACGTTCAACCCGATATATAACAACAGGCAGAGGAGGTAACTCTTAAATCTTCGAGATAAAATCGGAACGGTTGACAATCCATCTCAAAATGTTATATGTGAGAATTTCAATAAGACGAAAAGTGAAATTCAAGATAAATTGACAATGTTGAAACTTTCTCATGCAGATTATTTGGATTTAAAGTACGCCAAGCAGCTCTTGAATAATCCGAGCCTTGCAGCCAAGGTTTTTAACAAGCTGGGAACCACAATTGAGAAAGGGTTGCAGCGGTTGCCTGCTTGGTGGGGTGACCGGGTGCAGGTGGTTTCTGAAAAAGCGTTAACGCAGACTTTGAATCTGGCGGTTTTGTCGATGAGGGATGGGAGCATAAGAACATCCTCCGAAAGAATGTATAAAATGATTGCCGCCGTATCTGGCGGTGTGGGCGGTGCTTTCGGGCTAACCGCTCTGGCGGTTGAGTTGCCCATTTCCACCGTCATCATGTTTCGTTCCATAGCGGACATTGCCCGCAGCACGGGTGAGGATATCCGGTCGATCGAAACGCGGCTGGCCTGTTTGGAAGTTTTTGCTTATGGTGGGCGGTCACAATATGATGATTGTGCTGAAAGTGGTTATTTTGCCGTTCGGGCCGGCTTGTCCAAGACTGTCGGGGCCGCCAATAAGTTCATTGTGGGTTATGGTGCGGAAGATGGATCGCCGATCCTTGTGAAACTGATTTCCCAGATATCTGCCAGATTCGGGGTTGTCGTTTCAGAAAAAGCGGCCGCCGTTGCAATTCCGATTCTGGGGGCTGCTGGCGGGGTGTTGATTAACACGATTTTTATGGAACATTTCCAGTGTACTGCCCGGGGACATTTCATCATCCGTCGGTTGGAAAAGATTTATGGAAAAGAATATATTGAGGCGGCTTACGAAAGGATTGACAAATACTGAAATATGGTGTACAATCTAAGCCAATCTAAGCCAATCTAAGCCAATCTAAGCCAATCTAAGCCAATCTAAGCCAATCTAAGTATTAGTCGCTGTGCAATGCTTTTTTTAAAATTGTTGTTTTATCTGGTCCGTGACTTGGTAATTGCAAATCAACAATTTGTCATTGAATTGAACCTGATAAAAATGAGCTTCTTTCTTACGTTTTTGAAGGAAGAAGCATTATCCAAATTACTTATTGACCTGCAAATAGACCTTAAATCATATAGCAGAGCGGGTTTGCATCATACGACGTTTTCGCAAAAACGATGTCTGCATCGGAGGATAAATGCTGCATATTATTTTAGGATTGTTTTTTCTCGCTTTGGGAATCTGGGGAATTTATGACGAATATTATTACGTGGCCGATATCGTCAAGGCAGGACTTCCGATTTGTATGATGTTAATAGGCCTGTTAGCTACATTGGCAGGTTTCGTACCGCCAAAAACAGAGGAGGAGGCATCGGAAAATGATGAATGATGACATTAAGGACAACGAAGAAATTCAGGGAACAGAAGAAAATGACGTTATCAAAAAGCCAGTCAAGGCAAAAAAGGATAAAGCACAAGCTAATCAATCGGGGGCGGAGCGCATAGGGCCTACCGCCACTTTTTATACGCACGCCTTTCTTCTTTTTTGCGGCCGTGTTTTAAACAAGACGCTGGATGCTTACAACTCACTTTTTGCTTTGACCCCAAAAGACAAAGCCATGATTTACCGTAATATTAGCACGCATTACACCAAAAAGGGGCTGCAGGAAAAAGCTTTAAGCTATCTCAAGGAATGGACACGGCTGGACCCATCGGATGCGGATGCACAATATCAGTTGGGCGTAGCGCTGAGCGCGGCCGGTGAGACCAATAGCGCTCTTAAAGCTTTTAGGAAGGTTTTGAATCTAAGCCCAACGCACAAAGGCGCACTGTATCGAAAAAGCGCGCTTCACCTAAAGCTGAAGGATTTCAAGGCTGCGATAGAAGGGTTGGAAAGAGTGTGCGAAAAGACACCGAACAATCCCAAGGTATATTATCTGATAGGGATAGCCTATGATGGATTGGGCGAAATCGACAAGGCCATTGAAGCCGTTAAAAAAGCCATTGAGATCAATCCTACCGAAATCAAATACCATCAACATCTCGGATTTTTAAATGTGCGTAAGGACGACCACAAGGCCGCGGCCAAGCATTTTACCAAGGTGATGGAATTAGAACGCGAACTGGATGAAGACGATTATTAGGCACTTCCAAGTAACAAAATCGTTGTTTTCAATAATTTGTTGCTTTTAGGTTTTGGCTCAGCATGTGCTGAGTGGAACGCTATTGAATCAAACTTCGCTCAAGTCCTGGATAATTAATGAATTTGGTATATAAATCGGTGGTTCTTGTCCTTGGAACATTCTTTCTGTTGTCATATTGCGATGATGGGGGACATTTTTTGGGGCATGCGGGAAGTCTCGGGGCGCCAGTCCCTTCAGGAGCGGGCGTACCTTTGAAAAACCAGAACACGATACAGGCAAATGCCACGGCTGTCTATTATGAACCGACGATCAAGAACATTGTCAGAACCGATTGTGCTCAGTGCCATTCCGGAGCAAGCCGAAATCTGATGGATTATGACAGTTTGAAAATGTACGCGGATAGCGGGATGCTGGGGGCCATGGTCCAAGGTCCCATGCGACGGTTTGCCGGAAATGATGCTCAGGCTATAGTGACATGGGCCCAAAACGGTGCGCCTGAAAAATCCGCTTCCGTGCGGGATGCAGCACCGAAGAACCAGAACATGCTAAAGGCAAATGCCAAAGTCATGTACTATGAACCGACGATTAAGGACATTATCAGCACAGATTGCGCTCAATGCCATTCCGGTCCAAGCCGAAATCTGATGGATTATGACAGTTTGAAAATGTACGCGGATACCGGACTGCTGGCAACCATGGTCCAGGGTCCCATGAGTCAGTTTGCCGGAAATGATGCTCAGACTATAGTGACATGGGCTCAAAACGGTGCGCCGGAAAAATCCCCTACAACCCGTGTTTTTTTTCGATCGGGTGGCGGTGGCAACTGCCCGCCGGGCCAAATGCCGGGTGCATCGGGATTACAGGGCCAGGGGCCAATGACCTACAATAACGGCATACGGCAAGTTCTGGCCAAGGACTGTTTACGTTGCCATTCCGGCCCTTTCAGGAATCTGACGACTTACGACAATGTTAAGGTTTATGTGGACAACGGACTTTTAAGGACACTGGTGGGTATTGGCGGCCCAATGCATCGCTTTGCCGGTCCGGACAGCCATCTGATCATCGCCTGGATTGATAACGGGGCTCCGCAATGACGATCTCAAATTCCGTTTCACCCATCAAGCCAATATTAAACAGCCGTCGGATTGACGGATATGAAACGACGACAACACAAGGGCGAGGATTCAAATGAGAAAAGGACACATTATCACGGGACTGACCATTTTTAGCTTGGGTTTGTTTTTTGTTTATATGAACAGCGTGTTGGTGGTTGGCTTAATTAAGGGGGCTGTGCAGCCGCTTTTCATTTTGATCGGCCTTGTCTTGCTGGCAGCCGCTTTTTTCGCCAAAAAAGAGTACAGAACAGCAAATTCAATTTTAGCCAGCATATTTCTCCTGATTGGATTATATGGGCTCTTTGCGGGCGGTGATGAATACTACGCCACTCTCGATTTTTTTAACGGTTTTCTCCCCATACTCTTAATCGTTGCGGGAGTGGCTTCCATGATCCATGGAATTAGGCAATTAACCTGACAATGGCGGTATTTAATAAAGAGTTATCGTGATGAATAGAAATATATCGAATATCATTCAAAGCGCTTACGGCAGAATATACGACCTGGATCAGCATGAAGCGGATCAGTATGAATCGGATCAGCATGAACTGGTTACAAGGCGCCGATTTTCTCCTGCCACATGGGAACCCTTTGTGGCTTTTACTAAAAATCATTGGGCCCGGATTACACTGATTTCATCCGCCATTATATTGGCGGTGGGGTCCGTATATTACTACAACCAGATGCTCATTGCTCAATATAGTGTGGAATCCGCCTCAGGAAATGTGAAGGCCTTGATGGAGCGGCGTCAAGATACATCCGTCAATCTTTCAATGTCGGTGTTCCACTATACTGTTCATGAATGGACTGTGTTGACCGACATCGTTAGAATGCGATCGGATATGACAAGAGATCATTATCAGCAGCAACCTTTACCTATTAATTCGGACCAGTCATCCAGCAATACGGATCAGCCGGCGACTGCCGATAAGGACAATCCTGTGGCTCCAAAATCGGTTCAAGCTGGGGTAACAGACCTAAAGACACAGGCATCGGCAAAAAGCGAACCAGTCGATCCCAAAAACATGGGGATTTCGGCCAAGCAGCAGGAGGTCATAAAGTTGGCTTCTGCTTTCGGTCTGAAACCAGTAGGCGGTTTGTTGGCATTGTCAGAAGATCATCCGGACCTGAAATCGACGGGTCCATTTCTGACACTGATGACATCTTTAACCGATGTGGAAAAGGATCTGGCCGCTGCCAGACTTAAATACAACAGTGAGGTCAATATCTACACGACCACCATTACAATGTTTCCTAACAATATTTTTGCAAAAATATTTGGCTTTAAGCCCGTGCCTTACTATGAGGCTACCAAGGAAGCCATGCAGTTTGCACCGATCATATATTAGTTAGTCTCTGTCGCTGGCGGTTAGTGGCCACCATTTTTGGAATATCGGAATATGTCAACAAAGATAAACACAAGCACCTATAACTTATCGCTCTTTGGTCATGGAACGGTAAGAATGCGCGCGATTTTGGTCGGCGTTCTGGTGGTGCTGGGAGCCGTGTATGCGTTTACTTCCGATTATAATTTGGCCACTGGCTCCGGCAACCTGTGCATGGTTCTTTTTCTTGCGGCAAACGTTTATTTCCCGGCCAAGCGGATTCGGCTCAAATACAATTTCAAGAATGTTCAGCACTATTTCGACAGGATGCTTATATATCATGTCTGGCTGAATACGGCCTCTTTTCTGGTCGCTTGTCTCCATTGCTATGTCTCCCTATGGTCAAACAATTGGCTGATTGTAGCCCTTATTCTAATGGGATGGCTTACTTTCGGGGGGTTTCTTATGTTTATCAAATATCCTCCCGGCAAGGTCAAAAAGGGACTTTATATTTTGCATACGCAGCAAATCCTTTTTTTCGTCATGCTTTTTGCGATGCTGAAGGGGCATTACGTGATTTAGAATTTCAATTCGTAAAGGTTTGATCAACCATGTTTATTCTTAAAATTATCGGATTCGTGATAATCATCGCGGTGTTGGTGTTTGCTGTTTATCTACTGAAAGCGGTTTCGGAAATGGAAGCAGAGATCAAGGCCGAGCGGCCGTTGAAGGACGAAGAATGAAATACCGAGCATGCCGGAAATGCGCCGACAGTGTCGGTGTCGTCAATGTGGTGGGCAATATCCTGATGATCCTTATCAAGGGATATATGGGCGTGGTGGGCCAAAGCCGGGGACTGATCGCCGATGCCGTCCACTCCTGCGCCGATCTTTTGGCGACTCTTGTCATGATAATCGGGCTGAAACTTTCCGACCGCGAAGAGGATGCCGATTATCCTTATGGCTATGGAAAAATCGAATATATCGTATCCATTATTATCTATTTGTTTTTGATGGTGATCGCCACCTTCATTATCTATGAGGGCATTGTGAGCATCGTGCAGGGGCGAAAAGTAATTATTTGCTGGTCGGCAGCTTGGGGTGCCGTTATCGCCATTGTAATAAATGAACTCATGTTTCGCCAAAGCGTCTGTGCAGGCAAACAAATCAACAGCCCATCAATGGTGGCCAAGGCTTGGGAATCCCGATCGGATGTCTATGCCTCCATCGCGGTATTGATCGGGATTATCGGTGCAAAGTTGGGATTTCATTTTATGGACCCGCTGGCGGCGGCTGTTGTCGGAGTGATCATTATCAAGATTTGTATCGAATACATAAAAGAATCCTCATTGAATCTTTTGGACAAGGCGCCTGAAGAAGAAATTCTTGTAAATGCCAAAAAAGCGCTGGGGACGTTAGAAACCGTCCGTGGGGTCAAAAATATTTTTGCCAGAGAACTGGGCCAGTATATGGAATTTGAAACAGAACTCTATGTCTCTGCCGAAACGTCCGTGTCCCAGTGCGAAACCATAAAAAAGAATGTGAAACAGGCCATAGCCGATTCGATCGACAGAAAGACCATCGTTAAGGTCAGATTATTTGCATTTTCAGACAGCTAAAGCAGGTGATATGAAGAGTAAAACCGAATACGAATTTTGCATGTCTCAGTTTAAGCCGGCCATTGTCGTCATTACGATTCTTGTGGTTGTGGTGATTGGCTGGATGGTGCGCGATTGCATGAACAGACGGCACTCCCTGGATTATTCCTTGATTGCCGCTACGGTACCGATGGGACCGCCCATCCTGGTTAAGGATAAAGCAACGCATCCGTACTGGGGAAACTGTAGCAAGTGCCATCTTACCACCAACGCTGGCAAACCCGTTTCCAAAGTTATGGTAGGCCCGCCAATTTCGATTAAGCAGAAGATGACGCATGACGACTGGGGGAATTGTCTTTTATGCCATCAGATCACTGACGGGATTCAGCCAGGCAAGACCCAGCAGACCCTTGCCAAAGCCGCGGCGGCGAATCGTATCAACGCCCAAACCTTGGGGTTAAAGACCCAGACAGTAACCGCCGCCATGATGAAACAGTTTGGATTGCCCAACGAAGATGGCGTTCTGGTGCTTGAGGTAGCTCCCAATTCAATCGGTGCCAGCGCCGGAATGTTGAAGGGGGATGAAATCATCCGTGTGGGCAAAACCCGCATCGAGACTATCGGCAATTTAGATACGGCCATAGCCGGCTATAAGCCAGGAGAAACCGTTCAATTCAAGATTTACAGGGGAAATAAAAGTAGAAATATCTATGCTCTGCTCCCGGACAAACTGCTTCCTGCGGCCGCAACAGCGCCCATGACGCAGAACCAGGTTGAAACCCTGGCTGAACAACTCGGCGTGCCCAAAACCCAGCAGGCGGTAAGCCAGGCTCTGCAACAGCAGCAACAAGGAAAAGTGGTGGCTGCAACAGCACCCATGACGCAGAACCAGGTAGAAACTCTGGCCGAACAGCTCGGAGTGCCCAAAACCCAGCAGGCTGTTACCCAGGCCCTGCAACAGCGGCAGCAAGGAAAGACAGGCGCCGCCGCCGCTGCGCCGCCTATGTCGCAGAACCAGGTGGAAACGCTGGCCGAACAGCTCGGAGTGCCCAAAACCCAGCAGGCTGTGACCCAGGCGCTCCAAAAACAGAATCAAGCCAAAACCGTCGCCGCCAATATCTATTATGGCAAAGTGGCGATTGCGTCAACAGGACCCGGACTTGGGTATTCCGTCTCTCCGCAGTTTGGGGCAAGCCCTTATTTTATCGTTCTTGACCCGACCGCGAATAGTTACAGCGTGGCAACCAATCCCAATGCCGGCGGCAGAGCAGGCCAAGACATTCAGACCGGGCAATATATGGTCGATTTAGGCGTCAGCAACGTGGTGGCTGGCGGTTTTACTCCCAACGCAATGCAGGCGCTCCAGAATATGCGGGTAAATGTCTATCCAGGTGTAACCGGTCCGGTGCAGGATGCAATCAGCGCTTATGTTTCGGGGAACCTGGTTACGGGCAATACGTCGCCCACGGCCAATTATCCTGGAGGCAACCGCATAACGGGCAACGGCAACTTGAATCAACAGGTGATTTATTAAAAATGAAAAAGCCGAATATTCGCAAGTTAATCTCACGGATGGACAGAGGACTGCTCTGGCTGGGTCCAGTGTCCGTTCTGGCCTTTGTGGTGTTATTGACCGTGATGTACGGATGGGTCGGCGATATTGTTCCACCCACCGAAGAGAGCCCGGAAACACCCGAAATCAGTCTGGCCAATCAGGTGCAAGTTCCTGTACCAACCAATGGTCAGCAGGCGGGAGGGGGGCAATTAGCTAATGGTGGCATCCAATTTCCCGCCGGCATCGGTGGCGGTCAAATTCAGTTGATCGACAATCCGACTTTCCCTGCGGGAATCGGCAATGGTCAGATTCAATTGATCAACAATCCGACTTTTTCGGCCGGCATTGGAAATGGTCAGATTCAGCTCATCAATCAGGCAATACAAGCACCTTATGTGGGTCTGAGCTTTGGTGAGCTGGCTGCTGCGGTAGCCAGAGAATTGAAGCTGGAGCCTGGAACGGGGCTTTATGTCAAGGCCGTGGTGGTGGGCTCTCCCGCAGAAAAAGCCGGAATCAAGACAGGCGATGTGGTTCTGGAATGCGACCACCAGAAAGTCAACTTGCAGGATCAGGTAGGTGTCATTTTGAAAACAAAAAAAGCAGGCGATGTAATCAAGCTGGTTGTGAATCGAGGCGGAAAAGTCCAATCGTTTCACGTAAAGCTTCAAAATGCGCCTAACGGACTTGTTCAGGCAGCAGCCACCCAGAACCCGAATTGGATGGGTGCCGATATTCAGGATATTGATGCGGTCATGAAGCTCCAGTTCAATCTGCCTGACAAAAACGGCGTCATTGTCAGTCATATCACCGCTCAATCGCCGGCGCAAACCGCCGGACTTAAATCCGGTGATGTCATCAGCCGTTTTGGCGGCACGCGCATCAGGGATGTCAAGCAGCTTCAATCCCTGATATTGGCTGCCCAACCCGGCAGTCAGGTACAGCTTACGGTATTTCGATCAGGGCAGTATGTGACTTTGCCGATGATTCTGGGTCAACAGGCACCAACTGCTCCAAAAATTCCGTTTTTGGGTCCTGCGGATGTGGCGATCGAGGGCGCATGGATCGGCATGGATGTGGCCGAACTTTCAGCCAATGATGTCAACTCTCTGGGTCTGCCGGCCGGCACCAACGGGGTGCTTGTGGCGGATGTGGAAGGCCCGCCAGCCAGCATGGTCGGTTTTCAGGTGAGCGATGTGATTACCGCCGTCAATGGTGAACCAACGCCGGACATGAAAAGTTTTGCCGCCGCCACCCAGAAGCAAACAGGCGCTGTGGTGGATGTCATTCGTGGGGAAAAGCATCTGTTCATCAGCGTACCCCCGCCAGGCTTTACCCAGCAGGGCACCAAGATAAAAACTGGAATAGACAACAAATTTAAACAGGTGGCCGCAGCAATACCGATCGACGGCTATCTGGCCATTCTAACAGTCAGTCCGGATATCAATGCTGCAGTCACCCAAAACCTGACTAATTCACCCTATCTTGTCATAGTGGATCTGCAAAAGGATTCATACGCGGTTACCAACGCAGTCAATCAGACTATGATCTCAGAATTGACAAGGCAATATAATGTTAAGGCCCTGGTCTGTGGTAATATATCAGAACAAACCGCTCAATCGTTGAGTGCCAACGGTGTGGTCATTTACAGTGGTGTTGTCGGGACAGCCCTTGAGGCGATCGGGTTATATCAGTCCAACAGTCTGTTGGCCATGCAGGGGTTTTAATGAATCGCTATGCAGCAGATGGACTTTTTGCGAAGCCATCCTTTGGTTTTTCAGATCGGGCAAATGAAAAAGAATAAAAATTTTAAAATCAATGACTACTTCTGGCCAATAACGGTTCTGATGCTGCTGGTGTTAGGTACCATTTGGACCAATGTTGGGTTTAAGCAAAATGAAGTGTTGCCAAGCAGTCCGCAATTGGCGGTTCCACTCCCGGTTGTTCAAACCCAACCGATGCGTCAGGAGAGTGTGGCTTCACCCGTAACGATCCTGGCGGTTCAGGAAGATATCAGTCGTGTTGTTTCAATGGTCAGGCCATCGGTCGTTGGGATATTCAGGACCAACACCAGTCAGCTCCAGTCGAACCCCAATGGATTGGCCTATTTGGACCCCTATCAGTCAAATGATGGTTTGGTCGGCTCCGGCATTATCATTGATTACCGCGGTTATGTGCTTACCACCTTTCAGACAGTGGGTAAGTCCAGCCCAGTTCGGGTCACAGTATTTACCGGTGGCAGGCGGGATTACCATGCGGATGTAATCGGCGTGGATCAAAAAACCGATCTGGCTTTATTGAAGATCAGAACCGAGGACAGTTTTGCAGCAGTAATACTGGGGAATTCTGACTTGGTGAAGGTGGGAGACATTGTTTTGGCCATCGGCAGCCCCTTTGGCTTCGCCCGGACTGTGACCATGGGCATCATCAGCAGCAACAACCGCCAACTGAACATAAATGGCATCCGTTACCCTGATTTGATTCAGACGGATGCCTCCATCAATCAAGGCAATGATGGAGGGCCGTTGGTAAACGTAAAAGGCGAAGTTATCGGAATCAATATGGCCTGTTTCATGCCGGACAATCATTTTTCCGGAATCGGATTCGCCATCCCGATGAATGATGTGATGGCCTTTTTGAATGCTAATTTGTAACCATAGCTCATGAGCTGGCTGGTTCAATTTCAACGCGGGTAAGGATGACAAAATGACTGGCAGATATATTGTGTTCGCCCTATTCTTGGTCATGCTGATCGTTGGTTTGGCTTCAGGCGATTTCCTTGAAACATGGCGCAACGGCGCCACGCTTTGAACTGCCTGCATCGGGTTAGGTTAACCTCTGAAAAAGGAGAAATGAATGTTTGCGTTATTCGATAAAACCGAGCTGAAGCGTTATGGCTCATTTTTGGGGCTGGTGCTTGGTGCGGCCGTGATTACCACCGTCATTTACTGGGCCATATTCGGGTTCGGCAAATGGTCCCGCCAGGTACAAACAGCTTCGGACTTGATGACCGCTGCCGCTGTGGCTCCCGTTCTTCAGCAACCTTACGCAACCGCCATCCAGCAACAGCCGGCCGGACAATTCGTGTGCCCCCAGCATGGTGCGGTCGGCCTGCCGAACTGGAGCGCCGCTGGCATCCCCAACTGCCCGATATGTGGCCAGGCCATGGCTTTTCGGGGGGCGACCAGCAACATGACATTGGCGGCCTGAGCGCCTATAGCCGGCCAGGGTGGCCAGCAAATGGGGATTACCAATAACATGACATTGGCTGCCATGGCGGGAGGCTGAGCGCCTCCAGCCGGCCAGGGTGGCCAGCAATGGGGTTTTAGATAAATATGTCGCTCAGTCGTTTCCGACAATTGTTCCAGTTAGCGAGTACGATCCTGACAAACAGTTATTTGGGTGTTTTTTTCACCAGAACAATCAGCACAAATATCTTAAAAGGCGTTTGTGTGCCATATCTGAACTGTTATGCCTGTCCTTCGTCCTTGTTTTCATGCCCGATCGGGACATTGCAGCATTTTATGGCGATACATACGGTTCCATATTATTGGCTGGGCATAGTGGGGCTGGTCGGTCTTTCCACCGGCCGAATGGCCTGCGGATGGCTCTGTCCTTTTGGCTTCCTGCAGGAATTGCTGTACAAGATCAAATGCAGAAAAATTGTCGTTCCAATTTATTTGACTTATTTGAAATATGTTGTTTTGGTTGTTCTGGTGTTATTGCTTCCATATTTAACAGGGGAGCTGACTTTTTCCAAACTATGTCCCGCCGGAACGCTGACCGCCGGCATTCCATGGGTGCTATGGAATCCGACCAATCCGGCTACGGGTCAATTGGTTCTGCCCGATGGCCCCGGTGTATTGTTTGTCGTGGACTTGATAATTTTGGCAGGCTTTCTGGGCTGGTTTGTGATCAGCAAACGGCCGTTTTGCAGGGTGGTTTGTCCCATGGGTGCAATTTTGTCCGTATTCAACCGCTTCAGCATCTTCCGCCTTGAAGTGGATCGTAAATGTGATGGTTGCAGTGCCTGTAAGGTCAATTGCCCCACGGATATGACCATCGCCATGGATGGAGATTCGGGCGACTGCATCCGTTGTCTGGAGTGCACCCGTTGCGGCCATGTCAAAATTGCCCATGTATTAACGCATCAGAATAAGGGACAACGGTCATGCGCGAAAATGTAAACAAAGAGCTGAGTGAACGAACCGTATGGATGTTGGTCGCCATTGTCTTTTTGAGTTTATCTGGAGTGCTGGCGATTGTATTTAATAATGAAAAAACCAAACCGCAAAGCCCCCATGAGCTGGTGGCTTCTGCTTTCAATCAACGGCATTCCGTACAAAATTGGACGCCAGGTATGAGACAAACGCCGATAATGACTCAGACGGTCAGCCCTCAACAACCGGTCTGGCGCCCTTTGCCGGCCCGTACGGATCGAACATCTGTTCCAACACAAATCGGACAGAGCAATTTGTATCCGCAGGGATTGGTTTTTCAAAAAATTGTTCGATAACTTGGGAATAAGGTAGCGACAGCAATATGTATAAAACAGTGACAACAATCATTTTGACGGTACTGGCAGTATTATTCGCCATGCAAAATTTCGATCATGTGCCGATATATTTTTTTTGGGGCAAGCCGCTGAATATTCGAATGATATTTGTTATTGCCATTGCAGGGGTCAGCGGATATGTGATCCGACATCTTGTCGGAGTCGGACGGGAGGAAATGATGAAAAAACAGATTCTCGCCATGCGTCGTTATAAAAATAACGGCAAGAACAGCAAGAACGGCAACAAAAGCGTTATCGCTATCGAAGATGATGATGAGATTTGAGAATTGTTTCCACGCAAAGACGCTAAGAACGTTTTTTCGTGTATTTCGTGTGTTTCGTGGTTTAAAAGCATTTTCACGGTAAAATTAAAAATTATGCAAAATACAAAATGCATGCAATGCGCAAATCGGATCGGTTGGGTCAGTTTCTGGGTCAATCTGTCGCTGGTGGTTTTGAAAATCACTGTCGGGGTAATCGGCGGCAGCAAGGCCTGTATTGCCGACGGCCTTCACTCCGCCTCGAATGTTGTCGTGGCGGTCGCCATCATCATGAGTCAGAAAATCAGCAGCCGACGAAACAACAGCGAGTATCACTACGGTTACGGTAAAATCGAGTTTTTGCTCACCGGTTTTATATCTTTTTTCATTATTTCAGGTGCACTTGCGCTTCTTTTTCTCTCCATCAAGCATCTTGTCAGTGAGCCAGTCGTTTCTCCACCTCATTTATCGGCGGCGTTGATGGCGCTAATCTCCATCGGCGCTACAGAAATGCTGTTTCGATACATGCGATGCGCCGGAGTTCAGGTGAACAGCCAGATCATTTTAGCCGGAGCATGGGCCAACAGGGCGAACTGCTTTTCTTCCGTGGCTGTTCTGGTGGGAGTAATCAGCGCCAAATTTGGGTACCACTATCTGGACCCCGTCACCGCCATTTTGGTGGTCGGCATCATCATCAAGGCCTGTTATAAAATGCTGATTGATTCGGTAAGGGCGCTGATGGACTATTCCGTCAACGACCGCTATAAAGAAGAGATCGACGGGATTGTATCTGAAATGCCAGACATCCAGGGTGTCAAAAATATCAAAACCCGCCAGATCGGCCAGAGAGTTTGGGTCGAACTGGATATTCTGGTGAATTCCCGGTACTCCATACTGGAGGCCCAGCAAGTCGGAGAAGACGTCCAGGCGCGGTTGATGGAAAGAATTGCGGATTTTGAAAGAGTACTCGTAAATCTGTGTCCTCTGGAGAATGAATAATGTTGATTCGGACCACCCGATATCGCCCGCCAGTTGCTATCAAAATTGCCGATAGCACTGGAGACAATCACAAGGTTTTACTTTTTGTGGGGTTTGTCATTTTAATGATTTTTTGGTCGTTGTGGGGGAAAGGGGTTGAACAAAAATATTATGACCAGCCTCAGACTTGGCCTTCCGAGGCCGGCAAAATAGGTGCCGAAATTCTTTTTTCCGGAACCGGGAATGACGTATCAAGTCTTGTGGTCGGACGGGTGTACCAGGGATCGCCGGCATGGCGCGCCGGGCTTGAACCAGGAGACAAGATTGTGGGACTGGACGGAAAACTGATTACAACTCCGAACCAGGCGGCTCACATTTTTGATATCAGCATGAACAATACGGTTCTGGCAGTCACCATTGAGCATGATGGCCGCAATATAGATATGTATATCCTGATCACGGATCACGCGCGGCCTGACAAAACAACCAAATGCCGGCTGTTGACAAAACCCCAGAAGATCGCTGTGGCGGCGATATTTTTGATACTGACCGCAGTGATGTTCTTTCTTTTGTATAAAAATATTGGCAGCCGGGTTCTAATTATCTCCTTGTTTACCGGATTGATCGTGATACTGGGCTTTCTTTTCAAGATTTACAGCCCTATTGACGCATTTTTCGCAATCAACATGAATACAATATCACTTTTGCTGGGGATGGGGATCATTGCTTCAGTATTGGATCAAACCGGTTTTTTTGGCAGCATTGCTTTTAAGTTACAGCGAAATGCGGGAAACAGCCGATTGAAGATCATGGTTCTTTTTTGTCTGTTGACATATTTTTTGTCATTATTTGCAAACAATTTGATCGTTATGATGATTATTGTGCCCATGACGATGAATCTTGCCGCCAATGTGGGGTTTGATCCGCGACCTGTGATCATCGGAGAAATCATTTCATCCAATCTCGGCGGCGCGTCCACCATGATCGGAGATTTTCCCAATATGATCATTTCCTCGGAGACAGGCATCGCCTTTATTCCGTTTATTGCCAATTTAATGCCGATTTGCCTGATATTATTAGGCGTACTGCTGGTTATTTTGAAAGCCAGAAGCCATGAATTCGGCGGGTTGATCAATAAACAGACCAATCCGCAAAAAATGACCGAACCACAGCTTACATCAAAAGAGCGCAGTGTGATCCGAAGAGCCCTGTTTGTTCTATTTCATATGATTTTCCTGTTCTGTCTTTCCGAGTGGGTATCCTTGAGCACATCGGCTGTGGCGTTAATTGGTGGTCTGTCTCTTTTCTTGTTCTCGGGGATCGACAAGAAGTCCCTGTTGAGCCGAATTCCTTTTAACGATATAATATTCTTCACCGGTCTGTTTATCGTGGTGGGGGGGCTTGAAGCGACCTGCCTGCTGGAATATGTTTCAAAGGGGATTGTCTTTTTGTCCTTTGGAAAAGTCTGGTTGCTGAGTCTGGTGGTGATGTGGTCTGCTGCTTTTATCGCCGCTTTTTTAAGCGCGGGGCCGACAACCGCATTGTTGATCCCTGTGGAGCTTGGGCTCGGTATGCAGCCGCCGCATCATATTATCTGGTGGGCGCTGTCTTTGGGGGTGCTGGCCGGTGCATCTGCATCCATAGTGGGAGCCACGGCTGGACCAGTCGCGGTCAGCCTGATTGAAAATTACAGCAAAAAATACGGGATGACGCTTGCTGGCGGCAATACACTTACCTCCAGTCAGTTCTCTAAAATCGGGCTACCGGTCATGTTTACGTTTTTAGCATTTTCCACGGTATATATTTTGTGGATGAATCTGTTTTATATGAACTAAGGGATATGAATATGAAAAAAACAACACATTGCGATACATGTGAATTTCGTGGATATAGCCATGAATTTTGTATGGCCCATTTTTCCAAGATAGCCAAAGTCGCGCATAAGGATTGTCCTCATAATTCTTTATCCGAGGTCAGCAAGACCGTAGTCGTGGGTGCTGGTGTTGGCATTATTGCCACCACAGTCGGATTGGCTGCTGTTCCAGCCGTTGCGTTAAAAGCCATTTTCGGGCATGTGATGGCTGTCAAGATGTGTGTCACCGGCGGTGGCAGCGTTGCCGGTGCTGGAATCGGTGTCTTCAGGAAAGCGCATAAAAGACAGCTTGATACAAAAGATAATGTGAATCGGCGAACCCATATGCCGATCGTTATATAAGGAGACACATTTACATGAATGACAAGTTACGGGACTACGAAGATGCAAAAAAGGCTATCTATGTCAAGAAGAAGCGAAAGAGCAAGGATGATTTAGACGATTTTGATGAAGAATGTCTCGGTCCAGCCAAATTTCCGGTTGTTTTGACAGATGTGATAGAGGTAGGCACCAAGATGCTTATCGGCGGGGGACTCGGTCTTTTGGCGGGCGTTGCCACAATCGCGATAGCCGCCAGTGCGGCGGAAGTGGTGGTGACCGGGGTTATCACAAAAATCACTGGCGTGGTTGGTGGCGCTGTTGGTCTTTCGATGGGGTTGAACAAACACAAAAAACTTCAACAAACCAAGCCATAAGGTTGAACGCTGTGGAAGATGAAAAAAAGAAGCGCAAACCCGTGATATGCAGACACTGCGGGTCTAAAATGGATATTCTGACCGTCAAAAAACATGCTGGGAAATGGTCGTATTCGTTATTGGCGGGCGGTGCGTTTTGTTTTCTGTTTTTAGGCGGCCCCATCCTGGGAATACCCATGGTAATAGGGGGAATTTACATGCTAACCGCAGAAATGACCATCAGTTATTGCCCGGAATGCGGCCATTACTTCAAAGTTTACCTGGTTGAGAAGGAATCAGATTAACTGAACCGCCCCGGTGATACAGTATCCAAGACAATTGCCGCATCCGGTGCAGATGTCCGTATCGATGACACCGTAATCTTTTGAAAAGATATTCTTTTTGATCAGTTTAACGGCATCGCTCGGGCAGTTCAGGAAACAGTTTCTGCATCCAGCGCATAATTTGATGTCGATGCGGGCTTTAGCGGATCTTCGGGATTTACTTTTTTTGGGAGAGCGTTTGCCATCAGGATCGGAGACTGCGCCTCTGGTACAGGTCGCAAAGCAAGTGCCGCATTCCGTACAGAAATCGGGATCGATATCGAATCGTTTTTTGACTTCGCCGGTAATGGCATTTTCAGGGCATTTTTTGGCGCAGGCACCGCACCCGATACAGTCTTTATTGATGCTGTATGACATAAACTATATCCTGTAATTGCAAATAATATACATTCGCCGGGAATGATGTCAAATCAAGAACAGTCCGTCAAGAAAATTATGATCATCGGCGTTCCCAACACGGGGAAAAGCCTGATTTTCAACAATCTTACCGGCAAGTTTACCGAGGTGGCTAATTCCCCCCTTACCACCACTCAAATCAAGATTGCACCCCTTGCGATCGGTGATCAACAATACGACGTTTTTGACACTCCCGGGTTGCATTCATTCTATATTCACTCAGAAGAAGAAATCCTTGTACGCAGGGCCCTATTTTCCGAAAAACCGGATATAATTATCCAATGTATCGATGCCAACCGGCTGAAACAATCGCTTGG
>Ga0194038_1000284_pt1 | contig 22192 bp, 18 predicted proteins | sample JunL226m_MetaG_FD_148630 | JGI IMG/M metagenome (GOLD analysis project Ga0194038, IMG submission 148630) | Anoxic zone freshwater microbial communities from boreal shield lake in IISD Experimental Lakes Area, Ontario, Canada - Jun2016-L227-6m | ecosystem: Environmental > Aquatic > Freshwater >... | reverse complement strand
CTACCTGGATCGGTGCGGCTATGACCACGTCATCGGATGTGTCTCGGTGCCGACGCACGGAGCGGGCAAGCCCGGCAGTGAATTGCGCGGGGTGCGTGACGTCGTCCGCAGCCGCCACTGCGCCCCTGTCGAGCACACGGTGGTGCCCTACCGGCCGGTTGTGCTCGACGGTCTCGGCCTCGACGACATGGAACCGCCCGGGCGGCCGACGCTGCCGCCCCTATTGCGCGGATATCTGCGACTGGGTGCGCAGATCTGCGGAGAGCCTGCCCATGATCCGGAGTTCGGGGTCGGCGACTTTCCGGCACTGCTGTCCAAGGGCCAGGCTGATGTGCGCTACCTGAACCGGCTCCGATCGGCATCGGCTGCCGCTGCGGAGGTCAACGCCTGATGGCCACCATCGAGCACGCCTGGCTGCCGAAGACCCTGTGCAGTGAGTCCTGCGTGAATGCCGGGCTGGGGGAGCCGGGACACCCTGTGGCAGAGGGCATTCGGATAGTGCGGCGACTGATGTTGGCGCTGCTGGTGTTCCCGACACTGGCTCTACTGGCCATACCGCTACCCGGCCGCGTTCGCTTCCAACGTGTGTATTGCCGGATGATGCTGCGCTGCCTCGGTGTGCGAATCACGCTCTCGGGTGGTCCCATTCGCAACCTGCCGGGCGTTCTCGTGGTGAGCAACCACGTGTCGTGGGTAGATGTATTCGCGATCGGAGCGGTACTACCCGGTGCATTTGTCGCCCGGGCCGATCTGGTCGACTGGCCCGGATTGGGACTTGCCGTGCGGCTGATGAACGTGATCCCGATCGAGCGTGCCAGCCTGCGACGGCTACCCACCGTGGTGGGTGTGGTGGCGCAGCGGTTGAGTGCTGGTCGCACCGTCGTGGCCTTCCCCGAAGGCACCACGTGGTGCGGTCCGGATTTCGGGCCGTTCCGGCCGGCGATGTTCCAGGCCGCTGTCGATACTGGCCGACCGGTTCAGCCGCTGCGGCTGAGCTATCGCCATCGCGACGGCAGCCCTTCGACCGCGACCGCGTTCCTCGGCGAGGACTCGCTGTGGCTGTCGCTGAAGCGGATTGCCCGTGCCCGCCGAACGGTGGTGGACGTCGAGGTGCGTTCCCTGCAGCTGCCCGGCTCCGGCCGTCGTGAACTCGCGACGCGCTGCGAGGTGGAGGTGAGCGGCCGCCGTCGCGATGATCACCTCCCTGAGCTGGCCATCGGCGCCTAGCGGGCGCTTGCGCTGTTCAGCAGGAGTGCCCCGGCCTGCCCGGTATCCTGAACGGGCCATGAGCGATACCCGGTCGGTCTATCTCGACCACGCCGCCAGCACCCCGATGCATGCGAGAGCCATCGAGGCGATGGCGGCGGCGTTGGCGACGGTCGGCAACGCATCCTCGTTGCACACCGCGGGTCGGGCCGCACGCCGCCGAGTGGAGGAGTCGCGCGAGACGCTGGCCGCCCGCCTGGGTGCGCGCCCGTCGGAGGTGATCTTCACCGCCGGCGGCACCGATAGCGACAACCTGGCCGTCAAGGGGATTTACTGGGCCCGCCGCGACGCCGACCCGGCGCGTCGGCGCATCATCACCACCGCCGTCGAACACCACGCGGTGCTCGACGCAGTTGAGTGGCTGGCCGAACATGAAGGCGCCGAGGTGACCTACCTGCCCACCGGCGCAGATGGCTCGGTAACACCGGGGGCATTGCGTGACGCGCTGGGCCAGTACGGCCCGCAGGTTGCACTGGTCTCGATCATGTGGGCCAACAATGAGGTCGGCACCGTCATGCCGATCACTGAACTGGCCGCGGTCGCGGCCGAATTCGATGTGCCCATGCACAGTGACGCCATCCAGGCCATCGGCCAGCTACCGGTCAGCTTCACCGCCACCGGGTTGTCGGCGATGAGTATCACCGCCCATAAGTTCGGCGGGCCTACCGGAGTCGGCGCGCTGCTGCTGCGTCGCGATGTGGAGTGCGTGCCCCTGCTGCACGGCGGTGGCCAGGAGCGCGATGTCCGCTCCGGCACCGTCGATGTGGCCGGTGCTGTCGCGATGGCCGCAGCCGCAGATATCGCCGTCGGCTCCCTGAATGCCGGCGCAGACCGGCTGCGCGTGCTTCGGGATCGGCTCATCGACGGAGTTCTGAGTTCTGTCGACGACGCCCACCTCAACGGAACGGTTGGTGAGCACAGGCTGCCTGGGAATGCGCACTTCACCTTCGAGGGCTGTGAGGGCGATTCGCTACTGATGCTGTTGGATGCCAACGGAATCGAATGCTCGACCGGTTCGGCCTGCACTGCCGGTGTGGCTCAGCCGTCGCATGTTCTGCTCGCGATGGGCGCCGATGCGGCACGGGCGCGTGGATCGCTGCGCCTGTCATTGGGCCACACCAGCACCGATGCCGACGTCGATGCGGTGCTGCGAGTATTGCCCGCTGCGGTGGCGCGGGCGCGCCAGGCAGCGCTGGCCAGTGCCTCAGTCGGCTCGTCACGATGAGGGTCCTGGCCGCGATGAGTGGCGGCGTCGACTCCTCGGTGGCTGCCGCCCGCATGGTCGATGCCGGCCACGAGGTGGTCGGGGTACATCTGGCGCTGTCCCAGACACCCGGAACGTTGCGGACCGGATCGCGCGGCTGCTGTTCCAAAGAAGACGCCGCTGATGCGCGCCGCGTCGCCGATATCCTCGGAATTCCCTTCTATATCTGGGATTTCGCTGACCGCTTCGAACACGACGTGATCGAGGACTTCGTCGACTCCTATGCCCGCGGCGCGACCCCGAACCCGTGCGTGCGCTGCAATGAACGGATCAAGTTCTCCGCCCTGTCGGCCAAGGCACTGGCGTTAGGCTTCGACGCGGTGGCCACCGGCCATTACGCCCGACTCACCGAAGGCCGATTGCGCCGCGCCGTCGACGCCGACAAGGACCAGTCCTATGTGCTGGCCGTGCTGACCGCAGAACAGTTGCGCCACGCGGCATTTCCGATCGGCGACACCCCCAAGCCGCAGATTCGGGCGGAGGCTGCCCGGCGGGGACTTGCGGTTGCTGATAAGCCCGACAGCCACGACATCTGCTTCATCCCCTCCGGGGACACCCAGGCCTTCCTCGGTGCGCGCATCGGCGTGCGGGCCGGTGCCGTCGTCGATGCCGAAGGCACCGTGCTGGCACACCACGACGGGGTGCACGGCTTCACCGTGGGTCAGCGCAAGGGTCTAGGAATCGCAGGGCCCGGGCCCGATGGTCTGCCGCGCTACGTCACCGCCATCGATGCCGAATCGGGCACCGTCCGCGTCGGTGGGGCCAGCGATCTCGACGTGTGGTCACTGACCGGTGTGCGGCCGGTGTTCACCTCGGGTGTCGAACCCATCGGATTGGTCGATTGCGAGGTCCAGGTGCGCGCTCACGGTGGCGTGGTTGCCGCGATGGCCGGACTCGCCGACGGCCGCTTGCAGGTGGCGTTACGCGAACCGTTGCGCGGCGTGGCGCCCGGCCAGACCATGGTGCTGTATCGACCGGACCCCTCAGGTGACGAAGTCATCGGAAGCGCCACCCTCGTAACGAACCCACGGTGAGTGTTTTCGCCGCAGCCACCGGAGTGGGCTCGTGGCCCGGTTCGACGCCGCGGGAGGCCGCCGAGATCGTCATCGGCGAACTACACCAACTGCCGCACCTGGTGGAGCTTCCCGAACGGGGCGTCGGCGCCGACCTGATCGGTCGGGCCGGGGCGCTTCTGGTGGACATCGCGATCGATACGGTCACCCGCGGATACCGGATCGCGGCGCGCCCCGGTGCGGTGATGCGGCGGGCGCGCAGCCTGCTCGACGAGGACGTCGACGCTCTCGAAGAGGCATGGGAGAAGGCGGGCGGCACTGATCGAGTGGTCAAGGTGCAGGTGCCAGGCCCGATCACGCTGGCCGCGCAGTTGGAACTGGCGAATGGTCACCGGGCAATCACCGATGCCGGGGCGGTGCGTGATCTGACGGCATCACTTGCCGAGGGCGTGTCCCGTCACCGCGCCGAGGTGGCCCGGCGGCTGTCGACGACGGTGGTGGTGCAGTTCGACGAACCACTGCTGACGGTCGCGCTAGCCGGCCGACTCACCGGTGTGACGGCGTTGAGCACGGTGCATCCGGTCGACGAGACCCGCTTTATCAGCCTGCTCGACGAGTGTGTGGCCGCTGTCGGCGGCGAGGCGATGTTGCACAGCTGCGCGGCGGAATTGCCATGGAAAGCGTTGCGGCGCACCACGATCAGTGCGGTATCACTGGACATCAACACCCTGAGCCCCGCCGATCTGGACGGGCTTGGCGAGTTCGTCGACTCCGGGCGCACGGTCGTGCTTGGTCTGGTTCCCGCCGTCGCGCCGGCCCGAGTACCTTCCGTCGAGGAACTGGCCGCGGCGGCGGTTGCCGTCACCGATCGACTCGGCTTTCCCCGCGCGGTGCTGCTTGACCGGATCGGGATCAGCCCGGCGTGCGGGCTCGCCGGGGCCACCGGAGAGTGGGCACGTTCAGCGATCGGGTTCGCACAGCGCGTTGCCGAGGTGATGGCCAGTGAGCCGGAGTCGATTTAGATTTAGTCGATTTCTGGACTGAGTCGGGCTTTGGTTAGCCGGTGTGGCGTTACGATGCGGCCATGCCGGGAAGCGCAGATTACGGTTCCGGCTGGCCAACCGCCCCGATCCCGGCTATAGGACCGATTGCGACATGGCCCCAGCGCGGTGCTGCCGGCGGACCGCTTGCGGCCGCCGCGCACTGGTCGCGCTGGCTGATTCTGGGCGCAGTGGTGGTGGCGGGTGGGCACTTTGTCGGACTGCCCGCAATCGCGGGGCCGATCGCACTGGTTGTCGCCGGGCTGGGATTCTTGGCTGGTGTGCCACACGGTGCCGCTGACCATGTAATGGCCGCGCGCTTGTCAGGCGGTAGATCCATGCTGGCGATCGGTGTGGTTTACGCCGGCATTGCCGTTGCGGCGTGGGCATTGATGGAGTGGGCTGGGCCGATTGCACTGGTCGTGGTGGTAGCACTCAGTGTCGTGCACTTCGGACTCGGTGAACTTGAGGTCTGCCACCAGTTGACTGGGTGGCGGCCGGGGCTTCTGGTTGCGGTTGCGGTTGCAATCGCCGGCTGTGGGGCGCTGGTTCTACCGCTAGCTCGTTCCGGCGATCAACTCGAAGAGGTGGCAGCGGCCATGTCCCCCGGACTCGCGCCGTTGATCAGCGGGCGACCCTTTGAGATGTCTCTGGCCGGGATTTGGTTGGTTGCGGCAGCGGTCGCGATTATCGCGTCGATTCGGGCCGCTCACCGGTTGGTCGCACTCGACATCGCGCTCGTCGGCGCGTTGGGCTTGATTGCGCCGCCGTTGGTCGCATTCGCCGTGTGGTTCGGTGGCTGGCACGCGATCCGGCACTGCGCGCGCATGCTGACCGTCGAGCCGGAGTGTGCGGCGTTGGTGCGCTCGGGTCGAGATCGCTCGGCGGTCCTGCGGCTGATCCGACTTGCCGCATTGCCTTCTGTTGCCGCCCTTATCACGGCGCTGGCGCTTGGGTGGATTACCGTGACGGCGGCCGACCCCACCGTGGTCGTGGGGGAGATCCTGCGCCTGTTGCTGGCCCTGACGTTGCCGCACATGGTGGTGGTGTGGTGGCTCGACCGAGCTACCGATTAGCGCCTGCCGGGTCGTCGTCACGTCTTCTGGTCGGTCTCGATCGGCCGCAGGCCGGGACCGAGGTAATACATGAGAAGCAGTGCGTTCAGCACCAGTACGAGACGTACGTCGATCGCGATGGCAACGGTAGCGATAATCGGGAATGTGACCGTTGCGAGGCCGTAGCGCAGAAAAAGCCTTCGTACTTCCTGCTCCGGAACCGGCGTGCGATTCAGGCCGGAGGAAAAAATGTGGTAGCAGAGCAGAAATCGGCTTATTGCCATGCCCTCCATGATGAACGTATAGACGAGCACCGCGGTATGCGCATCGGCATCACTGCGCAATACGTAGTCGGCGTAGGTGGCGGTCGCGTACGGGATGGCGGCGACGAATAAAAGCAGAAGCAGGTTGTAGAGCATGAGTCGCCGGTCAACGGTGTTGGTGAGCGAAAGCAGGTAGTGGTGGTTGAGCCAGATCACTCCAATGATGAAGAAGCTGAGCACATAGGCCGCGAACGACGGCCACTGTTCGCGGATCTGCGTTGCCAGTGGGACCTTCGAGCGGACTCCGGCGTGAAGGTTGAAGGCCAACAGTGTGATCGCGACTGCGAGAACTCCGTCACTGAAGGCCTCAAGGCGCCCCTTGCCCATACGTTTGCCCTCTCGCAGGTAATGACCCAAGCGCGGGTCACCTTACTGCCCCGGGCCGGAGATGGAGGCAGTCACTCGGTCTTCTGGGTAACCTGCCAGAGTGACGCCCGACGACCCGGAAACCGATCCGATCGACGCGACCGTGCGTCGTCGCTGGCAGGAGTTATCCGACGAGGTGCGCGAGCACCAGTTCCGGTACTACATCAAAGACGCACCGATCGTCTCCGACGCGGAATTCGACGCGCTGTTTCATGAACTCGTCGCGCTCGAGGAGCGCTACCCGGAACTGCGGGTGGCGGACTCGCCCACGCAACTCGTCGGCGGGGCCGGCTTCGCCACCGAGTTCACCGCGGCGGAGCACCTCGAACGCATGCTCAGCCTTGACGACGTCTTCGATACCGAGGAACTGGCGGCATGGTCGGTCCGGGTGGAGAACGAGTTGGGGCCCGACCCGCACTACCTGTGCGAGCTGAAGGTCGACGGGGTGGCCATTGCGTTGGTCTACCGGGACGGTCGTCTGGAGCGGGCCGCGACCCGTGGTGACGGCCGGGTGGGTGAGGACGTCACCCTCAATGCCCGCACCATCGGTGATATTCCCGAGACACTCACCGGGGCAAAGAAATTCCCGATCCCGACCGTGCTGGAGGTTCGTGGCGAGGTCTTCTTCATGGTCGCCGATTTTGCGAGTCTCAACGCCAGCCTGGTCGAGGAGGGCAAGCCGCCGTTCGCCAATCCCCGCAACAGTGCGGCCGGATCGCTGCGACAGAAGAACCCGGCCGTCACCGCGCGGCGTCCGCTTCGGATGATCTGCCACGGGCTGGGCTATACCGAAGGTTTCAGTCCCGGGACACTGCACGACGCATATCTGGCAATGAAGGCCTGGGGGTTGCCGGTCTCCGATCACACCACCCGGGTGGCGGGGTTGGAGGCGGTGCGGGAGCGTATCGAGTACTGGGGTCAGCGCCGCCATCAGATCGAGCACGAGATCGACGGCGTGGTGGTCAAGGTCGACGATTTCGCCCAACAGCGTCGCCTGGGTGCGACTTCACGGACGCCCCGGTGGGCAGTGGCCTACAAGTACCCACCTGAAGAGGCCCAAACCACGCTGGTCGATATCAAGGTCAACGTGGGCCGAACCGGACGGGTGACGCCGTTCGCGTTCATGACCCCGGTGCGCATCGCCGGGTCCACGGTGAGTCTGGCGACGCTGCACAACGGTTCGGAGGTCAAACGCAAGGGTGTACTCATCGGCGACACGGTGATGATCCGCAAGGCCGGTGACGTCATTCCCGAGGTACTCGGCCCGGTCGTCGATCTGCGTGACGGCACCGAGCGCGAATTCGTCATGCCCACCCACTGTCCGGAGTGCGGGACGCTGCTCGCCCCGGCCAAGGAGGGCGATGTCGACATTCGTTGCCCGAACTCCCGATCGTGCCCGGCGCAGTTGCGGGAGAGGGTGTTTCACCTCGCCGGCCGCGGCGGACTGGACATCGAGGGCTTGGGCTACGAAGCGGCGACAGCACTGCTGGGTGCGCAGATCATTGAAGACGAAGGCGATCTGTTCACCCTCACCGAGGACGATCTGCTGCGCTGTGAGTTCTTTAAGACCAACAAAGGCGTTCTCTCGGCCAATGGCGCACGTCTGCTCACCAATCTGCAGCAGGCCAAGGATCGCCCGCTGTGGCGGATCCTGGTGGCACTGTCCATCCGGCATGTCGGGCCGACCGCGGCACGCGCGCTGGCGACCGCGTTCGGCAGCCTGGAGACGATCATGGCCGCCGACGAGGAGCAGCTGGCGGATGTTGAGGGTGTCGGGTCCACAATCGCCGCAGCACTGCGGGAGTGGTTCGACGTGGACTGGCACTGCGCGATCGTCGACAAGTGGCGCGCGGCCGGTGTGCGGATGGCCGACGAGCGCGATGCCGATATCACCCCGACGCTGGCCGGGCTGACCATCGTGGTGACCGGGTCGCTGATCGGGTTCTCCCGCGATGAAGCCAAGGAGGCCATCATCGTTCGGGGCGGTAAGGCGGCCGGGTCGGTGTCGAAGAAGACGTCATTCGTGGTGGCCGGTGATGCGCCCGGATCCAAATACGATAGGGCCGTCGAATTAGGTGTCCCGATTCTTGACGAGGATGGGTTCCGCGCAATGCTCGCCGACGGCCCGCTACCGGAGCCGCCCGCTTAACGCAGGATTCCGGCGACGATCCCCGCCAGATAGCCGAGCCTGGCCACCTCCGAGGGCCGGAAGTGCGGCCCGCCCGGGCGTCCCAGCACCAGCGCGGTGGTCGGCTCGCCCAGCGGTGCGGCGGCCAACGTGGTGTCCATATCGCGCCACAGTTGCGGCACCCACGCCTCGGTGGCATCGAGTGCTGTGGCGTAGCTCAGCGGCATCCACGGCGTGGTGGCGGCCTGGGTCTCCGGAGCTCCGTGGCTGCCGACGATTCGGCGGGAACTGCCGTCGGCGAAGCCGACCACGGTGCACCAGCCGACCCGCAGCACTCGCGGGGCCTCATCGACAAGAACCTGAAGTCTCTCGGGCCGCTCGCCTGCGGCGGCGACGCGGTCGATGAGTTCGAGTTCGCGGTGGGCTTCCAGCAGACCGGTGTGCGGCCGGATGGCTTCAACCCGCACACCGGTGAGGGCCTCGGCGGCGGTGATCAGCATGTCCGGCATGGCCCCGGTCGGCAGATCGATCACCAGGTCGTCGACTGCGTAGCCCGACCCGCGCTCGACGACGTCCAGCGAGAGGATGTCTGCACCGACTGAGCCGAGGGCCAAGGCGAGCGACCCCAGGCTGCCGGGGCGGTCTTCGAGTTGGACCCGCAGGAGATAGGACGGCACGTACTCAACCCTTGCACAGGTGGCGGGGGTCGGCATTTCGGCAGCCAATGCGCAGCTAGGCTGACCCACCGTGTCCACGATCTCCCCCGATGAAGTGGCCCGGCTGGCCAAACTGGCCCGCCTAGCCCTGACCGACTCCGAACTGATGAGCTTCGCCGGCCAGATCGACGCGATTCTCGGCTATGTCGGCCAGATCCAGGCCGTCGATGTCACCGGCGTCGCCGCCACCGAGAACCCGGTCAAGGGCGAGGGGCATGCCAATATCACCCGCCCGGATGTGGTGGCGCCGAGCCTGACCCAGGATGAGGCGCTGGCGGAGGCGCCGTCGGTGGTCGACGAGCGGTTCGCGGTGCCGCAGATTCTGGGGGAGGAGGCGTGAGCGACATCGTCCGCCTCGACGCGTCCACCCTCGGCGCCAAGATCGCCGCCAAGGAACTTTCGTCAGTCGAGGTCACCCAGGCCTGCCTGGACCAGATCGCCGCCACCGACGAGACCTACCACGCTTTTCTGCACGTGGCCGCCGAGCAGGCGCTGGCCACCGCCGCCGAGGTCGACGCCTCGATTACCGCCGGCGAGAAGCCGGCCTCCCCGCTGGCCGGGGTTCCGTTGGCGCTCAAAGATGTCTTCACGACCCTGGGCATGCCGACCACCTGCGGATCGAAAATCCTCGAGGGCTGGGTCTCGCCGTACGACGCGACGGTCACCGCGCGCATCCGCAACGCGGGAATCCCGATCCTCGGCAAAACCAATATGGACGAGTTCGCGATGGGCTCTTCCACCGAGAACTCCGCCTACGGCCCGACCCGCAACCCGTGGGACACCGACCGGGTGCCCGGCGGTTCCGGCGGCGGCAGTGCGGCCGCACTGGCGTCGTTCCAGGCCCCGCTGGCCATCGGCTCCGATACCGGCGGCTCGATCCGCCAGCCTGCCGCGCTGACCGCGACCGTCGGGGTCAAACCCACCTACGGCACGGTCTCCCGGTACGGACTGGTGGCCTGCGCGTCCTCGCTGGACCAGGGTGGCCCGTGTGCGCGAACGGTGAGAGACACCGCACTGCTGCACGCAGTCATCGCCGGTCACGATCCGCGTGATTCCACATCATTGGACGTCGCAATCCCCGATGTGGTGGGCGCGGCCAGAACCGGTGCGGATGGCGATCTCAAGGGTGTGCGCGTCGGTGTGGTCAAGCAGTTGCGCAGTGGCGAGGGCTATCAGCCGGGTGTACTGGCATCCTTCAACGCCGCCGTCGATCAACTCACCGCCCTTGGTGCGGACGTCACTGAGGTCGACTGCCCGCACCTGGACTACTCGCTATCGGCGTACTACCTGATCCTGCCCTCGGAGGTATCGAGCAACCTGGCCCGCTTCGATGCCATGCGCTACGGACTCCGCGTCGGTGATGACGGCAGCAGGAGTGCCGAGGAGGTGATGGCACTGACGCGGGCGGCCGGCTTCGGCCCGGAAGTCAAGCGCCGCATCATGATTGGCACCTACGCGCTATCAGCCGGCTACTACGACGCCTATTACAACCAGGCGCAGAAGGTCCGCACGCTGATCGCCCGCGATCTTGACGAGGCGTACAGAAGCGTTGATGTGCTGGTGTCCCCGGCGACACCGACCACCGCGTTCCGGCTGGGGGAGAAGGTCGACGACCCACTGGCGATGTATCTGTTCGACCTGTGCACGCTGCCACTGAACCTCGCCGGGCACTGCGGCATGTCGGTGCCTTCCGGGTTGTCCCCGGACGACAACCTGCCGGTGGGTCTGCAGATCATGGCTCCGGCGATGGCTGATGACCGGCTCTACCGGGTGGGTGCGGCCTACGAGGCCGGCCGCGGGCCATTGCCGACTGCGGTTTGATCGGCGACGATTAGATATGACCAAGACGCTGATTTTCGGACACAAGAATCCCGACACCGATTCCATTTGTTCGGCGCTGGCCTATGCGGATCTGAAAACGAGAATCGGTGCCGATGTCGAGGCGGTGCGCCTCGGGTCCGTCAGCGGTGAAACACAATTCGCGCTTGATACTTTCTCGACGCCGGCACCGCGTTTGGTTGAATCGGTGGCCGCCGAGGCATCCCACGTGATTCTTGTCGATCACAATGAGCGCCAGCAGAGCGCGACTGACATCGACAAGGTCACGATTGCCGAAGTCATCGACCATCACCGCATCGCCAACTTCGAGACAGCGGGCCCGCTCTATTACCGCGCCGAGCCCCTCGGATGCACCTCGACGATTGTGCTGAAGATGTTCAGGGAATCTGGCGTCGACGTCAGCCCGCAGATCGGCGGCCTGATGCTCTCAGCCATCATTTCCGACACCCTGCTGCTCAAGTCCCCCACCTGCACGCCCGAGGACAGTGCGGCTGCGCATGAACTTGCCGCCATCGCCGGCGTCGATCTCCAGACCTACGGCATGGAGTTGCTGAAGGCAGGCGCGAACCTGCGCGCCCGATCCATCGCACAGCTGGTTTCGACGGACTCGAAGGAGTTCTCTATGGGCGGGGCAAAGGTGGAAATCGCCCAAGTCACCGCAGTTGACGTCGACGATGTGCTGTCTCGCCAGGACGAGTTGGAGGTGGCGTTGCGCGATATCGTCGCTGCGAAGGAGCTGGATCTGTTTCTGTTCGTCATCACCGACATCCTGAACAACGATTCGGTCGCCGTGGCACTGGGCCCACGGGCCGACGCCGTTGAAACGGCCTATGACGTGACGCTCGAGAACAATCGCGCACTCCTGGCCGGCGTGGTGTCACGCAAATTGCAGATCGTGCCGGTGCTGACAGAGACGTTGGCGCGGTAGAACCTCAGCGCAGCAAGGCCTTCGCCGCCCCCTCGCCACTGGTATAGGCGCCGTGGACGGTGCCGGCATGGTCGTGCGAACAGGCCTCGCCGGCGAAGAAGCGACGCCCCTCGGGGGCTGCGAGTGCATCGCGGTCCGCCAGCGAAGCACCGACGCCGATGAACGAGTAGCTTCCGAGCGAAAAAGGATCGACCGACCATGCTGAGCGGAGCAGCCCGGTGGGCGTGGAAACCGCCGGGAATGCGGGTCTCAATGCGGCGGTGGCGCTCGCGGTCACCTCGGCGTCGGTCATGGTTTCGACAGTGCGGGCGAACTTCCCGGCGTTGAACATCATCAGCGCGGGAACGTCCACGAGGCCCAGAAGATTCAACGACTCCACCCACTGCCCGCGCCGCGACTCGGTGGGGACGATGTCGATCAGTTCGGCATCGGCCGGCCAGAATGCGGATTCGAAGCGGAGACAGGTCTTTGAGAGCGCGCCCATCCCGAGCCGGGCAATCGCCGTCGACTTCGACTCCGGAAGTGGCGGCAGGAACTGGATCGAGCCTGCCTTGAGGACGCCGAGTGGAACCGTGACGATCACCGCGTTGGCGAAGAATTTGCCCTGCGAGGTGGCGACGACCGCACCATCGCCGGACGTGTCGATGCTGGCGACGACGTGACTGAAACGAACGTCGACCGTTCTCGCCACCGCCGCCACGACCTTGTCGTAGCCCTCGGGCAGGAGGGCGTCGCCACCTTCCTCGTCGGCACCGTCGTCGAAATTCGTCGCTGACAGGTTCGCTGCGTCGGTGGCGTACTCGTGTTCGATCGACTCGGTGATCCCCATCTCGATGTCGAGCCGTTCGGTCGCGTCGAGATCGTCGGCGGCGATGGCGCGGTCGAGCGCAGCACGAAGTGGTTCGTCGGAGTCGGGGGAGTCTTCCTGGCCGGCCTTAACCAGTTCGGCCACCTGCGCCTCGATCCCATCGAGCGTGCCGGCCGCACGTCGCTGACCGTCGGCGCCGTAGACGAAGGATTCGTAGTTGACGGCTTGTGTTTTGATCCCCTCGGCCGCGGCCAGGGCAGCGATCGGGTTGTTCTGGACCCCGTGGATCCAGGACGCACCGAGCTCCACGGGAACGCCCCAGGATCGATCCGTGTAGATGCGACCGCCGAGGCGATCACGTCCCTCAAGCACGATGACGCGGCGTCCGTTCGCAACGAGCACCTCGGCGGCCCGCAAACCGGCGATGCCGGCGCCGATGACCAGCACGTCAGCATTCCGCTCGGTCGACGCAGGCGCAGCCGCCGAGGTCGAGGCTGAGGTTGACGTGAAAGCCGAGGTCTTTTCCGGCCCGGATGTCCCACAGGCGGCGGCAAGGCTCGCAGGCAACCCGAGGGCGACCATCCGGACGAAGTTGCGACGCGGGACTAAAACCATGCTCGCGAGGTTATCGCTCCACGGCGGGGGCTGAGGCGGTTAGATGGATCCCATGCGTATCGGAGTTCTCACCGGCGGCGGCGACTGCCCCGGCCTCAATGCCGTCATCCGCGCCGTGGTGCGGACCTGTGATGCCCGCTACGACTCGACGGTGGTCGGGTTCCTCGACGGCTGGCGCGGCCTGCTGGAGAACCGGCGTGTCCAGCTCTACAACGACGACCGCAATGAGCGACTGCTGGCCAAGGGCGGCACCATGCTCGGCACCGCCCGAACCAACCCCGAGAAACTGCGAGCCGGTCTGTCCGATATCAAACAGACGCTGGAGGATAACGGGATCGACGTCCTGATCCCGATCGGTGGCGAGGGCACGCTGACCGCCGCGCACTGGCTCAACGAGGAAGGCGTCCCCGTCGTCGGGGTGCCCAAGACCATCGACAATGACATCGACTGCACTGACGTGACATTCGGCCACGACACCGCGCTGCAGATCGCCACCGAGGCCATCGACCGCCTGCACAGCACGGCGGAGTCCCATCAGCGGGTGATGCTGGTCGAGGTGATGGGCCGCCATGCCGGCTGGATCGCCCTGAACTCCGGTCTGGCCTCCGGTGCGCATATGACGCTGATCCCCGAGCAGCCCTATGACGTGGAGGAGGTGTGCCGGATGGTCAAAAAGCGCTTTCAGACCGGCCAGTCGCACTTCATCTGCGTGGTCGCCGAGGGCGCCAAACCCATCGAGGGTTCCATGGCGCTGCGCAGCGGCGGCATGGACGAATTCGGCCATGAGCGCTTCACCGGTGTCGCCCAGCAGTTGGCGATGGAGGTGGAGAAGCGGATCCGCAAGGAAGTGCGCGTCACCGTCCTGGGCCACGTGCAGCGTGGCGGCACACCGACCGCCTACGACCGGGTGCTGGCCACCCGCTTCGGGGTCAATGCCGCCGATGCCGCACACAGCGGCGAGTACGGGATGATGGTGTCGCTGCGCGGTGAGGACATCGGCCGGGTTCCGCTGGCCGACGCGGTCCGTCAACTCAAGTTGGTGCCGGAGAGTCGCTATGACGACGCGGCGGCCTTCTTCGGCTGAGCGCGCGTCTTACGGGCTGACCGGCACCGGCTCGATGGACTCCAGTGAGGTGTCGCGGGTCTCGCGCATGATCAGTAGTGCGATGAACGTCAGCGTCGCCGCGCACAGCAGATAAACCCCGACCCAACCGACGCCGTAGGTCGTCGATAGCCAGGTCGCGATGAACGGGGCCACCGCCGCGCCCAGAATGCTTGCGGAGTTGTAGGAGATCCCGGATCCGGTGTAGCGGACGTTGGTCGGGAACAGTTCGGGCAGAACGGCACTCATCGGGCCGAAGGTGAAACCCATCAGTGTCATACCGATGATCAGGAAGGCCAGCACCGAACCCTGCGAGGCCCGGCCCGGTGCCAGCAGCACGGAGAACAGACCGCCGTAGGCCATGATCGCGGCGGTCACCGTCAGCAGTGTTCGTCGCCGGCCCCAACGGTCGGCCAACTGTCCCGCGATCGGGATCGTCGCGGCGAAGAACAGCACCGCGATCAGTTGCAGCTTGAGAAAGTCGATGTAGTTGAAGCCCAGTCCCATTCCATTCGGCGGCAACTTGGCGGTGCCGTAGCTCAGCGCCCACGTGGTGACGATGTAGAAGATCGTGTAGGTGGACAGCATCACAAAGGTGCCCAGGATCAGCTGGCGCCAGTTGTTGCGGAATACCTGCGCCACCGGGGTTTTCACCCGTTCGCCCCGCTCAAGCGCACGGGCGAACACCGGGGTTTCAGTCAGTTTCAGGCGCACGTACAGCCCGATCGCGACCATCACGGCGCTGATCAGAAACGGGATCCGCCAGCCCCAGGTCAGGAACGCACCACCCAGATCCGGCTTGGCGTTCGAGTGCCCCAGCCAGATCAACAGGCCCAGGAACACGCTATTGGCCAACAGGAATCCGAACGGCGCACCGAGTTGCGGCCACATGGCCGCCCAGGCCCTCCTGCCCGGTTTGGCGGTCTCCACCGCCAGCAGTGCCGCACCACTCCACTCACCGCCCAGTGCCAGACCCTGGGCGAAGCGCAGGATGGCCAGCAGCGCCGGGGCGAGCAGGCCCACCTGGTGGTAAGTCGGCAGCAGTCCGATGGCGAAGGTCGCGATACCCATGGTGAGCAGTGAGCCGACCAGGGTGGCCTTGCGGCCGACCCGGTCACCGAAGTGGCCGAATAACACCGAACCGATCGGACGGGCCACGAATGCCAGACCGAAGGTAGCCAGCGAGGCCAGTAGTGCGGTGGTCGGGTTGCCCTTGGGGAAGAACAGGAACGGAAACACCGACACCGCCGCGGTGGCATAGATGTAGAAGTCGTAGAACTCGACGGTGGTGCCCACCATCGAGGCGATCACGATGCGGCTGCGCGGGACGTCGCCGACGAGATCGGGGGACTGGGCGGTCATGGCTGACTTCCTGTCGGATGGCATTGGGCGAGGCAAGGGTAACCCGGCCCTCGATAGGATCACCTGTCATGACGACCGCGACCGGTATCTCCGGAAAAGCCGACCTGCTCGACTATGACGACGTGGTGGCACGTTTCGACCCGGTGCTGGGCCTGGAGGTGCATGTCGAACTCTCCACGGCCACCAAGATGTTCTGCGGGTGCGCCACCACCTTCGGCGCCGAGCCCAACACCCAGGTGTGCCCGGTATGCCTGGGCATGCCCGGTGCGCTGCCGGTTCTCAACGCCGCCGCCGTTGAATCCGCCATCCGGATCGGGCTCGCGTTGAACTGCGAGATCGCGCCGTGGTGCCGGTTCGCCCGGAAGAACTACTTCTACCCGGATCAGCCGAAGAACTACCAGATCTCCCAATACGACGAGCCGATCGCATTCAACGGCTACCTCGATGTGCCACTGGATGACGGCAGCACATTCCGGGTCGAGATCGAGCGCGCGCACATGGAGGAAGACACCGGCAAGCTGACCCACGTCGGCAGTGACACCGGCCGCATCCATGGCGCCACCACCTCGCTGCTGGATGTAAACCGGGCCGGGGTGCCGCTGATCGAGATCGTCACCAAACCCGTCGAGGGCACCGGTGCGCAGGCCCCCGAGGTGGCTCGCGCCTATGTGACAGCATTGCGAGATCTGTTGCGGGGCTTGGATGTTTCCGATGTGCGGATGGATCAGGGTTCGCTGCGATGCGATGCCAACGTCTCGCTGCGGCCGATCGGTCGACGAGAGTTCGGCACCCGAACCGAGACCAAGAACGTCAACTCGCTCAAGAGCGTCGAGGTGGCGGTGCGCTATGAGATGCGCCGCCAGGCAGCGATTCTGGCGGCAGGCGGCAGCATTCATCAGGAGACCCGGCACTTCCACGAGGACGGTCACACCTCACCGGGCCGCACCAAGGAAACCGCGGAGGACTACCGGTACTTCCCGGAGCCGGACCTGGAGCCGGTCGCACCCAGTGCGGAGATGGTGGCGCGACTGCGCGAGACGATTCCCGAGCTGCCGTGGTTGACGCGCAACCGGATTCAGCAGGACTGGGGCGTCTCCGATGAGGTGATGCGTGACCTGGTCAACGCTGGCGCGGTCGAACTCGTCACCGCCACCGTGGCCCATGGCGCCTCCAGTGAAGCCGCCCGCGCGTGGTGGGGGAACTTCCTGGTGCAGAAGGCCAACGAGCTCGGTGTGGAACTTGACGCCCTGGCGATCACGCCCGCCCAGGTGGCTAGGGTCGTCGTACTCGTGGACGAGGGCGCGCTGTCCAACAAGCTGGCCCGCCAGGTGGTCGAGGGTGTGCTGGCAGGCGAGGGCGACCCCGATGCGGTGATGGCCGGCCGCGGGTTGGCCATGGTGCGTGACGAGTCGCTGATCCAGACGGCCGTCGACGAGGCATTGGCCGCCAGCCCCGATATCGCCGAGAAGATCCGCGGCGGCAAAGTGCAGGCCGTCGGCGCGATCGTCGGCGCGGTGATGAAGGCGACCAAGGGTCAGGCCGACGCCGCGCGGGTGCGCGAGTTGGTGTTAGCGGCCTGCGGTCAGAGCGGCTGACCGGCCTTACACGACCTGCAAGCCAGCGGGGATCCGCTGTGGGTCACGCCAAAACGCATCGTTGAGGAACCGCGCCGACAGATCCGGTGGCAGCAGGGTTTCCCGCGGCTTGAATTCGACTGCGCGACGCAAGGTATGCAGTCCCGGGGTTCCCGCGCGTTCATCGAAATCGCTGACGTCGTACTCGACATTGTCGAAATCGTGCTCGAAGTGCGGTTCACCCAAGAACTCGTAGATGGCATGCATGGTTTTGGCCGGATCGGTAGTCAGGGTTTCGTATTGCACAACCAGCAGCCGATCGCGCTCGGCGCCGTAGCAGGCCTGTTTGAGTGCATCATACGGGCCGCCCACCACGCCGTCGGGCGACACCATATCGTTAGCGCGGGTGTAGACGTTGCCGCCAGCGTTGTAGTTGAAGATCGACGACGGGCTGAAGACGTTGTGCTGCACCAACCGTTCGATGCTGTCGACGATCCAATGCAACTCGCGCACGCAGGCGATCACTTTCGCATCGGGATACAGGCGAGCGATCGCCGGCATCCGTGCGCACCACGCCCGGTTGGTATCGAAGATCACCTCGGCCGTGGAATCGGCGTAGAAGTTGTCGAATAATCCGTGCAGGATGGCCGCGCGCTGGGTGTCGTCAATAAAAACCGAGAACTCGTTACGCGCGCTCATCTCGCCAAGCAAAGCGCCGAACAGGCCTGCCAGCGGACCGGACATACCCGCCTGAAAGCGCGGATTCTGGCCCAGCAGCGCGGCCAGGAGGGTGGAGCCCGATCGGGGTAGACCCGATATGAAGTGCATTTTTTCAGGTTACCGCTTCCGCTGGTACTCCGCATCGCCATAGCGCGCGGGCAACTCAGATGCCGGGATCGGTACGCTCCGGATCTCTTTGAGATTAGCCTCAGCAAAGAATCGCATGGTGGCCCCGGCAAAGTCGCTGGGACGCCACGCTTGTGGGCACCGCGTGCGCCCGGCGCGATGAACTGCGCAGGCGGCCGGCTGGCACTCAGATCTCAGCTGGGCGGGGGTACCACCGTCACCGTGTGGGTCCCGATCGACGGATAAAACCGACCTGATGCGGAATGACAAGATATAGAGAAACATCAAGTCGAGGTGGCAATGGTGGTCACTGCGGCCGCCGCACGGGCGACATTCGACCCTGGGCTGTTGCTGACCGGATTAAGGATTTAGGGGGTCGTGCAGATGTCGATCGCCGGTGTGATCGACCCGGCTGAATTCTTCGCCGACGACGTTGTTCAGGACCCCTACCCGCTGTACGCCCGACTGCGGGAGGACGGTGGGGTGCACCGGGTCGGTGACTCCGGGTTCTATCTCGTCGCCAGCTGGGCTGCGGTGACCGATGCGGCGAACCGGCCGGAGGACTTCTCATCAAACCTGACCGGCCCCATCACCTACAGCCCGGAGCGCGGCGTTGCACCGCTGGTGATGGACGGTCTCGGGGGGCCGACCCATATCCTGGCCACCGCCGACGATCCCGCCCATGCCCTTCACCGCAAGCTGATGCTCGGCCAGTTCACGGCTAAACACGTTCGCGAACTGGCACCGCATATCGTGGCGACTTTCGAGAACCTCTGGGCGCTCAGGGCTTCCGCCGACACGGTCGAGTGGATGGACGCCGTGGCCAATCGGTTGCCGATGATGATCGTCGCCCGGCTGATCGGGGTTCCCGACGCCGACTCCGACCAGCTCGCGCGGTGGGGATACGCCAGCACCCAACTGCTCGACGGTCTGCTGTCCGAAGATTTGGTCAACGCGTCGATGAAGTCACTCGGTGAACTCAATGCCTACATCGTCGAACACCTCAACAGAGCGGAATCCGCTCCCCGCGATGATCTGATCAGCGTGCTGGCCACCGTGTGCGCCGAGGGGCAACTGGACCGTTTCACCGCCCAGATGATCCTGATCTCATTGTTCAGCGCCGGCGGGGAGTCAACTGCCTCGCTGCTGGGCACCGCGGTAACCATCCTTGCCACGCAACCGGAGTTACAGCGAGCGCTGCGCGACGATCGGCAACTCATGCCGACCTTCATCGAGGAGACGCTGCGGCTGGAGCCGCCGTTCCGGGCGCATCACCGGCACGTGCTGCACGACACCGAACTGGCCGGCTGCGCCCTGCCCAAGGACTCCCGCATTCTTCTGCTGTGGGGGGCGGCCAACCGTGACCCGGCCCAGTTCGACGTACCCGATGAGCTGCGTCTGGACCGGCCGAAGACCAAGGGCCACATGACATTTGGCAAGGGTCTGCACTTCTGCCTCGGAGCATCACTGGCCAGATTGGAAGCATCGACCGTGCTGGGGCTGCTATTGGACCGCACCACCTGGTTCGAGGCCGCCGACGTCGGTCCGTGGTTACCCAGCGTGCTCGCACGGCGCCGGGAGTACCTCGACCTCGCTGTCGAATGACATCCCGGGCCGTGCTTCTATCGGCAGACGATTTACCGGGCCGGTTTGGCTAGGTGGTCCACGCTGCCGATGGTCTCCCGGGCCTCATACGTCATCGAGTTGGGCAGCGGTCCGGGACTCACGATGTCGAGCATTCTTTCGCCGCGGCCCACATTGAAACGTTCCTCAGCCTTGAGTCGTCGGCTCGCGATCCACTCATCGGTCTGCCCCTTGGTCAATCGCCCGGTAGGAACGACACTGATATCGGTGATTGAGATGACAGGATCCACCACATCACTAATGGTCAGGTGGGTGAGGATGTTGGATTCAAATTCGACAAGCAGCACCGGAATACTCTCACCGCTGAGATTATCGGCGAGCATTCGAGCAATGATGAACGCACCGTCTTTCGTGACCAGGGGCATTTGAGCGCCGGTGAACGGCATCATCCCCTCCGGATAGATGGCAAGGCTGACGCGATCATTTGTCGCCAGCGCGTCTCTGACTCGTCGAATGCTGTCGGGGATTGGCCGATGTTTCGGATCGCCCTCGTCCACGTAAATCACATCGCCGGCCGAGTCTGGCGGCGCGATGGGCCAGACAGTCTTGCGGTTAATGGCCATGTGGCGCTGACACCCCATCAATTGGGACAGTCGGTGCGCCAGCGTGGCGTCGTAGATGCCCAAGTCGTGGTTTGCGATCATGACCATCGCGTAGCGCGGATACTTCGACAACGCGGCCCGGGTCTTCTCGACCCCTTCGAACCTCACGTCCGGACTCCTGAAGAAGTTAGACGGGTCTAATGCGTCGGTCATCTCCGTCAATGACTTTCTCAGCACGGTGGCGGTGACCAGCGTTGCGGCAGTCGCAAATGGCTTTCGCCCCGCTTGCAGTAGCTGGGGGATGGATATCCGGATCGAGAAAGGCACGTTCTCGCGGCGTTCCAGGCTGGTACTCGTTCGGTGCATCCAATGTGAAAGCCGCTGCAGACGAAAAGATTTGACGGCTTCAAAGCCCGCTGCGCGCTGCAGTTTGATCATGCGCCGCATGATCTCGAGATTCTGCTGTGTCGCCATTGCTATGTTCGCCTCAAGGATTGTCAGATCACCCTGCCTTGCAGGCGGCAAATCGCAGTCCACGAACTGAGAGTTGTAGAGTGCTGCCAGTTCGTCTAGGGCGGCTTTGGAAACATGTCGATAACGCGAGAGCTCCACTGCGGGCCTGGACCCGGCTGGAAAGAATCCGAGCGCGATCGAGGTCCGATCATCGAACAGTTGCTCAAAATGGCGAAGCTTCGAGAGGTAATTGGGTTTCGTCAATGCCAAATTCACCCCCTATCGATTAGCGACCCTCCCGATGCTAGCGCGATGTCGGCGGGAATGCTTCAGGCGTTATCGGCATTGGACCGTGGGAAACCGCCGCCCTGCGGGAAGAGCGGGAACACCACGTCGTCGAGTTTCTCGGCGTCGCCGGCGGTCCGATTCACCGTTGCACCCCAGATGTTGCCGTCCGGCGACACCGCCAGCGACCAGGCGTGGCCGTGGGTGTCCTGCCGCACCACTTCGGGATCGCCGGTCACCGCGCCGGTGGCCTGAGCCAGGCGCACCGCCACGGTTTGCTTGGTGTTGACCAGGTTCACCAGCACGGTGCCGTCCAGTGCCACGCATCCCGCCACCCCCGGGCGGTCCGGCCAGGTCCACACCGTGGTGGCCTTGCCGTCGGAACCGATGCGCTGAAGCCGGTCGCCCGCCGGGGCGCGGTCGGTGACGTAGAGCGCCCTATCGGCCGCGTCGATGCACATTCCGCCACCGGCACCCAGACCGGTCAGTGCCGTCGTCGGCGGTGCCTGCCCGACGGTTGTCGGCTGTTCAAACCGAATGACCTTGCCGGCCAACGAGTTCGGGTCTGAGGCCAGTCCTGGGTTGCCGGCGTCGCCGGTCTGAACGACCAGTGTTGTCGGGCTGCTGAAGAGCAGTGAACCGGTGTTGCCGAAAGCACCCTTGGGAATTCCGGTCAGCAGGTCCTTGGGTACATCGCCGTCGGCGATACGGATCACCCGGTTATCGGTCGGTGTGCTGATGTAGGCGTACATCAGCCGGTCCTGTTCGTAGGTGGGCGATAGCGCGATGTCCATCAATCCGCCGTCACCGCTGCCATCGACACCGATGACCAGTTTCACCTTGGGTTCGGCGCTCACCGACACCTCTTTGATCGCGCCCGTGGTGCGCTCGGCGACCAGGGCGGTCTTGGCGTCGGAGCCCATGATGAGCCCACTGGTGGACTCCAGGCAGCCCTGCATCACCCCGGGGGCAGGGCAGACCTTGGGGAACGGCTTGGCAGGCAAAGGTGGCGGCGGGGGTGGG
>Ga0194038_1000283_pt1 | contig 22227 bp, 21 predicted proteins | sample JunL226m_MetaG_FD_148630 | JGI IMG/M metagenome (GOLD analysis project Ga0194038, IMG submission 148630) | Anoxic zone freshwater microbial communities from boreal shield lake in IISD Experimental Lakes Area, Ontario, Canada - Jun2016-L227-6m | ecosystem: Environmental > Aquatic > Freshwater >... | reverse complement strand
CCCGTTTTTTAGTTCTTTTTAACTTTCTTTTTTTGGAGCTTTTATGGTTGAAATTATTTCCGCAGCCCTCTTGTTAATTTTTACCTGAACTGCACAGCCCAAACTCCTTGAATACTAAATATCTAATCGATATTTTGTTTTCTTGGAGTTTTTCTATTTGCGCCACCACAATTGACATCTAGCCTGGTGCTAGAATCGCCTGCATGAATACCGTCGCTACCGTGGATAAAGAGTTTGATCTTTTCGTCCTATTCAAATCCGAAGATGAGAAACAACATACTGTAGGCCTCCAATCGACTGGTGAAATCATTTTCTTGTTTACACAGGAAAAGATTGATGCGCTTGTAAGCTACTTGGGTGGCGTAGAGACGTTGCACAACTTAACTACCCATGTGGCATTGACCATGAGGGAGCACAATCTTTCTTTCGCCATGGAAGCCACCTTAACGAGCTTGGCCATGTCTCATACATCACGGTTTGCAGAAGTGACGATAAACGACAAAACCTATACTAACTACACCATAATTCCGTTTTCCAAGGAGCTTGTAATCCACTTCTTACCAACCTATGAGCAATCATATAAGGTCATGGTTGAGTGGCTAGGGTGGGTGTCAAAATAATGATTGACTTTTAGTCACTTCTTAGAATATAATCAATTCATCAAATAAGAATAACCTAATTTGATTTAAAACTATTACGCTGAAAGGCATTACATGATTAACAAATATTTCGAGAAGTCGATTAAAAGCCCTGAAGGTAAAGCATGGGCGCAGGACTTGTGGCTGAATTTAGTACAAGGAACTCAAAACATTTTTGGTAATGCCAGCGGCAAAACCGACAATGGCAACACTTTCACCGCAGAAATTGATTTTGATATCAAAACCTCTGGTACTGGTAAAGAGTACGTCAAAGGCTCGCTTACATTGGGTGAAGAGAAGTTCGATATTTCCGTATTTCCGACAAGCGTACCCACTTTTCCTGATAAGAAATTTCAAGGCTCTATTCGTCGTGTTGGCGAAAAAGAATCTGCGGCTGATGTAGATGTAATCGCTTTTAATGGCGCTAAGGGCATGGCCTACAAGTTACGCCTGAAAGCCCCTTATGTTCGCCCAGAACAAGCAGGAGTAGCACCAGCAACAAACGGTGCAGAGAGCGACGAAGACGCGCCTTTTTGAAAAAAACTAGACCTCCTCAAATACGAGGGAATTAGAATTTAAACCTATGCCTAGCGATTTTTAGTCGCTAGGCTTTTTTACTTTCGCTTTTTGTTTTTTGATGAAGATAAGAAGTTGCTAATCTCAGCGGCAACATTACCCCGCTTTGCTTTAGCCTTGCGTGCTGGTGCTTTGCGAGCTACAACAGCTTTTTTGACGGCTACTTTTTTGGAGGGCGATACTACTTTCACAGCTCTTTTGGCTACCTTGCGGCTTGCAGGAGTCTTAGTATTTTTGGTTGGCAGCTCTACTGTAGCCATATCCAACATAGCTCTACCAGCAATGATTTGATACATCATCACAAATGAGGTCTTAGTTTCTATATCCCACCGCTTAAACACTTCAATGGGTGGCACAAAGGCACTTACCTGCGGGTCAGCAACCATCATTGAATAGCTTGCTTGAAGGCGATCCTCAAGAGTTTCCTCTAAAGCAAAATCCATGTGATCAAGTGCGCCAGCGTAAATCAACACTGTAATTGGCGGCACATTAAGCACTCTTGCCAATGGCTTGATAACAGTTTCTTTATCGCTATGGGCGACCCAGCGCGCGTTATTTAAAACGCTATAAAACATGGTGTAAGAAAGCCCGTGCTTTTCAGCAAAGCGTCTGGCAGTTCCGCCTTCTTTTGCAATTCGCTCGTTGAGTCGATATACAAGCTCTTTTTGCAGCTCTGCTACAGGGATGCCTTTAGGTGCAATTGGTCTACCGCGTCCAGTGTTCATACTCTTCTCCGAAATATAAATATAGATTGACTTTTTATGATGAAATCGTTACAATCAACCGATTCACACAATAAAACAATCTAACGTGTTCACTATACAAAAATTCTCAGCTCGTGTCCGTACATTAAGCCATTCCCACGAAAAAGGCATTGACCATAGACAGTATTTGCCTCGCAATGGTACGGGTTTTCGTGAATCCAACGAAGATAGCTTTAAAAAATACGGCTATACAGGTGGCTTTAGAAACTATGCCGATCTTACGGGATTTGTCGTTACTTTACCTGATGACCCAGAAAACCTTTTTTATATCCGCCAAGACCTCAAGCATAGGGAGCTTTTGCCGATTATTGTTGCAAACCATAAGAGCCGACCCCAACAAGCGGAATTTATTTCCGTTGCGGCTCAAATTTTTGGCCTCACTGATGCCTCTGATGGCTCAAGCATTGCCATGCCAATCGCCACCTACTTCGGTCCACCGCCAGCGACCAAAGCAACAGCTCTTATGCCTAATCAGCTATTTGATGAAACTGCTAGGGTTGATGCTGTCAGGCAGGCTATTACAGATAAGCGGGGCAATTGGAACTACATTCAATTAGCAGGCTCAGTCGTTAAGCGTGAAATCGTTACAGATGCCATTACAAAACAAGCCTGGCTTCGCGTTGTCTTGCGCCAGCACGAAGAGGCAGACTCGCATATTGTTGTTTTTTACACCCAAAAGGATGTGAGCGTTGTCAAGGACTCAACCCCTGTAGGATCGCTGGTATCAATCCGTGCAGTTTATGGGTCAAGAGTAATCGACGGACGTGTAACCCCAACCATTTGGGCCAATTCCATTCGTTCAGCTACAAATCATGATCTTCACTTCGCCCTAACGGGTCGCAAAGAATTTGCGCCTAGCTGGTTAAAAGCTGAAATGGGTGTGCCAAGTGGCAAACAAGAATAAAGAAATTATTAGGGCGTTTTCTTATACGTCTATTTTTAGCGCAGTCGTACTCTTAATTTATCAGGCTGGGAAAGTAAATCCACTAAACCCAATGGGCTGGATTGGCCTTCCGATTGCAGCCACTCTTTGCTATGGGCTTTTACGGCTCAAAATTCACCACGCCAACATCCAAAAAGATCGGATTGATAAAAACTGGTTAAGCAATTTAGACACCCCATTGATTTACGAATCTATGGCCGCACTGAAAAAATTACCCCCAATGGAGCCGATCAGCGAGACCCTAGACCTAGAGAGCGTACTTAAAAGTACGCCGCCAGAAGCGGGCTTTAACGCGGTTCAATACGGCCTCGGAACCTTGCATGGTCAATATCTAGACCTCTTTAGGCAAATGGTTAAAACCATGCTCCACCCTGAAAATCAGGTGAGCGCCTATTTTGAGTCAAGAGAAAATGCCCGTCTTGTGGATATTGACCTCAAGCTGGAAAATGCACAAGACGAATATAAGAAGTTGTTGCTAGAGCAGCGCCAAAAAGAGATTGATACGTCTCGCAACCATGACGAAAGATCTTTATTGGAGCACTCGCTACTGGTGGCTACTTGTGCGCTCTATATCGCACAGACCTGCAAAGACCCTCTACAAGAAGCATCATTTTTGCGTAAGAAAATTGAGTTTATTCCCGATGAGTTCTTACGCAATGACCCACTGATTCTGATTTGCGCTTTCGCTCATGACTTGGGGAAGATTACCGCCTTTAAAACCTACACTCGCTCGCTCGCTGACCATGACATTAGAGGCCAGAAAATTACATCTCGACTTCCAGCTTATTTAGCATCGGGCGAACTTTCAAGGGATGATCGCTTTATTTTGGATAACGTGCTGGGACACTATCACGCTCCAAGCAAGATTACGGTAGGGCATCGCATGGATTCGGCAATGAAAACCCATGCCTTTAGTCTTTCCAATCGAATGCACCGCATTTTAGAAATCATAATTGCTGCCGATACTATGGCGGGGGCATTAGAAGCCAAAGCGCCACAGCTTCGCAAGGACGATAAATTAAAGCCATTAACTGACGCAGAGTGGGAAGCCTTAGTTAGCAGCGCTGCAACAACAGGCCCAGTCGCCACCTCCGATTCATCAACAGAAGAATTTGAACAGCAGATAGTTGATGCCTTTCATGATATTGCCACTTCAAATGACAGCATCTTTAATCCGGTCGACCCCTACGATAAGACCGCTTTGGGCTTTACCCAAACGGATATTGAATTTGGCAAGAACCTTCTGTTCGTTAAAGCCAGTCAAGCCATTGATTTAATCGAGCAAATGGTAGGAGAAGTTATCCACGCTGATAAGGTCAATTACGTTACCTCCGTACTTTCTAAAAACTCAGCTATCCATAACCCTCTATTAGTTAGTGGCGCAGTTACTAACCGTAACTATGGCGGCACCTGGGCATGGTTCTTGCGCTTTTATCCACGGGATGCGTTGGTATTAAATAGCGGAGGCTTTAATTCACTTCGAGGTGACTACCTTAAAACTCAGCAAGACCGCAAAGATGTAGAGGGGCCTTATTACTGCGTGGACTTAGAAGGGGCGAATGAGGCTTATGAAATGCGCTTCAAAGGTGTTGGTGCTGATGAGTGGCATCAATACGCCATGATTGTGGACAGCATGGGCAGGGGAAAGGCTTGTGCTTGGGGGGATGGTAAAAAGCCTTTATTGGAAGATCGGGAGCGCCTAATTAATGGTGAAGCAATCCAAGGTAAATCGGACCCAGCACACGACGAGCTAACCAAAACCACAATAACAGTAGAGCCAAGAACCAAACTGCTAGACCAAGCCATTGAGGATGTAGAGGGCTTCACCACCATCCTTCCTTCTGCCATGGAAGCAAAGGCTGACGAGATTCGGTGTAAAACACTCAGCCCCGCCAAGCGCAAGCTGTTAAAAGAGCTGGTAGCCTCTGGTGAGGTAGGGCGAGGTCATAAAGCAGATGTAAGCGCCCTGCAATTTAACGGCATCCCTTTAGCAGAACTACTTGCTTTATCTGATACCGAGCAAAAAAGCCTTGGTATCAGCTTTTCAGACGGTGAAATTCGTTTTTCCCGCTAACTCAATTATAATAAATTCATTAAATCATGGCATTAAAACCAAAATCAATTCAGGGAATAGGCGACACATGAAATTCCTCATAAATACCGTACCGCAGTCTGAAAACCTCGATGAGAGCCTATATCCACCGAGAAAACGTAAGGCCAGCGATGGTCCGCTAGTTAATGACCCACGCACTATTGAAATGCGTAGGATTAAAGAAAAGTACAGTCTGCGTGCCGTCGATCTTGTTGAGGAGCTTAAATTTCAAGGCGTTGAAATTAGTCAGGCCTCTATACAAAGCTACTTGCAGGGCAATATAGAGGGTTCGCGCCATAAACAAAACCCTATCGACAAGCTCTTGCTTGAATTTAAAAAGCTAGACAAAAGGCTTCAGAAGATCTACGGTACTTTTGCGGCAATGAGTATGCAAGAAATTATTGACCGCTGGTACAAGCAACTGGGTATCGTTAGCGGCTCTAAAGTTCGCAAACTCAGCTCCATATTGGGGCTTGACTACAGCACTGTTTTTCTCTGGTACCAAGAAAATCGGAAGCCACGCACAATCAACATTTTGGTGCAGTGTCAGTTTGCTGTGGATAAGGCCACAGTAAAAACTAAAAGGTCTATCCTACCGCTCACTGGTATCGCACGATGAAATCTATTTCTCTATTCGCAATATCCTCATTCCTTGCCGCTAATTGCGCTATTGCAAAGCCAGTCGAATTTGACACCCCCGATGTTCATATCGTGGTTACTAGGGCCTTAGATAACTGGGACCAGAACAACTCTGTGGCAGGCTACAAATACATCAGCAGTAATAGGGCTCAAAAGTACAACTTCAAACTTCTCGGTAAAAATGATCCTACCGAAACTGAGGCCATTCATACTGGCGTTCAATCAATCGCCAATGCCGCTGGCTTTGCTAACGAATCTGAAAAACCAGCCACTTTTTTCTTTTTCCCGTCGATCAATCTGTCGGGGCAAGAAGCCAATAATTATTCCACTACCCAAAATAAACTTTGGGAATATCGCTCGATAGAGTTCTTTAAAACCAATGCAGCAATTGCATCCTCCACCGTTGTTAGCGAGGGTGGTATTTGGAGCGCTATTGGGGATGGTTTATTGGGCGGCTTAGGTGGCCTTGCAATTGGCAGTGCTGTTGGTAAGTCGGTTGGCGGGTTTGTTGGCTCGGCGATTGCTGGTGGGGGTGCAGCTGCTTTAGGGGCCAATATCGGCGTGAATATTGGGGCGCAAACGACACAGGCTAGCTCGAATGACCCAATCAAACCAGAAGAAGATTTACAGGCCCTATTAAAAAATCCTCTATATGGATTCAATCAAGTGCCAATTATTAACTATGCTCAGTACCACAGTGTTGATGTGATTAAAGTTGCAATTGCCAACGGAAATACTGGCACTGTTTTAATTGCATATAAAAAGAATAAAACGCCTGAAATAGCGCAATTAGCGCTTATTCAGGCCATTCCAAGCGCAATGAGCGTAGATGAAAAACCAGTTGATAGGGCTATGTCGGCAGATAAGAATTATAAGGATCGCCTAAAGATCTGGGAGTTGTATTGCGATAAATCAGGGTGCTGATTAACTGATGACATCGTTTCTCAGCTCCGCTTTCTAATGACCCTTGCAAGAAATCCACGTAGCTCCCTTGGATTTCCTTGGTCTATATTGTCTAAGCCACGAACCACTAAATAATGTCCGGAATTGAAGTGACTATTGGCAATATCTCCGAGCATCAAGAGGCCGTTGAACTGCACCACCGCTTCATGCCGATAACGGTGGGTAATGTTGAATGGGAATTTTCGCATCTTGAGGCCTTTGCAATAAAGGTCCCCATTAATATTAACCATTCAAGCACAATCAACATTGATGTGATTATCCTTTTTGCAAATCATTGCTTCACTCGTAGCATTGAGGACGGCGAAAACCCGCCCACAGAACTTATTTTTGATAATGGGATTGAAAGGCGAGTGCTTGACACAGAACGTTATGAGCTATCGAAAATACACCTTCGATCAATTATTCATAACCTTCCTAATCAAACTATTTTTTATGCGGACACCAAGCAACCTAATTTTGTTATCTATGAAATAAAAGAGGGCAACGATCCCACTAAGTTAAAGAGGTATGCCGTTTATCTATTTGCTGAAAAAGATCGTGCGCGGAAAAGACGAGTGCTATTAAGAATACAGAGCGCCTACATTCCTTCTGAATGGACGAGGCGCCAGGAGAAGGCTGACAAAATATCTTTTAGAAATCTCATTAAACGAGCGTATCAGGGCAAGTGATTTCTCCACAAAAACCAACGGCCACACAGGGTGGCCGTTGCATGCAAGTTTCTCTACTCTTTCGAGATTCCCACTCCAGGTGGGACCTATTTAACTAGGCGGCGCCTCTTTTTTCACTTGCTCATAGAAGGTCTATGCGTAGATTTTATAGGAATTGAGGTCGTAATTACAAAATTATTTGCATGATTTACGCTGGCCTCCCTGGTCTTGTGTTCAAAAGCCACAAAAAAATCTTCCAGCCATTCATTAATTATCTAATCAACATGTAAGTGCACGCTCACTTTTTTAGCTATACCCCGTGAGCCACCCAATTATTAGCACCAAGATGACTGAATATCGTCAAATACTCAACCGAAACCTCCGAAACCATGGAGACAAAAGGGTCATCAAGAGATGGGCTTGGGAGATTTATCACAAATCAGATTTCTCATCCAATAATTGACGATTTAAGACATCTTAATGCGGAATAGTACTCAGCGGTTGAATCTCAAGTTGCTCTGCCAAAATCTCGACTTGCGCTGCCGACGACAGCTGCCGACTACATTACTTGTATTACTTCACATTCACCCAAATTTTTTCTATATCAATGGTGATAAGTGCTATTAGCATCATTAGATTATTGTGTCGTTTTTCGCTATAATCAAGCTCTCCTGTTGCTTATATTTTGGGCAACCTCTTTAGACCCTTTAAATAGCTTGCTATTCGTTACGCAGTAACGATACTATACGATTATGGAACTCACCAATGCGGAACGCCAAGCCAAGTACCGAGACAAGCAAAAACATGGCCAGCAAAATCGCCGCCTCAATGCTTGGATAGATACCAAAGCGATGAAATCTTTAGAAAAGTTGGCCAAGGCACATGGCGCTACCCAGCGCCAAGTTTTAGAGGCTTTGCTGTCCACCTTCAAAGACGATTTGTTTCTCAATCAAAAGCTCGCCGAAATCGGTAAGAAACCCCATAAAGTTGCCAAGAAAGCCAAGCCCTCATGAAAACCACTCTACTTGCCTTATGTCTTTCTTTTGCCATGTGCCCTGCTTTTGCGGCACCTGAACCTACGGAACAATGGATGCTCGGCAATCCGGCATCGACCAATTGCGCTGCAAACCATAATGGCTCACTCTATATGGCCACGGACTCCAAAACAGGTGGTCAATATGGAATTTGCCAGCTCTCCCCTACCCTCGCAATCGAAGAGTGGTGCCTACTAAGGGCAGACCAAAACATTGAGAAAAAGGACTGCCCTAACCTGATCATTTTGCTTAAAGAGGGCTCTAAATGAGCCAAAACCTCAATGCCGTCTTTGATAGCTTAAATTACTCCAGGCTAGACTTCACAGCTCTGCGCGCGCACCTATTACGCATCCCAACAGCTCAAATTGCTGATCTTTACTATTCTCCCGACTCGCCACAGTTAGCCTATGGTTTAGAGCGCTTTTTAAAAGAGATGCGAAATGAGCTGCTTGAGCGATCTGTAATCACACACCCATCCTTTTATCAAACCCTCTCACGAGCAGGTTTTGGTGGCAAATACCTTAATGATGCTCTGCGCCAAATACAGATTCTCTCTACAAGTAAAGCGGGCAAACCCCGATTTGAGGACCCAATCGCTCAGTGGTTTAGACCTAAGACGGCCGCCCTCCTCTTTACCCAGCACATTAAGACCTTGGGTGATTTGGTAGATATGATCAATCTGCGTGGCTACGGCTGGCATAAACCCATCCCCAAATTAGGCGGGAAGCGGGCTAAAGTCGTGCTAGATTGGCTCAGGAATCAAGGGTTTCCCTTTAGCGAGGAGGTGCAAGCCCCTTCTGCTATCGCAAAAGTAAGTTTCTTTAATGAAATTAGCCCTCAGAACCGCGTTTTAGCCCCACTAGAGAACATCACCCTCCCCTGCCCTTACGATGGCGCTACAGGCGAGAATCGGGCGATTGCCAAGCCCTACATTGAGGCTGATAACGATTTAGAGGCGGTGAAAGCCTATTTATTGAGACACAAGGGCAACCCAAAAACTCTTCGCAGCTATAAAAAGGAGTTAGAGCGCTTCTTGCTATGGAGCGTGATTGTGCGTGGCAAAGCACTTTCCTCCCTTTTAGTAGATGATTGCGAGGCTTACAAGGATTTCTTAAAAGCACCCTCGCCTGAGTTTTCTGGCAAGGTGATGCCAAGATTTTCAAAGGCATGGAAACCCTTTACACCCTCCTCTTTATCGGCAAAAAGCCAAAAATATGCAATGCTGATCATTAAGATGGCTTTTGATTGGCTAGTGAAAGTTCGCTACTTAGCAGGCAACCCCTGGGAGGCCGTTAAATATCCCGAAACTGAACAAGCAGAACACTTGATGCAAATTGAGAAGGCTCTCTCCTCTGATGTCTGGGAAAGGCTGATTGAGGCAATAGATGTGGATTGTGCTGTTAAAGAAGCCTCTCAAATGCGAATTGCGAGGGCGGCTATCTTGCTTATGGGCGACTCTGGCCTACGCCGTGAAGAAGTTGCTGGCGCTGAAATGATGAACTTTAACCCTAGTAATTTCGCCAAGATTCATGAGTTACGCGTGCTTGGTAAGCGCAAAAAATGGCGTACCGTCCCAGTAAGCCCTAGAACTGCCATCGCATTAGAGACTCACTTTAAGGACCGAAAGGCGATTTGGAAGTTTATGGAAAAAGACGAGTGTGGCAATGAGAAGGTGAATGAGGAGAGGGCAATGTCTGGGCCCCTACTCTGCCCTCTCAGGCTGCCGCCCACGAAGCGCACAGCAAACAAACACAGCGACGATGCAGAGAAATTACGTCAGCCTTATACGGCAAACGGTATATACGCCCTAGTAGATCGCACTATTAAAACCCTCCTAAAACGGAAGAACTATTGGACGGACGAGGAAAAGACTGCCCTCACCTCTTTGTCGGCCCACGACTTTAGGCACACTTGCGCCACTTTGGGGGTAGCTAGCGGGATGCCTATTGATGTGATGCAGAGCATTCTTGGCCACGCTTCTATGACCACAACCAGTATTTATGTCCAATCCAAGAAACAAAGAACTATGCAAGAAGCAGCAAAGTATTTTTCGGGAAGAAGCAAATGACCACTAAGTTTTGCTCTAGTTGTTCAAGTATGCGAAATCTAGAAGGCGGCCAAATAATTAGCTACCGTTGTTCGGACCGAGCCACGAGGACTCGATGGAAATGTAGATGGTGTTTAAGCAGAACGGCTGAGAGTATTTATTCCAAAACACCAAGGGTTGTCAGGCCAGTGGAATGTGCAAAGTAGTCCATTCGATACCGCAAACACAAAACCCGCTAAAAAGCGGGTTTTGTTCTTCTAAAATCGTATCTTATTGTTTTATATAGTCTTTTCTTAGAAAAGATGCTTATTTGTGCTTTCCTAACAGCTCTTTTAGCTCCCTAATGAAATCTTCGTTTAAATATTTATGGGGGAATGTAATAACAACCTTATTCTCCTTTTTACCAATCGCTTGATCAATTCTGGCAAAGATTTTATTACTATTCATGATTAGGATTTCGTCGTTCTTTTTGGTTTGGCTACCTACTCTTAATCCTATAACCTCACCCATTATTTGCTGATCAGTTGCTTCGCTATTTACGACCCTTTTAGCAATCGCTTCCTCTGCTTTACTGGGATCTAATTTAGCAAGCCCATAAACAAATTTTGCTGAGACCAAATGAGGGTTTTTAGCAATCTCATTAATAGATTTAGGTGTTAATTTATCAAACGACATGACATTGGTAATGGTGGACTCAACGACTCCCGCCCTGCTCGCTAAGTCTTTTTGGGATTCGCCTGTCTTAGAAACAATCTGCTTAAAACCCAAATACTTCTCATAATCAGAAAGCTGGGAGTTAATTAAGTTTGAATAAAATGCAGCCTCGAAAACCTGTTCGTCATCAAACTCCCTAATGTCGGCCTCAATCTCCACCCTACCCAACTCTCTATAAGCTTGAACACGGTTATGGCCAGAAATAATTTCATAACCACCCTCTTTCCTTGTCCGAACAACGATTGAATTAGCCAGTGGATTATTGGCTAAGTTTGCCTTTAACTCCTCAAAAGCTTCGGCCTTTAAAGTGCGCTTACGACCATCAACCTCATGTAAGTCAGCAATTTGGACCTTGCCCTTTTCAAGAATCTCTAGCTTGGCCGTAGCCACCCCTAGCTTTTCTTTGGCATCACGCAGATTGCCCGTGTAGTCCATCAAAGAACTCATGCCTACTCTTGGTTTTGGGCTCTCTGTTACTTTTGTTTCCCCTTGGATTGCCGCATAACGAGCATCCAATTCAGCCTGTTTTTTAGAAATTGCCATAATTAAATCCCTTTCCAGCATGAGCGAATTTGTTGTTCAAGTAAATCAACCACCCTGTCATACGCTGGTTTAGCTGAGCCTTGATATTTTGGGAGGTCATAGACTGTTTTATAGTCTGCGGCAGAGCTTGATGACACTTGTGTTTTTGGAATCTCAACGGGAACCACCATTGAGCCATAAGTGTCATTTATCAATCTTTGCATGAATCCGGTGCGCTCATCAGAACTGTCCACCATTGAAAGAAGCACATTTATAAAGGGCCATTCTTTTGGCTTTTCCTCTTTAGCTGCCTTACTTTCTGAAATCGCATTAGCAATCGTGGTGAACAAAGACCAGAATTGTGCGGTAGCAGAAAAATCCATGCCACGGGGCGGGATTGGAATAATCAATCCATCCGAGGCCCAAGCAGCGCCAATGGTCAGATAGGAAAGGGTAGGGGGGCAATCAAACAAAATGATGTCGTAATTCTGTTTGATTGTATTTAAGCCGTTTTTGATTACATCGTAAAACCTAAAACCCTCTTCTTGCAATGCGCGAGTAGGGATTGCGAATTCCGCACCAAAAGCTGACGGTGCTGATGTAATTACATCCAAACCATCCCAATAAGTAGGCCGGATTGCATAATCCAAATCCAATACTGGGGTTGGTTCAGCCTCATCGTCATCTGTAAAGTTGTATTTGCCTGAGCAGAAGGGGAGAACCGTTTGCCATTCCTCTACTTGCGTGTCTGGTAGGTAACCAGCAAGGCTAGATAAACTACCTTGTGGGTCCATATCAACCACCAAAACCTTGTAGGAGAGGGCGCTTAAACCTTGGGCCAAGCACATTGTTGTCGTTGTCTTGCCCACGCCACCTTTAGAGTTGGCAACGGTTATTGCAATACCTTCTTGCCCTGGAGCACGTTCATGGGCCCGACCATAGGCTCTAGCCCAAACTCTAGCCTCAGCTAAAGTAAACTCTCGTCGCCCATTATCAGTTATCTGTCCTTTTGGTAGATCACCCTTTATTAAGCGTCTATTGAATGTATTGCGCTCTATTTTGCATAGCGCAGTGATCTGATTGCCGTTATAAATAGGGGGTGCCTTGCTTAGGTGTGGACTAAATGAAGTATTCCGCACCCGTTCGTTCATATTTATCGCACGATTTGCCTGCTTAACAATGTCGTCGATTGTGTAACTTGTCATGTTTGTCATTTGATTAGCTTTGTATTATTTTGCGCTATTTTGTGTTCTGTTGTACGATTACGCAATATACCACTAATAAGAACTTTTAACTAATTCAATCAATATGACCAACGAATCTGCATTAGATATTGGAAAGCGCATCCAAGCAAGGGTTTCTGCCAATAAAAAGCAGGATATGGAAACGCCTGTATTGCAGCGTAGGTCAATTAAACCCATTCAAATCCCCTTGTGGGATAACTCTACCTTTGCAGTTCAATTTGATTTAGCTAGATCGGCTCTTTTTACAGCGAAATCTCGCGGGAAAAGAAAGTATTTTGCTGATGAAGTTATCCCCAGCCTTAGCCATTTGACCATTAGATATAGGGGTGAAGAGCTAAGGCAACGTGATTTTGACGTGTACTTAGAAATCCTAACATTAGCCAGAGGGCAGCACATTACCTCGGAGTCACCTTGGACGAAATTTAATGCGCGAAGTTTGGTTAAGGAGCTTGGTTGGACCAAAAATAATGAAAGTCTTAAAGAGCTACAGGGCATCATTTCTAGGTTGATTGCCTGCAATATCCTAGTATCTAAGAAGGAAGATGGGTTTGAGAGAGTTTATGGCTATAGCGGGCTCTTGGAGCGCATGGCAGGAATCGTGGATGGTGAATTTACCTCGGGGACTGAGGACACAGTTGATTGGGGAGTAATTATCAACACCGATATTGCTGCCCAAATAAGACCAGGACTCTATACGAAGGTAGATAAAAATATCAGGAAAAAACTATCCTCACTCGGCAAATGGCTTCAGTCTTACTACAGCACCCACAGTAAACCTTATCCAATTAAGGTGGAAACTATCCAAGAATTAAGTGGGGCGACCAACTACACAAAAAGCCAGTTCAAGTATGTCTTAAAAGAGGAAATGGCCAATTTACAAGAATTACAGTTCTTTTTAAGCTTTAATATATCTAAAGATGACCTGCTAAGTGTTCAAAAGGGTGCTTTGTATGGACAAATCTCTGATGCTAGTTAAGATTTTTAGTTTTTCAAAAAGACTTTATATCAAAAAGCTCTCTATAAATATACTAAGTACTTCTAAAAACAATACTAGCGGGTTGTGGATAACTTTGAAGAACCCATGCTGCATATAAAGAAATGCGTAGTTTTTTAGTGATAAGAATCAGCAATAAACTACGACAAATCAGCAATAAACTATGTCCTATCAGGAAAAAACTATAAAACATCACTAGAAAACTATGTTTTATCAGCAATAAACTACTTTACTGGGATCGGGAAAGGCCGTAAAAAAGGATTTTTCATGCTTTTTGGAGGTAGGCTAGTCTTGGCATCTAAATCAAGAGAAAAAGATGGAGAGAAATCACTAGCAACTTGAGGGACGGGAATAGCAAGGCCTCTAGTCCCGGAAATAATATTTGTTTTCATCTGGTTTTTATCAGCAATTAACTACTAAATGCCAATAATGAATGCCTAGAATTGGCAGTAACCGCACCCTTAGATGATGCCCAATTCTTAATATCTTTGGCCAGCCAGCCACTCATCAATGAGTTTTTGATATATGCAGGGTTGCAGCGCCACCCTAACTCCAAAGGCTTAGCTAGCATCTCTTTTGGGAATCCACGTTGGGATTTCTCTTTTTTAACCCAAGATTCGCTCTGCCTAAGAAAAAGGGCTACTTCATGAGCGCTCCAAAAAGCGTCATTACTAGTAAGTAGGGCGATTGAAACGGATTGATTGCTGAGGTTTTGGTAATAATTCTTGAAGCTTAATGACATTGAAGGTAACCTTATTTTGATCTGGTTATTATCCATTAAAAAGAACTTTATAGTTATATAACCTCTTTTTAATCAAAAAAATTTCCAAAATAATTACTTTCTAAGAGAGTTATAGGAGTTTTATATGCCAGTTAAACCAGATAAGCTACAATTCTCGCTAGAACAAAGGAATTAAATTGACCATAAAAGTGTTTCTGGCGGATGATCACCAAATGCTAATAGATGGGTTTGCACTAGCCATTCAAGACTTGGGTTTTGAAATAGCCGGCTCAACTACGGATGGCCGCAAGGTAAAAGATTTGTTTATTGCTTCTGGGGCTGATGTGCTTGTTTGCGACATTCGCTTTAACCAAGAAATTGATGGCTTGGAAGTGGCTAAGGATATTTTGGCCGAGCGCAAGGATGCCAAGATCATTATCTTGACTCAATTTAACGACTCATTCGTAGTTGAGAAGGCATTTCAGATTGGGGCGCTTGGCTTTTTATCAAAAGATGAACCTATGGAAATTCTATCCGAAGCAATTAGTGTCGTTTATAAAGGAGAGCGATACCTCTCAAGCGCAGTAGCTAGGGGAGTTGTTTGGGGCTCATTGCTGGCAGACAACCCATCAAAAGCCCTTAGTGAGAGAGAGCTTGTGCTATTCGTGAGCCTTGCTAATGGGGCTACGCCACAAGAGGCTCAGGACCTCGCTGGGATAAGCTACAAAACCTTTATTACATCTACCAATGCAATAAAAAGCAAGTTAGGGTTAAGGACTTATTCTGACTTCACTAAAGTTGCCATTAAATTTGGTTTAATCAGTCTTGTATAGGCACTGAAAATTCTACGGCGGTGCCGCCCGATGGGATTTGCCGAATAACTAAAGGCACATTAATTTTAGCTAATCGGCGGCGCATATCAAGAACGCCATAGCTTTCGTTGCTGATGAGCTTCGGAATGCCAACTCCATCATCAATAACACTTATGTTTAAGGCTTTCCCTTTAATCAATGCTGACACAGTGACTTCACTAGCATGAGCATGTTTAATGATGTTTAATAAAGCCTCCTGCACCACCATATAAGAGACTTTGGCGCTTTCATTAGAAATAGGGGGCTTGGCAGGCAACTTATGATCAAACCTAAAAATGGGTTTATCCACCATCGCTTGATAGTGAGAAACAAGGGATTCAAGTGCGGTGGTAAGCCCCATGCTATATAAAATCTCGTGTCGTGAGTTAGTAATAATTTCACGTAGTTTTTTATAAACAGTGCTGTTGGACTCGGCAATTTGATCAACGGTTTTTTGTAAGGCGCTCTTGAGCTCAGAATCCTCTAAGCGATCCAACATCTTTCCCATGCGCTCAAGGCTTAGGCGAGAGAGAATGAGATTTGGATTAACCTCATCATGCAAAATGTTCGCTAGCATCTGCCTTTCTTTCTCCAAATGCTCATCGGCGATATTCAATACACCGTCAACGGATGGCAACCCTTCATTAAAGTATCGCTTAGTACGGAAAGCATATCTAAGCAATACAGTTGAGGTAATGGAGAGGCAGGAAATGACAACTAAACTGAAGTCATCAATGTAGATTTCGTTAGAGCGTCTAAAGGTCCAATAAAAAGACGCTACTATGATCAGGGTCCAGGACCAGAGAATTATCTTGGCTGGGCCTTTATTTTTAAAGCTAAAAAAGACTAGGTACGTGAAAAGGCATAGTAAAACGGTAGCCGTAGCTACCGTTAAAAAGAGATGAACAGAAATGCTATCCAAGTTTAACTAGAGCCTCTGCTCCAGAATCACCTATTGCAATACCTAATTCTTGTGCGGCAGTTGAAACAGCGCTAACTTTGGCCGCTAGCATGTCATCGTAGGAGCTAACACCAGTAACAATAGCGCAAGCCTCACCCGTTTTATTTGTGGTCTCTACGTTGATATAACCGCAAGCTAAAAACCCCTTAGCTGCCTTCATAACCATAAGCGGTCTTGCCAGCTCAAATCTGATGTTTTCTGTTTGCATTATTTCTTTCTAATAATTTCAATAACTTCTTGAATGTCTGCATTTTGCTGGGTTAATTTAAAGTTATCAATAATCGTCTGGCTCTCTCTTGCATGGGCCTTGCTACCATCTAATTTAGATATGTCGATGTTAATACAGATAAATCCAATTAATCCCAATTTCGGGTTAAATAGCGGAATGGTCGTAGATTTTACATCCCTTCCATCCTTTAGCTTTAAAGGGTAGCTTACAAAGTTGGTTGGCATTGCATCTGGCGCAGAGTAAAGCTTAATAAGCCCAACACCAAAGTTGGAGTTGTTATCCCCCAGCTTACGACCACTAATGGGGTTTTGAATGGCGCTTACAGAATGAAGCGGATCTCTTGTGTCATGTAGGACAACCTCTACATTAGCGCCCGCAAAGGTCTTGCCCACACCCTCGACGATTTGCCTGTAGTTTTGCAGTAGTTGATCCTTTTGCTTGTCGGCATCCTGAAATTCAGTAAAAAAACCTTTCCCAACTAGATCATGGTATTTCTTTTTTTGTTCGTCATTAAGACTTAACTCTATTTGATTTGATTGACCTAAATACACTAAATCTGATGCAGCTTTTTGTTGTGATGGGTTGTTTGTTAAATACTCAATTGCTAAACCAAAGCGATCTTTATCTAAAAACATTTTCCCGTCGGAATTAAATGCTACTGGATAAATTGCCTCCTTCGCAGCAAGGGGTTGTCCTGTGAGGGTTGCGTAGCGATCATGGCCGGCAGAATTTGAAAAGAAGTAAAAAAAACTTCCTAAAATAATGATTACTGGCAGTAAGACTGCGAGAAAGGGTTTGATTAATTGCTTCAGTTTGTCCATTGCGCGAGCCTTTTTTTGTTTTTAATGGGAATTTTTATACCGCGTAACTGGTATTTATACAATCCCATACATTAGGGATGTGCGGACTGAAGGATCACAGTCGCAGTCTTTTCGGTAGATATACTTAGTCGCTTTTACGAACAAAAATAGGGTATCCGTAATCCGTGATTGATATTAGAATTCATTTATTGCACGTTATGGTTTAAGATAATTCTCAACTAGCAACAATTACCCAAATTAGGCGCTTCACTTTCTAGGAGAAAATTAATGTCCCTAACAAGCATTTATAAAAACAATGTTGGCCAAATCACCCAAGAGAATTTTTACGCTGCCGATGGCGTTACATTGACCGAAATAGATCAATTTAACAATGGTTTGATGTCAAAAGCCACCCACTATGGGTCAGATGGAAAAACCATCGTTTCGGTAACGACCTACAGCTATGTTGGTAAGACTTTATCGAGCGCCACAACGACTACGGCTAATGGCCAGATTGCAAACGTGACCAGCTATACCCCAGGCGGATCAATAAGCCAGATTAATTCCTATAGCTATAACGCAAGCGGTCAGTTAGCGTCCATCACCGAAACAAATGCCAGTGGCACCTTATTGCAGACTGTTACCTATATTTATCCCAGCACAAGCGCCAAAGCATCTGGCACAAGCACTTCTAGCCCAACAGGGCTTTTACAAACAGCAACGTATAGTTACAACACTAAAGGCCAAATTAGCTCGGTAGTGAACCGCAATGCTGCTGGTACGGTCATTGAAACAGATGTTTATTCTTACCGCGGCAACTTTCTATCAAGTGTGACCAAGACTAATGCTCAAAAACAAGTCACTGAAATCGATAGTTATGGCCAAAATGGCGCCATTTCACAAATAAACACCTATAGCTATAGTGCAACCGGGGCTTTGAGTGTTGAGAACGTTGCTAATGGTTTGGGTCAGGTAATTTATAGCTACAACTTTACTAGCGGTGCGGTTAGCTCAATCACCTATAGCCAATATGACGGCCAAGGGCGTCTGGCTATCGTGCAAAAAGCCAATCAGCGCGGCAAAATTACCGAAGAGGATGACTATCTTTTGGGCAATTTGTCGCAAATCAAGCTGTTTAATAACCAAGGCGTTTTGACTAAGGCCACAAGCTATGCTGCAGACGGAGTAACGATCGTCCAAACGCAAACAAATGTCATTAATAACAACGGGCAAATTATCTCTTCAAGCATCACTAATGCTGCTGGCGCTCTGATTGAGGTCGATAGCTTTGTATATGGATTTGGAGGTCAATTAACCCAAGAGGTACGCAAAACAGCTACTGGAGCCTTAATTGAAACAGATCAATTTGCATCCCCTTCATTGTTTCAATGGTTGGGCGGCATTCAAATTGAGAGTCGTTATAGCTCGACTGGACAACTATTTGAAGTCGACACTCTTCAAAATGGCAAAGTTATTGACGCTCAAAACTACGTCAACAACCTTTTGGCAACTGATAGCCAATATCAAAATGGTGCTCTCACTAAAGTGACACAATATGCCTCCGATGGAAAAACCATCACTGAGATCGATGATTACACCAATGGGTTGCTGGCAAGTCAGTCTATCTATAACAGCCAAGGAGTCTTACAGACTGAAAATCTATTTGCAGCAGATGGGCTTACCGTTACACAAACTGAAAATTTTACCTATAATGCCAACGGTAGCATTAATCAGGTGTTGCATAGCGCTGGTGGTCAAAGTTTTGAAACCGATCAGTACTCTTACAATTTGCGCGGCCAACTAACACAGGTTCAAAAAACCAATGCTTCCGGAGTGGTGACAGAAATTGATCTATACAACGGCAACGGCTCTGTAAATCAAATTACCCATCCTAATACGCCAATTTCGCCCGTTACCCCCACCAAGCCGAGCACACCCTCAACCCCTTCAACTCCAGCTACTCCACCAGCCAATAATGTGTGGAGTAGCACATCCGGCTGGGGTGAATCCAATGTTTTATCTGCCTTAGATTTGATTCTGGGTAAAACATTGACTGCAACCGCCGCCCCCAAGGGTACAGCGAGCGATCTGCAGTCGATGGGCTTTCAAAATGCATGGGCTCAGGGCGATACAGGCAAAGGCATTGTCATTGCCGATATAGATACGGGCCTTGATTTAAATAATAGCGCATTGATGAATGGTATTAGTCTGTATAAAAATGGGGCTCTTGACTATAACTTTGTTAACAATAATTCCAATGTTCAAGATGACAACGGCCATGGGACCTGCACCGCATCCGAATTGGTTGCCGGTCCCAACGTCGGCAATGGGGTTGAGGGTGGCGCTTATGGTGCCCAACTGATGGTGCTAAAGGCGCTTAATGCGCAAGGTAGTGGTAGCGATGCTAATATTATTTCTGCGATTGATTATGCGGTAAATAATGGGGCCAATGTAATTAATATGTCTTTGGGTGGCACCACTCCTGATGCGCAAATTGAAGCGGCAGTGCAGTACGCCTCAAGCCATGGCGTAGTGGTTTGTATGGCTGCCGGCAATAGCGGTGCCAGCACCCCAGACTATCCAGCCGCTTATGCACAATCAATTACGGATGCCATTGCCGTTGGTGCCAGCCAAGTTGGTGGCAGCACTTATTCCATGGCCAGCTTTTCTAATCAGGCTGGCAGCGCTTCTGCCTACAATTTCATTGATGCGTTAGGCGTCGGAATTACGGGCTATGGTTTAAACAACACGCTTTACTCATGGAGCGGCACTTCAATGGCAACACCTTTGATTGCCGCCGAAATAGCTGATTTAGAGTCAGCTAATACGGGATTGTCTTCGTATCAAATTGTCCAAGACGTGATGCAATCGGCAAGTCCTTTGGGCTCGGGCTCAAGCTCTAGCGCTGGCGCCACAAGCTCACAGGGAGTTAGTCAACTTATTCAGGCTTTGGGTGGTATGTCACCATTGGGTTCCGGTCAAATCAACCTAAGCTCTCTTGCACTTCATGCGACCAGCCCTTCGGCGTTAGTAGCGGCTCATTAACTAATAACCCCTTAATCTGAAAAAAGAGGCTAAAAAAAGGGGTCATTCGTGCCTGCTAATATTCTCAATCTTGCGGCCTATGAGGTTCGCAAGATTGATTCCGATGATCATAACTACCATATTAAAGCGGTGGCAATTGCGGTGCCTGCAATGTGCCAAGCATGCGGCTCGGAATCTCTTGTGGGATTTGGTCGAAGAGAGCAGCTCATTAAAGATATTCCTTCTCATGGGAAAAGGGTTGGCATCTACATTGACACTCGCAGGTTTCAGTGTCGCTCTTGCAATAAAACCTTTTATGAAGCTTTGCCAGAGGTAGATGCTCACCACCTAATGACATCCCGCCTTGTTGGTTGGATAGGCAAGCAAGCTATTAAACGCACTTTTGCCAGTATTGCAGAGGAAGTTGGCATTACTGAAGGCAGTGTTCGTAACATCTTTCGTGACTACATTAACGAACTCGAGCAAACCATCCGCTTTGAAACCCCTAAATGGATGGGTATTGATGAAATTCACCTCATTAAACCAAGAGGCGTGATTACCAATATTCAGAACAATACGGTGGTCGAATTACTGCCCAATCGCAATAAAGAAACGATCATTAAATACCTCACAGGACTACAGGGTAAAGAAGAGATTGCTTATGTGGCGATGGATATGTGGCTGCCTTACCGTGACGCCGTCTTACAAGTATTGCCAGATGCCAAAATCGTGATTGATAAGTTTCATGTGGTCAAAATGGCTAATGAAGCAGTAGAGCGCATTCGCAAGAGTTTTAAAGCTGAGTTAACACCAAAAGTGCGCAGAACGCTCATGCACGATCGCTATACACTGCTAAAGCGAGAGTCTGACCTGACTGATAAAGAAGCACTTCTTCTGTCTGGTTGGGGCAATAACTTTCCCACTTTAGCCCTGGCTTATCGACTCAAAGAGGATTTCTTTAAGATTTACGATGCCAAAACCCGAAACGATGCCTTGGCACTCTTTGCCAACTGGGAAATATCCGTTACCCATGAAGTCCGAGATGCCTTTAGCGACCTCATTCGGGCTTGGCGTAATTGGCAGCCCTATATCCTTAACTACTTTGATCACCCTGTAAACCAGCCCATTACCAATGCCTATACCGAATCACTCAATAATCTGATTCGGGTGATGAATCGCCTGGGCAGAGGTTACAGCTTTGAGGCATTAAGAGCCAAAATCCTTTTTTCTGAAGGGGCATTTAAGAAAGAGCTGCAACGACCCAAGTTTGAGCGGCGCATGTATTACGGCTTGCCGGAGGAGGTTTTGGCTCGTCTTGCCAAAGAAGCTGAAATCGAAGAACGAATGAATGCGAATGGAGAACTTGAAGTCAATTATGGCGTGGATATTTCAATCCTAACTAGGATGATTGAGACTGGTGAGATTTAGTCGAAACCAATCACGGATTACGGATACCCCAAAAATAATGCTCAAAAATCCTAAATTAATTGTTATTCTATTTTTTCTCTTATTTACGAAAGCCTACGCAATGGACAAAGAAGTTATCTCAACCACTGATGCACCAAAAGCAATCGGCCCATATTCACAAGCCGTTCGCTTTGGGAATCAATTATTTCTATCTGGTCAAATCGCTTTAGACCCAGCAACCAATGAAATGTCCACTGGTGATGTGGAGACGCAAACCCGTATTGTTCTTGGCAACCTCAAAGCAGTGCTGGCCGCTAACAATATGACGATGGAAAATGTTTTAAGTTCTACCGTCTATTTGAAGCACATGGCTGACTTCCCAAAGGTTAATGCCATTTATGGCGAGTCCTTTAAAGA
>Ga0194038_1000281_pt1 | contig 22431 bp, 16 predicted proteins | sample JunL226m_MetaG_FD_148630 | JGI IMG/M metagenome (GOLD analysis project Ga0194038, IMG submission 148630) | Anoxic zone freshwater microbial communities from boreal shield lake in IISD Experimental Lakes Area, Ontario, Canada - Jun2016-L227-6m | ecosystem: Environmental > Aquatic > Freshwater >... | reverse complement strand
TATTCCCTGTAAGCGAAGGAGAAAGTTTGAGCGCAGGTCTATTGCGCAATTCGTTCAAGGGAGCAGCTTCGGCTGCTCCTTTTTTTCCGACATTGCTTGATCAGATGCCCAATGCCATCGTGGTATTTGAGGCTGAGAGCCAACAATTGGTTTATGTGAACCCAGCCGCTGAGACTGCGCTGGATTTATCCCGTAAATCACTTGAGGGTCAGTCCGTGCATGATTTATTTGGTGACAATGATGCGCTGAAAAAAATGATCACCGAAATAAGGCTTGGCCATGTTGTCGCTCAGCGCCAAGAGTTAGTTTTGCATTCCTTGCCGGGTAGCATTCATCAAGAGCTCATTCAAGCGCATATCGTAGTTGCTGCACTTGAGGATCCTGACCTGCTGATGATGGAGTGGTTCCCAATCGACCAACAACTGCGCAGTGAGCGCGATGAGCGAGTGACGCAACAAGTAGAGGCAAACAAACAATTAATGCGTAATCTAGCGCATGAGATTAAAAACCCATTAGGTGGAATACGTGGGGCAGCTCAACTACTAGAATTTGAGTTACCTGAAAAAGGTTTGCGTGAATATACACAAGTCATTATTAAAGAGTCAGATCGTTTGCAGACTCTGGTAGATCGGCTGTTGGCGCCCCATCGTAAGGCTCATGTGATTGAAGCATTCAATGTACATGAAGCGCTTGAACGGGTACGCAGTTTAGTGCTAGCCGAGTTTCCTAAAGGCTTAAAAATTATTCGCAACTACGATACCAGCCTGCCGGACGTCATGGGCGATCGTGAGCAACTCATTCAAGCGGTCTTAAATATCGTACATAACGCAGCGCAAGCACTTGCCGAAGAAATCACGACCGGAGTTGCCCAAATCGAATTAAAAACCCGTGTGGCGCGCTCAGTCACAATTGCAAAGCATCGTTATAAATTAGCGATGGATCTACATGTTATTGATAACGGTCCGGGTATTCCAGAAGAAATGATTGAACGCATTTTCTTTCCCTTGGTATCTGGGAGAGAAGGAGGTAGCGGCTTAGGTCTGACCCTAGCGCAAACTTTTGTTCAGCAACACCAGGGTTTTATTGCTTGTGATAGCCGCCCAGGACGTACCGATTTCCATATTCAAATTCCATACCGTAGGCAGGAGAGAGCATTATGAAACCAATTTGGATCGTCGACGATGATCAATCCATTCGCTGGGTTTTAGAAAAAGCTTTGGCGCGCGAGAATATTCCCCACAAGAGCTTCTCAAATCCCAATGATGTTCTCAATGCACTGGAGAAAGAATCTCCACAAGTGTTAATTTCCGATATTCGGATGCCACGCGGCAATGGTTTGGATTTGCTGCAGCATGTAAAAGCAAGTCATCCAAACTTACCTGTCATCATCATGACGGCATATTCAGACCTTGACTCTGCAGTCTCCTCTTTCCAGGGAGGTGCGTTTGAATACCTCACCAAACCATTTGATGTGGAGAAAGCGGTTGAGTTAATTCATCGGGCAGTGGAGCAGGGTATTCGTAATGAATCGGGGGCTAAAGAATTAACTGCATGGCGACAAGACGCTACTGAAATCATCGGCCAAGCACCTGCAATGCAAGAGATCTTTCGTGCGATTGGTCGTTTAGCTCAATCTCATGCAACTGTGCTGATTACTGGCGAGTCCGGAACCGGCAAAGAGTTGGTTGCTCATGCCTTACATAGGCACAGCCCCAGAGCTAAAGGCCCATTTGTATCGCTGAGCACTTCAGCGGTACCTAAAGATCTGCTTGAATCAGAGTTATTTGGTCATGAGCGCGGTGCATTTCCAGGGGCACAGACATTGCGTCGTGGCCGTTTTGAGCAAGCTGATGGCGGCACTCTTTTCTTGGGTGAAATTGGTGATCTACCATTTGATTTGCAAACACGGCTATTGCGTGTTTTATCTGACGGTCATTTTTATCGCATTGGTGGACAAGATCCAATCAAAGCTAATGTGCGCATTATTGCCTCCACGCATCAAAATCTTGAAACAAGAGTGGCTGCTGGTTTTTTCCGAGAAGACTTGCTACACCGCTTAAATGTGATTCGCTTACGCATGCCTTCATTGCGTGAGCGCAGTGAAGATATTCCAACTTTGGCTAGACACTTTATGCTCAGTTGCGCTAAATCTTTAGGAGTTGACCCTAAGAAACTGTCTGATGAAGTTCTCAAAGAGATCGCTGCGATGCCATTTCCGGGTAATGTTCGTCAATTGGAGAACTTATGTCATTGGCTCACAGTCATGACCCCTGCCAATATTATTGGCGTTAGTGATTTGCCTGCAGACATCATGGCAGAAGCTGGGGGCCAGCCCGTCATATTGCATGGTGAATCTTCACCGACAAATCCTATTGCTGCAAAAGTTACTGCAGGTGATTGGGAGAGTGGGCTCGGGCGTTTAGCTGCAAAGATGCTACAAGACGGCGATAAAGAAGTTTACGATGTACTATGCGCGCGGTTTGAAAAAGTAGTATTGCAAGCGGCGCTTGAGGTAACTCGGGGTCGCCGAGTAGAGGCAGCTCAACGCCTTGGAATTGGACGCAATACAATTACACGTAAATTGCAGGAATTAGGGATAGATGACTGATTCAATTCGAATTGCGGCGTGGAATGTAAATTCTTTAAAGGTTCGCCTTCCACACGTACTTCGCTGGTTGCAGGATCAGGAAAAGAAGAAACAAGCTATTGATGCCTTGTGCTTGCAAGAGCTCAAGCTTACGGATGATAAGTATCCTCATCAAGAACTAGAGGCAGCAGGCTACCTCAGCCTGGCGGCAGGGCAAAAGACTTATAACGGCGTTGCCATCATTGTGCGTAAAGCGGCTTTAGCAGCGATTGCCTCTGATGCAGCAACCACTTTTCTAAAGCCCATTAGAAATATCCCCGGCAATGAAGATGAGCAGCAACGTATCTTGGCAGCAACAATACCGTTTGCTGGAACAAAACCCATTCGCCTAGTTTCAGCTTACTTTCCGAATGGACAATCACCAGATAGCGATAAGTTTATATACAAACTGGGTTGGTTAAGTAAATTACAAGCTTGGTTAACAGAAGAGCTACAACAAAATCAACGCTTAGCTCTGCTAGGCGATTTTAATATTGCTCCAACCGATCAAGATGTTCATGATCCTAAAGCGTGGGAAGGGCAGAACCTCGTTTCGCCACCAGAAAGAAATGCGTTCCAAGAATTAATTAGTCTTGGATTCTCCGACTCATTCAGAATGTTTGAGCAAGCCCCCAAAACATTTAGTTGGTGGGACTATCGTATGATGGGTTTCAGAAGAAATGCCGGTATGCGTATTGATCACATCCTATTAAGCGATGCATTGAAATCAAAGTGTAGCGCGAGCGTAATTGACAAAGAGCCTAGAACTTGGGAGCAGCCATCAGACCATGCTCCAGTGATAGCTCAGATCCAAAAGGATCAGTAATATTTCAAATAAACCCCAGTAAGATTGGTTTGGTGATAACCCTCGGTTTTGATGAAATAAGCTAAAAACCATTTGACCCATATCTAATTGCTAGGCATTCTGTATTCCATAAGTCTATTGGGGGTATGTAATGAAATTCAAAAAATTAATCGCTGTTGCTGGTTTCGTTTTGGCTTTGGGATTAACTGGAACCCAATCACTAGCGCTGACACATATCGACGGCACCGTCCCATATGAGGACATTGAAGCTACAGAAATTGCAATATTACAATCGCCAAAAACCATCTTGGGGCAAGATTTTAAATATCCGGCAGGGCAACCTCTCATCAAGGCTTTTGTGATTGATATACCAGTTGGCAAGCAAACTTCTTTACATAAACACGCCGTTCCATTATTTGTTTATGTGGTCTCTGGAGAGTTAGAAGTCGATTATGGTAGCAAGGGTAAGAAAACTTTTAAATCGGGCACAGCGTATGTAGAAGCAATTGAATGGTGTCATTTTGGTAAGGCTTCTGGAAAATTGCCTGTAAAGATTATTGGCACTTATCTGGGTCAAGAAAAACCTGATCAAATTAAACCCGACGCTTGCGCTAAACCTAATTAATTTTTTCAGTCGCTTACTCCATAGGAACTCAATATGAATTACAAAGGTTTTCAGTTCAAAGCTTTTTTTCGTCTTTTTTTTGGCAGCCTTTTTCTATCGTTTACGGCTTTAGTTTTTGCTGAAACTGTCATTACAGTTACTCATCCTGAGGTGCCTGCTCCAACTTTGCTTGATCATGGGGCCAAAGGTCAATCTATTGGGGATGTTCGTTTATGGCATTTCAAAGCAAAAACTGGCAATAACTCTGAAGTCATGACTGATTGGATTATGACAACAACCAGTGTGAGTGAAGAAACAAGCGGCATGGAATCTAGAATTACCAGCGCAGTTTTTTCGTTTAGCCCCGGCTTAAAAGACCAGATCATTATTCAGGGTGTTGCTTCATACCCTAGTCTTAAGGCAACCCTAGTTGAATCCTCTCCAACTGCCCGAGCTATTACCGGTGGGACAGGAAAGTTTGCTGGTGCTGGCGGTTGGGTTGAAACTACGCATCTTACAGATGGCTCATGGCAACACGTACTTCGCATTAAGTAATAGCGCGAATGGCTTTAACAAAAACTATCCCGCTTGCGAGCGGGATTTTTATTTACCAATACCTTGGTTTATTTGAAATGAGAATTTAATAGCTCTCTTAATCTAATCAACTACGCCATACCGCCATGCCGTAGTAATGCATCAATACTGGGCTCTCTACCGCGGAAGGCTTGAAAGGATTCTGCAGCAGGGCGACTGCCACCAACCTCAAGAATTTCTTCTCGGTAACGCGTGCCTGTTTTAGCATCTAGTACGCTGCCTGTTAGCTTTGCTGCTTCCTCAAAGGCAGAATAGACATCTGCAGAGAGAACTTCAGCCCATTTATAGCTGTAGTAACCAGCAGCATAGCCACCAGCAAAGATATGGCTAAAAGAATTAATCCAACGTGAGATCTCAGGCTGTGAAATGATGTTGTACTCATCGGCAATATTTCTAGAGACATCTAGTACTGCATGACCTTTAGCACTCTTTGCATCGAAGCTTGAATGTAGTCTCCAATCGGTTAAAGACATCACAATTTGACGCAATGTCGCTAAACCATTTTGGAAATTCTTGGCAGCCAGTATTTTTTCAAAGAGCTCGTGGGGTAATGGCTTGCCAGTTTGTGTATGTGCAGTCATATTTTCGAGTACTTCCCATTCCCAGCAGAAGTTCTCCATAAATTGACTTGGTAGTTCAACGGCATCCCATTCCACGCCATTGATGCCCGAAACGCCTAAGGCGCTCACTTGGGTTAGAAGGTGATGCAAACCATGGCCACTTTCGTGAAAGAGGGTAATCACATCATCATGAGTAATGGTGGGTTGGCGTAATACTCCATCTACTGTTACTGGAGGTGCAAAATTGCACACGAGATAGGCTACAGGGATCTGGATTTCTCCATTGGCTAACTCTCTACGACCACGCGCATCATCCATCCAAGCACCGCCACGTTTTCCAGGGCGGGCATAGGGATCTAGATAGAAGTAGGCTCGTATTACCCCAGCTTGATCTTTAACCGCAAAAGATTGCACATCAGTATGCCAAGTAGGTAAGTCTGCAGCTTCAATCTTGACGCCAAATAAGGTTTGAATCACCTGAAATAAACCATCTAATACCTTAGGTAATGGGAAATATTGTTTAAGTTCATTCTCAGAAAAAGAGTAACGCGCTTGTTTTAGGCGTTCAGCAGCAAAAGGAATGTCCCAAGGCTCAAGCCCTTCAGTAAATCCTAGTTTCGCCTTTGCGTACTCACGAAGTTCTTCCCAATCCTTCTGGGCAAATGGTTTAGATTTAATCGCAAAGTTCGTTAAGAAGAGATCTACTTCATCAACGCTATTCGCCATTTTGGGGGCTAAGCTTAAAGCGGCATAATTTGCAAATCCCAGCATGCGAGCCTCTTCATCGCGTAAGCGCAGTTGATCTAACATGTTATGGGTGTTATCCCAATCGAGCTTGCCTTCGCCATATTGTGGGCCCAGCTCTGACGAACGCGTGACATAGGCCTGATACATTAAGCGACGGAGTTCCTGATTCTCGGAATACTGCATGACTGGATAGTAGGAAGGGAAGTGCAAGGTAAAGGCCCAGCCTTGCAAACCTTTTTGCTGTGCCGTATCTGCAGCTGCAGCAATGGTATCTTCTGGTAGTCCAGCAAGATCAGCTTTATTAGTTAGCAGATGAACAAAGCCATCAGTAGCATCTAAGACATGATCGGAGAATGCCTTACCAAGAACAGCTTGCTCATCCTGAATGGCAGAAAAGCGCAGTTTGTCAGCATCACTGAGTTCAGCGCCGCCCAAACGAAAATCTCGTAGAGAGTTTTCAATGACTTTCTGTTGCGCGCGATTAAGCTTTGTAAAGTCAGGACTGTTTTTGATCTCCTTAAATTTCTTGTAGAGCGCTAAGTTTTGCCCAAGACTTGAGAAGAATGCAGTGACCTCAGGTAGCATCTCTCCATAGGCAACTCTCAACTCAGGACTATCAGCGACGCTATTGAGATGGGAGATCACTCCCCAAGATCTTCCTAGCGCCTCAGTCGCATCTTCTAGAGGTTCAGCTAACTTGTCCCAACTTGACGGTGTTTTCGTATCCGTTGCTACATCTACAGCAGCTTGTGCATGCCTGAGTAGGAACTGAATAGCAGGAGTAATGTGCTCGGGCTTGACTTCAGAGTAGGCGGCGATGCCGCGACCAAAAGTCAGCAGGGGGTTATTTTCTAATGAAGCGGGTAAGGTCAGCAGGGGTGCTAAGAGAGATGTAGTCATACCCTCTAGCTTAATGGATCTAGCGTTTTGCTGCCTTTTCTGCTGCTTCTAAAGTATTCATTAGAAGCATAGTGATTGTCATCGGACCAACGCCACCAGGGACTGGCGTGATCCAGCCAGCAATATATTTGGCAGCATCAAAATCCACGTCACCGCAAAGCTTGCCGTCTGGCAGGCGGTTGATGCCTACATCGATTACCACAGCACCGTTTTTTACCATATCACCCGAAATCATCCTGGGCTTACCAGTAGCTACCACCAAGATATCAGCATCTTTAGTATGGTGAGCCAAATCACGCGTCTTGCTATTACAGATAGTGACAGTAGCACCAGCTTGTAAGAGGAGCATCGCCATTGGCTTACCGACAATATTGGAGGCCCCAACAATGACGGCACGAGCACCACGGATCGGGTAATCAATACTCTCTAAGAGTTTCATGCAACCATAAGGAGTGCAGGGCTTAAATTCTGGTTGGCCAACCATTAAAGCCCCAGCATTGGCTACGTGGAAACCATCAACATCTTTTTCTGGAGCTATAGCTTCGAGCACTCGCTCAGCTGCAATATGTTCTGGTAGCGGCAGCTGCACTAAGATCCCATGAATGGCTGGGTCAGCATTGAGAGTGGCAATACGAGCGAGCAATTCTTCTTCCCCAAGCTCGACAGAGTAGCGCTCTAAAACAGAATGAAAGCCAACATCTTCGCAAGCCTTCACTTTATTACGAACATACACTTGGCTGGCTGGATTTTCACCAACCACAATTACCGCCAGACCAGGCCTAAGGCCCTTGGCTGTCACAATTGCACCACGAGCTGCTATTTCAGCGCGAAGTTTTTTAGAGAGCGCGTTACCGTCTAGTAATTGGGCAGGCATTGCGAGAGTATTAATTGGGTTAGTTAGGCTGAGGGTCAGATAAAGCCAGGCGGAGCAGGTCTGCTACGGTGTTGACGTTGAGCTTTTCCATAATATTGGCGCGGTGGGCTTCAACAGTCTTAATAGAAATACCGAGGTCATCAGCAATTTGCTTATTGAGACGGCCGGCAACGATACGCTCTAAAACTTGGCGCTCACGACCAGTAAGTTTGCTGAGCAAACTCTGAGTAATTTTACGTTGGCTCGCTTGTGAGTAATCTACTCTTGCTTTGGCAAACATGCGATCTACTAAACCACAGAGATCATTTTCTTTAAATGGCTTCTCAATAAAATCAACCGCACCCCGTTTCATGGTAGAAACTGCCATGGAAACATCACCGTGGCCGGTAATAAAGGCAACTGGCATTGGGAAGTTTTCACTAATGAGGCGCTCTTGTAGTTCAAGACCAGACATCCCAGGCATGCGGACATCTAAGATCGCACAAGAGATAGTGGACTTATCTGTGCTCTGCAAAGATTGCAAGAAACGTTCGGCGCTAGCATGACAGCGCACTATATAGCCATTGCTTTCTAAAAGCCAAGTGAGTGAATCACGCACGGCTTCATCATCGTCAACTACATAAACGACTTCGGCTTGATTGGGTTTGGCAGCAGCTAAGTTCATAGTGGGTCTCACAAGGTAAATCTCAAAATAGGATATTTATCCATTTTCCAGAGAATCGGGGGATTCTAAGGGTAGAAGTATTGTAAAGGTACAGCCGGCCAGTTTGGTGCGTTCGGAGTCCATCACATTGGATGCCCAAAGCCGCCCATGATGAGATTCGATAATGGAGCGGCAAATATTGAGCCCCATACCCATTCCATCAACTTTAGTGCTAAAAAACGGCTCAAACATCCGGTTTATGACAGATTCGGCAATTCCACCCCCAGAATCCGTTACCCGAATTCTGAGCATGGCCGGAAAGGTACTGGTATCTATATCAGCTGCAATATTGACTGGAGGCGCTGTCCAACGGGATGACAGGGGGTAGGCTTCGCGCACGCTATCAAGGGCGTTTTTCAGGAGGTTAACCAGGACTTGCAAAATGAGTACGGGATCTACATCTACCTCAGGCAAGTTTTCAGCAATATTGGAAGTAATGCTTAAGCGGTGACGGTGTGCCTCAATTTCAACAAGACCGACAGCATCGCTAATGATCTCTGACATAGAGGAAGATTTGCGTTGAGGCTCACTGCGTTTCACAAATCCACGAATACGCTGAATAATGGTGCCTGCGCGATGGGCTTGTTCAGATGCCTTTTCTAGTGCGGGCAAAATATCTTTACTGACTAATGGATCAAGATTGCCTTCTAAGCGCTTAGCAACACCCATGCAGTAATTAGAAATTGCAGAAAGAGGTTGATTTAATTCATGTGCAAGCGAGGATGCCATTTCGCCCATAGTAGTAAGGCGGCTCGTAAATTGCATACGTTCTTCTTGTTGGCGCGCAAGATCATCCGCTTCCTTACGAATGGTGATATCAGTAGCAATCAACAGTTGAGCTAAGCGACCATCGACCCAGGGTATAAAGCGACGACGGACCTCAAACCACTTATTACTACCGTCGTCCAATTGAACTTCTTCTGACTCTGATTCTTGATATAAGAATGAGGTTGGGATGCCCGGGGGGGAGTCTTGCAAATCTTCGGCAACATCATGAAGGGTTTCCATATTATTGCTATTGCCGACTAATCTGAAATGGCCTTTAGAGTCATCGCCAAAGTTCTCTCGATAAAAACGATTGGCAAATAGAAGTTTGTCATTTTCAAGATCCACCACTGATACCGCTGCATCCAGTCCTTCAAGCACGGTAATGAAGCGCTCTTGCGAGACAGCAAGCTCTTCACGAATCTTTTTTGGCTCAGAGATATCAATTAATGACGTAACCCAGCCAGTTTGCTTACCCTTTTCATTAATCAGTGGCGCAATAAAAGTACGCGTTTGTATTAATGAGCCATCACGACGTAAAATCACTCCCTCAATACCTGTTTTCGATATCACCTCAGATTGCAGGGCGCGGTTCATCTTCTCAACAAGCTCATCACGCCTGGAGTCCGGCCAAAAAGGAAAGGGTGGGGTTAGGCCAGTCATCTCCTCTGCCGACCAGCCAGTCATCTCGCAAAATGCTGGGTTCACATAAGTAATGCGCTTTTGCATGTCATGTGCACGAATACCAACTGGTGTAGAATTTTCCATTGCATTACGAAAGCTTGTTTCAGCTCGAAGGCTAGCTTCCGCTTCTTGGCGAACTTGCATTTGTTTTAAAACTGACCACAAACTCCAAATCACAAAAGCACTCAATCCAATCACGACCCCAATTAACATTCTGAAGGTCAGATTAGTGGGCGGGGGATAAGTATCAATTCGTAACGTTAAATTGGGACTGAGTACACCAATATCTAAACTAGTCTGGTTACTAAAAGCTCTTTTGGGTGTGTTGCGATCGGAGGAGATTGCTAACATTTTTTCGTTATCAGTGAGAAGTGTGAACCTATATTGCGCTTTGAGCTCCGAGGGTATGACATCCAAGACGCCCTGAGCTGTATAGAGCACAGCTAAGAAGCCAACCACCTCACCCCCAGTGATATTAGGAACCACTTGCCAAAATACGGTTTTCCTGTCCTTGGAAAGAGGTTCATCGCTAGGTAGGTTGAGGTTAATAAACTGACTAAAAGCTGCTCTGCTAGTAGCCCTACTTAATTCCATTGCACTGGCTAGAGATGAATTAACCGATTGGTCATTTTGAGTCTTATTAATCCAATCTGTTTTATTGTTACTAGGCGGTACTGCCCATAACTTTTCATTCTTTGCATTAATCCAAATAATTTTCACAATCTCATGATTGTTAATAGCTAGATCATCGGCTTGTTCATAAGCAATTTTTCTCAGCCTTTCTTGATCTTCGCCACTAGCGAGCTCACGATTAATGTTGACGAAGGCATCGAGATTATTGGTAAAGCGCAATTGAATGCGTTGCTTTGCTAAAGAAAGCTCTCGAAATAAAGCCGACTCTTGCTGGTTTTTTTCTTGCAGTTGTAAAGTGCCCAAAATAATGCCCATCACTGCGGTAAACAGCACGATGGCAATGAGAGGGGTGTAAACGAGCCTAAATCCCCGTATTTTTCGGATCCATTTAAATGGTCTGAGGAGAAAGCTTAAAAAAGCCGTTAATTTCATGAATGAGGCTTATTTTGCCTGATTGCGCTAATAAAAAGGCATTTCTCAAACCAATTCAGGATGACGCCTGCACCGCAATAAAATACCACATTATGAGAAATATTATCATTATGTGGAAAATTGCTTGTTTACACCCATATAACTTCCTAAAATATTCACTATAAAGTTAATAGCTAATTGCGAAGTACTTATTGGAGACAAGTTATGGCCGCAGTTCCAGATCAGGTATTAGGTAAACAGAATTCCCTCGACGTCGATCCAGGTGAGACCCAAGAGTGGTTGCAGGCTCTAGACGGGGTTATTCATAACGAAGGCCCTGAGCGTGCTGCTTATTTAATTGATCAGCAAATTTCTCATGCAAGAGTAAATGGTGTTGTTCAGCCTTTTCATGCAGAGACTCCTTATATCAATACGATACCTGTAGAAAATCAAGCTCACTTACCAGGTGATCAGAACGTTGAACACCGTATTCGTTCTTATACACGCTGGAATGCGATGGCGATGGTTCTACGTGCCAACAAAGACACCAACGTTGGCGGACATATTTCTTCTTTCCAATCTGCGGCAACTTTGTATGACGTAGGCTTCAATCATTTTTGGCATGCGCCATCACCAGAGCATGGCGGTGATCTGATTTTTGTTCAAGGCCACTCAGCGCCTGGCGTGTATGCACGTGCATATATGTTGGGACGTCTCACGGATGAACAGCTGAATAACTTCCGCCAAGAGGTTGGTGGTAAAGGTATTTCTAGTTATCCACATCCATGGTTGATGCCAGACTTCTGGCAGTTTCCAACCGTATCAATGGGCTTAGGCCCAATCATGGCGATTTATCAAGCGCGCTTTATGCGCTATCTACAAGACCGCGGTTTTATTAAGAGTGAGGGTCGCAAGGTTTGGGCATTTTTGGGTGATGGTGAAACCGATGAACCAGAGTCTTTAGGCGCTATTGGTATGGCTGGCCGTGAAAAGCTCGATAATCTCATTTTTGTTGTGAACTGTAACTTGCAGCGTCTAGATGGACCAGTGCGTGGTAACGGCAGCATCATTCAAGAACTTGAAAGTGAATTCCGTGGTGCTGGTTGGAACGTGATCAAAGTAGTTTGGGGTGGCCAGTGGGATGCTCTATTTGCTCGTGACAAAAAAGGCATCTTGATGCAGCGCCTTGGTGAAATTGTCGATGGCCAGTACCAGACGATGAAGTCTAAGCATGGTGCTTATGTTCGCGAGATTGTTTTCAATACACCAGAATTAAAAGCTTTAGTGAGTGACTGGAGTGACGATGAAATCTGGCAATTAAATCGTGGTGGTCATGACCCACATAAAGTGTATGCAGCATTCCATGCAGCAGTAAATCATAAGGATCAACCAACAGTGGTTCTGGCTCACACCATTAAAGGTTACGGTATGGGTGGATCAGGTGAGGCAATGAATATTGCCCACCAAGCAAAGAAGATGAATGATGATGACGTCCGGCGCTTCCGCGATCGTTTTGAGATTCCCGTAAAAGATGAGGATCTCGATGACATGCCTTTAGTGAAGTTTGCCGAGGGAAGCCCCGAGTTGGAATACATGAAGGCGCGTCGTCAAGAATTAGGCGGTTATTTACCGCAACGTCGTATGAAGGCAGAAAGCTTGCCGGTGCCCGCGCTAGAAGTCTTTGCCCCATTGCTTGAGGCAACTGCAGAAGGACGTGAGATTTCTACGACGATGGCATTTGTGCGCATGCTCAATACGATTGTTCGCGACAAAGTATTAGGCAAGCGTGTAGTTCCCATTGTTCCTGATGAATCTCGTACCTTTGGCATGGAGGGCATGTTTCGTCAATTGGGTATTTGGAACCAATTAGGTCAGCTGTACACCCCAGAAGATCATGATCAATTAATGTTCTATAAAGAAGATAAGACTGGTCAGATTCTGCAAGAGGGTATTAATGAAGCAGGTGGTATGTGTGACTGGATTGCAGCTGCAACCTCATACTCAACGCATGGTGTTCCGATGTTGCCTTTCTATATCTTTTATTCCATGTTTGGTTTCCAGCGTATTGGAGATTTAGCATGGGCTGCAGGAGATATGCGGAGTCGTGGCTTCTTGCTTGGTGGTACTGCAGGAAGAACCACTTTAAACGGCGAGGGCTTGCAACACGAAGATGGCCATAGCCATCTTTGGAGCAGTGCAGTACCAAACTGTATCAGCTACGACCCCACATTTTCATTTGAACTAGCAGTAGTGATTCAGGATGGAATGCGTCGTATGTTGGCAGAGCAGGAAGATGTGTATTACTACGTGACATTGATGAATGAAAACTACAGTCATCCAGGAATGCCCAAGGGCGCTGAAAAAGACATCATACAGGGTATGTACAAGCTCAAGTCTGTTGGCGATGACAAGGCTAAGTTACGCGTTCAACTTCTTGGTTCAGGAACCATCTTCCGTGAAGTGATCGAAGCAGCAGAAATGCTTCACCAGGATTGGGGTGTTGCTTCTGACTTGTGGGGTTGCCCAAGCTTTACAGAGCTAGGCCGTAATTGGAATGCGGTACACCGCGCCAATCTTTTGAATCCCACAGCCACGCCAACACTTTCTCACGTTGAGAAGTGCCTAAAAGATACGACTGGCCCAGTCATTGCAGCTACTGACTATGTGCGTTTGTTTGCTGAGCAAATTCGTCCAGCGATTCAGCATATGAGCCGTCGCTATGAGGTCTTAGGTACAGATGGTTTTGGTCGTTCAGATACCCGTGAAAAACTTCGTGATTTCTTTGAGGTTGATCGTCGTTGGGTGGTGTTGACTGCTTTGAGATCTTTGGTAGATGCAGGCCAAATGGATCGTCAAAAACTTGCTGAAGCTATTCAGAAGTATGGTATCGATACTACTAAACCAAACCCGATGACGGTTTAAAACGAGATTAATTCATGAGTCAAATAATTGAAATCAAAGTTCCGGATATCGGTGACTACAAAGACATACCAGTCATTGAGGTCTTAGTTAAACCGGGCGATCAGGTTGAAAAAGAGCAATCGATCGTAGTGCTCGAGTCTGACAAAGCAACGATGGACGTTCCTTCATCTCATGCCGGTGTAGTGAAGGAAGTTAAAGTCAAGATTGGAGACAATCTTTCCCAGGGATCAGTAGTGATTACTTTGGAAGAGGGTGTAGCTTCAGTTGCCACTCCTGTTCAGGCTAGTTCTTCAGCGCCAATACCAGCAAGTGCATCAGTATCAGGTACGGCCCCAATCGAAATTCAAGTTCCAGATATCGGTGACTACAAAGGCGTCCCAGTTATTGAGGTCTTGGTTAAAGCAGGCGATAAGATTGAGAAAGAGCAATCGATCGTTGTGCTCGAGTCTGACAAAGCAACAATGGATGTGCCTTCATCGCACTCCGGTGTAGTGAAAGAAGTCAAAGTCAAGATTGGCGATAGCCTTTCAGAAGGATCCGTTGTACTTATTCTGGAAGGCGATTCATCTGGAACTACGCCAAGCCCGGTGGCGACCCCTGTCTTAGCACCAGCGCCAACAAGTAAGCCGGCTACAGTTGAGCCTCCGATTGTCCGTGCTCCAGTCCCCATCATTTCAAATACTCCCCCAGTAGTTGACCCATTACTCAGTCATGCAAGCCCATCAGTACGTAAATTTGCCCGTGAACTCGGAGTAACGATTCATCAGGTTAAAGGATCGGGTCAGAAAGGACGTATTACACAAGAGGACGTGCAAGCCTTTGTAAAAGCAGCCATGAGTGGAGGTGCTGGCAGTCCTGCGGCGGCTTCAACTGGTGGTAGCTTAGGCGGTCTGAATTTGATTCCTTGGCCAAAAGTGGATTTCACGAAGTTTGGTGAGATTGAGCTTCAGCCATTAAACCGTATTAAGAAAATGACGGCGGCGAATCTTGGTCGTAACTGGGTGATGATCCCAGCGGTGACCTATCATGAAGATGCAGACGTTACCGATTTAGAGGCTTTCCGTGTAGAGACGAATAAAGACAATGAGAAGAGGGGCGTCAAAATTACCATGCTCGCCTTCTTGATGAAAGCCGCCGTTGCTGCTCTGAAGAAATATCCAGAGTTCAATAGCTCGCTTGATGGTGATGATTTAATTCTGAAGAAATACTTCAATATTGGTTTTGCTGCAGATACGCCAACTGGCTTGGTAGTGCCTGTCATCAAAAACGTAGACAAGAAGGGCATTTTTGAAATCGCAAAGGAAACTTCTGAGTTAGCAGCACTGGCTCGCGATGGCAAACTCAAACCAGATCAAATGCAGGGTGCCAGTTTTACGATTTCTTCCTTGGGCGGCATAGGTGGAACTTACTTCTCGCCAATCGTCAATGCGCCAGAAGTTGCCATTCTAGGTGTGAGCAAAGCCGCTATGAAGCCAGTGTGGGATGGTAAGCAATTTGTGCCAAGACTCATTTGCCCACTGTCCCTTTCTGCAGATCATCGCGTGATTGATGGTGCATTAGCTACCCGTTTCAATTTGTATATCGCACAACTTTTAGCCGACTTCCGTCGCGCTACTTTGTAAAGGGGGATCTATGGCTAAGCAAATGATCCTCGTGCCAGATATTGGCGACTATGCTGATGTTCCAGTGATTGAAGTGCTGGTAAAAGTTGGTGATGTGGTTGAAAAAGAGCAGCCTTTATTAATTCTAGAATCTGATAAAGCAACTATGGAGATTCCAGCTGATGCAGCTGGAACGATTACCAGTATTGCTGTAAAGCAAGGCGATAAGGTAAGTAAAGGTTCAGTGATCGCAGAGATTGAAGCTAGTAGTGCTGCACCTGTAGCCACAGCATCTACCCCTGCGCCAACGTCAACTCCTGTTGCAGTAGCGCCAGCTCCAGTAGCAGGGCAATACAGTGGAAAAGTAGATCACGAATGTGAAGTGTTAGTACTTGGTGCTGGTCCTGGTGGTTATAGTGCCGCATTCCGTAGTGCTGACTTGGGTATGAATACGGTATTAGTGGAGCGTTACTCCACCTTAGGCGGAGTATGTCTCAATGTGGGGTGTATTCCATCTAAAGCATTGCTGCATACCGCTTCAGTGATGGATGAAGTAAAAACGATGTCCAAGCATGGCATTACTTTTGGTGAACCAAAGATTGAGATCGATCAATTGCGTGGCTATAAAGATTCTGTGATCGCGAAGTTGACTGGCGGTTTGGCTGGTATGGCAAAAGCACGTAAAGTAAAAACAGTTCGTGGCTTAGGTCGATTCTTAGATGCCAATCACATTGAAGTAGAAATGACGAATGGTACTGGTCAAGATTTGACTGGCCAAAAAGAAGTAGTGCGCTTTCAGAAGGTGATTATTGCAGCCGGTAGTCAGCCTGTAAAACTCCCTTTCTTACCAGAAGATCCCCGTATTGTGGATAGTACGGGCGCCTTATTGCTCAAGAGTATTCCCAAAAGGATGCTCGTAATTGGCGGCGGCATTATTGGTTTAGAGATGGCCACGGTCTATAGCTCGCTTGGCTCACGCATTGATATTGCCGAGATGATGGATGGCCTCATGGCTGGCGCTGATCGTGATCTTGAAAAAGTCTGGGAGAAATTCAATGCCGGACGCTTTGAAAAAATCATGCTTAAGACGCGCGCTACCAAGGCTGAGGTAAAGCCTGATGGCATTCAAGTATCTTTTGAAGGTGAGAACGCACCTGCAGAACCGCAAACCTATGACTTAGTCTTAGTAGCTGTTGGCCGCACTCCAAATGGCAAAAAGATTGATGCTGGTAAAGCAGGTGTTTTCGTGGATGAGCGCGGCTTTATCCCGGTTGATAAACAAATGCGTACCAATGTGCAAAACATCTTTGCCATTGGCGATATTATTGGTCAACCGATGTTGGCTCATAAAGCAGTACATGAAGGACATCTTGCAGCTGAAGTTGCAGCAGGACAGAAGTCATACTTTGATGCAAAGCAGATTCCATCAGTTGCTTATACAGACCCAGAGGTAGCTTGGGCTGGTTTAACTGAAGAGCAGTGCAAAGCGCAAGGTATCGCCTATGAAAAGGGTTTATTCCCATGGGCTGCAAGCGGTAGGGCGATTGCCAATGGTCGTGATGAAGGCTTTACAAAACTCATCTTTGATGCCACTACGCATCGTATTATCGGTGGCGGTATCGTCGGAACCCATGCGGGTGATTTAATTGGTGAAGTTTGCCTTGCGATCGAGATGGGCGCTGATGCAGTTGATATTGGCAAAACCATCCACCCCCATCCAACCTTAGGTGAATCAGTAGGACTTGCTGCAGAAGCAGCACACGGCCATTGCACAGACTTGCCACCAGTGAAGAAGAAGTCTTAAGCAAGCAATATCTTCTAAGCTCTTGCAAAAAAGCCCTGAGTGATCAGGGCTTTTAAATTCTTACTTCAAACTAACATCAATCTCATGTGATGAGATTGACATTTAATTCTCGGATGCGCTCATCTACGTAATAACCACCACATTCCGTGTAACGGAGGTACTTGCATCCACAATACTTGCATTTATAGACGTCAGACTTGTTGTAGGGGTGGAAAGCTGCAGAGATTGGAGCATCCTTGGACCATATATTGGTTCCCTTGGGGTGATACTCTTCCCAGCATTCTGGAGAGTCTACGACTCTGAGGGTTCCTATGCACTCTAGGGCATTCGTGATGAAGCCACCGGGGATACTTTCCCAGCCTGCGCACGATAAAGATTGGCAATCAGCGCACTTGCTCTTTCCCTCAAAGGATTGGGCAAATCCAAGCAACATCTCTCGATTAACTGAATTGGTCATCTAGTGATAATTTGGGCAATCTGACGTGTTATTGCCAGAGTAAGGTATATTTTTACCAAAGAATAGATATTAGCGCATGTATAAATACAGTGCGCCAGAAAAATGGGAGCTAAAAAATGAAAAAACAGTTATTGCTGCTCGCGCTCTCTTGTTGGGCACTATGTTCTGGGAGTGTTTTTGCACAAAGTGCTTACCCCTGTGCGGTGGTTAAGTTTGTCTCGCCATACCCGCCTGGAGGTACGACCGATATTTTGGCTAGAATGCTGGCGCCCGGTTTAGCCAAGCAGCTCGGTACAAATGTTGTGGTTGAAAATAAGGGTGGAGCAAGCAGCAATATTGGGACTGAATTTGTTGCTAACTCAGCTTCTGATGGTTGCACTCTATTGCTCGGAAATAATACTGGCATCGTGATTAACCAAAATTTGTATAAGTTAAGAATCAATCCATCCAAAGACTTGGCGGCGGTTGCAGAAGTAGCTTCTGTGCCCTTGGTGCTTTATGTGAATGTATCAGTACCTGCAAATACTGTTGGTGAGCTTGTAGAACTAATAAAAAATAATCCCGGTAAATACAGCTATGCATCTGGTGGTAGTGGAAGTCCACAACATCTGATGGCAGAAATGCTGAAGCTTGAAAAGCAACTAGACATGACGCATATACCCTATAGAGGGCAGGGACCAGCCATGGCTGATGTTATTGCTGGCCAAGTGCCGATTGCATTTGAGACAACGACAACTATTTCCGCGCAGATGACATCGGGCCGTATTCGTGCGCTAGCAACAACAGGCTTAGTGCGCCCTAAAAACTTCCCAAATATTCCCACTATGAAAGAGCTTGGGTATTCGAGCTTTGTTGTCGAGAATTGGTATGGCATTTTTGTTGCAGCTAAAACCCCATCTGTCTTGGTTTCACGATTAAATAAAGCATTTAATGCTGTCATGAAGGAGCCAGAAGTTGCGGCAAGCCTGAATAAGATGGGCTCGAGTGATGTAGCGGGGACACCAGAGCAATTTACGCAATTTATTAATAAAGAAATTCCATATTGGGAGTCTTTAGTTAAGCGCACAGGCGCAACTGTGGATTAAGAGATATGAAAAGGAAATCAAGATGAATAATGGCTATGAAATTAACCCTAGAAAAGAGGCCTTTAAAGAAGGAATCGCCGCCCTGACGGGGTTGGCAACTTCGGTTGTCAGTGATGTATTGGGCCGGACTATTGGCACAGTCAATATATTGCCAGTAAACAAGTCACCAGTTTCCGTATGTGGTAACGCTGTCACAGTCAGTGTTAGAGCTGGCGATAATTTAATTATTCACAAAGCACTACAAATTCTCCAGCCAGGCGATGTACTGGTAGTCGATGGTGGAGGTGACATCTCTCGAGCCTTATTTGGTGAAATCATGATGACTGTTGCTAAATCAAGAGGTGCTGTTGGAGTCGTTTTTGATGCGGCAATTCGGGATGTTGAGGCTTTTGAAAAGCATCGCTTTCCATGCTGGGCGCGTGGTGTCAATATGCGAGGTCCCCTTAAAGATGGCCCAGGCAGTATTAATGTGCCCGTTTCCATAGGGGGTATGGTGATTCATCCAGGGGATGTAGTTTTGGGCGATTGCGATGGGATCATTGCTTTGTCTCCTGAGTTGGCATTAGAGGGTGCCAGATTGGGCAAAGAAAAAGAGATTACCGAGCGTAAAACAATCCAATCCATTATTGATGGTATGTATGATGATTCTTGGGTGGACGCTACTTTGAAACAGAAAGGCGTGATATGAAGCTTAAGAGAATCTTGACGGTACTTTTAAGTCTTGCTTCCCTCAACGCGATAGCGGCATTTCCAGATAAGTCGATTAAATTTTTAGTTCCCTGGCCACCGGGTGGAGCGACTGATCAAGTTGCTCGGATCTTGGCAATACCCCTTACCAAAGAGCTTGGCGTCTCCGTTTTTGTTGAAAACAAGGGCGGTGCTGGCGGCAATATAGGTACGCAAGCCTTTGTACAAGAAAAGCCAGACGGATATGCAATCTTAATGGCAACCAGTTCAACTAACGCGGCAGGCCCTCACTTATTTTCAAATCAAGGATTTGATGCTGCCAAAGATTTCACTCCAGTAGTGTTGGTATGCACCATTCCAAATATTATGGTCGTGCCTGAGTCATCGCCTTGGAATAGCATGAAAGACTTGATCGCTGATGCCAAGCAAAACCCTGGAAAGTTTACCTATGGCTCCGCAGGCATTGGCGCATCTCAGCATTTAGCTGGCGCACAATTTAAAACTGTTACTGGTTTAGATGTTCGTCATGTTCCATACAAGGGAAGCGGTCCTGCTGCCCTAGATTTAATGGCTGGACATATCGACATGATGCTCGATACTGGCTCGCTGAATAATATCAAGGCGGGTAAATTAAAAGCCTTAGGCATAGCGGCAGATAAGCGCATTCCTGAATTACCTAACGTCCCAACAATGAAAGAAGTTGGAGTGCCAATGGTTGCGAATGCTTGGTATGGCGTGATGTTGCCTGCTGGTGCGCCAAAGGATATTACTGAGAAACTCAATGCTGCCTTCAATAAGGTTCTAAAAGACCCAGAGGTGCGCAAAAGCCTTCAAGGCATTGGCGCCCAGATTGATGGCGGCTCAGTACTCGAATTTACAAAGTTCTCGCAGTCAGAGATTAAGCGCTACGAAGGCATTGTGAAAATGTCAGGAGCCCCAAGGGAGTGATGATTAAAAGGATTGGAAGTCATGATTATTGATTCGCACGGCCACTACACCACGGCCCCAAAAGCCTTAAAGGCTTGGCGTGATGCCCAGGTTGCTAATTTAAATACACCAGAGTTAGGCCCTAAGGTATCTGATTTAAAAATTAGTGATGATGAAATTCGAGAGTCTATTGAAGAAAATCAACTAGCCAGAATGAAAGAGCGGGGCATTGATGTCACCATCTTTTCACCACAAGCTAGCTTTATGACTCACCACATTGGTGATTTCAATACCTCAGCTACATGGGCAGCCTTATGTAACGAGCTTTGCTACCGGGTGACCCAACTTTTCCCAAAGCACTTTGTTGGCGCTGCAATGCTCCCCCAGTCACCAGGAGTTGATATCAGCACCTGTTTACCAGAAATGCGTAAATGTATTAATGAATACGGATTTGTGGGCATCAATCTCAATCCTGACCCGTCAGGTGGTTACTGGCGTGACCCTCCATTAAGTGACTCCTATTGGCACCCAATCTACCAAGAAATGATTGCTTTAGATGTGCCAGCAATGATTCATGTGAGTACCAGTTGCAATGATTGCTTTCATACTACCGGCGCACATTATTTAAATGCAGACACAACTGCTTTTATGCAATGCTTGACCTCAGATTTGTTTGCGCAGTTTCCTGACTTGCGTTTCTTAATTCCGCATGGGGGTGGAGCAGTTCCCTATCATTGGGGGCGATTTAGGGGGCTGGCAAAGGATATGGATATCCCAGACATTAACCAGAAATTACTAAACAATATTTATTTCGATACTTGCGTTTATCACCAGCCAGGAATTAATCTGCTCACCGAGGTGATTCCGACTAAGAATATTCTCTTTGCATCAGAAACCTTTGGGGCGGTAAAGGATATTGATCCTGATACTGGCTTTTATTTTGATGACACGCGTCGTTATCTAAATGCGGTTGCTGGTCTCAGTGATGAAAAGAAAGCCATGATTTTTGAGGGGAATGCGCGTAAGGTATTTTCCAGAATTAACAATAGAATTCCAAAGTAAGTGAGGGGCATGATGACATCTGAAGAATTTGATCAAGTTTATCGAGGGCGCCTAGAAAAATTGGCAACTTCAAATTTGAGCGATGCTCTTGATAAGTTAGGCATTGCAGCTGCTGTAATCGGCATTGTTCCGCAGTGGGGTAAGACTAAAGTGATTGGCAGGGCAATTACTATCCGAATGATTGCCGCAGGCGCTGCCCAAAGCAAGGCCCATCTGGGGGTTGATGCAATATTCTCTGCATCTCCTGGCGATGTCATTGTGATTGATAACCGCGGGGATTTGAATAATAACTGTTGGGGTGAGATTCTCTCGATGGGAGCCTTGCAAAAGAAAGTTTCTGGTGTTGTGGTTGATGGTGCAGTTCGCGATGTAGATACCTGTGAAGAATTCGGATTCCCAGTACATGCAAGAGGTACAGTCCCCATCACTGCTCGTGGACGAATAGTTCAAGAGGCTTGGAATATCCCCATTAGGATTGGAAACATTCCCGTATTGCCTGGTGATGTGATTGTTGCTGACGTGAACGGAGTGGTAGCAATTCCTGCTAGCAAGATTAAAGAGGTATTAGATGCAGCTGAGAATATTGCTGCCAAAGAGCTAGCAATGGTCGAAGCATTAAGAGCAGGGCAGTCAATTCTTGATGTGGATAAGCAATTTAACTACGAACAAATGTTGAAAAGTTAGGCGCCAATATGAATTTAATAAATCCCCCGAGAATGATTTCGAAGATTCTTTGTTTGATCTGTTTGGGATTGACTGCTCAATTGGCATGCGCACAGTACCCATGCTCTGTAATCAAAATCATCTCTCCTTATCCTCCTGGTGGGGCGAGTGATGTTCTTGCAAGAATGCTGGTGCCAGGACTTTCTAAGCAATTAAATGTCAGTGTGATTGTTGAAAATAAGACAGGTGCCAGCGGCAATATTGGTACTGACTTTGTGAGTAGTGCAGCTGGTGATGGCTGCACCTTATTACTCGGT
>Ga0194038_1000277_pt1 | contig 22612 bp, 16 predicted proteins | sample JunL226m_MetaG_FD_148630 | JGI IMG/M metagenome (GOLD analysis project Ga0194038, IMG submission 148630) | Anoxic zone freshwater microbial communities from boreal shield lake in IISD Experimental Lakes Area, Ontario, Canada - Jun2016-L227-6m | ecosystem: Environmental > Aquatic > Freshwater >... | reverse complement strand
TTTGGAATCTGTCCATGTTCCTGTTCTATAGGTAATTATAGTTTCTTCTGCGGCGTGTACAGATTCATCGTTCTTCCATTGGCATAAGAAAACAGTTGGGTCATTCGCGAAAAGCTGCAAATCGAATTTGTCTTCGGGAAACGGTGACATATCGGGGAAATGGCGTCGCAGGCGTTCGTCCATCGCCACCAAGCCTTCGTAATATCCAGCTCCATTCCAGTGTTCTACATCACCCGTTCGTCTAAACATCGGTATTCCCGTTTCATGTTCCCTGGCGATCAAAACAGGTGTCAGATCCAGCAAGTCAACGTTTGGGGTCAAATTTGGGAATACCTGTTCCCGTAATTGCTCAAGATAGCTTTTCCCCTTGCCCATACGGATAATATTGGGGAGAAAACGTTCCTGCACCGTTATCTTGTTCGGTGAAATCACGAACAAATAATGGATTCCGTGAGCCCGCAGCCACTCGCTTTTACCTTCCAAATAATCGGTCCAATTCGACAATTGCTCTGCAGTCAAACGGTTAATACCCAAATAGTCAAGAACCGTGGGATTTTGACTCCCGTGAAATTTTTCGCCCGGTATCGGATTCAAAAACAAATGGCCGTCTATTCCCTGCACATATTGTTTTCCTGGCGCACTCAACAGATCAAGCCATATCAGTTCCCGCAGGGGGATAAGTTGGGTTCGGAAAGCAAATCGATCATTCCACCATTGATCCACGGTATTGGGAAAGGTACTCCATGACGTTTTCCCGACATCCGGCGGTTGGGCCAAATATCGATTTTCCTTTAAATCCCATTCCGGTGGCCATCCCATCATCTTTCCCGCTATTGGTGCAAACAAAATGAGTAACATTCCTGAAATCAACATCCACTCCATGTACTTGAACGAGCTTGGCGCTGATGGAGACTGGGCGACTACTGTCCCCAAACTAGAATGCACGGAAGCTGACTGGCCAGCCATTTCCGGAACGAAAGTGCTTGTTTGCAAAGCCGAGTGCTTTTTCATTAAAATACTCTTCACGCAACATGCTCCCTAAAAGCGAAAATAGATGAACGGATTGTGTGTACCGGATGCTAACGGAAGAAAACACAGCAACAGCAAGCCCAGCAAAATAACTGTACGAGCCATATCCATGCTTTGCATAATTAGCCAATTCGTCGGCTTTTCAGATAGGGTGCAATGCAAAAGACGCCTGTTCCACCAGTGCGTCAGGGCAGGCAAAATGGGCACGGAAAACAACACTCCGGCCGCAATTGCAATCTGCACATCCAATGCATTGTACAGCCAAATCGCATTTGCCCTGACCCCTCCCTCACTATTGCCGATCAAAGCTCCGTAATACCCCCAAGCCTGCGCAAATGTCTCTGAACGGAAAAGCACCCATCCGCCCATCGCCATCAATACGGCATATCCATGACCAAACATCGACAAGATGCACCTCCAGACCATTGGGCGCTCACGAGTCTTTTTCTTGCCGCGTGTCAGCAGTCGTTCGATAGCCAAAAAGAATCCGTGATACAACCCCCATGCGACAAATACCCAACTTGCTCCATGCCACAGTCCGCAAAGAAAAAACACGAATAATAAATTGAGATAGATCCGCCACTGGCGTTGACGGTTACCCCCCAACGGAATGTAAAGGTAATCCCGAAACCATGAGGATAACGAGATATGCCAGCGGCGCCAGAAATCCTGTGCTGAACTGGCGAAGTATGGGTAATTGAAATTTTCCAGAAACTCAAACCCAAACATCCGGGCCATCCCGATAGCCATATCAGAATAAGCGGAAAAATCATAATAAATTTGCAGGGTGTAACAAACAATTCCCAGCCATGCTGTGGCTGTGGTCAATTGATTCGGAGGCAGTTCAAACGCCTTGTCGGCAATTACCGCCACAGTGTTGGCGATCAACACTTTCTTCGATAATCCCAAAATGAAACGCCGGACGCCGGACGCGAATTGGGAGCGGGACGGCGTTCGCTCCGTCAGTTGTTGATACAAATCCCGATAGCGGATGACAGGCCCTGCAACCAAATGCTGAAACATCGTAAGATAACAGGAAAAGTTGATAAGATTTTTCTCTGCAGGCACGTCGCCCCGATAGATATCAATGACGTAACTCATTGCTTCGAAAGTGAAAAAGCTGATGCCCAAAGGCAGCGCCACACGCGCCCAGTCGGTTATTCTCCATTCAGGGGGCAGAACTCCGACAATGTTGTCCATAAAAAAATTGAAATACTTAAAATAAGCAAGAAAGCCAAGGTTAAGAATGATCGCAGTCGCCAGCAACGATTTTTGGCTTTTCGTGCGAGATCCGCCAGCCTGAAGTTGTTCTGCGCGTTCGAGAATATATACTGTCGCTCCCTCTGACTTCCGCGAAGGGGTAATTCGCCACATCATCAGCCTGGCCAGCAGAAAATTTCCTATGCACGACGCGGCCAGAACCCACGTACGCCACCCCTCGCCCCAGAAATAAAAAAGGAAGCTTGCAGTCAGCAAAAACATATTGGCCCGCACCCGATGGGCGCCCGGCCAGCGATTTCGAAAAACAGGGAGAAAGCAGAGATAGTAACCTATCAACACAATAGGGAGAAACAGTGTTAAAAAAGTCATTGAACTGAATATCACATTAAGCCTTTCCATGCCACGGTACGGTGAAAATAACTGATAAAGAATTTTTTGATGGCTTTGGGTAGCACCAGTTCCAAATGCTGTCAAGAACAGTTTGCAACATTTCTCCTTTCGTCTTTCAGCATAAAATGGTATTATCCCCGGATTAGCTTGGGTGCAGACAAAGGATAATGGCTGTGAGCATTGGTTTTAAATTGGATCCGCTGCAGTGGGGAATAAATGTTCTTGTCTCAGGGGCTTTTTTCTCAAGAAAGGTTTGTTTAAGGGGGTTGAAATGGCTTTTTCAGCGACTTCCTTTTAATGAGGCCGCAAGTTACGGGTTGAAATCTTTTTTTTACGAGCGGTTTGGATATTTGTTTCAAAAAACCATTTCTTATCAAGTTTGGCGGAATGCCAGAGACGATCAGAACCAACTATCATCATTCATGAAACTGTCCGTCGATGTCCCATCGCTTGATCCGGATGAAATCATATATTTTCCTCAAAACAACCATCCGGATGTTTCAGTTGTGATTCCATTATTTCTTCGAATGGACGTTCTGCTCAACTGCCTCAAGTCTTTGTGTAGTACTTGTAATGGGTATTCGTATGAGGTCATTCTTGTGGATTCTCTGCCGGAGTTGGAAAGCCGGATGCTTCCGGCCAGAGTAAAGGGGGTACGGTTGGTTCCGGCAGGTCACCGGAAGTCCACGACGGAGATGTGGAATTTAGGGGCGGACATGGCCTGCGGTAAGTATATAGCCTTTCTGGCCGAAGGTCTTTTGCCTTTGTCTGGCTGGCTGGATGAGATGGTTCGTACTTTCAGTGATCAGCCTGAAGCTGGCCTGGTCGGATCCCAGATCATTCTGCCTGATGGACTTATCTGGGAGGCGGGGGGAATTACGGATGAAGCGGGTGTGTTCTGTCGCTTGGGGTGTGGAGCAAATCCTTTCCAGCCCGAGTTCAGCTATCTGCGGGAGGTTGATTTTTGTTCTGCGGTATCTTTTATGGTACCGCGAACGCTTTTTATGCAGGTTGGCGGAATTGGAGAAATCGTTTGTGATGATTTGCTTCAGGCAGGGGCGCGTTTGTGTGTCGCTCTCCGATTGATGGGGCGAAAGGTGTTATATAATCCCTTGTCAAAAGCGGTTATTCATTCCAGACCTGAAGAGAATGCCCGAATTTATTCAAAAGCGGAAAGAACAGTTCGGACGATTTTTGGCCTAAAGAGTACCCGGACCCGTGGCTCATGGGACAAGATTTTTGACTCGGCCGGTAAAATCCTTGTTATTGATGTCAGAACGCCCACTCCTGACCATGATTCCGGATCACAGGACATCGTATCCTATTTCAATATCTTCCGTTCTCTTGGCTTTGAGATCACTTTTATTCCGGCGACCGACTTCAAGTTCATGGGAAAATATACACCCGATTTGCAGCGGATGGGGGTACGATGTCTTTATTCGCCTTTTGTTCGAGGAATAAACGGATATCTCAAGTCCCATGGTCAGGAATATGATTTGGTACTGCTCTACAAAGTGCATTGCGCCGCCTACTGCATTGATATGGTCAGGCGATACTGCCCCAAGGCAAAGGTCATTTTTGATACGGTGGATCTTCATTTTGTGCGGGAGCAAAGGCAAGCTGTGATAGAGGCGTCTGATGAGCTTCTGGAAAATGCGAATAAAACAAAAATCCTGGAGCTTTCGGTAATCCGGAAGGCCGATTGCACCATCGTTTTAAGCACTGCGGAGCGAGATATTCTTCTTGATGAACCTGATGTTATCGGCGAGAAAATAGCTGTAATACCTCTGATCCGTGAGATTCCGGGCCGAGACAATTCTTTTTCTGATAGAAAGAACATATTGTTCTTGGGGGGATTCGAGCATCGTCCCAATGTGGATGCCATGCTTTTCTTTGTCAATGATATCTGGCCACTTGTCAAAAACTACCTGCCGGAACTTGTTTTCTATATTGTCGGAAGCAAGCCACCGGAGGAAATAGTGGATCTGGCTGGAGATGATGTGATTGTTACGGGATATGTCTCTGATATATCGCCTTATCTACATGGTTGCCGGCTTTCTGTGGCGCCTCTTCGTTATGGAGCTGGCCTGAAGGGAAAGATCGCCACCAGCTTGAGTTACGGTCTGCCTTGCGTGGCGTCTTCCGTGGCGGTTGAAGGTTCCGGTCTCAATCCTGGAGAGGATATTCTGCTGGCTGACAAGTTTGATGAATTTGCAGAAGCCGTGATTCGTCTCTATCAAGACGAGGCCCTGTGGAAGACGTTGTCCGATAGGGGGCTTGATTACATGGAACGGCATTTTTCTTTTGCTGCTGGCCGAAAGAGACTTGAATGTTTGCTTCTGGAACTTGCCGTGCCGAAAAGATAATCCGTTCGCCGTCAACGGTCAACGGTCAACGGTCAACGGCATTATGGGCTTTAAGGACTTGAGGAGGAAAATTGACTGTCAATATGCCGACGATTTCTGTTGTCGTCCCTCTGTATAATCATGAGAAATATATCCATTCAACTATTGAAAGTATCCTGGAACAGGAGTTTGGACCCAGTGAGATTATCATTGTAAACGATGGTTCCACTGATGGTTCTGGCCGGATAGTGGCAGAAATCCTTCAACGCCACCCGGATATTGTCTTTTGGTCCCAGTCCAATCAAGGTGCTTATCAGGCTATAAATGCCGGGATTCATCGGGCTACAGGAGATATTGTGGCCATCCTGAATTCTGATGATTGCTATCACCCTCAGCGCTTGAAGCGTTGCGCACAGGTTTTGGCTGCTTCACCGGAGATCACAGCGGTGACCACGGCGCTGGATTTCATGGATGCCAAGGGGAAGAAAATTAAAAATCGCTGGTACGAACAAAATAGGTCCTTTTTTGATAAAGAAGGAGATCTGCCCTTGGCCTTAATGAACGGAAACTTCTTTATGACTACATCCAATATTGTCGTCCGGCGCAGCGTATTTCAGGATATCGGATACTTTGCGCCGTTGCGCTATGTCCATGACCTGGATTTTTTCCTCAGGCTTCTGGTTCATGGTAAAAATATACATATGATTGGTGATCCGTTGTTGTCCTACCGGATGCATGCCAAGAATACGATTCTGGAGGAACACATCAATGTTCGTGCGGAATGGGCTTTTGCGTGTGCAAGGTTTATCGTAGCCGCCCAGAGACTCCCGGAATGGAGGGAAAAGGGCTGGGCGTATGTGGAGAGATTCAACCGTATCATGGAAAAGCATTCCTTAACCAGGCTGCTGAACCTGTTCCTTGTTTTTTTTGCGAGACAGCCTTCGACGGACGGAGATATAGACCGCTTTGACAGGGACCCTGAATTTATAAAACTCATCTCAAAAAAGCCGTTGACCGTGAACGGTGAGCGGCTGTAATTCGGTGAACGGTAAACGGAGAACAGCTTTTATATGAATGTTCTTTTTATAAGCAATCTTTATCCCCCCAACGTGGTGGGTGGATATGAGAGACTGTGTTTTGATATGGCGTCAGCCTTGTCTGCCAGAAACCACAGGATTTCCGTCCTGACAAGCAATTACGGGGGACTGCTGGAAGATTATCCAAGACAGGATGTCGATCGCTCGTTACAGCTTTTGGCTGACGCAAGAGATATCTACAAATCTTATTCAGCTTCCGAGTCTCAAAAAAAAGCCTTGAATGCTCATAATGCGACGGTGCTGGAGCGCAAGTTGGCGGAGGTCAGGCCGGATGTCCTTTTTGTCTGGAATCTGTTTTTCCTTGATCATTCTTTTCTTCACGCCATCCAGACTGCCGGATGCAGGACCGTCTTTCTTCTGACCGACAACTGGATGATATTATTTTTGAGGCCGGCATTTTGGCATGAATATTTTACCAAGAACATTAGCCGACGCTCTTGTGGCGGCTACAAGAGCGTTTCTTCGTATTCCTGGACGGCCGTAATCCGTTATGCTCTCGGAAGGCTGCGGGCTATAACTCATCAGGAAAATCCGCCCATCCATGGCGAGGCGATTTTTCCGAGCCGATTTATGAAGTCGCTTTACGCCCAGGCAGGATTCAAATTCCGTAAAACTGCGGTAATACCCCATGGGGTCAGGCTCATGCAGCGTAAGGATGGAGAGTACCGGGACCGAACGGTTCCGGTAGAGAATGGCTGCATTCGTCTCCTTTTTGCAGGCAGGGTAGTTGAGATGAAGGGAGTACACACGATCCTGGAAGCCATGCCTGAAATCATCCGGGGGCTACCCAAGACCGATGTAAAATTGATGATTTTAGGGGATGTTCGGGACATAGAGTATATGAAAAAGATGGAGGCAATGATTCAGCGGCTGAATCTGAGGGACAAAGTTGCATTTCAGCCAACTGTTCAGGAATCTGATCTGTTTGGTATTTTTCAGGACTACGATATCTTTCTTTTTCCTTCTCTTTATGAACCATTTTCTCTGACATTGATTCATGCCTTGGCATCCGGAATTCCTGTCGTGGCGTCAGATGTGGGCGGTAACCAGGAGATCATATTTCCGGATCGAACCGGACTCTTATTCTCCAGAGGGGACTCCCGAAGCCTTTCCAGGGCTGTGCTGGATTTGGCAGGCAAGCCGAGTTTGCGCAAGGATTTGGCGATTGAGGCCAGAAAAGTGGCGAGGGAATTCACTTTTCAGACAATGGTTCAAAAGGTTGAGGCGTATCTGAACAACTGAATACATGATAATGTCGGAATGCTGGGATGCTGGGATGCCGGCCTCGAAGTATAAGGATTGTGTTAATGCCTGAAGTAGCCATAATAATCCCCAGTTTTAACGGATTGCATCTGCTGAAAACCTGCCTTCAGTCGATTTACAGTCAAACTTTTCGCTCGTTTGAAGTTATTCTAATTGACAATGGATCTGGAGATGGGACTGCCGACTGGGTACCCTGCCATTATCCGAAAATCAGGATCATAAGGTTCAGCGCCAACAAGGGATTCAGCGCGGCAGTAAATGAAGGTATCCGGCAATCCGCAAGTCGCTATATATTTTTGTTGAATAATGACACGGAACTTGATCCTGCCTGTTTAGAAATTCTGATTCAAACTGCAGACGCAAACGGTGAATATGCCAGTTTTGCTCCAAAAATGATCCAGTATCACAACCGAAAAATGTTGGATGGTTTGGGGGATGGGGTTTTAATGGGAGGAGGCGGATACCGGCTTGGCAACCAGGAACCGGATAGTGTTTTGTGGGAACATCCGATGCGCGTTTTTGGTGCATGTGCTGGTGCAGCTCTTTATCGCAGGTCTTTTTTTGAAAGAACAGGAATGTTTGATGAGGATTTTTTTGCGTATCTTGAGGACGTGGATATCAACTTTAGAGCGGTGCGTTTGGGGCTTCGGTGTTTGTCTGTTCCCAGCGCAAGGGTGTATCATATGGGAAGTCAGACTTCCGGGGGCAGGTTGAATACTTTTACAGTTTCCCATACGACTCATAATATGATCAGGGTGGTTGCGCATAATTATCCATCGTCCATTTTGCTCCATCAGTGGCCCGTTATTGTTTTGCAGCATTTGGGATGGTTGGGGCTGATGCTTTCGGGCCGGCATTTATTGGCCTATTTTAAAGGAATTCAAGATGCACTGCGTAGCTTCCCAGCGATGCTGAAAAAAAGAGGCCAGTGGAACACCCGAAAAATGATTCCCGACAACCTTTTCTGGAAGATGATTACGGACTCTGAAATTGATGTAATGGCATGCGTTCTGAGGCGAAGGGAGCTTCAGGGGAAATCAGCGGGGTGGGTTCTGCTTTACACTAAAATCTTTCATAAACGCTCATGGCATGGTCTATGCCGCCCCCATGAATGACCAAAATATATAAAACTGGTGTTTTCATGCGAAACAAGTAGAGGCGACCGGCCGGTCGCCCCTACTTGTTTCGTGGTTTAAAAGTATTTTCACGGTAAATAAATGTCATCCAAAAAACAGGTTACGATTATTGTGCTCAACTGGAACGGCAAAGCATGCCTCATGCAATGCCTGGATGCACTTCGGAGGCAATCGTTTCGGGATATGGTTACGGTTGTTGTGGACAATGGGTCTGGTGATGGATCCGCCGAGACCGTCAGGCTTCAGTTTCCCGAAGTCACCCTTATATCCATGAAGGATAATCTCGGATTTGCAGTCGCCAACAATATCGCCATACGCCAGGTGAATACTGAATATGTCGCACTGCTGAACAATGACGCCATTGCCCATCCTTTATGGCTGCAAAACCTCATAACCGAGTTGTCTAATTTTCCGGAAGCGGGTTTCGCCGCATCCAAAATGCTCTATCATGATGCGCCACATATTATAGACAGGGCTGGCGATGGGTATTCAACCGCCGGTGCGGGCTGCCTGCGTGGAAGAGGCCGCGAAGATCATACATATAATCAAGCAGAATGGATTTTTGGAGCCTGCGCCGGGGCGGCCTTATACAGAATGTCCATGCTCCGGGATATCGGGCTGTTTGACGAGGATTTTTTTTTGTTATATGAAGATGTGGATTTAAGCTTCAGGGCTCAGCTCAGGGGTTATAAATGCCTTTACGTTCCAACGGCTGTCGTCTATCATAAGGCCAGCAGCTCCATTGGATATGATTCCCCGACCTCGGTTTACTACGGGCACCGGAATCTGGAATGGGTGTACGCCCAGAACATGCCCTATTCACTGATAGTCCGCACGTTGGGAAGGCATGTGTTTTATACGATCGCAGCTTTTGGCTACTTTGCATCAAAAGGCATTGCTGTTGCGTATATCCGGTCAAAATGGGACAGCTTTCGGGCTTGGCGGAGTGTTTTGAATAAACGTAAAGTAATTCAGGCCTGTCGTACGGTTGAAGATGATTATATCTGGAATTTGCTTGATGCAGAAGACAGTGTCTCCCGCTTAAAACATCGGCTGAAGAGACAAACCTCATCTTCATATAACAAAGAAGGATAAATTTTGATTGATATTATCATCGTAAATTACAACAGCACGGATTTTTTGCTGAAGTGCCTTGAATCTGTTTATGAAACTCTTGGAGAATATTCAGCGGTAGTACGAATTCAGGACAATGCCTCCTCTGACCGTGTTCATCGTATCACTGAACGGTTTCCGGCTGCAATCCTTACGCGAAATGAACGCAATATTGGATTTGCTGCAGCGGTGAATCAGGCGCTACAACAGAGTTCATCACCTTATGTGATCTTGCTGAATCCGGATTCTTATGTTCTGAAAGATTTTTTTCGCAACATTGTCGGATTCATGGAAAGGAATCCCCAGATCGGGATCACCGGACCCAGGATTTTGGACAGCGACGGTTCGGTTCAAGGCTCAGCCAGATCATTTCCAACGGCATTAACATCATTATTCGGCAGATCATCACTGCTTACCCGCCTGTTTCCAAATAACCCGATCACCAGCGCCAATCTGTTGACAAGCCGTTGCGACGGCGTTCACCCCATGGAAGTTGATTGGGTATCTGGCGCTTGCATGATCGTTCGCAGAAAAGCCATTGATGCGGTCGGCGTTTTTGATGAACGGTTTTTTATGTACTGGGAAGATGCCGACTGGTGCCGGAGGATGAGGGATGGAGGCTGGAAGGTCGTATATTTCCCTCAGGCCTCAGTAGTGCATTATGTCGGGGGCAGCAGCAATCAAATCGTACTCAAGTCCCAAATTGCATTCCACAAAAGCGTATATTTGCTTTTTGAAAAACATACCCCGTCGGCCCCCCTGTTTTTAAAAATTATAGTCATGATTGGACTGTTTTACCGATTTTGTTTGATTGCTGTGTCAAACATCAAGTTCCTTCAGTTCGAAATTTCGGAAAATCGTTCAAACACTGCTGCTTCAGATGATGATGCAATGCGGAAAATTAAAATCCTGCGCATCATTGCAAGGCTCAATGTTGGAGGACCCGCCATTCATGTTCATCTGCTGACAACAGAACTGAAGCCTGATCGTTTCGAAACCATTCTGGTTACCGGATCAATTTCCGAGCAGGAAGGGGATATGAGTTATCTCTTTCAAGGGGACTCTCATCGGCATTGCCGGATTTCGGTTTTAAAGCGGGATATTAGTATTTTTATGGATATCCGGGTAACCTATAGAATTTTTCGGCTTCTGTGTCAGGTTCCGCCGGATATTGTCCATACTCATACGGCAAAAGCAGGTTTTACTGCCCGCATGGCGGTGTTGATCTATAACCTGATTTTCAGGAAAAAGATCAAAGTTGTCCATACGTTTCACGGTCATATATTTGAAGGCTACTTCAACAGATTGAAATCCGCGCTCTTTGTTCATATCGAACGGTTTATTGCCAGGGGTACGGATGTGATTATCGCCATCAGCGAATCCCAGCAAAAAGATCTGGCTAAAAAGTATCGTATCGCCCCTTCTGAAAAGATCAGAATCATTGAACTGGGTTTTGATCTTGGGCCGTTTCTTTCCAGCGCCAGACTAAAAGGGCGTTTCCGAAAGAAACTTGGCGTTAGCGACAGGACTTTCCTGATCGGGATCATTGGCCGACTGGTTCCCATAAAAAATCATGAAATGTTTTTCGAGGCAGTCGATCTTTTCCTGAAGGCATACCCTGCAAGAGATGTGAAGGTCGTTGTTGTCGGAGATGGCGAATGCCTCAGCAAGCTTGAGGAATATTGCCGAAAGAAAAACTTGACTCGCCATGTAGTTTTCTGGGGATGGATTCAGGATGTTTCGCTTGTTTACGCTGATCTTGATATACTGGCTCTTTCCTCTTTGAATGAAGGCACTCCAGTTTCGATCATTGAAGCCATGGCATCCTCAGTTCCCGTGATTGCAACTAAGGTTGGAGGGATTCAGGACCTTATGGGGAAACCGGCCAACACTTCGATTCAGAACTCTGGTTTTACTGTATGTGAGCGGGGAATTATTTGTTCCAATCAGGATTCAGCGGGTTTTTTCAGGGGGCTTACCTATCTTGCAGAAGAAGAACTACTGATAAAGCAAGCCCGTATTCAACGCGCCCGTGCTTATGTGGTAAAAAGATATGCGAAAGAACGTCTGCTGAAAGATATCGAATCGCTCTACGATCAGTTGATATACTGTGCATAAACAGCAATTTTCAATTCACCGCAAAGACGCAAAGGATACAATAATTCCACTGAATATTTTCTTTGCGATCTTTGCGCCTTTGCGGTGAACGCTCTTGTGGCGGCTAAAAACTCAGCTAAAGGTCAGACAATAAATGAACATGTTGATTTTAGGTGGCAATGGTTTCATTGGCTCCCATCTTGTGGATAGACTCCTTGCCGAAGACCATAGAGTCCGGGTCTTTGACAAGTATGAGGAGCATTATCGAAAACCTGTGGCAGGTGTAGAATACTGCGTCGGCGATTTTGGGAATCGGGGGATGCTGTCGGAGGCTCTGACAGGTATTGATATAGTGTTTCATCTGATCAGTACGACGCTTCCCAAGACATCGAATGATGATCCCGTATTTGATGTTCAGTCCAACGTCGTAGAGACGATATTCTTATTGGAACAATGTGTCACCAAGAAAATCCGGAAAGTGGTTTTCATCTCATCCGGCGGAGCAATATACGGAAATCCTCTATCTTTACCTATTTCCGAGAACTGTCCGACCGAACCGGAATGTTCCTATGGCATTACAAAACTTGCTGTTGAAAAGTATATGGCTCTATTCAATCATCTCCACGGGCTTGACTATGTTGTCTTGCGGCCCTCCAACCCTTACGGTGGGCGACAGAACCCGGATGGCATTCAGGGGGCCATTTCAGTTTTTCTCGGTAGAGTCGCGCAGGGAAAATCCCTTGAAATATGGGGCGATGGCCAGGTCGTGCGGGATTATATCTTCATTGATGATCTTATTGATGGAATGTACAAGGCAATTTCCGTTAACGCTCTTTCGCGGGTTTTTAATCTTGGCAGCGGAATCGGCCATTCACTGAACGAAATCCTTGATGTGATTAGGAAGGTGACCGGCAAGGAAATCAAGGTTGTGTACAAAGCAAAACGATCTTTTGATATTCCGAGCATTTATCTGGATATTTGCAGGGCGAAACAGGAACTTTCCTGGGCGCCGTCGGTTTCCCTTGAAACGGGGATAGAAAAAACCTGGAAGTTTGTTAAGAAATTATACCGATGATGTTTTGGGCAACACTAAAATGAAAATTCTCTGTGCATTGGGAAAATATCAATATGGCGATTCTGCACGGGGACTTTCCACCGAGTATGCCGCGTTCATGCCTGCATTAAAAAATCTTGGACATGATGTGGATCTTTTTGAGCTTTGGGACAGAAGAAGTTATTCGGATTATGCTGAATTGAATCATAAGATACTGGAAGTTGTGGATAGGCAATGCCCAGACGTGCTACTGACTGTTCAACTCCAGTATGAAATATTTCTCGAAACTCTGCAAAACATCAAGAACCGTGGAGATGTCGCCACGATCTGCTGGACCACCGACGATTCATGGAAATACCAGGAAGTCTCCCGGTTTATCGGCAGATATTACCACGCCATGACCACCACCTATCCTGATGTCATCCCCAGGTATCACAGGGCCGGTATTTCTAATATACTCCTTACCCAGTGGGCGGCCAGATCGGATCAATTGTCCAAGCCATTACTGTCCCATCAATGCAGCTATCCGGTGTCTTTTATTGGTGATGCTCATGGCGATCGGAAGCAGCGGGTTCAATACCTGTTGGACCATGGGATACCTGTTTCATGTTTTGGACATGGCTGGCCTCATGGACCGGTTTCAGCAGATGATGTTCCAAGGATTATGCGAAACTCCATCATCAGCCTGAATTTCGCCAATTCCAGAGGAGGACAGAATCAGATCAAGGCCAGAACTTTTGAAGTCCCTGGTGCAGGTGGTTTTCTTCTGAGCCAACCGTCGCCGTATCTGGAAAATTGGTATGTCATGGATCAGCAAATAGCTGTTTTTCAAAGCGATCAGGATCTGGTTGAAAAAATCAGGTTTTATCTTTCACATCCTGATATCCGGGATCGGATTGCAGCAGCAGGTTTTGAACGGACTCAGAATGATCACACCTATGAGAAAAGGCTTCAGTTGGTTCTTAATTATGCTCTGCAAGCAAAGAATGCTGATGTGCGAAATCGGAGCGACCACCCTGCCGGCCCAGAGAGGGTGAGGGTACCCGTTCGCTCCTCCTCCAAGCGGGAGGGAGCTGAGCTTTTATGTTTGCTAAGATGGATTCTGGTTTGGGGATGCAGCCGGATTTGGGGACATAGTCGTGGTTTGAGGGCTGCCCGAAGGATTGTATTTGAGCTGAGCTGGCGTCTGGTAGGAGAAAAGACTTTTTCTCGGTCCGGATGGCCGGCCCGCATGTTCCCGGAACTATAATCCATGAATACAGCTCCTGTCAGTGTAATTATTCCCTGCTACAATTGCTGCGAGACCATTAATCGGGCAGTCTTTTCTGTGGTGAATCAAACTGTTTGTCCCGCCGAGGTGCTTCTAATAAACGATGCCAGCACGGATAACACATTGGGCCGGCTTTTTGAACTGCAGAAAAAATATGGCGGCTGGATACGGGTGATTTCATTGTCTTGCAACCAAGGACCTGGAGCAGCCCGCAATGCCGGTTGGAATCAATCAAGCGAGTCTTATCTGGCTTTTCTGGATGCAGATGATGCGTGGCATACTGAAAAGATCAATTACCAATATGGCTGGATGAAAAAACGCCCGGATGTCGCCATTACTTCACACCGATGCATTCAGCTTGCCCCACATTATTCTGCATGGGATTTACCTCAAAACCATACCGCTTATTCCTTGAAATCTTTTAGATTATTGCTCTGGAATCAAATGCTGACGAGATCTGTCATGCTGCATAAAAAGACTGCAAGCATTCAGGTGCATCCATTTCGCTTTCCGGAAGACAAACGATGTTCGGAGGATTATTTTCTGTGGCTGGAAATGGTACTAAGTGACGTAAAAGCATGGTATCTGGATGTCCCATTGGCGGTATCATTTAAATCTTCCTATGGCGAAGGTGGGTTAAGCCGTGATCTGGTAGCAATGGAAAAAGGGGAACTGGATACTTATAGGCGCCTAAGGCGAAAAAAACTGTTATCGACCAGTTTAACAATTGGATTATCCGGATTCTCCATCATCAAACACTTCAGGCGAATGATAATTCATTGGGCTAAGGGAAAGCATGAGTTATAAACTCATTGTCGAGTATTATCAGTCAAAAAAAGAGCATATCATCAATTTCAGCTCCTTCTTCGCCAATCGACTGATTTCCCTGGCTTTGTTTGCATATACGACATCTGTCTTCATCAACAGAGCCGGCAGCGAAGAATTCGGCGTTCTTACAATGCTGCTTCTGATCTTTAGCTACATATCAGTTGCTGATTTGGGAATGGGGTATGCTGTAGGCTATCGTTTGACACGTGCTGTGTCACGCAAAAATTTCGCTTACGCCTCCAGGATACTGCAACATGCCTTGCCTTTTTATATTATTGTTGGTGGATGCGCAAGTATCCTTATTTTTGTATTTTCATCTTATATTTCAGTATTGTTTACCAAAACAACGGAATATTCTCTTGTTTACAAGGTGATATCTTTAGGTATCTTGCCACTGGTAGTTGATACGGTTGTGTTGATGGTCATGCAGTCTTACAACAGGGTTTACCTGATAAATTTATCCAGACTTATTTATGACATATTCAGAGCAGCTCCCTTGTTGCTCGTAGTGGTAGTCAAAAACGATTTGCTGGAAAAAATCATGATAATAGTTGTCGCCGGTTGTTACATAAAACTGTTGATAGATATATACCTGTGTTATAAACTCATTGGCAGTCTGACTTGGCTAAAGCCGGTGCTGGTCCTTAAAGAATTACGTTTCAATATAAAATACGGCATTCCAATGCTGCTGACCTTGGTAATTGGAATGGTAATTACAAGCATTGACAAATTTTATATAACCAATCTTCTGTCGATGGAACAGTTGGCGTATTATTCAGTGGCTTTTGAGGTCAATGTCAAAGCCTGGTTTCTGATCTGGGCGGTAACCGGCAGTCTTACCACCGTTTTGGTACGTCGAAACGTTTTAAATATCAGCACGCATGACATAGAAAAACTATCCATGGTGTCGGTATTTGTAATATTTGTTATATACTACCTGCCGTTGATCGTTTTTGCCAAAGAAATACTTACATTGTGGATCAACAGGGATTTTGCAGAAAAAAGCTACCGGATCACCCGGATACTCTCTGTTGCATCGCTCTTCTATATGCTGTACGCTGTAAAACATAATGTTCTGCAGGCTCAGGGGAGATTCATGACGATAACAGGTATCTACTGTGCTGGGCTAATAGTGCTGCTAATTTCGCTGTTGGTGCTGCCGAAATACTTAGACACGGAAGGCGTTGCCTATTCCTATATAATCACATATTCAGTTTTTGTTATATTGGCAGTTTTAATTATGAGAAAGGTCAAGAAAATACATGCTTAAACAGATTGTTTCAAAAATCATGCGGAAAAAGATGTTCTACAGGTTCTGGCGAAAGCTGTACGAGGTCTCCTTGTACGGTATGAATATGGGGCCTGCGAGCGGTTATCCTCACTACAGCGGTGAAGAATGGATCATCAACTTCGTTAAAAGCCATATAAAGCATAGGCTTCCGATAATATTCGACGTTGGAGCGAACAGGGGCGATTATTCATCTGTAATAATAGCATCGTTCGGATGTGAAAATATCAGACTGTACTGCTTTGAACCATCCAAAACGGCTTTTGGATTGCTTAATGCGGAAATTTCCACATGTCAGAATGTCAAGCTATATAATTTCGGATTCGGCGACAAGCCCGAAGCTGTTAATCTCTATAGCTGTTCAGAAGGAGCTGGCTCTGCATCTATCTTAAATACGCATTATCATAATCTGGATAATAGTAACATTGTCGAGGAAATTGAGTTAACCACACTGGATGAATTCTGTAGCACAAACAATATTCAGAAAATTGATTTTATGAAGATGGACGTTGAAGGATACGAATTGAATATCTTGCGCGGCGGAAGTGAATTGATAAATTCTGCTTCGGTTGACTTTATTCAGTTTGAGTTTGGTTTTCCAAGTATAGGATCAAGGGTGTTTTTTAAAGATATTTACTCCCGTTTATCCGGCAATTATCGTATTTACAGGAGCTTGTTTGATGGATTGGTAGAAATAGATCATTATGATTATAAAGATGAATTATATACCATTCAAAATTTCCTGGCGATATCCAGGCAATTCGCGCTTTAGAGAAAGCAGAGATCAAATCAATCCATCCGACTCATTACACGGATGATTTATGCGTTCAGAAGCAATGCCCCATTCAGACATAATAAAATACGACTTTATCGACGCGCTTCGAGGTATGGCGATTCTCGGAGTAATCCTTGTACATTCGACCCAGTCGGTTGCACCAACCAACGCAACACTTTTGTGGATTATGGGTGAGGGTGCAAGAGGTATTCAGCTCTTTTATGTAGCCAGCGCACTGACACTTTGCATGTCCTGGACGGCCAGAAGTTCTCATGAAATATTTCCAATTCGAAATTTTTATATTAGGCGATTTTTTCGAATCGGCCCGATGTTTTACATTGCCATATTGACTTACATTCTCGTGAATGGATTTTCTCCAGCATATTGGTCCCCCAATGGTATCAAGTGGTGGTTTGTTCCAATCACTGCAGCATTCCTCCACGGATTCCACCCGGAAACCATTACATCTGTTGTTCCAGGAGGCTGGTCAATCGCTGTAGAAATGAGTTTTTACGCCATCCTGCCATTTTTGCTCCCGCATATTAAATCTATAAAGTCTTGTTCCTTATTTTTGGTTATTTGCATAGTATTGTCTGGCCTCAATCTGCTTATAGTCCCACATATTTTCTCTTACCCTGAAAGCCAACAGTACCTGCTGAAAAACTTCTCGTATCTCAATTTTTTTGGACAATTACCAGTATTCATCAGCGGTATCTTTTGCTATTTAATATTTCGTGAAAATTATCCTCGTAGGCAAATAATCATCTTCGGCGGATTTCTTTTTGTCGTGTTTCTTCTGGCGTTTTTATACCCATCTTTTAAACTGCCGAGTCATTTTATTGCTGATAAACTATTCAAGCTGTCACACCATTTTATTGCTGGCGGGTTGTTTTCTATCTTTGCGCTTCTATTGGCAAACTGGCCCATACAGCCATTAGTAAATAGCATTACCACTGCGCTTGGAAAATTGAGTTTCAGCATGTATTTGACGCATTTTGCAATATTGACATGCTTTTCCAGGCTTGGGTTCAGCGACATCTTTCCCAAATCTAATATAGCAAGTGTTCTACACTTCCTGTGTGTTGTTTTTGCAGCCGCCGTTGTGTCATTATTTTTCTACAAGTACATTGAGATACCCGGAGTTGCGTTGGGTAAACGGTTAATCGAAAAACTTGAGCAAAGCGGTTCACTGTAAAATGTGCAATAGAAATTACAGGAATAACTTCATCTTGAAAGGACTGCGGTTCTCATGAACAAATTGCTATCAATTCAGGCGCTAAGAGGCATAGCAGTTCTCGGTGTCGTAGCATTTCACACTTTGTTAATCGAAAAAAAATACTCTGGTGGAGATATGCTGCTTCCCGATTTTTTGTGTGTAGGGCAATCAGGTGTTGATCTTTTTTTCGTGATTAGTGGCTTCGTCATGGTGACTGTAACGAAAGGTCGATTCGCACGCAGTGGGGAGATGATGCGGTTTCTTTGGGGACGGCTTACCCGCATATATCCGACTTACTGGATATACTTCTTCTTGACGGCTGCAATATTCCTAATCAAGCCCAATTGGGTCAATTCCACGCAAGGACATCAAACCCAGTTTGTTTCCTCATTTCTTTTGTTGCCCAGCAATCAGCTACCCCTTGTCATGGTCGCCTGGTCGCTCATTCACGAATTGTGGTTCTATCTTGTGTTTGCTGTTCTTTTAAGCTTTCATGAATGTTTACTATTACCAGCACTACTTTTATGGAGTGCAATCGTCACGATAGTCAATCTGCTCATTACGGTTGCTGATTTGTCGGCAGGCGCCCGTATTGCTCTTCATCCATATTCGCTTGAGTTCATTATTGGCGCATTGGTTGCCATTTATATTTCCAAAAAAGACGTTCCAAAATTGTCTGCACGTAATGCAGTCTTGATAATTACTCTTGTTCTATCGGTTGGGCTTCCTATTGTTTATGCTGCCGATGTTCTTAAACAAGAGAGGACTGTAGGTGTGAGCGTCATTATAGGCGCTTTGTACGGATTTCTCGTGATGTCTGTTGTAATGCTTGAAATATTGAATAAATTGACCATTCCAAGGTTCCTGCAATTCATCGGTGATATTTCTTATACGGTTTACCTTTCTCATATTCTTGTCCTTTCTGCAATCGGTCGGTTATGGCTGCTGACAACTCCAGCACCGAACAGTTTATTAGACAATATGCTTGTCTGCTTCACCATGATAGCGGCCATTGTGGGCTACGGCTGGTTAGGATATCGGCTGATTGAACAACCCATATTGCAAGTCTCACACCGTTTGCGCACGCGCTGGTTTGAAAATGCTCGCCTCAATAGTCACCTATAATCATGGATTATTTAAATGTGTGGAATAACAGGGTTTATAACCAATAGCCAGTTCGAATCCTTCAGCCGGTCGCTGCCTGTGGCAACGGCATCCTTGGCGCATCGGGGGCCGGATGATTTCGGTATTTATGTGGACTCATTCGCGGGTGTGGGACTGGGCCATCGAAGGCTGTCCATTCTGGATTTATCACCTTTAGGCCATCAGCCCATGATCAGCGATGACGACATGGTTAGAATCGTCTTCAATGGCGAGGTTTACAATTTCAAGGTGCTTAGAAAAGAACTTGAGAATGCAGGGCATCAATTCAGGAGCGATTCGGACACCGAAGTGGTTCTGAAAGCATATCTGGAATGGGGAGCGGCATGTCTTAGGCGTTTTATCGGCATGTTTGCTCTTGCTATATGGGATGGCCGCAGCCGGCAGTTGTTTCTGGCCAGAGATCAACTGGGGATAAAACCTCTTTACTATTATCGTCACGGCGGAAACCTGATTTTTGCATCCGAACTGAAGGGGATACTGGCATTCAAGGGAGTTGCCAAAATCCTGGATACAGAAGCTGTACCGCTTTTTTTGCATTATCAATATATACCTTCTCCGCGCACCATTTATCAGCATATTTTCAAACTGCTTCCTGGGCATTTTCTGATCTGCGATTCCGAAACCTTCCGCATCCACCCCTGGGCTGAAACTCCAAATGTGTCAAGCAGGCGGTCATCCCTATTGGGGATGTCTGGCAGTGAATCGGCATGTATAGATCAGCTTCAGGAAATTCTGATCCAAGCGGTTTCAGACCAGATTGTCAGCGACGTTCCGATTGGCGCCCTTTTAAGCGGCGGCATTGATTCCTCGCTGGTTGCCGCCATCATGCAGCAGGTCAGCTCCGGTACTGTCCGAACCTTCAGCATTGGGTTCAAGGATTCCAAATTCAATGAAGCGCCTTGGGCCGCCAAGGTCGCTGCCTTCCTGGGAACTTCCCACACCGAACTCTATGTGACTTCCAAGGATGCCCTTTCGGTGATTTCCAGGCTCCCGGAGATTTATGATGAGCCTTTTGCCGATGCTTCGGCGATACCATCCTTTCTTGTAAGCCAGTTGACCCGTTCCCATGTAACCGTGGCCCTTTCCGGGGATGGTGGGGATGAACAGTTCTGTGGATATACAAGGTACTGGGCGACTCAGGCCATGGCCTCCGGTTTTCAGAGATTGCCAGGACCCTTAAGAATCTGGCTTTACAAATGTCTTTCGCTGATACCAACCCCTTTTGTTGAGGCTCTTTACAACAGGCTTCAGTCTGCTCTGCCCCCGGCGTTCAGGTCTGCCAATTTTCCGGATAAATGGCAAAAACTGATTGCCCAGATGGGCCATACGGATTTACAATCCCTTTACCGGGTTTCGGTGTGCCTCTGGGATATGGACAGAGTTAAACAGTTAACCAGCTGTTTTCCGGAATCGTCCCGGTTTGAACAGGTTTTTGATCAGACAACGGACTGGCCAACCTTGTCAAGACTCATGCGGGTGGATCAGCAGACTTATCTTATCGAGGCCATGCTGGTCAAGGTGGATCGGGCCAGCATGGCGGCCAGCCTTGAAATCCGCGTACCCCTTCTGGATCAACGGGTAGTCGAATACGCTTCGCTAATCCCTGAAGAGTTTCTTTTTCAAAAGGGCCAGGGCAAGCATATTCTTCGTAGATTGCTATCGCGCTACATTCCAGCAGCTCTTTTTGAAAGGCCCAAGATGGGATTCGCAATTCCCGTCTCCCGGTGGTTTCGAGGAGAATTAAAGCCCATGCTTCTGGATTATCTTGCCGAAGAGCGACTGAAACGGGAAGGCATTTTTGATGCCTCTGTAGTTGCTGCAATGGTTTCAGATCATCTATCGGGGCGAGCGAACCATCCGCACCGGCTCTGGGCATTGTTGATGTGGGAAATGTGGAGGGAAAAATGGCTTTGAACGTGAATCAGAAATCCGTCTGGGGATGGGCCATGTATGACTGGGCCAATTCGGCGTTTGCCACTACCGTGATGGCAGGCTTTTTCCCGCTGTTTTTCAAGCAATATTGGAGTATTGGCACTGATGTCAATACCAGCACCGCACTTCTGGGTTTTGGAAATTCCGCCGCCAGCCTGCTGGTGGCGCTCTGCGCTCCGGTGCTGGGTGTTCTGGCGGACAGGTGTGCGGCCAGAAAGACATTGCTGATATGTCTGGCTTATCCGGGAGCGTTGGCCACTGCCCTGTTATGGGCGGTTCCAAAGGGAGAATGGGGCTGTGCAATTATCTGTTACGGTGTGGGAATGATTTGTTTTGCAGGCGCAAATGTTTTTTACGATGCGCTGCTGGTTGTCGTTGCTCCGGCAATAGATCGGGATCGGGTATCCAGTCTGGGCTATGCGATGGGATATCTGGGTGGCGGTCTGCTTTTTGTACTCAACATTCTCATGGTCCAGCAACCCCAGTGGTTTGGGCTTGAGAATTCGGGGCAGGCGATACGGTATGCATTTCTTTCGGTTGCGCTGTGGTGGGCGGGTTTTACGATATTTTTGATGGTGTGGGTTCATGAAGAAAAAACCGTGTCGCTGTCTGTCAATGCTTTCGTTTTTTTGAAGCAAGGCTTTCTGCGATTAAAAAATACGATCACGCGGATTTTCAGGCTGAAGTCGGTTTGGCTGTTTCTATTATCTTACTGGTGCTATATGGATGGGGTGGATACCATCATCCGCATGGCCGTTGATTATGGCTTATCCATTGGGTTTACCGGAAAGGATTTGATGCTCGCCCTTCTGGTGGTCCAGTTCGTCGGGTTTCCTTCGGCCTTGATATTTGGAAAACTCAGCCGGAGCTGGGGGGCTTGTAACTGTATTTTCATCGCCATTGCGGGATACGCGGCAGTCACCCTCTGGGGAGCATTCATGAAACAACGCATGGACTTTTATATTCTGGCTGTCGTTATCGGTCTGTTTCAGGGGGGGATTCAGGCCCTTAGCCGCTCATATTACACGCGATTCATTCCGGAGGGTCAGTCTGCTGAATATTTTGGATTTTTCAACATGTTGGGTAAATTTTCAGCGGTTATCGGTCCGGCTTTTGTCGGGGTGGTCGGTTTGATATCACGGAAAATCCTGATGCCGACCGCTCCGACATCAGAACAACTGCATGACATCGGCCAGTTGGCCTCACGCTGGGGAATCGGATCAATTCTGGTTTTTTTTATTGCAGGCGCGCTGCTTTTGTTCGCTTCAATAAGGAATGATGATTGAGAAAAACTATGGATTTCAGGCATCATTCATATCGCTCTTTTTAAATGACTTTTTATTTTCACTCCCGCTTTTATCCAAAGTTACCATCTTAAACTCGAATCATTTTTG
>Ga0194038_1000276_pt1 | contig 22656 bp, 12 predicted proteins | sample JunL226m_MetaG_FD_148630 | JGI IMG/M metagenome (GOLD analysis project Ga0194038, IMG submission 148630) | Anoxic zone freshwater microbial communities from boreal shield lake in IISD Experimental Lakes Area, Ontario, Canada - Jun2016-L227-6m | ecosystem: Environmental > Aquatic > Freshwater >... | reverse complement strand
CATCGATCATGGCGCGCAGCAGTCCGCTCAGTTTCCGGTGAAAGACAATGGGTTCGAATTTTTGGTAGATTTTATCCAGCAGCTCCTGGCAGTCGTCGACTTTGTTCGTTCCGACCAATAGTTCCAGCATCAGCCGGCCCAGGGTATAGATGTCGCTTCGGACATCCAGGGACCGGTTGGCTTTAAAATCTGGATGCCGGGACAGGAATGCTTGCAGCTCCATCGGGGCTTGTTGTAAACCGGCAGGTATGGGGTAAATCTTGTAATCAAGCTTGATTTTCCATTGATCATTCGGTCCTTTGAAAAGCAAGAAATCGTTGAGTGACATATATGGCATGATCCGCTCGCTTTTGTGAAGAATGTTCAGGGCTGAGGCCATCTGGGTGAATAGCCCGATCCATTCTTTTTTGTTGCGTGGATCCCGAAAAAAGCGCTCTGCCATCAAGTCGCCCCAAGAGACAGATTCAATCCACTCGCTGACCCGATACCAGCGGCCGTTAGCGGACTGTCGCAGATCAATGTGTTGGACCATGGCATCGTTGGACAGAATGCTGACGGCCATCATTTCCTGATTGATCTGTTCGGCTTTTTCCGAAGAAAAGGCTATTTCTTCGGGATACAGACGCAACATGACATTGTGGTCGTCTGCACTCTGGCGGGCACAGTAAAGAAGACCAGTAGAGGTCTCGCGCATTGTTTTAATCAACGCATAGTCATCCACCTGAACCAGCGCTGGATTTAGGTGGGTTCCACAGGTTGGGCAGATAGTGATGGTTTCTCCCAGTATTTGGTTGCAGTCTGGGTTGGGACATTTTTTCATGGTGTCTCCAGGATGTGTTTTGTCGAAAAGGGTTATGTCATTTTCTCGTTTTAGCAGTTCAATTCGGTTATCCACATAAGCCGAGACAGGTTGACTGCTCCCTTGGCGGGTTAGATATCCTGCTTGGTTAGATATGACAAATTATCTACCCCCCAAGTTACCTGAGAGTAAAAGTGTCCAGGCTTATGTGGGTAACCCACTGTGGCCTCGGGTTAGCCCATCAATTTATGACGCTACTGGCCCCCTTACAACTTTTAGCTTGACCTGCCACAACAGCATTGGGAAATTGCACACCGCCTCGCGATCGTATCCCTTGATTTCATCGCTGAGATATTTCCAGGGGACCAAATAGGGGCTGATTTTGGCTGCCTCATCTTTTTCGGGACCATAGCGCCAGCCGGACCGGAGACGCTCCACATTCCAGCGACCATGTTCCATCTCGGCCATATTTTCAATTTCATATTTGGAAAAACCCGGGTCCGTAAGGTCTTCATCGGTTGATGTCACTTCAATACTGAATCCGGCCCAAAGCAATATCTCCACAGAGAAGGCGGCCTGCTGGCAGTTGGAATTTTGGAAATCCGGCGAGAGTTTATCCCAAGGTTGGAGATTGGGTTCCTTGCGCGGGGCTTTCATACGTTGCTGGCGGTAGGCTTCATGGACATTGATGGCCATTTCCTCTACCCGATCCGTGGAAATCATCGGATTCGGATCGGTTATAAACGACTTAATGGTCATCCGGTCTTCCGGAAGGGACAGCAGGCAGCCCGCAGCATTCCAGTTTGAATCAATCAAGAGGGCATCCGCCTCGCGGCCGCTGCCCTGCACGATGCCGACCTGGGCGCCCAGTGTAATGGCCAGACGATACTCAAAGGCCGAAATGGTCCCACCGCCGATTCCCAGGAGCTTTACTTGTCGGGGATCAATACCGGAAGCCAGCAGGTCGATCCACATCTGAAGCGGTTCCAGGGGACTGAAATCCTGACCCTGCGTGTGAATATGGCGGTAATGGCGGGTGTCCGGCTGAGCATGAGCCGGCATGTATCGGGGCAAATAGGCAATGGCCTCGGCCGACTTGGAGGCGTCGGGAGACATTTTCTCCATCAAGTTTCCGATCAGTCGCCCGATGCCGTTCAGAGTGCCCCCTGAAAAAATAATCCCGTGGTAATTGTGAAATGCCCCAATCAGTATGTCCTGGTACTGCTGCATGTGCGTTTCCTCAGCGGTTGCGCAGGACCCGGCAACCGCCACTACGGGCGCCTGATACGCGATGTCCCGCGTCATCAATGCCGTCAGACTTTTGCGTGCTTTTTCTTGCCGCTGGATCGCGGCAGTATCCAGCTCAGCCAGGTCTGATCCAGGTGATGTCTCTGGACTGTCCGCAACCGGCAAACAAGTGTGCTGCTGGTCAGCATCCCGGCATCCGGCTTTGATAAATCTGGCGATGGTTAAAAGCCGCAGCGTGGCATCGTAGCCGGGCAACTGATCCTTGATCCGTTCCAGTTGATAAAGAAAATCCAGCTCTGCCTGAAGCAGCTCATACTGGGCCGCGCCCTGATCACAGAGGCACAGACGCAGCCCGTCCAGATAGGCAAGCAGACCCGCATTTGGCATGTTCAGATACAGGTAGAATCTGCCCATGGTGAAACAGGCCAGGGGAAGCTCAATGTTGGCATCCATGTGAGCGCGGCAGGTGTCAATGGCCTTCGTGAGAGTGGGGCGCAGCAGGGAAATGTGGGAGAGGGTCTGATGAGAAAGAACCTCGCTTTCCAGGTACCCCGCCAGATAATAGGGATTGTCGGGTTGCAGCTCATAGGCCCGAGCCAGATGCTCATGTACGCCCCGACTGTATACGGCCTGACGGCTGTTTTTCAGCGCCCAGGCCAGACAGGCATGTATCTGGGCATCCGCTGGATCAATCAAGCAGGCCTTTTCCAAAAGGTCCATCCCCCGCAGATATTCGGCGCCTTCGGGCTTTTGCCGGTTTGCCCGGCAAAGTGCATACCCCAGCTCTCGCAGGAGCTGAAAATCAGCCCAGGGTACAAAAGGACTCAATACGTTCACCACGCCGGTCCAGTCTTCCGCAGCCCGGCAAATCCCGGCGATGCGCAGGGCATGCCGGGGTTTCAACGCTGGCTGGGGTTCTTTTTGAAGAATCATTTTCAAGGTGTCGATTTCAGCCTGACGCTTTTCTGGCGGCAGATAGGCGCCGTGGTTGGCGGCATAGGTATCCAGGCGATTGACAAAGCGGGCAAAGCTCTGGTCCGCTTCCTCCAGGGTGGCTGCCAGGCGGTTCATTTCCCGCTGCCACTGCTCCGGCGGTTTGAACATGTTCTTATACAGGCTGTCATGGCTGATGCCTGCCCAGGCATGTTGCAGCAGGGTACGGACCTGAATTTCGGCCTTGAATCCACCGGTGATCAGTTCGGCCGGCAGGGAAATACCCATGATTTTGCCGTCTTCCCGGCTGGGAAGCTGGATGATGTAATGAACGGAAAGATAACCGAATTCAGACACGCCAAGAGTCGATCGTTTGTCCACACTGTTGGCCACATCAATGATAAAGGTGTCATGGATAAATTGACTGATGCGGTCCACCTCGACCTGGGTCTGGGTGATCACCCTTGCGCCGCACAGATCCGTGAACTGGTGGACCGGATCTTGATATTTGCCGGCTTTCCGCACCGCCTTCTCAGCAAAACTGGACAGGTTTTTGGCCCGGACCTGGACGATGGCCAGCGGGGCATAGATCTGACAGGCGGTTGTCAGTATTTCTTCAAGAAGTCTGGCGTAAGTTTTGTAGTGAGCCATTTCGTGGGTATAAAGCTGGATTTGGTGATCATGCCAGGCAGGGTCGATTGGATTATTCATTATTTGTCTCCTCTTTCTTTAGCATCCATATCGTAAGGTGATGTGGGACGAGTGGCTGGGTCAGCAAAAAACCAGCGTGCGATCTGTGAATAGGGGTCTTTATCTTTTGAATTGCGGAAACGTTCACGGAACTGGAGAATCAGGGAGAGATCAACAGGTTCCAGAACGCGTTGGTCGTTTATTCGATAACCGGCGACAACCTCAGTTAAGGGAGCCAACCATTCTGGTACGGAAACTGTGGATGCAGGAGCGATAGACCACATCCGTGCAGTTTTATCCCATGATGTGGTGACGATCCGGGCGCCGTCTGGGCTGAAAACGGCTGAGTTGTTGATGCCTTTATGCTTCAAGGGTTCAGTGAGAGGTTTTCCGGTTGCGGTATCCCATACCATCGCACTTTTATCCATAGAAGCGGTAACGATTTTTGTGCCATCTGGGCTGAAAACAGCTGAGTAAACACTTTCTTCGTGTTTCAAAAGTTCAGTGAGAGGTTTTCCAGTTACAACATCCCATACTTGTGCGGTTTTATCGATAGAAGCAGTAACGATTTTAGTACCGTCTGGACTGAAAACAGCTGAATTAACCCCTTTTTCATGTTTCAAGGGTTCAGTGAGAGGTTTTCCTGTGGCGACATCCCATATCAACGAAATACCGGGAGTCGATGATTTCCCAGTAGCGGTGACGATTTTGGTACCGTCCGGGCTGAATGTGGCTTTATTTACATTTTCTTCATGTTTCAAGGGTTCAGTGAGAGGTTTTCCGGTTACAGCATCCCATACTCGTGCGGTTTTATCATCAGAAGCGGTGACGATTTTGGTACCGTCCGGGCTGAATGTGGCTTTATTTACATTTTCTTCATGTTTCAAGGGTTCAGTGAGAGGTTTTCCAGTCACAGCATCCCATACTTGTGCGGTTTTATCGATAGAAGCAGTAACGATTTTGGTACCGTCTGGACTGAAAACAGCTGAATTAACCCCTTTTTCATGTTTCAAGGGTTCAGTGAGAGGTTTTCCGGTCACAGCATCCCATACTCGCGCGGCTTTATCATCAGAAGCGATGACGATTTTGGTCCCGTCTGGACTGAAAACGGCCGAGTTAACCCCTTCTTTATGCTTCAAGGGTTCAGTGAGAGGTTTTCCGGTTACAGCATCCCACACCTGCGCGGTTCCGGGGCTCGATGAATATAAACCCATTGAAGTCGTCAGAATTTTGATGCCATTTGGGCTGAATTCGGCTGTTCTGACAATATCGTCATGCTTCAAGACTCGTGCGTTAGGTCTTCCGCTGATGACATCCCTCTCTCGTGGGACGCTTGCATGAGGAAAAAATAAATCCTGGGAAACTGTGATAATTTTGCTGCCGTCTGTACTGAAAATAGCTGATTTGATAAAACGTTCATGTTTCAAAGGCTCTGTGAGAGGATTTCCGGTAACGGTATCCCATACCCTCGCGGTTTTATCATATGCAGCGGTAATAATTTTAGTGCCGTCTGGGCTGAATTCCGCAGAATAAACTTTTTCTGCATGCCTTAAGGGTTCAGTTAAAGATTTACCGGTGGTGACGTCCCATACTATTACAGTTGTATCATAAGAGGCGGTAGCTATTTTGGAACAATCTTGATTGAATAATGCATATTTTACAGCATTATTGTGCTTCATTGGTCCTGTTATTATTTTCCCAGTAGCGACATCCCAAACTAGTGCGTTGCCAGAAGTTAAAGCATTCCCAGTAGCAGTGACGATTTTAGTACCATCCGGGCTAAATCTGGCCGAATTGACACAATCTTCATGCTTCAAAGGTTCTATTAGAGGTTTACCGGTGGATACATCCCAAATCTGAGCCATACCGGGAGTTAAAAGAAAATCTCCAGATGCGGTAAGAAGTTTAGTGCCATCAGGGCTGAATACGGCGGAGTTGACACCATCTTCATGCTTTAGAGGTTCTATTTGAGGCGCTCCTGTGGCGGCATCCCAAATTCGTACAGTCCTCCACGTAGTGGTGACGATTTTGGTACCGTCCGAGCTGAATGTGGCTTTATTTACATTTTCTTCATGTTTCAAGGGGTCAGTGAGAGGTTTTCCGGTTACAGCATCCCATACTCGTGCGGTTTTATCATCAGAAGCAGTGACGATTTTGGTGCCGTCCGGGCTGAATGCGGCTCTATTTACATTTTTTTGATGTTTCAAGGGTTCAGTGAGAGGTTTTCCGGTTACAGCATCCCATACTCGTGCGGTTTTATCATCAGAAGCAGTGACGATTTTGGTGCCGTCCGAGCTGAATACTGTAGAGTTGACTGAATCATTATGTTTCAAGGGTGCAGTTAAAGGCAAAAGGAAAGAACGCTGAATAAACAAGTTAACAATGCGGGCGGATGCAGAAGTGTGCTGCCGATCTGGATGATTGCGAATCGCACTGGCAAGATAGGCCAGCCCTGCAGACGTACTATTTTTTTCAATTTTTTCAATCCCCTGCAAAAAATCTGACTGAGACAAGGTCATTTTGGCTTTTCTGGCTTCATTTTGAGCCTGAATCTGGTTTTCTGTAGCCAGATTCTTTGCAACAATTTCTTGTATTTTACTCCGATCCGCCACCATCCACTGCCACCCGGCCACCAGCCCGGCGATCACGGCCACAATTGCCAGCACGCCATATATCGTTGCACGGTGCCGCAAACGTCTGGTCTCATCCTGCCTTTGCCCTTTACAGGCGCTGAGATAATCTTTATCGGATGACGTAAATATTTTGGTCATATCCTTATGAGACTCGATACGCTCGGCCTCTTCCAGGCGCCTGATGCTGTGAACAAGATATTCGGAACCACGAGTGTTGGCTTCCCAGTCTCGGGAAGCCCGCTGTACACCTTCCAGAACGGCAAGAACAGCGAAATCCTCCTCCAGCCAGCCTACTATCAAACCCCATTGTCTCAGCAGTGCATCATGAACCGGCTCGACGGTGATCTTATTGGCTTTTATTATATCCACGAGCATCTCGTCGCATAGGTCTATAGGTTTTGGCATATTCAGTTCGGATATGTCTAACCATTTGAAAACAGGAGATAATTTCAATTTTTTCTGATTTTTAAATAAAAGTCTCAAATTCAATAGGTTACGATAAAATGCCAACACTTGTGGACCTATGCGCATCTCGTCGGCTTTGTCCGATTCTTTATTCGGCTCAATGGGGATATTACCGGCTTCCATTATATCCGTGGACAGTAACCTGTTTGCGATCAGGTGTTCGATCATTGGCCAGGCTTCAGTCGGAATTTCGTTGCGCCTGGCCACTCGACGTCTTGGCTTTTGAGTTTCCAGATCGATTCCTGTCAGCCAGGGAATGAAGCCCCGGCGCAATAAATGCTTCAGTTGCTCACGATCGTTCGGCAGACGCGGGTCTTTCTCCGCATCCTGAAAAGCCTTTTCCACAGCAGCATCAATAGCACCCTTGATCCCCCCCATTTTATTATAGTCCTCAAGACTCAGACTACCCTTACTGCCATATTCAAGATATAGTCGTTCCAGGGTGAATGCGAGCAGCGGCAGGACATCCTTACCGCCACCCTCTTCGATATCTATAAGAAGTTTATCGGTCAGCCGCGGATCGACGATCAGCGGCTTATCGTTTTTCAACCGTCTTCCTGCCGGCTTTTCGATAATCTCCTTATAAGAGCCCTTGGGCATCGGTGGCAATCCGTAGGACTGCTGCGGTATGCCTTCCAGTAATTTGGCAGTTTGAAGCTGGTCATACGAATCGGAACGAATAGTGATCAGGATCATCAGTGGCAGGTCAGAATGCTCGATCAGCAGGCTGCGTATAAGATCAAGCAACATCTCCGATTCATTTGCGCCTTTGCTCTGGAACAGCTCTTCACCCTGGTCGATAGAAAGCACTATAGTTGGAATATCAGCGTCTTTCTTTTTATTGGGCGCCGAGATGGTCGCTTTGTCAGCCAACTGCCGTAATATTTCCGAAAGCTTATCAATATTCTTTTTTTCTAACACCTCCCGCAGTTCTCCAGGGGTGATATCATTCATCTGTCGATTGCTGAAAGCACGTCCAAGGGCGTTGAGGAAGCCATTGTCGCCCCACATGGCAGACTGCTCCGGACGGACAATCGGTAGCGGCAGGAAACAGTGGTCATCGCGTTTCAGGCGAGGCAGGATGCCAGCACGCAAAAACGAGGACTTGCCCGCACCTGACGCCCCCAGAATGACCAGAAATCGAGGTAATGGTGTTTCTCTCAGGCCGCGCAGACGGGCCAGCAGTTCGATGACAGGCGCGTCGCGGCCGAAGAAAATGCCGGTATCATCTTCATCTATTGGCCGCATACCGCGATAAGGGGCGCGATCTAAGTCATTGTTGAGTGGCCAGTCAAAAAAATTCGGTGCAATTCCGGCTTTGTTGAGACCCGTGCGCAATCGGACAAGGCCATTCTTCGAAAAGGTAACATGCCCTTGATCCCCTGTATCCGGGTGGACTACCTCGAATATCTGATGGTCAGTGCCGGATCCCAGATTGACCATCTGCCAGACATTCGTAATTTCGTCGGACAAGTCGGAGACTTTAATATCTTCAATCAACAGTCCAAAGATGCGCTTGTTTAGACGATATGCCAGACGGAATTCCTTCAGACACCAGTCCGAAGCCAGCCATGCCTTGCTGATCAAAAACAACACCACATCACAGCGGTTGGCTGCCTGATACAGCGCACGTTCCCATCGCTCGCCGGCGGCAATCCCCTGCTTCGGGTGAATATCCAGAAACTGGTCATCCCATCCTTCTTTCTTCAGCCATTCGCTTATAGCGATTGCTGCGAAATCGTTCTGGCTGGAATGGCTCAAAAAAATTTGTGACATGGTTGATATCTCCCAAAAAATTATCCTTCAGAACGGGCAGCCACATTGATACAGTTCCCAATATAGGTATCAACGACAGGATACTCTGAACCGGTTATCGGCTGCGCTAAAATTCTGCCTACTTTATCGGACGTTATGCCGATGCCGAAAGATGTGCCGGGGCTCCGTTATGATGTGTACCTTTGTTGTATTCATCACAACAGGCTGTCAGGATTTTGCTCAAGATAATGCTGGCAAGATAGGCACAACTGAAATGCCACTGGCCTGAAAAAATAATGAGCATCCCATCGCCTGTTGAACTCACATATAATAGCGGATCATTTCTTTTGGATGGTGCAAGTGCCAGCAAACATCCTCCGTATCCTTGTTATCTGCCTGGCTCTTTTTCCGCGCCTGCAGCATCAGGTCAATCTCGCGTTCTGTTCCGCTGCGGTAGGTCGTTCCATCTTTTTTTGTGGTCCGCCCGCCCACCTCTGACCCGAGCCGGGACCAGAGAATGAACACTGCGATATCGATGCCGTGTTCCTTGGATAGAACATCGTCAATACCAGGCTGAAACGGTTTGTCCGCGGTCAGCGCAAAATCTTCCCACAATACCGGTTTCAGAGTCACCTGATCGCCATACCGGCCTGCCAGCCTTTCAATCACTGCACGGGCCTTGTCGCGTTCTTCCGCCACATCGCCGGGCGATGAGATAAAAATGCGGATGGTCTTTTGCGGTCGGATTGAACTGCCTGATAAGTTGTTTGATTCCATTCCGGACACTCCTTATGACTCTTTCAATGTTATTGCTGACTTTGCCAATAGCGCAGCAAGCCCTCGTCATTTCGAAAAGCCAGGGGATACTGCGCAAAGTCCTCCGGGCGCATCAGGGCGTACTCACTGGATTCATGGTTTATGGTGATGGTCCCTGGCACTGGCACTCAAGGTAGAAATTGATGCAGTGCATTTCCCCGGCTTCGAGGGGCAAGCTGTCCTGGTAAAAAAGAAATTTCATCTCCGTGCAGGTCAGCCCGGTTTCCTCGAACAGCTCTCGGCGGGCGGATTCTTCCATGGTGTCGCCATAATCGATTTTGCCGCCTGGCAGACACCATTCACCGGCAGCATAGCCGGTATGGTTCCGCCGCAGGATCAGCACGAGGCCCTGATCATCGGGAACGATCAGGCGGACGACGGGAATCGGATAAGGATATTGTTTTTTCATCTGGTACCTCAATAAATAATGAATTTCAGATAATGCCTTTGGCTGCATTATCGGTTGGATGCTTATTACAATACAGCTTCCTCCCTGCTGCCTTGCCAAAAACATTATCTGAAAAATGTACTTTTGGTCTTGATCATTGTTTGGGAAAGACCGTTAATAATGATTTCCCTTTACCAAAAGGGAAAGTTGTACCATAAACACGTTATGCCAGACTTTGGAGCTTGTTTGAAGTCCGGACTTCCCGTTACCGAAACAAACCACTATATACGGTAAACACAGCGGCAAGTTCTGCAAAGTTATCGATGTGGCGGACATCGTCGGCAATTCTTCTAAATTCATCAACTCTGGCTTCCGGTCCCACCCCGACCACGGCCAGGAAAATTGCTCTATTTGGATACAGTTTTTTGATCAATTCTCGCGTATTATAGGGTGATTGATTGTCCTGGCCATCCGTAACGAGAACAATGACTTGATTATAGTTACTTCCCAAGGACTCTTCCTTCTTCAATGCTGTTACGGTTGCGTTAGCCAGGGCGGAATATATTGCCGTATTGCCGTATTTAGGGTGGTGCACACTCTCTAATCCATTTACGAGCGTATTCACTTTTGTCTCGTTGGAGACGTTTAAATAGGGATATTGATTATATTCATTGCGCCCCCCAAACCAGGCTACCGAAATGAAGTCAGCGAGTTTCCCTTCATTTTTTTTCGTTTGGCTCGCAGCATGGATTACCTGTACCAATACTCCAGCGGCTTTATTTTCCTGACGAAAATCGGTTTGACTGATAGAGCCGGAAGCGTCCAGAACCACGGTGTATATTGATGGCAAAGCATTTGCCGATAAAGCCACACAAAAATTCATCGCCAAAATCAGAACAATGGTTTTTATTAGTTTCATCTTTTCCCCCTTTCTATTGCTTTTCAATTTCCAGTTTTAAGTTTTTGGCGATGGCGTAAATGCCTTTGACGGCTTCTTGAGATATCGGTTGATCCGTCGGGTTATCCATAAGCCTCTTAACCTCAGGCAGTTGCCTGGTAATGGTTAATAAAACCGGCGATTCTTGAACAAAAATCTTCAACTTGCTTAAAGCATTTATATAAACATCTACAATATAATCCTGTGCAAGCACCTTCGAGCTTTGTGTCTGATAATTAGTGGAAAGTTCCCCTGATGCATAATACATCATCTCTATCCATCCGCCCAAACTGACTAACATGGCCAGATCGTTATCATCCCTTTGACGCAAAAACAGCTCTGATTCGGCAAAAAGGGTGTCGATACTGTTTTTAATTTCGTCCTGTTTCTTGGATTTCAATGCTCCCTTCAGGGGGTCTATCCCTTTAAGATTGTTTTCCAAACCCAAATCCGCTGTAAGTTTCAGGATTGTATCTCCCAAATCTTCCAATGCCTGATCGGACGATTTCCTTTCTCCATAAACCATCATGATCCCATCGGTACATCTTGATCCAAGGTTAAGCGCAATCTTTACGCTTCCCGCATATTTGTTGTTCTTCTCGGGATTGATTTCTCCGGTAAATTTAAACTGATTTTGATGTAAAATTTCTGCAATTACGGACGGTCTTGGGATCAAATAGTTGATTTCCACTTTACTGCCGTACTGCTCCAACAATTCTTTGTTGAGAGGCTGCTTTTCCGGCTTTGCCTCGGCAGCGACTATTATGTTAACCCCTACAATCATGGTCAAAAACAACAAAATGCTCATCGACTTGATGAAAGTAACGAAAGCTGTCTTCTTCATTCTTACCTCCTCTTCATGATTCGTTTGACTTGAAAATAACCCATGACATACAAAAACAGACAATATACAAGTAATACCATCCCATCCAGAAAACATGTTTTTGAAATGATTTGATCAAAAAGCTGGTTTCCATCATGGTCCTTTAAATAACTGTGCTGTTGAGCCCGAAAATCCCCCCTTTGCAAGCGTTTTATCAATGGTCCATTCTTGTCAATTTCCTTGTTCAATGTTTGTTCGTACTTTGATATTCTCTGGTTATACGATTCTCTAACCTGATCTACCTCCTTTCTTTTTTGATCCTCATAATTTGTCAAATTATCCTGTGCTTTTAAATTTTTATATTTTTCAGGTATTGTTCTGTTGATGGCTGCATCTTTTTCATCCTTTAATTGCCGGACAGGATGAAAATGATAATTTGCTGTCATCAGAAATTCAAAAGCCCAGCTTGCCGGCAGCATTCGCGCGAGAACCGGCGCCTTGTCCTTATTGGGGGGCCAGGCACACGTCTCAGTGTTTGTTAATAATACCGAACATCCCCGCTCAATACCATAGAGCGCCTCTCCCATCTGGTTGTAGGGCAAAAATCCACCCCCAAGAATGATCTGGGGTATCAGGATCAACGGCACCAGGTTATAGGCAGCCAGCACCGAAGGGGTGATAGTTGAAAACAACAGGCCAAAGCCAATTCCAATGGTGGTAATCAAGATCATCAGCCCACCATTAACCAGGAGCATTTGTTTGACGCCCAGAATCATGTGTGCCGGCGCCAGAAATAAAATGCTTTGAATAATCCCGAATAAAACCAGCACCAGAAATTTTGAAATAAAATACCCGCCGACGGAGATTTCACTTAAACTCTCCCGTTTCAGCATGGGTTCATCCTTGAGTATTTCAAAAACGCTGGCCATGAGTCCCAGAAACATTCCGATAATCACCATCAAAAACAAAAAATGGGGATATTGCGCATTGGTCACGATCGAATAGGCTTTATTTTCCGGCGTAAAACGAAAGACACAGGCCACCAGCACGCCCAGTAAGGGAGGCACGATAAAACTCAGCAGGCGATTGAGCTGATCTCTGGATTTGCTGAGTAACTGACGTTTGATCTGAAAGGGCAACTGTTTAAGGGTATCCTGGATGGTCAAAGATTCATGTACTGGAATTTGGGCGTAAGCTGAAGGAATTTCGTCATGGGAACTTTGACTGGAATGATATTGGTCATTTTGTTTTATGGTCTGCCAGAATTCTTCCGTTTTTTCCTCCTGAGCAGTTAAGAGCATATCCGGATTCACATTTTTACAGACAGGACATTCCACAAATGCTTTCGTTGCGGGCGGATCGGAAGAAATTTGGTTGAAAAAAGCAAGTGCATCCAGTGGGTTTCCAAAATAAATTCCTTTTCCATCTTTGTTCAGGATCAATACCTTATCAAACATTTTGTAGATGACGGAAGAAGGCTGATGGATAACGAGCAGCACCATCTTTCCCTTGAATGTTTGGTCTTTAAGAAGCGAGATAATATGTTCGGAATCGGATGATGACAGGCCGCTGGTTGGCTCATCCAGGATCAGAACATCCGGGTCGTTTATGATTTCCATGGCCATATTGATTCGTTTTCGCTGACCGCCGGAAAGTCTGGTATCTCTGCTGACCACCCGTTTGTCCTTCTTATGCTGCATGTGAAAAATGGAAAGAACTTTATCGATGTTCATTTCTGTCTCTGCATCTGTCTGCGGAGATCGGGTTTTTAATTTTTGATACAGATAAAGATTTTCATAAACTGTCAGCGAGTCATCCAGGATATCCTCCTGGGGAACATAGCCAAGATGCCGCTTAATGGGCAAGAGTCCTTTTCGGCAAGCCTGGCCGTTAATTGACAACTCGCCCTTGTCAATCACCATCTTGTCAAGCAGCACTTTGATGATGGAGGATTTGCCGGAACCCGACGGGCCCATAATGGCCATCATTTCACCACAATTCAGGGAAAAGGAAATGTCTTGAACGGTCGGATAATTCTTGGATGGATATCGTGCTGTCAGGTTTTTAGCTGTCAGGTTTTTTATCGGATTGGTATTGGGAACATATCGTTTGTCCCAAGCATGAACGGCAGGTGGTTTTTCAACCGAAGTTTTATTAATTTCGGCATTGATCCCGGATTTGGGTGATGACAATGAACTCACGATTTCCTTATCTCCCATATAGCCTCTGTAGGTTTGATCGGAACACAGACTCATCATAACACAGCATGACAGGCAGTGTTATGATGTTTTTTGTCACTTGCTGGAACGAATGCTCTCCCGCCTTGCTTCAGCGAGTCCAAACTCCAGCCAGTTGAACATGCCGGAATCCAGCGCATCGTTATAACATTCGATGGCCTTTGCTTTTTTACCGTCCGCCTCGGCCTTCAAACCAAGCACAACTGCCAGGGTGATCGTTTTTTCGCGACTGTTCACGGCCTCAGCGCGAAGTGATTCCTCACTCACCGAGCCCATCAGGCCACCTGCCAGACTTCGATACCAAAGGTCACGAACCTTTGGGATGTATTCCTTCAGGGCGTTTTCCGCCTTTTGTCTGTCCCCGATCAAATAAAGCAACTGGCACCGGAGCAGCCCCATACCCAGCGTGTTGGCCGATTCACGGTTCGGAAGAGCCATGAATTGTTCCGCCCTGGCAAGGGCTTCAATCCAGATGCCTTTTTTCGTCAAATCAAAGGCTTCTTGAAGCATGGCGGCTCGGTTGTTTATGTCTCTGGCCGGTTGTTTTTCTTCCTCAAGTTCAGCCGGAATTTCTTCAAAAGATTTTTCGCTTTCGGTTTTCTCTACAGACGGTTTATTTTTGTCGACTTCAGGACGGATCCCTTTATTCATCATTTCTGTTCGAATGAGAAACGACAGCGGTGATTTCTTTTCGGTAGCGATCCATGCCGCCTGCAGGTGTCGGAGATGTTTTTGTTTATTCCCGCATTTTTTCTCCACAGATGAAGCTGCCCAATGCAAAAAAGCCTCTTCCTCTGTTGATTGACTGGCTGCAATGGCCTCCGTGACCGGCACATCGCCATCGAGTATCCGCGTCAGATACCCGATAAATTCCTGTGGGTGGCGCCAATCCAACGTTGTAAGTTCTGAACGATAAGCCCGATCAGCTTCAGCAACACCTGTCAAGAAATCCGCGCGATACAGCATAAATTTGGGCAGCGCATTCCGAGGCTCCAGTTTCAAAGCATTTTTCATAAGTGCTTTGCCGCTGTCTGTAAGATCATCTCCTTCAACTGCCAGAATACCGGCCCAGAAATACAGATCAGGATGCGGCGACTCTCCAAGCAAATGGTTCATCATTTGCTTGGCTGTTGCGGCATCTCCTGCCAGGGCGGCTGATCGCGCTTTTTCCAATTCAGCTTCAAAGGTATAGGTGGACATGCCCTTCCACTGCGGATTGCCCATGCGTACGCTGTCCAGAAAAAGACGGGCTTCGTGGATGGGGTAAATATAACTCATGGAGCTATATTCTTTCATACCGCTCGTAACGATTCCAATGGCAAAACCATCCAGATCGATTAACGGTCCGCCGCTGTTTCCAGGATGTATGTCCACATTAGTGTTTAATACGTTTTCAAACACCCGGGAAATGGTTCCATCGGTGCAGCGGGTCACAATCGAATCACCAATGATGCTTTCCTGGCCATAGGGAAAGCCCAACGCAAATACAGCAGTTCCTTTGGGGGTGTTTTTCCCGTTTTCATAAATCCGCAAAGGAACAGGTACGGCATCAACCGGCAATGGATTAATCCGGAGTACTGCAACGTCATCCTGCAGGCTGTTGACCCTATCCACCCGTTCCTTCGGCACCTGCATCGCACCCAGGAACTCGACTTTCTTTCCATTTTTACCGTCACTCCGATAGGCATTATTGAGTTTGAACTGGTCTTCGATGTTCTTGCTACCGCCGCCGGCTACCGTTCGAAACGCCTGGTAGCCATCAAACCAGAGATAGTGATTGTATTTCAATGTAATGGGTATCCCTTTCGCATTCGCCGTCTGGAATTTTTTTTCAAGATACTTTATGTCAAGCCACGGACAGGCCACATGGCGATTGGTCAATAGATAGCCATCTGAGGATACCAGAAATGCGGTTCCACTGGCGCCACCCAGGGTGATATGCCGACATTACACGTCCAGGTGGTAGTATTCTGTCAGAACAAATGCCACGGACCGGCGGTATTTTTCAGTCAAAGCAATTCTTCTTTGTTCCGGCAGCATTTCTTTCATTGAAACCAGCGTTCTGGCAAGCTGTTCTGAAATGGCCTGATCAAAATAGCCTTTTTCACCCTGAATCATTGCTTCCATTTTCTGAACCGAACGGCTGGCCTCCTGCCGGGTTTCCTCGGCGACCCGTTCCAATTCAGTGTTGGTTTGCCATCGCTGGTAGATTGTCAGGGAAACGACAATCCCGATAACGATACAGGTTGCAGTAATGGCATAGAACCGAATTTTTCTGCCCAGTTTTTTCTTCTTTGTGGGGTCTTTGGCAAATTCATCCCATTTGGCAATGTCTTCGTCGGTAATGGCGGCAAGCGCTTTGACAACGTTTTCCATGGATGAAGTCCGCTTGTCCGGATCATCCTCGACCATGGCGCGCAACAGTCCGCTCAGTTTCCGGTGCATGACAATGGGATCGAATTGTTGGTAGATTTGATCCATCAGTTTCCGGCAATCCTTAACATCATCCGTTCCTACCAGCAGCTCTATCATCAGTTGGCCTAGGGTCCAGATATCGCTTCGGAAATCCAGGGGTCGTTTGGCTGCAAAATCAGGATGCTGGGACAAAAATGGTTGCAGCTCCGCCGGGGCGAGCTGGAGATCGGCCGGTATGGGGGAAAGCTTGTAATCGAGCTTGATTTTCCATTGACCGTCCGGTCCTTTGAAAAGCAAGAAATCGTTGAGTGACACATGCGGCATGATCCGGCCGCTTTTGTGAAGCACGTTCAGGGCCGAGGCCATCTGGATGAACAGAGCGATCCATTCTTTCTTGTTGCGAGGGTCCTGAAAAAAATGCGCTGTCATCATGTCGTCCCAGGTGATTGTTTCGATCCATTCGCTGACCCGATACCATCGGCCATCCGCGGACTGCCGCAGATCGATGTGCCGGACCATGGTATCTGGAGACAAGGCGCTGACGGCCATCAGCTCCCTGTTGATCTGTTCGACTTTTTCCCGCGAAAACACCGTTTCAACCGGATACAGCCGCAGCATGACATCGTGGTCATCCACATTCCGGCGTGCGCGGTAGAGCGTGCCGGTTGATGTCTCAAGTATTGTTTCGATCAATGCGTAGTCATCCACCTGAACCAGCGCCGGATCTATGTGGGTTCCACAAGCCGGGCAAACGGTGATTGTCTCACCGACAGTCTGGTTACAGTCTGTGTTGGGGCATTTTTTCATAAACACTCCTATTTAAGATTGATGAACTCGTAAAAACTCAAAAATGTGATGGCAAAGTAAAAAGTTCCAGATCAAGGCGCGCAAATCCTGAGGAATGAAGCGTACATCTCGTACGCTGCACTGACGAAGGATGCAGCGCAACGCAGATATTGGACTTTTTGCGAAGCCATCAAATTTTTCTTAACCGGTAAAGCGTAAGCAGCGCAAACAGGCATCCTGCCATCAGTAGCAACGTAATGTTGACGCAGGGCGTGGGCAGTATCGTTTTAAACACTATTTTTTCCGGCGACAGAAATGTACTGACAAAAAGCGGCTCTTTTTCTTGCTGTCGCAGCTCTTCCAAGCGCTTATTGAATCTTGTTTTTCCATCTTTTACAGCATCGCTTATTGATTTATTCAGATAGTCGCTTATGGGATGATCTTTTCTGAAAGCATCCATGTCGCTTTCCAATTGCGAGATTCTCTGAGTGATTTCCGCCTCGCTGATCTGATGTTCATCTGCCATTTTATTCCAATATCTCAACGTGTTTTCGTAAGAGTTCATGTATTTTTCGTAAAGGTTATGGTTGTTGCTGTACACCATAAGCCCTTCAAAAGCATAGTAGGACGGCATCAGATAGATAATTTCAGGAATCAGGTTCGATCTGTCGGTTGATGCTGTGCTTGCGGGGCCGGCAAGCCGGCTGGGAAAGAATAAAAGGCGCTTGTTCATATCTTCAAATTTTAAAATAGCGCCACCTAAAATAATCTGAGGGATAAGAATCAGCGGAACTATGTTGAATGCTGCCGTTGTTGTAATGTTAAAGGAGGATAAGAAGAGACCCAGGGTAATTCCTGCAAATGAACTGGCGAAACAAAATGGCAGGTATATGGTGAATTGGGACCAATTTCCCAAAATGATACTTGAAGCCACAATAAACAGCACGTTCTGGATGAGTGCAAAGATCAGCAGCGTAAATAATTTGGATAGATAGTAAGACAGCATGCCAGTATCCAGCATTTTTTCGCGAATCAATATCTTGCGGTCCTTGATAATTTGATCGGCGCTGCAGGTAAGTCCGAGAAAGATGGAAACGATCACCATCAGAAATAGAAACGTACCCATGTTGGGATTGTCGGAATAGATGTAACCCTTTGAGTCGTTGGGTATTTTATACAAAACAAAGCTTATGAACAAAGCCAGAAGCGGAGCGGCGATAAGCGTTATCAGAAGATTGCTTTTGTCCCGGGTAACATTTACAAAGTTCCTTAAAAAAATATAACAAGTCTGTTTTAAGCGGTTTTTAACAGAGTGTTGTTGAGGTGCCGGAATGGCAGACTGCTCTTCCGTGAGCGGATCAATAACGGGATGATGCGGTGCATAGTATTTAAAGTGATGCCGCCAGTAGGCCGGCCAAAACTTGCGGATTTGAATCTTTTTTCCCTGTTCCATCACTTCAACCGGTTTGCCATCCCGATCCAGAATTTTCTCTTCCATAATCTCGAAAATTTCCTCGGGACTCATGTTGCCGCAACTCGGACACTCGACATCTCCATGTTTTTTTGAATGGTTTCGGAAATGGGCAATGGCTTCCCCGGGATCCCCAGAAAATACCAGTTCTCCGCCGTTATCCAACAAAATGAGTTGATCAAAGAGTTTAAAAATAGCGGAACTGGGTTGATGGATCACCACAAAAACAATTTTTCCTGCCTGAGCGATTTTCTTCAGCACTTGAATGATCTGCTCGGAATCGAGTGAAGACAGGCCGGAAGTCGGTTCATCCAGAAACAGAATTTCCGGATCATTCATTAGCTCAATGCCAATATTGACTCGCTTTCGCTGCCCGCCGCTCAGATTTTTTTTCACGATATCGCCTACTTTTTCATCTTTTTTTTTCAACAGATCGATATCGGTGAGCACGCTTGTTGATTTTCTCTCGAAATGCGACCGCGATACATCCGGTTTGCGAATACAGGCGCTGTAAATCAGATTTTCAGCCACGCTCAGGTTGCTGAACAACAGATCATCCTGCGGAGAATAACTGATAGCGCCGCGAATCGAGTTGTAATTCCGGTGCAGGTCGTACCCATTGATCAATACGGCGCCGGATGTGGGGATAAGCGCTCCGTTCAGCAGGTTTAGAATCGTCGACTTGCCACATCCACTCGGCCCCATAATGGCCACAAGCGTTCCGGCTTTTATTTTAAAGGAAACTTTATTGATGGCGGTATTGCCGCCTGGAAATTTGTACGATAGATTGTCGGCGATAAAAGACAAAAACGTGGGGATATAATGCACCAACGCATTCCGGCATAAATTCAATATGATAAAATTATTTAAAACCGATATGATATCGCCGTCCACCAAGGTATATGGACACATAACCAAATGATCGTTTACGCGGATTTCCTGACAGCCACAAACACAAAACAGCACATATTCCGCGTTTTCCTTCTGTATGGTAAGCGTCACGGGTTCATCCGTGGGCGCCTTGAGCAATACCCGCGTCGGAGACGGATGTCCATCCGTGGAGATCGTATAGGCTGCCTCCTGATCGCTCAGTGCGATTGTTTTTTGAAACCTGCGCTCTTCAAGGAAGTCGAGCAGCCTGAATTTCGAGAAATGACCGATTTGAAGGGTATCGGCCACCTGCAGATAGGTCTCGTTCCCGGCCACAGGCCTGCCGTTAACGGTGACTGCATAGTTTTTGCTCTTTAGCGTCAATCGGTGCAGGTTTTTTTCGGAATGAAGGCATGCAACGGTTTGTCCGTCTTCAACATCCGAAACTGTCAGGGTATCTTCCAGCGGATTAAAGAAAAGTCGCATTGAAACAGAAAGCAGTTTGCTTTTAAAGAGAAGGCCGATAGCCGCATGGGCTATCAGATGGTGGCCAAAAGAGATAGCGTCATTTTCGGTAATGCGGGCTACCGCGTATGAATTCACGGGAAAACCGCTTAAAAAGATATCGTAAGCGGATTCTCTGTTAATAATGTAATAATTCGTACCGGTCGAGACAATATAAAAATCGACATCCACATCCGGATAATATACATCCGCATTTTCTATACAACCGGAAACAACCAAAACATCCAGACTGCTTTGGATATGCAGTTCCGACGACGCTTCCTGGATTGAGAACAGATGCTGAATCACAGCCATGTCCGCCGAAGTGACATCAAACAGTCCGGCCAATTTATCGACGTTTGCAAGTTCTTTGGGGGTAATGTTGCTGGCCGCCTTTATCAGCGCATAGGCTTCCAGCATAAAGAATAACAGAAGTTCATAATCGTTCCGATATTTTTCTTTAACCTTTACCAGCTTGTTATAAAGGAGCACTTCTTCTTCCCTGGATATGGTGTGGAGGTATTTGATTATTTTTTTTATGATATCCGGCGGGTAGTGGCGGTTGTAATGATTATGAAGATATTTGCTTTTTTCGACACATACCGTGCCATCTGAATAGGCTATGAAGGCAAAGACAATGATTTCATCCATTAGCACCGGAAAGTTTTCAATAATATCCGGTTGGGCCTCTTTTTTCGTTCTAGCAAAATACGCACATGGGTTCATTGCCACTGTCCATGTCCTTTTGATGAGTTGAAGCCTTGATCATCTTTCAGGAGCTCATCCAGCCTGACGATGATCAAGGCTTAAGTTGATGGTTTACATCATCTGAACCCACTCAAGTCCGTTTTATCAATTTGCAAAACCGGTCATGGTAATGAAATGGGCGCCACCGCCAACAGTGGCATACATTACGACTTTAACATAAAACTTACCGGACCATCGCGGCGTGACTTTTACCAATCCCCATCTATCGGTGGTCGCATCTTTGTCCACCTGTTTTCCGTTTTCATCGTACAGGATAATGTCTATATCCGTTGCATCGTTACAGCCGACCGCAAGGATAAAATATGAGCTGCCTGCATAGAAGTAATTTTGATAGGTGTAGGACTCGCCTGTGCGCAAAAATGACGATTGAACATCATTTGAGCTTGTTCGCCATGTAATATTGCCGGCTAAACTTCTTATTACCAATACTGCGTTATCAAGCGCACTCTGTTGAGTTGCCTGACAGGGGCTGGAAAATCCGGACAGAAAGATTGCAACCAACAGGAAACCAACGATAAAGATTTTTTTATTCATGTTCTGCTCCTCCATCATGTTATTCAGCCATTGCTTTGACCAGCCCGCTACTGATTCTATTCAGTTCCTTTACACTTTCCAGGGAAATGCTCTCCTCTTGATTGACAGATACAAGACGTTTGATTTCAGGAAGAGCTGTCATGATTTGCTTTGACACGCCGGTCTGCAAGTTTTCCGGCAACTTGGCCATCTGTGCTATCAAATCGGCTGTTAAAGCTGGGGCGCGAAGAATCTTGGATGCTTCGGGCGTATAATTGCCCATCAATCCCTTGGTAGCCAGATAAAGTCCTGTAATCCATCCGCCTACATTGGCAAGACGCACGGCATCCGGATTTCTCAACGATACGATTTCCTGCTTCACCCAGCTTTCAAGCTGCACAACTTCTGTAGTTGCCTGGTCCCAATCGCCTTTTTTGACAAAATCAATGATTTTTTCTCTTCTTTTTTCTATTGTGCCGGAAACACCAAAGGTTTTACCCAGTGCTTCAATGGAATAGGCCAGAATACTGAGGGAGTCGGCATCTTTGACGGTGACGGAGACCGCGGCCTGACTGATCAGCCGTCCCAGGTTCAAGCTGCGTTGTTCCTTGGTGGTGTACTTACTGATGTCGGAATTTGCGGTGTCCGGTGTGAACTTGATATTTGATTTTTGTAAATTCGATAGAATTTCGACAGCCGATGGCAGGCCAATCGTTTCATCGGCAACCTTGATATCCTCGAGCGTGAGCTTTACGGCTTCTTTCTCCGCCGCCCAACTGCCGGATGGGAGCAACAGCACAATTGCAATCAGGGACATAATTACAGACAGATTTAATCGCTTCATTAAAACTTCCTCCTCATTTGGTGTTAATAGATGTCATCCGTTTTTGATACCGCACAAGTCTATGGTCCGAATTCATCACCTCCCTTCAGAATTATTCAAAGTGGTTCCAGGTAAACATAACACCATGATAGGAGTCACCTACCGGTTTTGATCAGGCTACCCAATCATTACAGAAGCATCTCGATTTTTTTCATATCCGGATGATCCCTGCCCACTTTACGAAGCAATTGGAAATCGCTGCGGACTTCGTCATTCCATTTCCGGCCATCTTCAAGTGTAGAGCCGGCATATTTCTGATAGATGGCTCTGGCCCGCTCGAACTGGTTGCTCAGTAAATAAGCGTGAGCAAGATTGGCTCTGGCAGGACAGGATTTGTCATGATCCAGTAAGGCCACTGCTTCCTCGCCAGCTTCTATTGCTTTGGAAAAATTACCAGTCAGAACAGCGGACCAGCAGAGACATCCCTGCGCATCAGATAAAAGTGATTTATGATCCGGAATATTCTCCCCATTTGCTTTCAGCGTACCAACGGCATTTTGACAAAATGCTGCTGCTGCCGGATAATCGCCTGAAGCCAGTAATACGTTCCCTATCTTCAGAAAACCGATGGAAAGATCACGCTGCCAAAGAGTGTTTTTGGGATCCATGGCCGATAGCTCACGCATTATGGCAAGGCTCTCCTGGTAGTGTGCCAGGGCAGAGTCCCGATTGCCAGCGGCCTGCAGCAGATCCCCCACACGGTTCAGGCTGACCGTAACATC
>Ga0194038_1000275_pt1 | contig 22701 bp, 17 predicted proteins | sample JunL226m_MetaG_FD_148630 | JGI IMG/M metagenome (GOLD analysis project Ga0194038, IMG submission 148630) | Anoxic zone freshwater microbial communities from boreal shield lake in IISD Experimental Lakes Area, Ontario, Canada - Jun2016-L227-6m | ecosystem: Environmental > Aquatic > Freshwater >... | reverse complement strand
TCCCTGTCACTGATTCAACAAGCAGGGGCAACCGGATCGCAGATACAAACCAAGTCCGGGCTGATGCTGGGAATGGGAGAGACCCCCGATGAGACTCGGCAGACATTGAAAGACCTGCGGTATGCAGGGTGCCGGATTCTGACTCTCGGCCAGTATCTGCAGCCGTCTTCAGATCAGTTGCCCGTTGAGCGGTTTATTCCGCCGGATGAATTTGACGCATGGAAAATTGAAGCACTGGCGATGGGATTTTCGCAGGTCGCCAGCGGCCCGTTTGTCCGAAGCTCCTATCATGCCAAAGAACTTTTCAGAGTTACCTCTCAGGTGTTCGATATACCAAATATATAATTTCGTGCCAAAACCATCACGCACACGACATATATTCACTCAGCTTGTGCATTAATTCAGTGGGAACCGCAATGGACTTATTCTCCCCGTAATCAAAACAGACCTGAACGGATTCACCTTTTGCATACATAACAGACTCATCTATAAAGTCCACCAGACTGTAACCCAGTTCAAAACTCTTATTTCCAATTTTCTTTACCCACATCTCAAGTGACAGTTGGGTATTCAGTCTGATGGGGTTTATAAAGTCACAGCCAGTATGCGCCAGAATAAATGGAAAAACTGAAAGATCGGAATCTGTTGAATTTTTCTGAAAAAAAGCTTTTCTCCCTTCTTCAAAATAAGTAAAAAACACTGCATTATTAACATGCCCCATACCATCAATATCCCGGAATCTGACATGAATTCGGATCTTGAATATTTTTTTCACGTTTTTTTCCTCACTTGTCTCTCTTCTCATTGTTATCTTTTGTTCAGAAATCCACCAGCAACTCTGCTTGAGTATGAGTAATGAATATGGCCGCACAGCAAATGTGCGCGGCCATACTTCAATCACCTGTCTCGGCGCTCAGGTCGCTTCCCAGCGTTTCCCTATCCTCCGAGCAGGCTTGAACAAAGTATCATACGCTCATTAAATATCAAGATAATTTGTTCCCCAAACATGAACCTGATCACCAATGCCTATCACGCAGTTGAGGGGATGGGCGGAACAATAAATATTGCGCTGAAAGAGACGGAATTCGAAAAAGATGATTTGCATATCAATGAGATGAAATCCGGCAAATACGCATGCATCACCATTTCAGACAATGGAACAGGAATCGACCAAGCGCTGATCGATAAAATATTCGATCCGTACTTTACCACCAAAGAACTGGGAAAGGGTACAGGACTGGGGCTTTCCGTGGTGCATGGCATCGTGAAAGAACATGGCTGGTTCTAACGGATTTTGTGGTTATGAGATAATCTACGAATTTTCAGGCTCCGGAATGACTGAAATGTTCTCGAAAGATTTACCTGAACCGCTTCCGAGATCATTTTTCAATTCATAAGCACCTGAAAATACATGACAACAAAATCCTGTAGAACCAGTTACTTGAAAGATTTGAGCCACAAACATTGATTGTCCAGTTGCTGCATCAAAGGAGTGGGGCGGCTGGCAAGCCGCCCTGTTGTGAGGAACGGATTACAAGGCGATTCTGGCGTCAACCGCAACGACTCGATCCGAAAAGGCCATGACCGGGTTCATATCCATTTCCTGAATCCGGGGAAAATCGGTGACCAGTTGAGACAGGCGCAAAATCACATCAATAACACCCAACTGATCAATGCCCGCCTCTCCCCTGACACCTTTAAGCAGCGCAGCGGTTTTAAGCGATGAGATCATCTCGGCAGCCTCTAACTCTGTAATAGGCGAAATTTTAAATGTGACATCTTTTAGAATTTCAACATAGATCCCGCCAAGCCCAAACATGATCAGGTGCCCAAGACCTTTTTCAGCTTTAGCCCCAATAATCACTTCCCTGCCGCCCAAGTGATATTTCTGAACCAAAAACTTCAGATCGGATGCGCCGATTTTAGCCGACATGTTCGAAGCAGCCTCTCGTACCGCTTCCCGGTTCTGCAGATTGACGACAACGCCCCCTACATCGCTTTTGTGAATGACCGATGCGGCATCAGCCTTGATCACTACCGGATATCCGATGGTGTCCGCCGCTGCCTCAGCATCCGCAACAGTATCAGCCATTTTCCATGCCGCGCAGGGAATTCGGTACGCATCCAGTATTGGATAAACCTCACCAGCCGACAACATATCGCGCCCCGCGTCGGCAGCTTTCTTCAGAATCCCCTCCACACGGGAGGTATCCACATCGGAGAACCGCTTTACTTCACCGATATTTCGAGATTGCAATGCGCCGTATCGGCTTAAAGCCGCCAATGCCCGAGCCGCCGTACCGGGAAAGCCATAGCATGGAACTCCGCCGGATTTTAGAATATCCAGTGTCCCCATCCACTGTCGTGGATCTGTCATGAGATTGCAGACGATAGGCTTTTTCCGCTGACTGTTTACTTCGGCGATCTGATGGGCGATTTTTTCCGTGTCCACAAAAAACGGGGTGACAAAATTTATATAGATACTGTCGATCTGATCTTCCGCCATCATCACATCCATTGCAGCCCGAAAATGGTCGGCATCGGCAGTCGCCAATACGTCAACAGGATTGCTGAACGCGGCCTCCGCAAACAGTTTCTCTTTCAGCTCCAGCATTGCTTTTTCCGACAACGTGGGGATCTGCATCCCTGCATCCACAAGAACATCGGTTGCAATCACCGCAGGACCGCCCGTATTGGTAATGATCCCCACCCGGTTCCCAGCGGGAATGGGCTGTGCGGCGAACGCAGCCGCGGCCTGGCACAGCTCTCCTTCATCCCGAAACGTCAGAATGCCCAGTTTTTCAAAAATCAGCTCAATCGCTATATCCGTTTTAGCCAGCCCGCCAGTATGAGACGATGATGCCTTGGCGCCTTCGGCGGTTCTGCCTGCCTTCATGGCCAGAATAATTTTCCTGGACGTAACTTTTTTTGCAACATCCATGAAGGCTTTGGGATCGGACAAACTCTCCACATACAGCGCAATCACCCTGGTTCCTTCGTCGTCACCGAGATATTCCAGAATTTCCGTAATGGATATGTCGCTGGCGTTGCCATTTGAAGCATAAATTCGTGTTCCTATGCCCATCTGCGAAAATCCCTGATGAATCAGTTCGCCGACGCCGCCGCTTTGGGCCACAATTGAAATGAATCCCGGCTCGGGTTTGGTAAATGTAAAATTGCAATAGGCCTTCAGCGTCGGGTCCGTATTTATAATGCCCTGGCAATTGGGTCCAAGGATTCGAATGCCATATTTATTGGCCCGCTCCAGAAAATCTTTCTGAAGAGCCGCTCCTTCCGGACCGATTTCCGTAAATCCGGCGGAATTGATAATGATGGCCTTAATCCCTTTTTTACCGCAGTCCTCCACCGCATTGGGTACAAATTTACCCGCGATCACTATGTGGGCCAGATCAATCTCGCCAGGAACGTCAAATATGGATGGATATGCCTTGACACCACGGATTTCATCAGATTTGGGATTGATGGGATAAATCGCTCCGGTGTATCCGAAATCGATCAGGTTTTTGATGATGCGGTTTCCAATCGAAAGTTCTTTGGCGGAAGCACCAATCACGGCGACCGATTTGGGTCTGAATAAGGCTTCAAGCATATCATTTCTCCTCAAGTTGTTCGATAAATGCCTCGACATTGGTTCTGGTCTGTTCATCGGAAACCAGCCTAAGATCGTTCAAGTCCCCGTTGATGGTCAGGCTGGGAACGCCGGTTAGAGCTTCCAGGCGCTGAGGCATACCATACCGGCAGTTTGAGTTGTTGGGGCAGGTTTTGGCATCGTGATAGATGATGCCGTCAACCTTGAAGAATTCGATCATGCGCCGGATATAGGCTTCCTTGGCATCGTCGGCGCGCACGATGAAAAGCTCAGTATAGGCTCTAGCCATGCTGTTAAAGGGATCTTCGGGGTCAAAAGCAGAAAATATCCAACTGTTGCAGTAGGTTGAAGCCAGAACATTCACGCCGGCTCCAGCAAACAGATCGGAATGGTCCCGGAGCCTTCCCCATACCGGCATGCCATCCCAGTACAGCCGGAAGCGTTCGCCTTCAACCGCCGCCACCTTGTTCTGTATCCGAACATTCAGCTCCGCCAGCAACAGATTGTAATAGTCCACAGCCGTCTGGGTGCCCCGAAGCACGACAGCCGGTCCCATGTGAATGGCGCCATCAAAAAAAGTGATGGGCGATGGCATGGCCGAAGCTGTATCCAGGACTTTTTTCCATAGACTGGAACATTCTTTGGAAAGCGTCAGGACATGTCGTAGCTTGTCCATGTCGAATTTATTACCGGAAATGGCTTCCAGTTGGGGAATCAGGGCCTTCATCTGGCTGGCAATGGAGGCGACGTGGGCATCGCCGACATCCTTCACACCCCTATGTGTGTGAATTCCCAGCAGCGGAACCTTGAATTCGGCGGCGTACCATGCGAACCAGTCCTGAACATCCCGGCATTGATTGGTATTATAAACCAGCACGTCAGGTCTTGGAACCCTGTCAATTCCAGGATAGGCCCTTGAAAGCGGGGTAACGCCTTTCATGTAGGCGCCGACATCGGCCGTCAGATAGGAGCATATCTCCGGTGAATATCCGCTGGCGTTGGCTATTGGTATCATATCGGTGGCCATTCGGGTAGCGCCCAGCATGGCGCCGTGATTTTCAGGAAAATGCACCAAAAACCCCATGGCTCTCAGGATTTCAGCAGGCCCGACGCTGGTACACCAGGCGATTTTCTGGCTGCGTGTTTTATCAGCCTCATTCAGCTCATAAAAATAATCCGACATATAGCGATTCATCTGAACCGCCGCTTCAATTTTCTTTCTAACCACTTTTTTTTCTTCAGCCATTATATATCACCTTTTTGTAAATGATGAATGATGATGAAAGCTAAAAAAAAATCTTTGATCTTTGATCTTTGATCATCATTTCATCATTCATAATTCATAATTGTTTGTGCGTACAAGGCAGCGCCTATAGCTCCGGTAAGCTGAGGAAAATCCGGAACCAGGATGCGCCTGCCGATCATTTCCTCCGTCATCTTAACCAGATAGGAATTGTGCGCCACGACCCCTCCGGTCATCACTACATGCTCGGACAATGAGTCCATCTCCATGACCCGTTTGATGACCGAAAAAAACAGGCCTTTTACTATGTCCGGAACCTTTTTCCCCTGACGAATCTTTTCAAGCACCTCGGTTGCAGAAAATACTGTGCAGAAACTCCCCAGTTCAACCATGCTCAGAGACTGCCGAGCAAGACCATCCAGGTTTTCCAGGGGGATGTCCAGACGCGTGGACATCTCTTCCAGGAAAGCCCCGGTTCCTGCAGCGCATTTTCGATTCATCTTGAAGCTGAGACGTTTTCCGGATTCATCCAGTTTGATGATTTTATTGTCCTGGCCTCCGATATCTATGATCGTTATGGTTTGAGGAAAATAATAATAGCATCCCCTGGCATGGCAACTGATCTCGGTTTTGGATTCCTGGGAAATGGCGACATTTTTTCTGCCATAGCCCGTGGTCATTGCTTTTGCGATCTGCTCGGCCGCACAGCCTGCCATAAGCAGAGCCAACGTCAGGCATTGGTGGGAAGCCGCCTCAAAATCCGTACCGGATTTGACCACGGCTCTTCCGATAATTTGCTGCGCGCAATCGAGAATGACGGCCTTGGTTCGTGATGCGCCAACGTCAATGCCGGCGAATACAGGTTGAAAATCTTTCATGAGATTGAATCCATCTGTTTATGTAGTCATATTAAGATGAAAGAAAAATCTTTAATCTTTGAGCCTCGAAAAACTCGTTATTTTTTGGATTCGATGGCCTTAACCAGAGAGCGGATCATAATGTTATAGGGTGTTTCAATGCCTGCCTGGGCACCATAGGCGATAAATTTACCGTTCATGTAATCAATTTCGGTGCGGCGCTTGTTTTCAATGTCCATAAGCATTGAAGGCTTGTGATCGCCCGCCTTTCGCATGTATTCGATGGCGCCTGGATAAAAATCCCATCCTAGGTTGATTTCATTGGCTCTTGCCACCTTGACGCACTCCTTGACCAAAGCATCCACGATCTGAAACACGATGGGGTCTCCCATGGCCTGGGCCATGGTCAGTCCGGTCACTGCACAAACCGGGTTCATACAGGCATTCAAGATTCCTTTTCGCCATACCATCGAGATAATGCTGTCAGTATGCCGGGTCAACAGCCCGGTTGTACTCAGTGCTTCGGCAATGGCAATGGCCGCCGGTTTGGAGTCTGGATCCATCTCCTGCAGATAATGCGGCGGATGGTGAAAGGGCATTCTCACATGACCTGGCTTTATCAATCCGCACCCGTAATTGACAACAGCTCGCATGACCGGTTTGCGGCCCAGTACCTTGGCGATTTCAAGTTCCGTATCAATTCCGTTCTGCCAACTGACAACATACATGCCTTCCCGGTAAAACCCCTCAATGGCGGAAGATATGAGGGGAAGCACATTGGCCTTGACCGTGACTATGATCACATCCGGCGAATGATCCGCCAGCTCATCAATTTGAGTGCAGACCCTGGTAACAGACTGCTGAAGATTTTCCGCACCCTCAATCAGAATTCCAGGGCTGATTGCGGGTTCAATCAGTGCTGGAATGACATCGCACAGGGTCACATCATATCCACCCTTGCCAAGAAAAGCCGCCACTATACATCCTACGGGACCTGCCCCGATGACCGCAAAGGATCGCGGACAAAACGCCGGTTTCTCACCCATATATAATCCTCCCTTTTGATATCAAAACATCAGCTTTCGGTTTCCAGTATGTCGAAGGCTTTGGCATCCAGCAACTTGACTCCGCTGGCCAGAAGTATCTCAATTGCCTTATCATTGTCGCTGAAACGGAAAATCATGACAGCATTGTTTGAGGACATGCCGATAAACGCATACATATATGTGACGTTGATTCTGGCATCCATGAGCGACTTCAGCACCTCGGATAGTCTTCCAGGCTTGTCTGCAATCTCAACGGCCACCACATCGTCCACCCGGGCCGGCATGTGATTTTCCATCATGATTCGCCTGGTCTTGGCCAAGTCGGACACAAGAAGCCGGAGCATACCGAAATCGCCGCTATCCACAAGATTCAATGCCCTTAAATTAATTCCAGCCTCTCCCAGGGCTCGGGTGATTTCGTAAAGCCTGCCCGGAGAGTTTTCTATGGAAATGGATATTTGTTTTAATTTCATACGATTGACTCCTTTATGTAGTAAGATGTTCATCGGAGACCATGAATTAACAAAAGATAATATATACTGCTAACGGACATAATCTGCACTTTCCTTATGCTCCCTCTCCCAGCGGGGGAGGGTTGGGGGGTTCAGAATTGCAGATTATAACAATGAACACGAATCACATTTTAATTACATTGTAACTATTGTAAGATAAATAGGCAGGATATGACCATAAGTCAAGAAAAAAATATATTGTACATAAGGACTTGATCTATACTGCGAACGGGCATAATCTGCGATTTTAACAAACTCCCTCACTCAACCGGGAAGGGCTGGGGGTTCAATAATGCAAATTATCCCAGTTCGCAGTATATCCTTTTCGAAAAATTTAAAATCGAAGCATGAGGGTTAGAACATATGGCATTCAGTGATTTTAAAAATATCAGTGAGGTACAAAAAAAGTATAATATAAAATACAAAGAAGCAATTTTTATCGAAACTCAGGAAATACAACCGTCAGAGAATTTCGTGAAAGATATCGAGTTTTATAAAGAAAACATTGATGTGTTCAGTTCGGAGGCATCACGCAGTGAGGTGATTATTTCACCGATTTTGAGGGAAGTATATAAAAAATATTACAAGAGGTATTCTTTCTGGATTCAGAAAAGCATATTTTATGACGATATCCTTTGCGGAACACCCGATTATATTTTTTCCGAGAAGTCGGAACTGGGAAAAACCGTCCTGGAAAAACCGATAGTTATCATAGTTGAAGCAAAAAGAAATGATTTTGAACAGGGATGGGGTCAGTGTCTCGCAGAACTTGTCGCCTCACAGAAAATAAATGATGATGCCGAATGTCCTGTTCACGGTATTGTGACTGACGGCAACTTGTGGCAGTTCGGAAAGCTTGAAAAAGACTGTTTTTTCAAAAATTCGGAAAGCATTACTGTTGATAAACTTGGTTTGTTGTACGGAGTATTAAACTATGTGGTTCAGGTGGCAGGGAAAAACTATACTTCAAGCTTTTACGGTTTATGACTATTTACAGGATGATTAGGTATGCGGAAAAAAAACAATAATATTTGCGGCCCAATGAAGATACGATCTGAAAATCATAACCTGAAAATGATTTTCGCCCTTACGCTGGTTCATTTCACCGGTGATTTTTATAGTTCCTTTATCAATCCCCTGATGCCGGTGTTTGTGGACCATTTCTCGCTGACCTTGACCCAGGTGGGAATCATCACCGGAATCAGCCGGTTTCTGGCATTTGTTGTTCAGCCGCCTGTAGGATATATTGCGGATCATTACAGGACACGATTGTTTATTCTCGGAGGCCCTTTTCTGGTTATCACCATGATTTCTTTGGTGGGTGTCGCACCCACGTTCTGGGTGCTTATCATGCTGGTTTCTGTCGGCTCCATTGGCTCTTCCATGTTTCATCCAACGATTGCCGGCATGATTTCGACCTATTCAGGCCGGAATATCGGTTTTGCCATTTCAGTGTTCAACATGGGAGGCACCCTGGCATTTGGCTTAGGCCCCATGTTTATTGCTTGGTTTGTGGCGACATACGGTTTGGAATCAACGCCAATTACCATGATTCTGGGGCTTATGGTAATGGTGTATCTGTATTTTACGGTTCCGGTTCCCGAATGTGAAGGGTTAAAAGATTTCGGGCTAATCGGATCCATCAGGGAGGTGTTCGGAACGGTTTGGAAGCCGATCATTCTGATCTGGCTCATCATGGCGTCACGGGCGTTTGTCAGTCAGTCGCTTCTTACCTATCTGCCGGTGCATTACGCCAGGCAGGGGCATTCCCTGATTTCCATTGGTGCGGTGGTCTCCCTTTTTACCATTGCTGGAGCATTCAGCGGTCTTATCGCAGGTTATCTGTCTGATCGCATCGGGTTCAAGCCGGTGTTTTATTGGGCGCATCTGATGACCACACCGGCCATATATGTGATGTTGAATGTGCCCGGAAACTGGCTTTATCTGAACACCTTCATAACCGGTGCTTTTGCATTGGCAACGCTTCCTCTTGGTGTTGCAATGGCCCAAAAACTGGCGCCAAAGGGGAAATCCATGGCATCCAGCCTGATGATGGGATTCGCCCTGGGAACAGGCGGGGTCATGACTCCGATAACCGGAAAACTGGCGGACATGTTCTCAATTGCACCGGTCCTGAATGTAATCGCCATTCTTCCAGTTCTGACGATGGTGCTTATCTATCTGTTGCCAAAGGAAACCGCTTCTTGAAGTATGGAAAACAATATGAAATCTTTAGATAACCATCCCGGCACCACACAAAACATCGCCATGGTCCTTGCGGTCATGGGGATTGTAGTTTTGTTTTTTTCGATCATAGTGGGCGATAAAGGTATTTCCAGTCTCCAGTTGATCAAAATTGAACGCCAGACCCTGATGAGTGTCAATGTCGAACTCAAACGGAAAAATCTGCAGCTATTTAATGAAATTGAAAGGTTAAAAAAAGATCCATTATACATTGAGTCCATTGCAAGGCAAGAGCTGGGACTGATCGGCAAGAATGAAATTGTGATCAATATGAATAATATCAATGCCGCAGAAAAAAAATAACCAAAATTTTACCACCAAAACCGGAACATTTACCGGCTGGTTTGTCATCAGGGCATAACTCCATATTCTTTTAGTTTTTTATGAAGGGTTTTTCGCGTAATGCCCAGTTTTCGGGATGCCAGGCTTTTGTTGCCGTCCGCTGACGCCAGTGCGCTAAGAATTGTCGATTTTTCAACAGCAGTGAGAGACAAGGTTTCAGTTATCGCCGAAGGATCCATAAAAACAGAGGGTTGCAGGGCAGGGGATGCCGGCAGCATGGGGAGCTGCTGGTCGTCCAGATATTCACTTCGAGACAGAACAACCCCTCTTTCGACGGCGTTCATCAGCTCCCGAACGTTTCCAGGCCAGTCGTACCGGATCAAATGATCCATCGTCTGAGGAGTGAAGCCCTTAATGGATTTATGATTCAGGGTTGAGAATTTCTCCAGGAAATGCTGAGCAAGCAGCGGAATGTCCTCTTTTCGTTCGCGCAGGGGCGGCAGATTCAGGTTCACGACGTTGAGTCTGTAGTATAAATCCTCCCGGAAACGTCCAGTTGTGGTCAGCGCCAAAAGATCCTTGTTGGTGGCCACAATCAGCCGGACATCCACGGCCACCACCTGCTCTCCGCCTACCCTGGTAATTTCCCTTTCCTGAAGCACACGAAGCAGTTTGACCTGCATCATCAAAGACATTTCACTGACTTCATCCAGAAAGAGACTGCCCCCGCTGGCCTGCAGGAATTTGCCTTCTTTCCTGCGATCAGCGCCGGTGAAGGCCCCTTTTTCATGGCCAAAAAGCTCAGATTCCAGCAGGGTTTCGGTAATGGCGGCACAATTGATTTTGATAAAGGGGCCAGCTTTTCGATGGCTGTTAAAATGTATCGCCCCAGAAATCAATTCTTTTCCGGTTCCGGATTCGCCGTGAATCAAAATGGTTGCCTCGGATGGTGCTACCTGGGCAACCGTTTCCAGAAGCCTTTCCATTTTCAGACTTTGTGCGATGATCTGTCGCCGGTCAAATCGCTGATCCAGGCGTTGTCTGAGCATGCGGTTTTCTTCACGAAGAAGGACGTGTTCCATAGCCCGTTCGATGGTGATTTTCAGTTTGTCAAAATCAAGCGGTTTGGTCAGATAATCATGAGCGCCGGCTTTCAGGGCGGAAACCGCTGATTCAATGGAAGAATAGGCTGTCATGATAATTACCGGTATGGCGGGATTAATTGCCTTGATGCGGCCCAGCGCCTCAAGACCAGAGACCTTCAGCATACGCACGTCCATAAGGATGAGATCAAAAGGCCGATCTTGAACAGTTGCGATGGCAACAGCTCCGTCGTTGGCTTCAACGATTTCATATCCCCACCCACCAATTAAAGTACGCAGCATGGTTCGGTGCGCGGTATCATCATCGACAACAAGGATTGAACAGGATTTTGTTTTCATGGATGAGTGTTCTCAAAGGGGAGCCGAATCGTTACCGTGGCGCCTTTTCCCGCCAGGCTTTCAATTTTGATGTCGCCATCATGAGCATCCACAATGTTATGGATAATGGCAAGTCCCAGGCCGGTCCCCGAGGTTTTGGTGGTAAAGTAGAGGTCAAAAATCTGCGAAAGATCTGTTTCGGAAATTCCGGCCCCGTTGTCTGAAATTTGAAGTATCAGCCGATCCTGATTGAGCGTGACGCTGATAACGATCTTGCCGCCACAGGTCGTCATGGCTTCCACGGAATTCAGTAACAGATTCAGCAATACCTGGCTTATCTGGTCCGGATCCATGGGAATCAGCGGAAGTTCCGGTTGAATATTTGTTTCGATGTCAATTTGACGGTCATGGGTCTGACGCTCCATCAGCTTCAGCGTATTGCGAATGACCTCTGAAATTGAAACAGGTCGCTTGGCTATGGTTACGGGTTTTGCGAACGCTAAAAGCTGGCTTACCACACGGTTCAATCGATCCACTTCCTGAATCATGATAGATGAAACTTCCTGGTCTTCGGGGATGTGTGAATACCGTTCCTTGAAATAGGTGGCGAAACCTTTTATCGAACTTAAAGGGTTGCGGATTTCATGTGCAACACCGGCTGCAAGGCTTCCGACGGATGCCAGCCGCTGAGACCGGGCTAATGCTTTTTGAAGGGCCTGGACCTCGCGCAAATCTTTAAACAACAGAACATATCCGAGAAACATGCCTGTTTCATCCTGGAGCCTGGCGGCGCTGACTTGAAGCGGAAGGCGCATTTTCTCAGCTATGTGATATATGATTTCTTTTTCAACCGTCCGTGTCGCTATATCCGGATGTGAAATCAGCTCCAGGAACATCCGGGGCAGAATATCGGACGCCTTTTTTCCGGATGCGTGGACCGCAGACAGGTTCAGTACCCGATCTGCTACCTGATTAAAGGATGTGATGACCAGGGAAGTATCCAGGGCAATCAATCCGATGGGCATATTTTCAACCAGTGTATCTGAAAAAGCTTTGATTCTGGAAAGCGATGCCCGTGTCATACGGAAATTCTGCGCCAGAAACAGCATCATAACACCGGCAAAACCGATGAAAAGCAGAATTGTTCCCATGACCACTGTATGCATGGTGTCGGCACGCTGAGCCTCTTCAATGGAATCCATGTCCAGACCGATAAAAATAATCCGGGAGACGCCCGGCCCTTCAACTGGAAACGGCAATGAGGGTGGCGGCGGAAGGGGGAGGGGAGATTCCCCTTTCATGCGACCCCGATGGAAGCCCTGCGGGGGACGGGATGGGGTAAATTTTCGATAGAATTCGAATGTCTTCTTTCCGTGATGTTCGGGAAGAATTCGCCAGAAGCTTTCCGATGACCCTGAAATGGCTTCCATATCCAATTCTTTTCCATGAGTGCTGCCTATTTGTTCCGGATCACTGCTGGCCATAACCACTCCGCCTGCATCCGTTACAGTCAAATGGACGATGTCCGGCTGCTGAGCAGTTTCCATAAGCAGTTTTTGAAGCTGAAACCCGTCCCATCGCCCTGCCATCCCGGTTCGGGTTCCGGCCTCAAACGAGCGGATCAGGGCGGCGGCTTTTTCTTTCAACAGCCTCTCGGAATTCTCCTTCTGCCGGTTGATGTTTTCAATCGTCATGAACGAGAAAATGGGCAGCAGAACCAACACTGCGCCGATCAACACCCAGGGCGGGATGCCGGTCCAGAAACGTTTTGTTAAAAGATTGCCGGATTTCATTAATAAAAGGCGCTTAAATCCCCGGCTCCTTTGCGGATGACTTCAGGCGTATCGCCGATCAGCGATATAACACTTGAAGGATTTCCCGATACGGAACCCGCATCAATGACCAGATCCAGCCGAGTTCCAAAATACTCATGAATCAAAGACGGATGGTCAAAGACAGAGCCGTCCGGAGCTGTCGCACTGGTTGAGATAATGGGATTTCCCAAAGATTTTACCAAGGCGATACAGATTGGATGTTCCGGCACTCTGATGCCTGCGGTTTTGCGTTTGGTCAGCATGATTTTCGGAACCAGTTTTGAGCCTTCCAGGATAAAGGTATAAGGTCCGGGAAGATAGCGCTTCATGGTTTTATACCCGTAATTGGTTACCTTGGCGTAGTCGCTGATATCTTTAAGATCCGAGCAGATAAAGCTGAAAGGTTTTGATGAATCCCGCTGCTTGATCTGATAGATTCTCTGAATTGCTTTTTTATTCATGATATCACAGCCGATACCGTAAAACGTATCCGTTGGATAGGCGATGATACCTCCATCTTTCAGAATGTCCACCACCTTGGTGACAAGTCGCGGCTGCGGGGTTATGGGATTGATACTGATCAGCATGGTTACCATCCAGTAAAGTGTAACATGGAAAGCAGATAAAACGATGAACAGACTGCAATTGAACCAATCAAAGCGTCAGCACACTACTATAACCACGTACAAATAACAACGGAATATGTATTTGCAAAAAGACAAAGCGGATTGCAAATCGGTTCAGGGAGATGAAAAAAACATCATATCGATTCTCGAAAGTCGCTTTTAGGGTCATTCTTGACTTTGGGCGATTTTTATGAGCATTATACAAAAATGAGTCGAAAGTCAAACGAGCTGAATGCTGATTGTGAAGTAAGGGCGACCGGCCGGTCGCCCCTACATCGGCAATAATTAGCCGAAGACCTTGGGCGGAATCAACAGGTGCTTTACCTCAAACTTTTTTGATGGATATCTTCAGGGATGCTTATGACACAATTTCAAACTGTATATGTTTTTCCGACCATTCCCGAACCACTGCTGTTTTTAGATAAATTATCCAGAAACCTCTGGTGGAGCTGGCAGCGGGATGCAGTTGAACTGTTTCGCCGCATCGATCCCCGACTCTGGCGGGAGTCCAATGGCAACCCCATTTATTTTTCGACACTGGTTCCTCAGGAGCGATTTGAGGTGCTTTCTCAGGATGAAAGTTTTCTGGCCCATCAAGAGCGTGTCAAAGTGCGTTTTGAATCAATGCTTCAAGCGCCGATGAATCCGTTTTATTCTTCTTTTGGAGACAGGGGAACGGTTGCCTATTTTTCAATGGAATTTGGCATTCATGAAAGTCTTCCGCTGTTTGCCGGAGGACTGGGCATTTTGGCGGGAGACCATTTGAAATCCGCATCGGATATGAGAGTGCCGCTGACCGGTGTTGGCCTTTATTACCGGCAGGGATATTTTCATCAGTATCTGGATTATGACGGCTACCAGCAGGAGACCTATCCCAGAACCGATACGTATTCCATCCCCCTTGAACGTGCTCTTGATCCGGAAGGAAATGAGGTTCGAATCTCGATTTCAGGTCCTGACGGAGACATTCATGCAATGGTGTGGAAGCTGAATATCGGCAGAATCCCGCTCTATCTTCTGGATACCAATATTCGGGATAATCCTCCGGAAATGAGAGATATTACATCAAGCCTTTATACCGGAGACCAGAAAAAACGTTTGACTCAGGAAGCCCTTTTGGGAATTGGCGGCATGCGGGCGCTGACCGCATTGGGAATATTTCCGACTGTGTGCCACATGAATGAAGGGCACTGTGCTTTTGCCAGTCTGGAGCGCTTGGCCTTGTTCATGTCCAGTCTGAATATCGATATTAAAACCGCCATGGAAATTGTTCCACGAACAACCATTTTTACCACCCATACGCCGGTTGCAGCCGGTCATGACGAATTTCCGCCATTTTCGGTAAAGCCATACCTTATCCCTTTTCAGGAAACACTCCATACATCTGCAGAAGAAATGTTGACATGGGGACAACCCATCGCTGCCGCTTCCGATCAGCCTTTTTGCATGTTTGTTCTGGGTCAGCGTATGTCCCAGTATTGCAACGGCGTGAGTAAACTGCATGGAAAAGTCGCCCGACAGATGTGGAAACATATCTGGCCAGGGGTTTCTGAAAGCGAGATTCCGATCTCTCATGTCACCAATGGTGTCCATATTCCTACTTGGATATCCCATGAAAATGCGATCCTTTTTGAACGATATATCGGTCCGGACTGGCACATGGATATTCATAATTCGGATATCCTCAAACGGTTCGATCAGATATACGATGAAGAACTCTGGCGCGCCCACGATATGAACCGCTCCAGACTCATCCGCACCTGCCGTGAGATGATGATCGCGCAGTATCAACGCCGCCACGCACCAATGGCAAAAATGAAGGATGCCGAATCTGTGCTGGATCAGGATGTTCTGACCATTGCTTTTGCCAGACGATTTGCCTCTTACAAGCGAGCCTACCTTATTCTTCAGGAACCTGAGCGTTTTGAGGCTATCCTGAATTCCGAAACACATCCCGTGCAGTTCATTTTTTCCGGAAAGGCCCATCCCAGGGATACCGAAGGCAAAGACTTGATCAAACGCCTGATTGAATTTTCCCGAAGGCACAGTGTTCGACGCCGAATTGTTTTTCTGGAAGATTATGATATCCATATCGCCCGGCATCTGGTTCAGGGAGCGGATGTCTGGCTGAATACGCCGCGAAGGCCTTTTGAAGCCTGCGGCACATCCGGCATAAAGGCGGCCATTAATGGCGTTCTTAACGTAAGTATTTTGGACGGCTGGTGGGACGAAGGCTATTCCGAAGACTACGGCTGGCAGATCGGAAACCGTATTGATCATACGGACCCTGGCTATCAGGACATGCTGGACAGCCGATCTCTCTACAATGTTCTGGAAAATGCAGTAATTCCCTGTTTTTATGAAAGAAGCAAGGGGGGCATTCCGGTGAATTGGATCCGGATGATGAAGGCTTCCATGAAAATGGCCATGCGTCAGTTCAGCAGCCAGCGGATGGTCGGTGACTACCAGGACCGGTTTTATCTTCCGGCAGTCTATCGGTCTCAAGAGCTTTTATATAATCAATCCGATGAGGCCAGGCAGCAGGCAGACCAGCATCACAGGCTGATGCTGCACTGGAAACAGATTCATCTCATGCCGCCGGTTGTTGAGAATCCCAAAAAATTTTATCGGGTTGGTGATGCCTTCAGTATTACCGTGACGGTTCATCTGGGTGAACTTGTTCCCTACGAAGTGAACGTGGAGTTATGCATGGGAATCCCCAAAACCGTTGATGAAATTGAAAATATTCTGACAAAAAACATGACTGTCAGCAAAGAGCTTGGATATGGTCACTACCTGTATTCCTGCACCACGATCTGTAATGTCTCCGGGCAGTTTGCCTTTACGGCAAGGGTTACACCGCAGGGAGACAATCAGATTAAATATACGCCGGGACTGATGACCTGGGCATAACCAATAAATTATGAATTATGAATAAAAAAATATCCAGTTCTCACCTTTTGCTTTTCCTTCATAATTCATAATTCATCCTTCATAATTCATTTTTCATCTTTACCTAAAGGATTACTGTAATGAAATCAACAAAAAATCCCCGCATTCTAATTGTAACGCCGGAGGTAACATATTTGCCCAACCGCATGGGGAGTATGGCCAACTATCTGACGGCGAAAGCAGGAGGCCTTGCCGATGTTTCGGCGGCGCTGGTGAATGCGCTTTTTGATCAGGGCGCTGATGTCCATGTCGCCATGCCCGATTATCGGGCGATTTTCAGTGGACAGATGGCACCTTTCCTGTCCAAGGAACTTCAGGCCATTCAGAACAAAATGCCTGGCGAGCGGATACATCTGGCGGAAGACCGGGCGTTTTTTTACAAAAATCGGGTCTATTCGGATTACTGGTTGGAAAATATTAAAATGGCGCTGGCCTTTCAGCGGGAAGTTATCAACAACATCGTTCCAAGAGTTCAGCCCGATCTGATTCACTGCAACGACTGGATGACCGGTTTGATTCCCGCCATGTCCAGGAGAATGGGAATTCCCTGCCTGTTTACCATTCACAACATTCATACCATGAAAACATATCTGTGGCAGATTGAAGACCGGGGGATTGATGCCGCCTATTTCTGGCAGCATCTGTATTATGATCGCATGGCGACCGAATATGAAGAAACCAGGGATTCCAACGCCGTGGATTTTCTGACCAGCGGCATTTTTGGCGCCCATTTTGTCAATACAGTGAGTCACACATTTTTAATGGAAATTGTTGAAGGCCGGCACGGTTTTATAGAAAAATCCATTCAACAGGAGATGACCAACAAGTGGTATGCTGGGTGCGCTGCGGGGATATTGAACGCCCCTGATCCAGCTTTTAATCCCTTGAATGATAAATATTTGACGACAACCTTTGGCCCTGATGATCATGCTGCGGGGAAAAAACATAACAAGATGGACCTTCAAAAACTTCTGGGCTTAATTGAGGATGAGAACGCGCCCGTGTTTTTCTGGCCGTCCCGGTTGGACAGCATTCAAAAAGGATCGCAGCTTCTGGCGGATATTCTCTATTCGGTTATTTCCAGGTATTGGCAGAGCAATATGGAGATTGTTTTCGTGGCGAACGGCGAATATCAGCAGCATTTCAAAGACATCGCCCAGTATCATGGCATTCAAAAACGCATTGCTGTCTGCGATTTCAGTGAAGATCTCGAACACCTTGCCTATGGGGCTTCGGATTTCATTTTGATGCCGTCGCTGTTTGAGCCCTGCGGTCTGCCCCAGATGATTGCCCCGATCTATGGATCTCTGCCGGTTGTCCATGACACCGGAGGCATACATGACACTATCAGTCATCTAAATTCGTCAAAACATACAGGTAATGGTTTTTTGTTTAAAACCCACGATGCCGCCGGTCTTTCCTGGGCCATTGATCAGGCCATGGCTTTTTATCAGCTTTCAGAGAAAAAAAAGCAGTTTGAGATTCGACGCATCATGAATGAAAGCATTGAACATTTCAACCATTCGGTAACCGCCAGACAGTATATTGATCTTTATGAAAAGATGCTTCAGCGGCCGCTGATAAATTAACTGAGTTTTTATTCACCGCAAAGGCGCAAAGAGCGCAAAGAAAATATTCAATGAAATTAGCCGCCACAAGAGCGTTGTCTTCTTTGCGTCCTTTGCGCCTTTGCGGTGAATTGAAAATTGCAGTTTATGCCCGTTTGCAGTATACAGGGGGCAGGTAGAGTGAACGGTAAACGGCTTGAATTACCTTTATAGAAAAATGGAGAATTGACAGATGACTGAATTTACTTATCAGGAGATGTTTCCCCTGGGACCCGATACAACGGAATATCGCAGGTTAACATCCGATTTTGTTTCAGATGCTTCTTTCGAAGGCCATGCCATTGTGAAGATTGCTTCCGAGGGCCTGACCCTGCTGGCGGAGCAGGCTTTTAAAGATGTGTCTCACCTCCTGAGAATATCCCATCTTCTGCAGTTGGTCAAGATTTTGAATGATTCCGAAAGCTCTCCCAATGACCGCTATGTAGCCATTGAAATGCTGAAAAACGCGGTGATCGCCGCTGAAGGCGAATATCCCATGTGTCAGGATACTGGAACAGCCGTGATTATGGGCAAAAAAGGTCAGCAAATCTGGACCGGATTTTCGGATGAAGAGGCCCTTTCCAGGGGCGTTTTTAATGCCTATACCCAGAGCAATCTCAGGTATTCCCAGAATGCGCCATTGTCCCTTTATGGTGAAAAAAATACCGGCTGTAATCTGCCTGCACAGATCGATATTTATGGAACTTCCGGAGATGCCTACAAATTTCTCTTCATAGCCAAAGGCGGCGGATCAGCCAATAAATCCTATCTCTTTCAGGAAACAAAAGCCGTGCTGGCGCCGGATAGGCTTCCGGAATATTTAAAGGCCAAAATGAAAAGCCTGGGAACCGCGGCCTGCCCGCCGTATCATCTATCCTTTGTGATAGGCGGAACCTCGGCGGAAGCCAATCTTAAAACCGTGAAACTGGCTTCGGCAGGATATCTGGATACGCTTCCAGAGCAAGGAAACGCTCTGGGTCATGCCTTCAGAGACCGAGAGTTGGAGGCAGTGCTATATCAGATGTCGCGGGATATAGGTCTTGGGGCTCAGTTCGGCGGAGTCGCCTTCTGTCATGATGTCCGCGTCATTCGCATGCCCCGGCATGGGGCATCCTGTCCCATCGGCATGGGAGTCAGTTGCAGCGCTGACCGCAACATCAAAGCCAGAATCACCCGCGACGGTATTTTTCTGGAAAAGCTTGAAACCAATCCGGCGCAGTTTCTTCCGGAACCATCGGGCCCAGTGGATGATGCCGTTCGCATCAATTTGGATAGACCCATGAATGAAATCCGGGAAATCCTTAGCAAATATCCCATTTCCACGCGGCTGCTCCTGACAGGAGACATTGTGGTGGGAAGGGACATCGCCCATGCCAAACTCAAGGAACGTCTTGATCGAGGCGAGGATCTACCCGAATATTTCAAGAATCACATCGTGTATTATGCCGGGCCTGCCAAAACCCCCAAAGGCCGGGCATCGGGTTCCTTTGGCCCGACTACTGCGGGCCGCATGGATCCCTACGTTCCACTGTTTCAGGCAAGAGGGGGTTCCATGATCATGTTGGCCAAGGGAAACAGGACCCAGCAGGTCACTGATTCCTGTAAAAAATACGGTGGATTTTATCTTGGATCCATCGGCGGACCAGCGGCCCGACTGGGCAGAGACTGCATTACCTGCATCGAAACCCTTGAATATCCAGAACTGGGAATGGAGGCCATTTTTAAGATTACGGTCAAGGATTTTCCCGCGTTTATCATCGTGGATGACAAAGGCAACGATTTTTTTTCCGAACTAATGAAGTAAATTAGTGGCGAATAATTATTCGCCACTACAAAATAAACCCGAATGGCCGAAACGATTATCAAGGCTGATAATTACATCCGTGATATAAGGTGATTTCCAACAAAAAATACCCCGAGATTGAGGGTTGTAACCAGACCGTCCCGGCCTGGTTATTCAGCATGGATCGGGACCAGACCGGGGCTGTCTGGCTGCTAACTGATGTTTTGTTGCTTCATGATGGTCTATTCATTGCTGGAAATCACCTAAGACAAACATAATTATCTTTTTTCATCATTCCGCCCAGCTTATCGCCATGCACAAGCATCACCCCATCTGCTGATGCAAGCTTCTGCATTTCATCCGTAAAACCGCTTCTGCTGAAAAGGATATATTTGTCGCGACGGTTCTGCTTGCGCCATTCCACCTGGGTGGCTTTCTCTTTCAAGGAACGGAAAATATCAATCCCTACTTTGTTGACGCTCCATTTGCATTTGCCAAACCAGGCTGTGGATTCCTCCTCATCAAGAGCAACAATATCAATCTCTTCACTGCGATTCCACCATTTGCCAATGGCGCTGAACTGCATCGCGCCATCTACCATGAATTTTTTGCAGAGTTCACGGCATATTTTCTCGTAAACAGTTCCCAACAGTTGATCAAAACCCTGGGCAATCCTGTCCGCCACATAATCAATATTCCCCAGTTCCAATCTTCCTCGAAATGGAAAAACCGAACGAAACCAAAATGATACATAGTAATCATGAATACAGTACAGCCCCATCCGACTCTTGTCCGGATAGCGTTCGGTAACCGGAATCTCCTTGTCAACCAGACGAAGCGTGCGCAGGATATCAAGATATCGTGAAAGGTGGTTTTTATCAAAACCGGTGTCGTTGATTATTTCAGAAAGTTTTCTTTTCCCCTGTGCAATGGCGCGCAAAATTACAAAATAGTTCCTCGGTTCGCGAAGCTCTTCCCGCAGTAGAAATTCCACCTCGCTGTAAAGAAATGAGCCTCGATTAAGCACAAGACGGCGTACATTTTCAAGCGGCGTTTCGTCAGGATTAACCCGCTCCAGATACGCGGGTATCGCCCCGAAAATTGCGTACAGTCCAACCCTATGCTCCAGGGATAAGCTGGGAAAGAACTCCTCCAGGGCTGAGAACTCCATCTCCCTGACCTCAAGAGATGCCGTACGCCTTCCATACAGCGGCGCTTTGCTGAATAACACCTCCTGTTCCATCATCCCTATACTGGAGCCCATCAGAACCAGAAACACATTGGTTTCCTTGAGCCGAGTGTCAATTCCCTTCTGAAAAATTGTCGAGATAGCGTTGTTCGAGTAAACCAGATAGGGAAATTCATCAATTACCAGCACCATACGCTCCGAACGGCTCTTTTCGGAAATATAGGCGAAGAACTGCTGCCAGTCGCGAAAACCGGATTCCACGAGAATGATGTCGCCGAACAGCTCCCCAACTTCGCGCCCCAGGTTTTTAAGCTGCTCCCGTTCAGAAACCGAGTCCGCCATGAAGTAAACAGCACGTTTGCCATGCAAAAATTCCTGCACTAATCGGGTCTTTCCAACTCTTCGCCGTCCATAAAGAGGAACGAACTGAAAACCGCTTTCATTACTGTAGCGGTTGAGAAAAGCAAGTTCTTCATGTCTGTTGACGAATTGCATGTTGTGACCTTTCAACCGCCAGTATAATCATGATTAGTCTAAACATGATTATACTAATTTGTTTCATAACCCTACTGATTCAACCCGCACCTTTTTTTTATGAACAACCACGCCGATGCCAAGAATTTTCTGGACTCCTGCCCGTCTTAATTCCAAAGCGTATTGCCTGTCCTTAATTTGTTTGAGTGCGCTTTTCATGGCGGTTTTGGGTGTCTTATCATACTTTACATTTACTTTTTTGAATTCAAAGACAAATCCGGTTTGCCGGGGATCCTTTGGAATCAGCATCACGTCATAACGTCCATAACCGGATTCCCGATTTGAACGTACCTGATATTGAAAACCAAGATTCACCAATAGTCCCAGCACAAATGCATGATACACCCTTTCCGGCTCATCTCCGGACGTGTCATGATAACTCAGGACTGTCTGCACCATCTCTGCAAGGTATTGTTCAAAACCTGTAATGTCTTCCTGTAGAAGAGATTTCAGTAGTTGCTGAAGACGGTGATCTCCGATTTTTTTATTGAGCCATATCCGAATCGTTTGACGATAAAAAATTAAAACTTCACGATTGGGAATGCTGAGTTGATATACAGTAGTTTCATCGTCCTGATACGAAAAGATAGCTTTCAGATAGCCGCTGAAAGTCAGTAAGCTCCAGATGTTTTCTTCAGTTGCTGCAATGTCCCTAATGACAATATTTTCCGGCAGAGCTGAGCTTATAGACTCACCCCGTAATAAAGTTTCCACACTTTCACGCAACGAGCTTGGACCATTCAAGATTAAATCACGCACCAGATCATTGCTGCTGGAATCAATCCAGAACGGCTGGAATATACGTTCTTTCCGATTTAAAAAACTTAGAATCGACCAGGGATTGTAGATAATCTGTTTTCCAAACATATAGCCATTGTACCAGTCTTTAACTTCCTGTGAATGCTCCACTTCAAAATCTGTTAAAATCTGTTCCATCTCTGTTTCAGTAAAACCGAACTCATGATCAAAATCCGAGCTTAA
>Ga0194038_1000273_pt1 | contig 22768 bp, 22 predicted proteins | sample JunL226m_MetaG_FD_148630 | JGI IMG/M metagenome (GOLD analysis project Ga0194038, IMG submission 148630) | Anoxic zone freshwater microbial communities from boreal shield lake in IISD Experimental Lakes Area, Ontario, Canada - Jun2016-L227-6m | ecosystem: Environmental > Aquatic > Freshwater >... | reverse complement strand
GGTTTTTTATTGAGAATTATTCCATTTTCCTTTCTGGAATCAAGATACATGTATATTGATATTAATAGAAATATATATATTTCCACATTTAATCTATTGTCGATATTAAGTTTATTTTTTTTAAATTTTAAAACTAACACTGTCATTCTTTACGGAATAACAATAACATTAATTCTAACATTTGTGGATATAGTTTCTCCGGAACATTCTTTTGTAACGGGTCGATACTTCGCCGTAATTCAACCTTTTGTTTCCGTCTTATTATTTTTCTTAATACAAGTACTCGTAAAAGGAAAATTATTATTCTCCATCGTTATTACACTACTTGCTACTAATAAGCTGCATATGCTGTATGATTCTTCATTTATAAAAGAGGCTTTCCCTGATTTTATGAATCTCTTTTGGTAGTGCTATTAGTTTTACGATATTCGACGATAGTAGTTTTTCTAAACTAATTTTTGAATGTTGATTTGCTTTATGAGTATGTTTTGATTTGGATAAAATTTATATATGATTTCTCATCAATTACTCTATTGACATTTTTTTCTGAAAGGAGTGCTTAATTTGGTGGATTTGGTTGGCAAAGTTGTTTTTTTAACTGGTTCCACGAGGGGAATTGGAGCGGCAATTAGCGAAAAGTTAAACGCTGCAGGTGCCACTGTGATTGGGGCAGGTGCGAATGCATCCAAATATAATGATGTTAAAGAGTACTATCAGGCTAATTTTAACTTTAAAGAAGAAATCTATGATTGCGCTAATTACTTGCGAGTTTTGAAGCCCGATATTCTTATTAATAATGCTGGGATTAATAATAATCAACCTTTTGTAGATTGCGATCCTGAGGTTTTTTTGCAGATTCAACAAGTTAATTTATTTGCACCATTTTGCCTAAGTCAAGCAGTTATTCCTGGAATGAAGTCTAAGGGCTGGGGAAGAATTGTAAATGTCTCATCAATCTGGGGAATAATTAGCAAGGAACATCGCGCAGCATATTCGGCTAGTAAATTTGCACTGGATGGCGTTACTTTGGCTCTTGCCTTGGAGCATGCAAAAGATGGAATCTTGGCAAATTGCGTTGCTCCAGGCTTTACTGATACAGATCTCACTAGAGGGACGTTAGGAGGGACCGGCATTGCAAAAATATTGGCACAGGTACCTATTGGTCGACTTGCGTGCCCTGAGGAAATTGCAAAATTTATTGTTTGGTTGGCAAGCCATGAAAATACTTACATTACCGGTCAAAATATTGTGATTGACGGGGGTTTTACGCGTGGATAAAAATATAACAATATCTATAAAATCCTACAAAGGTGTTTATACAGCATATTTTGATGATGAGTTGCTTGATCATATATTTGATATGTTTGATGAAAAGCATTTTTTTATTATTGACTTGAATGTAGCGAGTTTATTTTCCCTTAGTCTAAATTCATTACTAAATAGGCCTAACGTTATCCTAATCGAGGCAATAGAAACGAATAAATCGATTGAGAAAATTTTACCGATTTATCAAACTCTAATTGATAGCAATATTCGTCGTGACCATACATTGGTTGCAATCGGGGGTGGAATCATTCAAGATATTACTTGCTTTGTTGCTAGTACTTTGCTTCGAGGGTTGAAGTGGCGTTTTATTCCAACTACTTTACTTTCGCAGGCTGATTCTTGCATAGGCTCAAAGAGCTCTATTAATTTTGGTAATACTAAAAATATTCTTGGTACCTTCAATCCTCCAGATGAAATTTTCATTTGCGGAAAATTCTTAGACACGCTGAAGCAAAAAGACATTTTGTCGGGCATTGGTGAAATGATTAAAGTTCATGCGATTGATTCTGCGCAATCCTTTGATAATATTTCTAGAGACTATGACAAATTGGTAGTTGACAGAGCTGTATTGACTGAATACATCCATCGCTCCTTGGCTATAAAGAAGAGGTATATTGAAGAGGACGAATTTGATATAAATGTCCGAAATATATTTAATTATGGACATAGTTTTGGTCATGCTATTGAGGCGTCGACGAACTTTGGCGTTCCACATGGTATTGCGGTAACAATTGGCATGGATATGGCCAATCGAATTGCTGCTATGAGGGGGGTTTTGCCTGAGGAGCACTACAGGCGAATGCACCCCATGCTGAAAAAAAACTTTAATACTTATAAATCAACACCAATTCCAATTGAGCCTTTTCTTGCGGCATTAATGAAGGACAAAAAAAATACCTTAAGTAAATTGGGGCTCATTTTTCCAACGGGAGAAAGCGCTTCGATACAGCGCCATGAAGTTACTCTTGACGAAAAATTTAAAGAGCAGTGCTCAGTCTTTTTAAATGAGGTGAATCTATGAACACGAAAGATAAGGTTGCCGTATGTTCACGCTCATTTTCCAAAAATAAGGAATTACGAGCCGCACTTTTAAGCAATTATGCCAATGTCACTTTCAATGATTCTGGTTTGCAGTTGGAAGGAAATCAACTGGTTCAGTTTTTAGATGGACACGATCTGGCGATTACAGCTTTAGAAAAAATTAACGATTCCATTTTGTCAAAGTTGCCAGCCTTAAAAGCAATTGGGAAATATGGTGTTGGCTTAGATATGATTGATTTTGAATCAATGCGTAAGTATAAAAAACGATTGGGTTGGACTGGTGGCGTTAATCGTAGATCGGTTTCTGAGTTGGCCCTTGCTTTTGCCATTGTCATGCTTAGGCATGTCGTGGCCGGCAATCGAGAAACAATTTCTGGTACATGGCGTCAGCATGTCGGTAGGCAGCTTTCAGATTCAACGGTTGGGATTATTGGATGCGGACATGTTGGTAAAGACTTAATTCAGCTGCTTAAGCCATTCGGATGCCAAATATTAGTGAACGATATTGTTTCCTATACTGAGTTTTATAAGGCTCATGATATTAAAGCTGTTAGTTTGGAGGAATTACTGAGTGAGGCAGATATCATAACTCTTCACATCCCCTTGGATGCCACAACAAAAAACATACTTTCGAAGAATCGTATTCAACTGATGAAAAAGAATGCAGTATTGATTAATACGGCACGTGGTGGTCTTGTTGATGAGTCTGCACTTAAAGATGCCCTAATGTCTGGCCAACTTGGAGCCGCTGCCTTTGATGTTTTTGCTCAAGAGCCACCAACTGATATGGAGTTGCTTAATTTGCCTAATTTTTTAGCTACACCGCATATTGGCGGTAGCTCTGCTGAGGCAATCTTAGCCATGGGGCTTTCCGCAATCAAGGGATTGGAAGTAAATGAAGTTCCCTAGCGATCTGTTCATTAACATTATTTCCACTAAACATTAACTGTGAGATTTTGGTGATGAGCGTGAGATCTAAGAAGACATTGTTAAATCCCAAATTGCAGCGACCCAACACTTGGGGCGCCGTTCCACGTGACCCTCAATCTTTATGGCTTGATAAAAACGAAAATTTAGATAGCGAACTAGCTAAATTTTCTGAGGAAATACTAAGGGCATTGCCCATCTCAACAATTGGAACGTATCCTGAGGCGGCGGAGCTTTATAAAAAGCTTGCCTCTTGGCTTGACGTGTCAATTGATTCATTGGTTTTAACGCCTGGAAGTGATGGGGCGATTCGGATGGTTTTTGAATGCTTTGTAGATGAGGGCGACACCGTTATTCATACAAACCCCACATTTGCTATGTATCCTGTTTACAGCCAAATGTTTGGAGCGAATGTTTTTACATTAGATTATTTGCCCTCTAAGGATGGTCCATATTTGGATAGGGATAATATTATTACGGCAATTGGTCGACTAAAACCGAAGCTAGTGAATATCCCCAATCCCGATAGCCCTTCAGGTAGCGTGTTGGATAAAGAATTTTTAATTGAAATGCTCAGAGTTTGTGAGAGCGCGGGAGCAGTCCTTTTGATTGATGAGGCCTATCACCCTTTCTATGTCGATTCGATGGTTGACTTAACTCAAAGTTCTGAAAACCTAATTGTGGCTAGAACTTTTGCAAAGGCTTGGGGCGCAGCTGGTTTTAGAATTGGCTACTCTGTCGCGCATCCAAACGTAGCTAGTTTGCTTCACAAACTTAGGCCCATGTACGAGGTTGGCTCAATTTCAGTTGAATTCATGTCAAGACTTTTAGATCACCCTAATGTTATGCAAGAATCGGTTGCCAGAATTGATGAGGGCAAGACTTATTTTATTCAAGAATTGCAAAGCTTAGGATATAAGACCCTGCGAACTAATGGCAATTTTATACATGTAAATTTTGGATCAGATGAAAATCAAATATATGAATATCTAATGGGTAAAGTTTTATATAGAAGATCCTTTAATGTAGAATGTCTTAAAGGCTATAGTCGATTTAGCGTTGCTCCTAAACCTCAAATGATCAGAGTAATGAATTGGATTCGTGAATCTTTGAATAAGTAAACATTATGAATAAAGAAAAAATTAAAATTGCCATTATTGGTTGTGGCAGAATTGCCGGGCATCATTGCCGGGCAATTTCTGAATCAAATGAGTTTGAATTAGTCGCGGTATGTGATTTAGTGGCTGGAAAAGCTGAGGAGTATGCCAAGCAATTTGGTACTTTAGTCTATGAAAATTATCATCAGATGCTTAAGGAAAATCCCCAAATCAACACTGTTGCAGTCATTACACCATCAGGTATGCATTATGAGCATGTGATTGATATTCTAAAGCGCTATAAGAAAAATATTATTGTTGAGAAACCAACATTTTTGAAGCCAAGTCAGGTGACTTCTGCGTATGCTTTAGCCGCAGAAGTTGGATGTCAAATATTTGCTATTTTTCAGAATAGACATAATTTGGCTGTACAGAGGGTAGCTACAGCTCTTAAAAGCAATGAATTAGGGAAAATCCGTTCTGTCGCTGTACGTGTGCGCTGGTGTCGGCCACAGCGTTATTACGATCTTGCCCCATGGCGTGGAACCTTTTCAATGGATGGGGGTTGCCTAACCAACCAAGGTATTCATCACATTGATCTGTTGCGCCATTTGGGTGGAGAAATTAAAAGGGTCTGTAGCGTTACTAAGACCATGGGGGCAGATATTGAAGTTGAGGATACTGCGACTGCAGTTTTTGAATTTGAAAATGGAGCTATTGGCTCTTTGGAGGTAACGACTGCAGCTCGACCTATTGATTATGAGGCAAGCCTTTCTTTTGTTTGCGAAGAGGGCCTGGCGCAAATTGGTGGGATTGCGGTGAATGAGTTGCAAATTTTTACACCAGATCCTGCTGCTTGTGAAATGCTCTCTGAGGATTTTTCTGGAAATGTCTATGGGAATGGACATGCAAAAATTTACAAAGAGATTGGTTTATCGTTATTGGGAGACGACAATTTCCCTGTGGATGTTAAAGATGTTAGTGCAACTATTCGCTTGCTTAATGCCTTTTATATTTCAGACGAAAAGCAGTCCTGGGTTGATGTAAATATTTCCGGAGATAGTGCTCGTCTAGGTAAAACTGATGAGTCATTGGCCAACTTATACAGGGCGAATGAAATTAGTATTTAATTAATTTAAATAGAAGAATAGAGATCATGACAAAAATAATCGGAGTGGTGCCTGCCAGAATGGCGGCTTCAAGATTCCCTGGTAAGCCGCTGCATAACATATTAGGTATGCCAATGGTTGAGCATGTGTTTAGACGTGCAAATATGTATCCAGGATGGGATAAATTAGTGTTGGCTACTTGCGATAAAGAGATTGAGAAGTTTGCTAATGATAATAAGATGCCTGTCATTATGACTGGCGATCATCACACTAGAGCTTTGGATAGGGTGGCGGAGGCGGTTAAGCTTATGGGTTCCGTGGTTGCTGACGATGACATCATTGTGTGTGTTCAGGGAGATGAGCCTATGATGCGCCCAGACATGATTGATGCTGTAATTGCTCCATTGCTTGAGGATGATAAACAGGCCGGAGCGATTCTTTCTATGCATATTATCGAGGAATCGATTTGGCTTAATCCCGATACTGTAAAACTTATACATAATGCTCAAGGAGAGGTTTTGTATACCTCAAGAGCCCCGTTGCCATATTCAAAGGGCCCATTTTCTCCGGATTTAATGGCCAGAAGAATTTACGGAATTTTTTCTTTCAGATGGAAGTATCTTAAGGCATTTACTGCTCACGCTGAAACAAGACTGGAGCAGCTAGAGGCTTGTGACAGCAATAGAATATTGGATATGAAATTTAGACAATGCATTGCGCCATATCCTTATTTGCCTTCATTCTCTGTTGATAGCTTGAGTGATATTCAGCTTGTAGAGCGTCATATGGGGGCCGATGATCTGTGGAAGGTATATAAAGATGAAAAGTGAAAAAGTACCTAAGGGTGGTGAGCCATTCGATTATTTTTTTTACTTTGATGAAGATATTTACCTCAGGGAGTTACGAAAGTCGGACTTGGATGGGCGATGGCCGCATTGGTTAAATGATCCCGAGGTTACTAAATTTACTAAAGGCTTTTATCCCAATACGCGAGAGTCTCAGGAGCTCTACTTTGAGTCAATTGCCAACTCCAAAACAGATGTGGTTCTTGCAATTGTGGATCGCAAAACAGGCGCTCACCTAGGTAACGTTGGTTTGCATAGCATCGACTGCATTCACCGTACCGCCCAGTTTGGAGTAATGGTTGGCGAAAAAAGCGCCTGGGGAAGAGGTATTGGGTCAAGGGTCTGGAGTTTGATGGTTGAATACGGTTTCACAGTTTTAAATCTACATAAAATCACCGCAACAGTACTAGACGGTAATGAAGCTTCTCTAAAAGGGGCCTTGAAAGCTGGTTTTCAAATTGAAGGGCGGCAGATAGAACAAGTGTTTAAAAATGGATCGTATTTCGATTTAATACAGCTTGGAATGCTCCGAAAACATTTCAAGTAATTAATGGGGGCAAAAATATTACGCATACTGGATTGCGCGGATGATATCCCTGCTGCAGATTGCTGCGTAGATGTGAATTGGAGAGGGCCTGCTAATGGTGGTGATAATTTCTCAATCGCATCTGTTATAGAAGAGGGCTCAGATATATTGAGGTTTAATTACCTCTCTTGGCTTGATGAACTCTCCAAAAAAAAATTTGGAAAATTAAGCTTATTAAATAATCTAAACATCCGCCCCAATCTGAGTTATTGGTGGATGACAACCCTTGCTGAAAAGAGTTATGTGCGGTCTAAAGCGCATATTGAAGTTATAAAGATAATGGCTCTTGAGTCATGGGTTTCTAAGAGGGATATTCGAAAAATCATTCTTGTAACCCAAAATCAAGCTTTGCGACAAGTAATCAGAGGGTGGTGTAAAGATGGCGAAATTATTTTTGAAGAAAAGAAGTGCTATAAAGACTTACCTTCAAAATTAGCAGCACAAAAATTAGATGCTCTTCCACAATTTTTGCGTGCACTTTCTTATTTGGCAAGATATTTCATAAGAGGCTTTCGCCTGGGTATTAGTCGCACCAAGCTTGCGGAGCTCTGTAAAAGTGATGCAAGCATCTTCGATTACTTTATACATTTAAAAGAAGACTCGATCAGTAAAAAGGCATACCTCTCTAATTACTGGGGCGGATTAAGAGACTTATTACTTCGAAAAGAAGTAAGAGTTAATTTTATCCATTATTTTACAAGGCATGCTCGTATACCTTCTGAGGTGGCTGCCTATAAAATTGCCTCGGATTTTAATGAGAGTGACGGAGATTTCGGGTCACATATATTCTTAGAGTCCATAATTGGTATTAAGTTACTCGCTAAGAGTATTTTAGATTATCTAAAAATTTACTACTTATCCCTTAAACTCGAAAACGTTCGCAGCAATTTCGTGGTTACACCATCTAATATTAATGTATGGCACCTTATAAAATCAGATTGGAATGACTCTTTATTTGGCGCTGTAGCTATGCAAAATTGTATATTTTTAAATTCTTTCGAGCTCCTTTTTGGGATGTTGCCACACCAAAAATTTGGCTTGTATCTTATGGAAAATCAGTCCTGGGAAAAGGCACTTTTATACAGCTGGAAATCAGCTGGTTTTGGCGATATTGTTGGTGTGCCACATACGCAAATTAATTTTTGGGATCTGCGTTTTTTTAAAGAGTCCTTCAATAATGAGGATAGATTCAATAATAGAGAGCCGCGCCCTGATTATGTAGCTCTAAATGGCCCGCCTGCGATAAGCTTGCTACAGAATACTTCATATTCCCTAGACGAGATAATAGGGGTTGAGGCATTAAGGTTTAACTATTTGCAAGAGTTTGTTAGTGCGCCAAAGTTAGAGTCATCTGAATCCTCCGTTAAGAAAATATTAATCCTTGGCGATATTTCTGAGCAAGTTACTTTCAATCAGTTGAAAATATTGGCAGACTCCATCCCATATTTATTAGAGGGCTATTCTTTTGTACTGAGATTACATCCAGCATGCCCAATTAATCTAGATCAATTCAAGTTGAAAAATCTCACCCTTTCAACATTAAATGAGTCACTTGCTGATTTATTAAAGGGGGCCGATTTAGTGTATACAAGTAACTCTACTTCTGCAGCTATTGAGGCATATAGCGCTAATTTGCCGGTTATATCGGTTTACGACGAAGATGGATTCAATATGAGCCCTCTTAAGAAAATTGGCGCTATTTATGTAAATAGTGGTGTGCAATTAGCAAAAGCCATTATTGGAACAAAGGCAAGAAGTGGCGCCAACCCCCCATATTTTTACCTAGATATAAACTTGGGGAGATGGGAAAATTTGATTAATTTCTTAAATAGATAATGATAATATTGAGTAATGAATTTAAATATATTTAATGGCGCAAAGATAGTTGTTACTGGTCATACCGGGTTCAAAGGGTCATGGCTTTCTCTTTGGCTCGCAGAACTTGGTGCTCAAGTACATGGTATTTCAGTTTCAATTCCAACAACCCCATCTCATTTTGAGGCAGTTTCGCTTGAAGGCGTAGTTCATGACCACCGTTTAAACATCTTGGATGCATCTGCATTAAAGGATTTGCTCGTTACGATTGAGCCTGATTTTGTGTTTCATCTGGCAGCACAAGCTCTGGTTAAGGAGTCTTACCTAAATCCATTAGATACTTTGCTGACGAATATCATAGGAACTGCAAATATTTTGGATGGATTGCGCGCCCTTACAACCCCCTGCACGGCAATAATGATTACTAGCGATAAATGCTATGACAATGTAGAGTGGGTTTGGGGTTATAGGGAAACTGATGCTCTGGGTGGGCCTGATCCATATAGTGCATCCAAAGGTGCGGCTGAGTTAGCTATCCGATCTTATGTAAAGTCATTTTTTCCAAAAGATGGGAATATTAAGGTTGGAATTGGTAGGGCAGGTAATGTGATAGGTGGAGGTGATTGGGCTTCTGACCGAATTGTTCCCGATTGTGTTAAAGCATGGTCAACAGGAGGGTGTGTTGAACTTCGCAACCCATTGGCAACGAGGCCATGGCAGCATGTTCTTGAGCCTTTAAGCGGATACTTGAATTTGGCGATGGCACTAGGTAAAAATTCAGACTTGCATGGGCAGCCTTTTAATTTTGGACCTATTGATCAGCAAAATCATCCCGTTCAATCATTGGTTCAAGAGATGTCTAAGCATTGGGAAAAAGTTAAGTGGGCCGATGTTTCTGCGCAATATGGCGGCCCATATGAATCGAATTTATTGAAATTGAATTGCGATAAAGCCAATCACTACTTGAAGTGGAGATCGGTCTGGGATTTTGAAACAACCGTAAAAGAAACATCTACTTGGTATAAGACATTTTATGAAAATAAAATGAGCCCCCAATATTCTCTTAGTCAAATCAAATTATTTATGGAAGATGCTAAGGCAAAAGGTTTGGACTGGGCTAAATAATGATAGATGGCGTTAGTGTTACAAGGTTGGCCCAGATTCATCTTGATGCAGGAGATGTTTATCATGCGCTTAAGTCTTCCGAAGACAGTTATGTGGGCTTTGGGGAAGCATATTTCTCATTCATAAAGCTTGGCAACATTAAGGCATGGAAAAGACATACAAGGATGACGATGAATTTAGTTGTCCCTATTGGCAGTGTTAAATTTGTATTTACATCTGATAAAAAAAACTTCTTTGTTAGGGAAATTGGGATGAGTGAGTATTCCCGGATAACAGTTGAGCCTGGAATTTGGTTTGGTTTTCAAGGTGTCGACAGATCGACAAACTTGTTGCTTAACTTATCAAATATTATTCACGATCCCAAAGAGTCCGAGCGTATAGAGCAGCATGAAATTGATTATGATTGGAGCAATTCTTGAAGGTAATAATTCTAGCTGGTGGTTTTGGTACGAGGCTTTCTGAATATACCGAGTCAATACCCAAGCCAATGGTAAAGGTTGGAAATCACCCTATTCTTTGGCACATCATGAATAATTATGCGAGCTATGGTCATAAAGATTTTTATGTCGCACTTGGCTACAAGGCTGAAATTATTAAAGAATATTTTCTTAATTATCGGGCTTTAAAAACAGACTTCACTATTGATTTATCTACTGGACAAATGCAGGCTCACAATCGTGAATCTGTAGACTGGAGAGTTACGCTTGTAGATACTGGCGCCGCTAGCATGACAGGTGGCAGGGTGAAAAGGATGAAATCTTTGATTGGTGACGAGACCTTCATGCTTACATATGGCGATGGTTTGGCGAATGTTGATATTGATGCACTTTTAAAGTTTCATAAAAGTCATGGAAAGCTTGTTACTGTGTCTGCAGTTCATCCGGGCGCTCGTTTTGGTGAATTGGCAATCAATAATGATGTTGTCGAGTCTTTTCAAGAAAAGCCGCAGATGGAGCAGGGGTGGATTAATGGTGGATTTTTTGTAATCGAACCTGAGTTTTTCGATTTTATTGAAAGCGACGAAACCATTCTTGAAAGAGCTCCGCTTGAAAATGCAGCTAAAAAAGGCGAGTTAATGGCCTACAGGCATGATGGATTCTGGCAATGCATGGATACTAAGAGGGATAAGGATTATTTGGACGAGCTGGCCACTACTTCTAGTCCGCCCTGGATGAAATCTTGATTATTTTTGAGTGCTTAAAAATTAATGTGAGTCAATCATGAGGCTTTCCAAATCCGTCGTAGGAGAGGAAGAAATTCAAGCTGTATCTCAAGTCATTGAGGCCCAGTATCTTGGTATGGGGCATGAGGTGCAACAGTTTGAAAATGAAATTAAGGATTATCTTGGTACCGTTGCAGAGATAGTTTGCGTAAGCACTGGGACTGTCGCGCTACAACTGGCTCTAGAAGCGCTTGATATCGGTATGGGCGACGAAGTGCTTGTGCCGTCTATTACTTATGTAGCCTCATTTCAGGCGATATCCGCAACTGGGGCAACCCCAATTGCATGTGATGTCACGTCCGATAAAGTATTCATTGATCTTGAAGATGCCGAAAGAAGGCTTACGGTTAACACCAAGGCCATTCTCCCTGTCCACTGGGCAAGTAATTCCTCCGGTATGAACGCCGTATACAATTTTGCGCGAAGTCATAATTTGCGAGTTGTAGAAGATGCTGCTCAGGCTTTTGGCTGTATTCGAGATGGTAAAAAAGTTGGGACCACGGGAGATATTATTTGCTTTAGTTTTGATGGTATCAAAAATATAACCTCAGGAGAGGGTGGCGCTATTTTGGCTTTTGATTCAGTAGTGGCTCAAAGGGTAAAGGATGCGCGATTGTTAGGTGTAGAAAAAGATACTGAGCAACGTTATCAAGGTAAGCGAAGTTGGACATTTGACGTTCACCGCCAAGGTTGGCGCAGTCATATGAGCAATATCATGGCGGCAATTGGAAGGGCGCAACTAAAAAAGATCAATTCTTTTGCGGTAAAAAGAAGGTCACTTGCAAAGAGTTATGTGGAGTTACTAGCACCAATTCAAGAAATTACCATTTTTGATTTTGATTACTCTCAAATTCTTCCGCATATTTTTACAATACGAGTCCAGGCGGAATATAGAGATGCGCTAAAAGGTTTTTTGGAAAAAGAAGGCATTGAGAGTGGGATACACTATCAGCCAAATCATTTGTTGAGTTTTTTTAAAACTGACTATTCTCTCGAGCAGTCTGAAAAGCTATGGACAGAGTTGCTCACTCTTCCCTTGCATCCCGATTTAAGTGAGGCCGATATTATTCAGGTGGCTCAGTTAATCCATCAATTTTTTAAAAACCATGCCTAAATTTTCTGTGATTATGAATTGCCATAATGGGGAAAAGTACCTCCGTGAGGCAATAGATTCTGTTTATACCCAAACATTTCAAGATTGGGAAATTATATTTTGGGATAACGTATCAACTGACTCTACTGCTGAGATTGCGCAAAGTTACGATGGTAGGTTACGGTATTTCAGGGGTAGTAGTATGCTGACTTTGGGGGCTGCGAGAAAAGCTGCTGTTAAGGAGGCATCTAGCGATTGGATTGCTTTTTTAGATTGCGATGACTATTGGTATAAAAATAAACTGGAATTACAAAGCAAGGGTCTTGAGGGCAAAGACTATATCTTGGGATATGCAGGAATAAATGAAATAACCATGGGCGGAAGTTTGATTAGAGGGCTTAGACCACAGCATCGCTCTGGGTATATTTTTGAGAAATTGCTATACCAATTTGAGGTGCATCTAGCAAGTTCAGTTGTCAGAAGACAGGCTTTAGAGTTTTATGACTTTAACTTTGACGAGGCAATGACAATGTATGAGGAATATAACTTGTTTATGCGCTTAGCAGCAAAAGGCAAGGTCTTGGCGATGCAGGATATTGTTGCAGCATATCGAATTGGCCCCGGCACTCTATCTCATAAGCAGTTATCAAAGTTAGGCGTAGAGCGCCATCACACGTTAAACCAGCTTAAAGAAGATAACCCTGGAATTGAGAAGCTATATCCACAGGCGTTTAGGGAAGCGCATGCAAGGGGAAAATATTATGAGGCTCGTTATCTAGTATCTGTTGGGATGATGAAAGAGGCTAAACAAGCAATGCACTCCATATCTGGGGTAGATTATCGCTATAGGTTTCTCTGGTTAGCTTTAAGTGTGCCCGGCCTATGGAATTTAATTCATAGTGATTTTATTAGGCGAAAGATTTTATTGAGGGTATTCGCCAAGGTTAGAACGTAGTTAAAAATGTATTTGACGCCGCCGATAATTTTTTTCTATGCTGGTTATTTCAATTAACAGAAATTTTTTTTGAAAGCCCCATAATGCCTATTTTGAAGTAGGAGGCTTAAGAGTTAGTTTTATTAAATATTCTCCTATTACTTTTAATAAAATAGATCGTAAAAAATAAATGGAGATAACAGCGGTGATAATATACTGAATCGATTATCTAATTTTAATACGCATGATTAAGAAAAAAGATTATTATTAATTTTTAAGATATATTAATATAATATTTAATTAGTGTAATATTTTCTGGTGGATTACCAGTATTGTGAGTTATGAGTTGTGATGAAAGATCCTATTTGAATTTTGGTATACCAAGTTTTAGTGGTTTTCTAAATACAATCAGAGCATTTCTTTTAATAGCCCCATTTTTTTTAGAAAACAGCGGAGGTCAAAGGGGCAATTTTGCTCCTTTACGCTGTTGCATTATTTTTTTATACAAAAAATTACACCCGGTCAGTTTTTGAAGACGATTTTTATCGTAGTTTCCCTTTTTGATATTTATGAGCTTACTTCAGGCTATACGTTAGGGGCAGGGATTGGAATATTTGAGGGAATACGCTGCCGATTCCGGATTTTCTGATATTGAAAGTCCTTTGCTGCTTCCCCTAGTCCCAGCATTTACATATATAGCCGTTCCATTAACAAATTTAGATTTAAATTCAGCCGACGCAGATTTATTATCTTTTGATCTTTATTGCATAATACGCTCTTTTATTCTAAGTTTTTTGAGGGACTAACTATATTAAAGACAAGATCATGGGATTTTAATAAATTAGGGAAATAATTCTTCAACTTTTTTCATCTCTTGTATTAGAGACTTTGGTATTGTGGGGCCAATTATTTGCTCTGCATTTATATTTACAGTGATAAGTTATGTATATGTAAAAGCGCTGAAAGGAAGTTTATTTTTCACTTATTGTTGGAGTCCATTATTTATACCCTTGGCATTAACGTTCTATTGGGATTTTTTTTACCTCATTAAGAGTTTTATTTTTCCCAATTTTTACCTATTTAGCCTTATTATAAAGTCATCAAACCAATTTATAGGTCAATTTAGTTTTTTTAAAGTGTATTTGAGGGTTTTGAAATAATAATGTTGAATAATTCTATAGGCATGCGAGTTCTTGTGACGGGGGGGTCGGGGTTTATTGGAACTAATTTAGTTCAATCCTTAATTGACGATGGGCGAATAGTTTTAAGCATTGATATTGTGCCGCCCCGCAATAACGATCACCACAAGTATTTTAAAAAGATAGATATCATCGATTTTGAGCTTTTAAGTGCCGAACTTAAAGAGTTTCAACCAGAGATCATCTATCACATGGCGGCTAGAACAGACCTTGAGGGGGGCAACTTAAGTGATTATGCCGCGAATATCGCTGGGGTCGAGAACTTAATTCGATCCTTAAAAAATTGCAGTCACTTGAAATGTATAGTGTTCGCGTCTTCTCGTTTGGTCTGCAAAATTGGTTATGAGCCCCGCAGTGAAAATGATTATTGCCCGGATACGACTTATGGGGAGAGTAAGGTTTTGGGTGAGGGTATTGTTAACTCTCTTACATCTAAAATACCATGTAGATGGTTGATAGTGCGCCCGACCTCTATTTGGGGGCCATGGTTCGATATTCCTTATAAAAATTTCTTTTTGAGTATTATTCGTGACCATTATGTTCATCCTAAAATTGAAAGAATTTACAAGTCTTTTGGCTATGTGGGTAATGCGGTCTATCAAATGAGAAAGCTTAGCGAGGCGAAATCTACGACCTTAGATGGCAGGGCATTTTACATGGCCGATTACCCGCCTATTGACGTAATAAATATGGCAAATTTAATACAGAAATCAGCTGGCGCTAGATTAATCGCAGTCGTACCGATTCCAGTACTGCGAATAGTGGCGATTCTTGGAGATTTTATAAAATTTATTGGCTACCGCAATCCGCCCTTGACGACATTTCGCCTCAATAATTTGCTAACCCCTATGGTTCATGATCTCAAGCCAATGGAGGAGGTTATTGGACCTTTGCCATTTTCGCTACAGCAAGGAATAGATAAAACAGTTGATTGGTTGAAATCACAAGGTGAGATTAATTGAAAATAATTCAGTATTTAGAAAAAATATTAGCTGCTGTTCAATATCCAGGGTTCTTAAGGGCAATTTTGAGGTGGCGTAAGTTTTCATTTGCTTCATTCTTGATTGTTTCTCGATTGATTAAGGGTGGAATTGAGCCAGGAACTGTTTTGGATTTGGGGGCCAACATAGGGCAATTTGCAATTGCATCTGCAAATTTATTCGGTGGTAGCACTAGGATAATTTCGTTTGAACCAGAGCCCAATACGGCCAATATTCTCAGGAAGAATGTTGAGGGTTTACCGGTTGAGGTTATGGAGCTTGCATTAGGGAGTGCGCCTGGTGAAAGTATTTTTTTCGTAAATGCCGACAGTCAAGTAAGCTCCTTGCTCCCTTTGGGTGAGACTAGGCTGACTGACTTTCCTGAATCAGTTATTAAACACGAAATCAAAGTATCTATTGAGAGTCTGGATAATTTATTTGCCTCTAATGATTTGACATCCCCGATCCTATTAAAAATTGATGTTCAGGGATTTGAGAGTGAGGTAATTGCTGGCGCCACTCATTTTCTAAATAAAGTTAGATGGATAGTCATGGAAGTTAGTTTTACAGATCTTTATAAAGGGGAGGTTGATTTTATTTCCATTCTTAACCTACTTTCGGATCGAGGATTTCGTTTCTTAAGGCCCTTAAATATGCATTTCTCCCCTAAAACTGGGGAAGTCATTGAAATGGATGCCTTATTTGTGAATGCTAATGAAAATACTGATATATAGCCTAAATTTCTCTCCGGAATTAACTGGGGTAGGTAAATATTCTGGTGAGATGGCTAAATGGTTAGCGGAAAGGGGGCATGATATTCGAGTGGTGACAGCAATGCCTTACTATCCCAATTGGAAGATTTTTAAAGAATATTCTAAAAAATACTATATCAGAGAAAAAATTGATAACCTAGATGTTTGGCGCTCTTTTCATTATGTCCCAAGGTCGGCATCTACTGTCAAGAGGGTTCTTCATTTAATTTCTTTTGCGGCTACGAGCATTCCAAATCTATTCGCTCAAATACTTTGGCGGCCCAAAATTGTGTTTGTGTTGGAACCCACGTTTTTTTGCGCCCCTTCAGCATTGATAGTGGCCAAATTGTCCGGTAGCAAGGCTTGGCTTCATATTCAAGATTTTGAGTTGGACGCAGTCTTTGGTTTAAAAAAAACAAAAGCCCTATGGTTTAAGAGACTTTTCTTTTGGATCGAAAAGTTGTTTATGAATTGTTTTGATAGGGTCTCAACAATTTCTGTAAAAATGCTTGAGCTTTTGAAAACCAAGGGTGTAGTTGAAAAAAAAATAGCCCTCCTGCCCAATTGGGCTGATATGCGCATGCTAGAGTGGTCAAAATCCTTGAAGGATGACACTAAATTAAGTCTTTTTAATAATTTTCGTTCCGAATGGCAGGTCTCAGACTCAGAATATGTTCTGATGTACTCTGGAAATATGGGAGAGAAGCAAGGTTTGGAGCTAATAATTGAATCAGCTCGAAGTTTAGTTGACTGTGAAAATATTAAATTTGTAATGTGCGGTGACGGAGTTGTGCGAGAAAAACTGATAAAAATAGCTAAAGATCTCCCCAATGTTATTTGGCTTTCTTTGCAGCCGCAGGTGCGCCTTAACGAGCTCTTAAGATCTGCTGATGTTCATTTGCTCCCTCAGTTAGCCAATATTGCTGATCTAGTGCTACCATCTAAGCTAATTGGAATGATGGCTAGTGGACGCCCTGTTGTAGCCTGTGCTAATGAAGGCACCGAATTACAGAATGTTGTCAAAGACTGTGGAATTGTTGTGGAGCCAGAAAGTGTGGAGTTATTTTGTAACGCAATCAAAACATTAATTAATGATGAGGTTTTGAGAATTCGACTTGGTAATGCAGGAAGGGATTATGTAAATAGAAATTTAAATCAAGATATTATTTTGTCGAATTTAGAATTTGAAATTATTAATTTAACTAAAACTTCCACTTAGCCTTCGAGACATGAGTCAAATATTAGCCCGCAATCCCGATGAGCCTGTAGAAGCTTTCCCTTACACACCCCCTACCGCGGAAATCTTGAGAATGTATCCGCACATTTTCGAGCTTAAGGAAGCGCTGCCACCACGGTTTTTTAAGGTTCTATTTGATAAGTTGGTTGCAATTCTACTTTTGTTGATATCAACGCCAATCTTGCTATTGTTGAAATTTGCTTTCTTAATAGAGGGTTGGCTAATTCCCGAAAATAAGGGGTCGATGTTTTTCTATTACTACGGTGTAAGTGCTGGAAAAATTATTCCTAAATATAAAATTCGACTCATTAAAACAAAGTACATAGAGCCTGAAGGCGCAAAGCGACATGACTGGATTGCCTATTCTGCTGAGTGGACTCCTGATACTCGAACTCATGTAGGGAAATTTGTTAAGAAGTTCTACTTGGATGAATTACCTCAGTTCTGGAGTGTTTTAAAAGGGGATATGAGTATTGTGGGTCCTCGTCCTTTATCAGTCCTGCACTATGAGAGAGATCGTGCACAAGGCAATGTAACTAGATTTTTATTGCGTGGAGGTTTATTGGGTTTGGGCCATATTAATAAAGGCACGTCTGAGATGGGTAATCCTATATATGAGTATGAGTATGTAGATCAGTATCTGAAGCGATCTTCTATTGGGCTCCTGCGCCTTGACCTTTGGGTCATCTGGAAGGGGGTTTTGGTAATTGTCAGGGGTGGTGGCCACTGAGTCATAGCTGAGCACGTTCATAATATTTTAAAGTTCGAATAATCCCCTGATAATTGTGCCAATATGAGAATGAAAAACTGTTGCGTAGAGTATCCTGTATATGAAAAAGAATGGCTTGGAATTTCATTCGATAAGTTATCAGTAAAGCCATCCTTTTATGATCTTGCTACATCAGAGTTTTACGATGCATTTTATGAAAAATTTCTTGATAAATATAGTGGGTTCATGGATCTACCGGGCGACTGGTTGGCTGCTAAAAGAATTACTGCCGAATACATTTCAGGTCTGTTGCCTGATGGTGCTAAAGTGCTTTCATACGGTTGTGGTTCGGGTTATGTTGAAAGTTTAATTGCTTCGAATAGGTCAGATTTAAGATTAACTGCTTTTGATTTTGCTGAGGTTGCTAGCAAATTTATCGAGAATGATTCTTCTGTCAATATAATTAAAGAATTAGACCCTAAATACAAATTTAATGTCATCTATATTAACCATGTATTGTATGCAATTGATTTTCAAGGATGCATTGAATTTCTTAGTAAGATCCGTAATGATTTTCTGGAAGATGGTGGCACTTTAATTATTGTCAATCATTCAAACATACCTTATGAAAACGGAATCAAGCTTAATTTTTATGGAAAACTTAAATTGATCGTGAAATCTATTCTCAAGCCTTACTATAAAAAAGCTAAGTTTTTTATTTCAAAGCGTGGTTTCCAATTTTGGGGCTGGGAAAGAAATAATGCTTGCTATTTAGAAATTCTGAGAAAGTCCAATTTTGATTTTATGGAAGTAAAGGGTTTTAATCAGCACTCCTACCTTATTGTAAAAAAAGGTTAATGTTTTTCGTCCTCTTAAATATATTAATTGAAAACTGATAGTGGGATCGAATTGGACCCCGCTGATATTTATCTGTTGACTCACAACATACAAATTCCTACCCTGCATTAAATTTCTAATCTTTTGAATTCAAATTTCCTCTACTTGCACTTTATGGTGTCCCGAATTGCATTTTATGGATAAACCCATCGTGGGATTCCGTATGTAGTTGTATATTGCTAAGCCTTACCCATAGCATTCACTGTGTTCAACATATCTCAAAACCGTGTCGGGCTTTTACCACTTTCTGCGCTGCATGATGATTGGCATGCTTGCTCCAGAATTTAGTAAATCCTGAGCCGCGCCCACTCGCATGGAGTGGCCACTTATCCTTTCAATTGCCGATTCATCTAACCCAGCTTTTTGTTGGTTTAGTGTATAGCTGTAGATTGTTAAATCTTAACCGGCGCATCCGCTGTGCTCTAGATATCTCATGACCGTATCCGTCTTTGACCATCTTCCGCGTTGCATGATGATTGGCATGCTTGCTCCCGAATTTAATAAATCCTGAGCCGCTCCTACTCGCATCGAGTGGCCACTGATCCCTCCAACAACTAATTCGTCGAGTCCTGCATTCCTAGCTATTCGTTTATAGGTGCGATTGACCTGACCTGAGCCCATACTACTTAGCGAAATTCTTCCTCCACGGTTGATGCCGACCATGAGGTTTTCCTGTTCTTCAGGAATTTCTTTCACCCACTCCATCAGAGCTAGATGGGCTCTTTGACTTAGGTGTAGCCACTTTCCTGTGGAGTCTTGATCGGTCTTGCTTTTTCTCAGGAGAATGGATGATGTCTCAATCCCATTCTTCATGTTGATTTTCAAATCCTTGACTTGCAGTGAGACTAATTCACTACGTCTGCATAAGGTGTCATATGCCACTAGCAATAAAGCACGATCCCGAACCCCTCTAATCGAATCATCGGCAGCTAGTAAGAGCTTATCCAAGGTATCTGCATTGATGCTGCCCGCTTGGCTGGATGACCGCCCCAGCTTGCGATGCATTCTTCTCATTTCAATCGTGACATCAGGATCTTTGGTGGGATCTGCAAAGCGGTTGAGTTTGTGAATAGTGGATATTCCACAAACAGCACGGCGAATACCGGCTGAGCTTCGCTTGTCGTTAGACAGCTCAATGATGAAGTTGGCAATAGATAAGGGTAGGGCGGGTAATGAGTCTTCATTGTGCTCTTCGCAAAACTCAATAAATTTACCAAAGTCAGCCTTATATGCGCGAATGGTTGAGTATGCGTAGGCGCCTTCAATTTTCTCAAGGGTGCGCGCTAGAAGCTCTCGAGATTCAAGTGCGTTTTTTGAATCATTTGGATTAGAGGGAATTGCTGTTGATGTACTGTTTGCTAGGTTCGTCATATATGGCTTTCTGTGGTCGGGATGGTTTGCTTCTGGGTTTTCGGAGGTGATACTTCTAGACAAATGTCTTAATACTGGGCAAAATCTTGATTCTTATAGTTTTTTATCTACTTAGTAATAAATAATAACTTTAAATTAGTAATTAATACTAATTATACAGTAAATATAACTTGATTACAAGCAATCAAATTCGTGCAGCGCGTGCCATGCTTCGATGGAGTGGGAAAGATTTGGCGGAAAAAACCGGATTGGGTTTTTCAACTTTGATGCGCCTAGAATCCTTAGAGGGCGTACCAGGCACCCATTCAAAAACACTGGAAGCGATTGAAAAGGCTTTTGAGAAAGCAGGAATTGAATTCATTGGTACCCCAGAATCTGGTGCCGGTGTGCGCTGGAGGGGTTAGTTTCTCTAGTTTTGACTCTGAAATCAGCGGTCAGGGTACTGTGAAATAAGAATGGCGCCAATCCCTAGTCGAAAAGGCTGCTTTTAGATAGTAGATAAATTTTATTTAGCGCCTGATTCTTGGCTAAGATGGGCTTTGGAGTTTTAATTAACTTCCCGTCGAAAATGCTCACTTGTTATTTTTTCAAGCTACCACTTTTGAGACGAGGTAGTTGACGATAGTATTTAAGATTACAGTGCGGCCAGTTGGCGCCATCTACCTTTGAGGTTGAAGGAGTAATTTTGATAGTTTTACATTTAGGAAAATCATATGGCTGATCCACGCGCTTTCATAAGTTTCGATGTTGACCATAATAGTAGCGACAAAGCACTGTTCGCTGGCCAGTCATCTCTTTCAAAGACACCTTTTTCGCATGAAGATTGGTCTGCTAAATCAGCGATGCCGCAATCCGAGTGGGAAAAGATTGTCAAGTCCAAGATAAATAAGACACATTTCCTGATTGTTCTTGTTGGCAAAAACATGACGACTGCGACGGGGGTTGAAAAAGAAATCGCGATGGCTAAATTGCAGGATGTTCCTGTATTTGGTATTTACGTTGATGGCGCTAGTGCTATTGCAAACAGTGCGCTGCCCGCTGGATTGGCCAGAAACCGAGTTATAGCATGGACGTGGGATGGAATCGCCCGTGCTATAACTCAGATGATGGGCGAAGGTAAAAATAAAAAATGAAAAAGGCGTTAGTTATTGGGATTAACTACTATGAGCACATCAGTCAATTGCATGGATGTGTAAATGATGCATGTGCAGTTGGCCAGGTACTCGCGCGGAATATGGATGGCAGTAAAAATTTTGATGTGGAGCAGATTGCTGCTGTTGACAAAAATACCAGTATTGATCGAAAGCGATTGAAAGATTCGGTGCTCGAGTTGTTTAAAGATGACAGCGAAATTGCAGTTTTTTATTTTGCGGGTCACGGTCACATTGAAGCTGTAGGTGGTTTTTTAATCACGTCGGAGTGCCAGCGTGGTGATGATGGACTTTCGCTCAACGAGTTATTAGATATCGCCAATGAATCAAAAGCTAGAAACAAAATTCTGATTCTCGATAGCTGTCACTCAGGTATTGCAGGAACGGTCAAAGCTTTTGGTGACAAGGCATTTATTGGTGAGGGCATGACAATTCTTACCGCTTCAACCAAAGATCAGTATGCAAATGAAAGCAATGGCTCCGGAGTATTTACCTCACTGCTAGTGGATGCATTGAATGGTGGTGCTGCGAATCTTCTTGGTGATGTTACTCCTGGTAGCATTTACGCGCATATCGACCAGTCCCTCGGCTCTTGGGAGCAAAGGCCGATATTCAAGACAAACGTGAAAGCATTTACTTCGTTGCGAAAAGTGATGCCACCAATACAAATTGCGGATTTACATCAGATTGCCACATTGTTCCAGAGTCCAAGTTACGAATTTCCGCTTGATCCAAGTTTCGAGCCACAGCCACCATCGCCAAATCACGGTATTTCGCCGGACCCGCTCAACAATGCGAAGTTTGCGATACTTCAGAAATTGAATCGGCTGAATCTTGTAAAGCCTGTTGGTGAAGAGCATATGTATTTTGCAGCGATGAACTCTAAATCATGCAAACTAACTGCACTTGGAGAGCATTATTGGAATTTAATCAAAAAACAGCGAATTTGAAGTGGGTAAGATATTTTTGGAATTCCATAGAAAGAGGTTCTAGCATAGCCCCAATCTTTAATAGAATAATGCTAATTTATTCTTATTCACGAAGCTAGTTACTAGCTTTACTTGTTTCACGTTATAGCCCTCTGAAACTAGTCAATATCCGTCCTTTGAGGTTATAGGTTAATGGCTGCTTTGGGTCTGAAGCACTACTCACCGAGTTAGTGTGAGGTACCGCTTTGGCGGAGTAACTGAAGGGCATTAAGGAGTGATGTCGTCCGAGGGATTTTGCTTACCCCAATTAAACAAGGTAACGTGCGATATGCGGTAGTACAGGGCTTAATTAAATACATGTATTATTTGTATTACATGTGATACAATGATCCAATCAGTATTATTTAGGAGAAAAATCATGGC